>Ga0307513_10000095_pt1 | contig 127676 bp, 106 predicted proteins | sample 15_EM_MG_FD_202174 | JGI IMG/M metagenome (GOLD analysis project Ga0307513, IMG submission 202174) | Populus trichocarpa ectomycorrhiza microbial communities from riparian zone in the Pacific Northwest, United States - 15_EM | ecosystem: Host-associated > Plants > Roots > Unclassified...
TCCGCGTAACCAAGGAAACAATACAATTTGTCGTAAACCTTACAAAGGAAATCCCTCATAGCAACCGTGTAACAAAAGAAAGAACACCAAGTTATCTCAACACGTATCTCATCAGGGGACCGTGAGATCAACTTTGTAAACCCCATTGCTATGAACCTCATCACCATCCGGCGCATTGGCTCCTTGTTTCCGAACCGCGAACACGTGTTTTCATAGATGTATGATACCAGTTCCACGATATATCCAGTTTGCTCAGGAACACATGCAGCAAATTGAAGTGCCTGCAAAGTGCGCAGCAGACGATCAAGGGCCATGTCCGATAATCCCTCAATTGCCTAGTAATTCGCCAATGCATAAACCTTTGCATGCATCAGAAGTAACTCGCCAAATCCCTCCTCTTTACCGAAGTGGTCCAACACCCAGCTATTATAAGATAAATACGAAGTGCCCCCGTATTCCATGAGCCCAGCGAGGGGGATCAAAGGACGCTCTGCACGAAAGGAGTCCTCCACACTAGGCGATTTCTCTGAAACTACCACAGGAGCGGGCTTAAGTTTTCCATTCTTCTGCCAAGTATAATCCTTAGAATAGAGATAATCGATCATACGACCAACCGTGTCTGCATCCCACTCATCCAAGTTGATTTCGCGTTTTACTGACTCTTCCCAATTGCCATCTACTATGACTCGGAAAGGCTGAGAATTTTGGGAGAGGACATCTCTGTGGACGTAAAAGGTTCTCGTGCCCTTCTCTGCATTTATGTGAAATACCGCGGATGAGAAGGCAGCTCTTGTCACGCCAGTCTCGAGAGGTAACACCTTGCTAGATCATCATGAGTATCATATTAGAAGGAGCGTCTCATCAATGGTGGGGAACAAACACTTCATTATCTGCCATTAGACCCACTTAATCGTCGCTTTTTTGTGCTTTCCTAGCACTCGAGTGGCAAGTGTTAATCGGGTCAAAAGGGGCGTCAATGGGTTTCTTGGGCGGTCTAAATAAAGAATGATACAGGTGCCTTCCACCATCTCCCCACATTATAATACAATGTGCAACCGTCCACCTAAAAACTTAAGGCCACGTATGGTGGGAAGCCTTAAACATGAGCACGGGCAGCATTCGCTTTGCTCCATAGTGCATATTAATTCATATCTTGATGTAGTTAATCACCAATTAATTTACCTTCCCTCACGCAATCCCAGCCACGAATTTGGCTGCCAACCTTTACGGATGTACTTATACGGTACTAAAGCGCAAATTATATACTCGATCATAAGGGCGCGACCATCATCGTTCCTAATCAACCATCATACTACCATACCACTTGGTCAACCTCACCGCTGCCTACTACCACAACAACTACAATCCCATATTTTTTCAGTATTTTCCCCCCACATTGCTTTTGCCCTAAGGTTAACTTGCAGAACAAATATTTTTCTTATCTTTTTCTAGTACTGAGTTGTGCTACTTTCACTTGTTGATGATTGATGCTGAGGACGATTGTTGAGGAGGGGCTGCCGTTGTCACTAGCATACAGCTCCTAAGTTTTGTAGATTTTGCTAGCGAAAGTGTTTGGCAAGCAGATAGTGCAAGTAAAGAATTAGGTATGATGACTACCCCTTACAAGTACTCGCAAAATCTACAAAACTTAGACGCTGCACCTCAGTGAGATATAGCCTGTCCAGAAGTTAATATATTAAAAATCCTGACCCCTCGAATCGCCAACTTGCTATCTATCGAAAATAAACAGAAAGCAAAAGGTTGTTGAGGAGCCTTTAGCGGCTTGAAATTGGGTATTCTTTGGGTTGGAGGATGCTCTTTTCAGAGGTCTCAAGTTCCCCCACCCCCCACCACACTGTCCAAATACCGGGGAGATGTTACTCGAGTACTGTACTCGAGTATCATGCAAGACAGGGATATTGAACAAAATAACCTTGTCTTGTACGAAAAAACCTCCAAAGGTACTGCAACTCAGCGGCTGCTCACTATTACTGTACCACCATGCCCTTTTTCCTTCAGGTCCTTAATCATATCGAAAATCCTAGAGTTTCATTGACGGCACAGGGTCAGCTGCCTCTTCACCACCCATCGAGCGCAATATCGATACATAACCCTTGGTGCACAAATTCGGGGGCCGGCGGGTAGCGCTTTCGAATTCGAGCCAACGATCATAAAACGGAAGTTGGCGGCTGACTCGCCTGCAGTTATCTCTTATAATAGCAAGCGGGGTAGACTAAAGAAGGGGAGATAGGCGCGATATCTACCCATTGCCGAACGGTTAACTTAAGACACGTTCCCGGGAACGGGAGTGAACATGGATCGCCATGCCGCCGACGACCCACACATAGCACACTAGCCAACCCCCCCGCTCCACGTAAATAAGAAGTCAGGATCGGACCTATCTAGTGGACAGCTCTTGTAACTTTTCACATCTTCTTAATTTCCATACCAACACTGGCCCCCACATTAGCACCAAGCCACGAAACTCTTTGGCGTATCTGTAGCACCGTGGGAACTCGGATAACTACCTTTCCCCAGGGAGTCGAAGTTCCCTTTACGAGTACTGGCAGGGGCCGGGGGGTCTTCTTTCTTTTTCTGTTAAGTTGGGGCAAGGGTGGTCAGTTTTCGCATTTCTTTCACCCTATCCTAGGGAGGGAATTTTGGACGTCTTAGTGTGAGGTTCAACTACCGGTATTCGAGTTCTTACAGTAAATGCTGTAGTGGGAGCAGACCTTCACGCCTGTCCTGATTTCCCCACCTAGCGGGCGCCGGCTGGGTACAGCTGGGGTAAAACTTTATGATAACATTATTGAACATTCCTTCAGGCATTCCTATTATGACAAGAGAAAGAAATATCTAGAGCGCCTTTCCAGTAAACCGCAGGTACCATACTCCAGAACAGATAAAACAATCCATAACACTCCTGAAACTCCCATGATAAGCCACAACCCACCAGCTATCATACCCCCATTGCCCACCCAGGCAAGAAGTATCCGGTAACAGGAATTCGCAAAACAGTGGGTATCTGAGCGCCCATTCAAATCCTCAACCCCTACTTTCGGATACCTCTTGCATGGGACAAGTAGCTCGAACAGGGGTGAGTATTACAGCAAAACAGCTGGCAACCAAAAACTCAAAGGGCAACTGACATGAAATCGCCTCACCCCCCTCGGAAGTCCCATAAGATAAGTGAAGGTAAGGAGATAGAGCCAGGAAAGGAGGAAAGAGGGTATAGTACGGCCTTCGTGAACAGACATGGGCTTAGCAGAGAAAACTAAAGCAATCAAACTGTGAGGGTATTGGTATGTGTAGGATACATAGTTCCTACACTCGACTTGTAATCTCTCCGGGTCCCCCCTATTGTGTAGTACGTTATAGTTTACTAAATCCGGAAAGTTATGCTTTGTGTAGGTCACGCTGGTTTTATAAGAGGAAATTCAGCGATGGGATATTGATTGGTATAGGGCTCATAGAAACGGTTAATGGATGGAACCGTGAGAACACAACAAATAAAACGCAACTGAAGGTGAGAGATCGATGAACTAGTGAATCGATAGAGGCGCTAGCTAAGGACAAAGTAGGAGATATACGAGTTGCCATCTGTCTGAAAAGCCGAGATCTCTAGAAACAAAACGGAACCCCATGAACGCTCAACAGCGAGCCAAATACAGGGGGATACTTCGGCAACGACAGGAACTTAGTAGGACTACTAAGGGTAGCAATTCCTATGAATCGAATAATCTGGTTTAGTATTATGATATTTTAAATCCCTCTTGTAGGATAATCGGGGGGGATGGGAGAAAAGGTTTATCTTACAAAACGAGAAATTAGTATTTCCATATGAGATGGAGGAATGTATTTGGTGCCGCCGAAGTACTAGGTAATGAATATTGGTTAATACGCTCCAAGACCCCAGTCCTGCCCAGCTGTGGTTTCATGGTAGGGGCTGCGACAGGGGTCGAGGTACGAAGTATCTGAACATGCCGGATTCTCAAAGCATCCCCACCCCCATCTTTGCATGCAAGAAAAACTCCCTCTGTCCTCGGAAGCGGAGCCACGTCGTCCCGGCTAAAGATATGCACAAAAGAGGGCACAGTACCCCTTTTAAAAGAGGTACAAGCATGCTCTTCAATTTCTGTGAACTTCGGCAAGAGCCAAACCGGGATGCTTTTCTCGAGGTTAGTGTTCACAAACTATCTTAGATCCTGTATACTAGAGAAACCAGCCAGAGCTACAGTAGGTAGGAGACTTACCTAAACAGAAGTCCAGAGTTAAGGTTAGGGTCTCCCCAATTGTGCTCTTGAACACAGTTCCATGGTTCTTCCCCCCCGACGCGTACCTTTTTATCGCATTAGTAACCACAAAGAAATGTCGTATGAGAGCTAGGTTATATAGCCGATTTCAGGCCATATGTGGACGGAGCGCAAACCTCTAAATCCGATATGAACCGCTTGACCTTGATAGCAGCTCCAATCTCGAATTCTTGTACTCTTCTAGTTACATCAGACATGAGGTCTTCGGCAAGCTGGGCGCTTGAACCCATCAAACCCGATATCCCGTTGTTGGAGTTTAGAGTTGTAAGGTTCAATGCAGTAAACCTTACAACAAGCTTGCGCATCGGCTCCCGGCCGAGAGATATTGAGATGGTGTTTTCGTAGACATACTTGAGAAGTTCCGTGATATAAGTAACCTCTGGAGATTTGCTTTCAATAGGGCCGAGTGCTGTAAGTGTTCTGAGCGTACGATCAAGTGCCAACCGCTTCAAATTTTCAATACTTTTGAAGCTAGCAAGGGCATAGATCTTTGCGTGGGCTAGAAGCAGATCTCCAAAGTGGTGATCTGCCGGTTTTATGGTGCTTAGCCAAGTGTTATAGTCCAACGGGATGGCGGGCGTTTCATCGGCCCCGAATAGTTGGTCAACAGGAGTTAGGGGGCGATTAATCTCAAAAAATTCGGCCTTTTCCTCGGGAGCTAGTGATCTGAAGGTGAAAATCTTGTTTTTCTCTTCAGCAGAACGGGGTTTCTCCGCTGCTCGCTTCGTCGGTATCGGCCATTGGTAGTCGCCGGTGTGGAGGAACTGGAGCAAGCGTTCAACCGTATCGCCATCCCAGCCATTCAGATCGATGATGCTCCCCGAAGACTTCTTCGAATTGCTTTCTACTGCACTCCTGAATGACTGGGAGCATTTAGATAGGATGCTTCCGTGGGCGTAGAAATGCCTCGCTCCTCCTTGTGCCGTGACTTGAAATATCTGTGCTTCAAACAATGACTTTGGTTCGGCAGTAGAACTATTAGAAGTGTTATCGGACATGGGGGAGCTGCGAAAAGGCCCATTTGCATTTGTACCCGGAACCATGGGATCTGATGCAGAGCCTTCGTTACCGGCACTCATAACTTTAGCTGTAAGTCGGTTGTTGAGGTCTTGTTGTCGCTGCTGCGGGGGTGAGTGACAAATATAAGAAGAATGCTGTTCTATTTTGTACTCTACGCGCTCGAATTTAAGGGGAACGTGCTCTTGTTTGAAATATCCCCTCTAGGACAGGGGCAGAGAGCCCACCACAAACTCAGGCCTCAGTGGAGCCTAAAAAAAAAGGAAGATATTGTTGGTTAGAAAAAGCAACTGAACACACTTACCGTAGGTAGCAACGGGAGAAACTTTTGCGATTTTCAAAGCCGAAACCATTTACTCACATACCGGTACCGGTAAAGTATTTCCCATTATTACTGTTATTATTATCTAAAGGCGTTCAACTATTTTTGCTAATACAGTGTCTTGTCCCAGGAAAGAGGTACGCTAAAACAGGGGGGCATATTCCGCTCGAGTACCGTAGGCACAAAATTGTTCTACCAAGCATCTCTTGGATCCCTATTTCTAGGAACCAGCACTTCTTGCCTGAAACTAGTACTACGGGAGGCAATTGCAATGTCCTAGCAGACGCCTCTTGTGTTAGAGTATCCTACCGTACTGTTATCTAGGGTATGGTGCTTGCCTTGCCCTACTGTACTAGTACAAGTACTGCAGGCCTGAGAACAAATCTCTTAAGTCACATAGCAAACCACTAAAGCAACACCAGAAAAACGATCCCTAGCGTCTACAGAGTTTGACCTCTGTGAGCAGTTCTGAAAGGAAGCACAAACAGTGGTAGTCAGGGAACCCATGATTGCGAATGCCACAAGGAGAAGCCGCGCAATAGCCTGCCCCCCCCCCCCGTGGAGCATACCCTCACAAACAAGTGCCAGGGCCAGCCGAAAAAGAAAGAAACAATGTCCACCTGTGTGAATAGGAGAAAGTTTGATATCGGTATCGCACTATGCTCGGATATTGCCGAACCGCGCGGACATCTACGGTATTATAGATAATTATATCTCCTCCAAGCTACCACACTGAGCTCTCTGCAAGCCCAGCACCGCTACATTAAACCGTTCACAGCTTATCCGGGAACAGAAGGGAAAGACTTCGAGAATGATAACCTTTCCGATTTCAACAATTCACTGGGAAAACAAAACAAACACTATACGGGTAATTAGTGTTATTCTGATCCCCAAATGGCTCTGGGAGGGAACTGAGAGCTAGGAATGTCAGCACTGCCCAGTCTATCTTGTCACATGCACAGTGCTATACTCTCTAACTTTTATGTGACCCCAACGAAAAGAAAAAGCACAAAAGGCCACCCCACCTTCTATACCGGTAGTGCCAGGTGCCCGGAGAGCTACTTGTAGAGCAACGCCATATCTTGAGAGAACAAACAAGCGTTTTCCATCAGTGAAGAAAGTGAGTGAGTTCCCATGTCAAAGAACTCGAGAGGTTCGACCCAGTCTAAGTAGTATATCTAGGAAGATGCAGATGCAGCATGCTGGAGCGGTTCAGGATGTCAACGTCAGGAATACGTTGTCAAAACTTAAACAATTAAACCCGAGTTTTGAGTTATCTTGGTGAGGGAAGAGGACGGGTCCTTGTTTTGTTTTTCTTAAGTTGGGTCCGAGGCGGTGAGTCTCTGCATTGGTTGTCCGGGGGAGGAAACATGGGACGTCTTAGAGCGGGGTTTGAGTTCTTACGGTAGCGAGTAAGAGCATACAAGGTCAGGAGAATCCAGGCGCCTATATACGCATTATATCCCTTAATAAGGTGCTTTCGTGCCACCCACACAGCGCATCTATGTAAATGCTAAGAACGCTTTGATAGAGAGTTGTGTTCAGCTTCAAGATTGTCGGCTATGAGAGCGACCCTGCGCCTGTTAGTCGTTCAAGCCTGTTACATGATCTGGTACCGTGGTCCTATCCAGGCCTACTGCACATTAGTAATGCTGGAGTATTATCTTACAATGCCTAAAAGACTCGGGCGGAAGATTAACGTATCAGGACTTGGTAGTTACCTCTCTATTAGTAGTGCAGCGCTGTGTATTGCATTCCCGGTATGATACTTGGTGTTCCTTGTTTGCCAAGAAGCGGTGTTCCTTAAGGTTTTTTTTTTTTTTTTATAAACTTTTTTCTATTGGGGCACGCATGCTACTCTAAAGCTTATGGCCCTATCCTATCGACAGTCATGGGCACTACATCTGCTATACAAAGGATAACTTTCCATGCCGCACTCTCATCTCTCCATCATCATCACCAACCCTAACCCTCCAAACCTATTGCCTCCCGTCAAGCCACACGCAAGCCTCGAGCCTATTCAGGTGAGTCTTTAGCGCCCACGATCTCCGCCCGCTGCGAATCCTAAGCCCCTCTTGATCCCGGTCAACTCTCAACGACACGGCCTATTACCCCTCCCCCCAAATCCTCTTCCTCTCCCCACAAACGGCGCACGGGCAAAACTCCCTCTGGTCTGATAGGAATCCCCTACCATCCCATTGCGCATTCCCAAAAGCAACCAATCCACAAACCGATACGCCCTGGGCACAAACAAATTATCCAGCACCCTAGGTGCCCCGCCTCTTCCTCTACTCATCATCCCCCTCGGACCCAACGGAGCTCTACCCCTCGGCCCCGTTGGCACCACACTCACAGACCTAATCTCCTCAACCTCCTCCTCGCTCTCCTCACCCCCACTATCCAATCTCCTCCTCTTAAAATCCGACATCGGTCTACTGACCTCTGACGGCCCACCCTCTTCATCCACCACTTGCGCCACTCTTGACTCAGCCACTACCGGCTTCGCCACAGGCGCCACCCAAACATCCTCTTCCTCCTCCGCCACAATTACTCTACTCATCTTTTCTAAGGGCTCAGCCACCATTTGCGGCTCAGGCTCCTCAACCCTCCTGGGCGAAGCCACCTCAGAAACTGCCACCTCCACCTCTTTCTTCCCCTTTTCCGCCTCTTTCTGCAACATATGATCCCGCTTCGATAAGACGGAAACATGATGCCGCAACTTGGATACTTCTTTCTCCAAGTCCATGATCTTTTGTAAGGCTGCCGATCCAACCAAACCTGCCTTAGCAACCTTAGTCGCCGACAATGTAGTAGAACCTCGCTTAACCATAATTAACAGATACCGTGTAGTTAATGGAAGATGAGGGAGTAAAAATAATTGATGGAAGAGATAAATCTATCTTCCAGCGATGAAACTAGAGTAAGAGTAGGATGCTCTTAAACTAAAGACTTGAAGCCATCGTGAAAAGGGGTCCAAGGAATGCGATTGGTCAAAAACCGAAATGTGATTGATCACACGGAGGTGCAATTTCAATGACTGTGGTTGTAACTGACGTGGTGATTGTTCCTTAAGGTTGAATAGTTCCCGGTGTCTATAATAACTCTTCCAACAATCAAAATTACTAAGTAAAGTTAAAACCAAACACATCCCAAAAGTACCTAATAATATTTCCATGAAACTTTCACTTTGTCAGGTGCGTACTGGACGGGGAGGAAATGGCTTTTACTTAGGCCACCACTCCTAGGCAAATGTAGTTGGTTTTAGGTACCTGGCAATCACCCATAAATAGAGGCCAGACAGGGGTTTGGCTGTTGATCAAACAGGTGCTATCGACTGCGTTGGACTGGACACCTGAGAGCTACTTGCACAAAGCTACCCTGTTGGTTACCTTGTAAAGTTCGAAGCAAGCGTACCTACTAAAGTGATTATTCTTATCCCGTGCCCACACAATCAGAAAGACAGGATTAATGGAAATGAAAAAGAGTAAATGTTGAGCTCAACATCTGAGTCATATTTTTTAGGGTGTACTTGGCTTTAACTCCGCTTAGGGCTTGTTCGGCATGCCAGGATTAGACCAGGATTTGGACTTAAAGTCCTGACTTGAAAATCAAAGTCCGGAAACTTGAAAGTCCGGACTTTGTAAGCAGGCCATACCAACCATGATAGGATTTGGGTTTGAACTTTGGAAAATTTGCAGCAGTTTGTGTATCTAATATAAAGTGATAGAGATGAGATCCAGGTACCATATATGATTTGTTTAGACTCAGAAAAACTGAGAATGTGGCTAGGGCTAACACCTTGTAGAGCTTGCTCTGTGTGACTAGTTTTTCCAGATTTAAAAACCTGATCTAATCCTAACATGAAAATCCAGTCCAAGTATCATACTGGCCCGCCAAGCACAATTAGACTGAAAGTCTAGACTTAGGTGATAATCCGGATTTTAAGTCCAAATCCTGGCATGCCAAACAGGCCCTTAAATGATTTCGGCCTTTCATCTTGGAGCGAAGATAAGAACCCTATACTGAGATACCCCGATAATACGGTAGTTTTCCACCAAAGCCGGCTTTTACTTAAGGTTGGATGGTGCCTTGTGCGATAGCTGAAACAAGGAAAACCCAAAGGCCCCTAATGAAGCCTAGTAACGAACAAAAAATATATAGGAAGATTGCGTTAGCCCTTGTGAGGCTGGTAAACTAGTGTTAACGCAACCTCCCTATTCCTTTTTTGTTCAGTGTGATACTAGGCTTCACCAGAAGCCTGTGTTCTTGGTATAGAGATAAGAACCGTGTACCGAGATACCCAATTTGACGAGATAATACTTGTACGGTAGTTAGGGTTATTGGCACTAAATTGCCATTGCGCAACCCTCCAAATCGATGTGCCCGGCACGGTGCTATAGTGCCCAGACAGTACCCGAGTACTTATTATTGAAAAACGGTTCAATTGTCAAGCCATATATCGGAAACATATACGCGCAAGAGATGCTCAGGAACTTCATTCAATCTCAGAGTGCCAGGAAGGCCCACTATTTATACAGTGAAACGGCAACATATATCGGCAGTAGAAAAGAAGATAAAGAAGTCAATATGGAAGACAAGAGAAAACAAGTGAGAACAGAATTGCGTATCCAGTTGACTGATTGGGTAGTGACAGGAGGGAAAAAGTCAAATGCAGTAAGTCTAACTCGGAGAGTAGGAAACTGGAACTAAGGGCGAATGACCGGCTTTGTCGTACTCTAATGCGTAGAGAGTGCATATCTGAAAGCCTAATTCCAACACATTGTAAATGCGCCAAGCTGTAGTTTGTAAGGTGGAAGGAACTTGAACTTTTATAAGGAAAACACAATACTGCTAACCATACTAACTGTACCGTACGAGTATTCTATAAGGTAAACCTTATCCCATGGACGGGCGAGACATGCGGATTCACGACCTTCCGTATGCAGTAGCTCTATGCTGTGGCTAAGCAACTTTCCACCAATAAAGGCTCGATATTTCATGATTGTTTTTTTTTGGGCAAAGTTACTGAGCCACAGGATAGAGCCATCCCTTCGTCCGCATTTGTCGTTTTTTATTTCCCTAGAATAGGAATAAAGTTAGGGTCGCGACCGCGGGGATGTTTTTCTACCGGTCAGGTCACAGCAAGAGCTCCATGGCCATACTGCCTTTGGTAAAGATCTAAGGTTAACATATGCCATTAACTACGCTAAAAAGCTGCGAAATCTGCACACAGATTAGGAGATTGTATACTCGTAATGTCCTGACGTTTGTGAGCACAACCACTATTGCATTATGCCAAGATCGGGGCAAAAAAAAGCTGAATTTTGGCGGTGTGCAATAGCAGTTGTGTTCACAAACGTCAGGACATTACCAGTACGGAAAGTCGTGAATCTGTAGGTTATGCCTCACCCGCACATGGGATAAGCCGCAATTTGTAAGCCGTTACCTTACAAAGGTTAGCCTGCGAGACAACCCCTAAATTCCTTTTGGTTTAGCTTCCTCTCCAGCCAAGACACACAGTATGAAACCCACTCTCAGCCGTCACAGCTCTCATCCTATGACTCCCCGCACTCCACTTTTTTTTTCCACCCCATTCTCCCATACTTTCTTTCCTAAATACTTCTGAATCCAACAAACACCTAGGAACATAGCAAAAAAATACAACCTATCTTCATCATGTCCCAGCCTCAAGCAAATGACATGGAGAAAAATATCGAGATGTGGAAGGTACGATCGTTACCCTCAACAAATTTTGCCGCTGACACGCAGTCTTCGGCAAATTAGATCAAAAAATTGATCAAACGTCTTACCGAAGCACGCGGCAATGGAACCAGTATGATCTCCCTAATCATCCCGCCTAAGGATCAGATCTCTCGCGTGGGCAAGATGTTGTCTGATGAGTACGGCACCGCATCCAACATCAAATCCCGTGTCAATCGTCTCTCTGTTCTTTCAGCCATTACTTCTACTCAACAACGTCTCAAGCTCTACAACAAGGTTCCGCCCAACGGTCTCGTCGTCTACTGTGGTGAAATCATCACAAGCGAAGGCAAAGAGCGTAAAATCAATATTGACTTTGAGCCCTTCAAACCAATCAACACCTCTCTGTACCTCTGTGATAACAAATTTCATACGGAGGCACTGTCAGAGCTTTTGGAATCTGACTCCAGGTTTGGCTTTATTATAATGGACGGTAACGGCGCTTTGTTTGGAACTTTAAGTGGAAACACTAGAGAAATCGTCCATAAGTTCTCTGTTGACCTTCCCAAGAAGCATGGGCGCGGTGGACAATCGGCGTTGCGTTTCGCACGTCTTAGAGAGGAGAAACGCCACAATTACGTCCGTAAGGTGGCAGAGTTGGCTGTGCAGAACTTTATCACCCACGACAAGGTTAATGTCTCGGGGTTAATTCTTGCCGGATCTGCCGACTTCAAGACTGACCTTGCTCAAAGTGAACTCTTTGATCAACGCCTGCAAGCAAAGATTATCAAGGTTGTCGATGTGTCCTACGGTGGTGAGAACGGGTTTAATCAGGCTATCGAGTTGGCCGGAGAGACTTTGAGCAACGTGAAATTTGTTCAAGAAAAGAAGTTGATCGGCAAGTATTTTGAGGAGATATCTCAGGATACTGGAAAGGTTTGCTATGGCATCGATGATACCCTAAAGGCTATGGAGTTGGGTGCAGCAGAGAGTATTTATTACGTACCAACTAGTAAGAGAGTTGCTAATATGGGTCATAGCTATCATCGTCTTTGAAAATCTCGATGTGACTCGCTGGGTTCTCAAGAACTCTGACGGCGACCTTATCACTCTCCACACCAATAAGATTCAAGAGCAACATCGCGAAAAATTCATGGACAAGGCTTCTGGGCAAGAAATGGAGATTATTGAACAAATTTCCTTTCTTGAGTGGTTGGCAGAAAAGTATCAGAGCTTTGGTGCTACCTTGGAGTTTGTTTCTGATCGCTCCGGCGAAGGCAATCAATTTGTGAAGGGATTTGGCGGGATCGGCGCTTTGCTCAGATACAAGGTTAATTTCGAGCAGTTGCATGAACTTGAGGATGAAGATGAATACTATGATGGTGAGTTTGGCTCCGTCGTTTGGGGTTGTCTATGCTGACCGATATGTAGAATGATGGTTTTGTTGCCTCGCAAAGCAACGCGAGGACGGATCTCCAGACGCAGGTCTGAGGGCGTCCCGCCAGCAGTCTCGCCTCTGGAATTGCGGCGGAACTGCTTCGAGGGTGTTGGTGGGATATGAACGGGTTTCTGCTACAGTGTGGTAAACGTCTATTAAACCTTAGAAATCTAAGGTACCAGTTGTGAGTCCCTTCTTTTGCCCCTGTATTTTGGGCCCTTTTCTAATAGTTGGCCCTCGATGTTTAGGGAAGCAAAATTGTTGGGGAATAAACAGGTGCAACTCACTTCTTGTTCTTGAACTCAAGCTTTTTGTTTTGTTTTGTTTTTAGTTAAACTGTCACTCCCGAATTGAATCCATTCTTAAATTGCTACCGCCATTCAGAGCAGTGTTTGTGAGTCGTGTCGCAAAGCCGCTTCAAGGAACCTTTCAAGCACTGAGACATGACACCCCTCCCATAAAGTGTGGCGTTTACAAGCCACGGTGTCCTTTGAGCCTCATTTTCGTAATGATAACCCGGCCCACCAGCATCCCACTTTGTTTCCACCACGTCTCCCAAACAATCCCAAGATCCCGAATGAAGCTTCCCACCACTACGATTTTGCTGCTAGCCACCTCGGCGGCAGCAGCAAAGCTAAAGCCCGGCCAAAAGATGCTCCTCTCGGATGTTCCTGCCTTAACTCTGCGAAGCGACCAGATGACAAAGAATCGGAGGGTTCCAGCAGTTCCGCAGGTACGAGAGCTGTAAAAAATTTCATTGACGGGCTTACTAAAGTGTTCACGAGTAGTTAAAATGCGTGGGTGGAGAAGGTAAGGGAAAATATGAGATTGATGTTATGAGATGTAAGAATATCGGAAGGTGGGTTGGGTCTTTCGATCATCCAGCGGGTTGACCTGGGTTATTGATTTTTGGTAGTGATTATAACGACGAATATGTGAGCTGGGCATGCACTGCTGATCTACCACGAGAGTTCAAACTTGGTTCTACCGATGTTATATGCGAAGGGTATGTCCCCCTATCTAGTACGTGATCTCTTCACAGGCGTTATGCTTAACTTAATCATGATACAGCTATGATAGCGAGGACGACCGATACGTCCTCAAAGGTACCGACCCACCCACTTTTTCATGCCTTTACCCCCTCCCCTCGCTAGAGTTAACCACTGAGTGGCACAGGTTCCTGTGGAGTAGAGTACCGACTCGCACTCACGGATTACGGATACGAAAAATTTGGATATGGTGGGTCGGTATTCAAACGATTACCTTCGAAGGGCATAGGTTTCCCCCCTCCCTCTTCTTTTTCATCAACCAGCTAAGCAGGGACCCAACACATGAACAGAGACAGAAACTTTCCTCTTCTGGACATTCTTCATCGGTATCGTCGTGTGGATCTTGTACTCCGTATACAAAAACTATAACAATCCAGTGCCGAGAACAAGACAGCCACGGCGACCCGGCGGTAGCGGGGGATGGTTCGGCAGCGGAGGAGATGACCCTCCACCACCGTACGATCCCCGCCCACCCCCAAAACCGACGTTCCCGTCATCCTCCTCTTCGCAGCAATGGCGTCCAGGGTTCTGGTCGGGACTAGCAACTGGCGCTGCGGGGTCGTACTTGATGGGGAATAGAGATAGAGCGAATCAGACGCAGACAGCACCGCAATGGTTCCAATCGAGTGGTGCACCGTCGGACGGTTATGGGGGTCCGAGTTGGGGCGGCGGTAACGGTGGAGGGGAGAGTAGTAGTGCTGGAGCCATGAGGCACTCAAGTACTGGGTATGGGCAGACGAGAAGAAGGTAATGTCTGGGGATTTAAAAACCAGCCCTTGCGTTATTCATGGTCGATCTTATTGGTGATATCTATGGCGCTCGGTCGCGGTGGTAGTGGTGGATGGAAGACGATATCTGTGTCCTGTGCAAACAATAGTGAGCCTCTCTACTCTTGCTCAACCTATACACTTCTTAGGTCGTCGCTCGCAGTCTATATCCGCACTTTTATTCCCCGCCCCCGGAGTAAGATTCTAGTGAGTTCCGGTAGTGCAGTGTAAGCGGCTCGATTGAACGGTTGCGCCAGTTTCACCTTGTGACATCCCGACATTCGGGGTTTTCCATGCTAAGGCTTGAGGCAAGGAAACACGGTTCTTGGTTTGGTAGTTGTGGTCTAGCTGCCAGTGTAGCCCAAGAGAAAGAAAGAGTCGCTATCGAAGCTGTTAATCGAATTTTATCACTTGACACTTGGTAGCCATGGGTATCACAGATCTTGAACCTGGTGTGCCGCTCTTCGCTCCCAGGGGCAGGTACTGCACTTGAGCAGCGTAGTTAACCTAGCCAGGGACCGCCAAACTGATCGTAGGCATAAAATCTGCATCAGAACGTAGCTAGGCCCGTGGTATATATATATATATATATTCCGACCCACCGACCGATTCCGCCGGCGCCGTAGCAGATGTGGTCAGGCGGGGCGGAGTATCATAAAGCTGGGTAAACTCTGTTCTGACCTTGCCCCAGCTTGACTTGCTCAATGTACAGTATAGTACCGTAAATGTGAGCCGCGTGAATCAGAAGCACCATATGGCACCCGCTAAACTACTCGTGATTTTCCATCTGTAGACCTATGATACCTTTTACCCTTATTCTTCTCCGAACCCCCCCTTCCTTTCCTTCATTTCCATAACCCCAGCCACCAGTACCATGCCGGATTTATTCCTAATTTCTGTCATGCTACCATTATTTGTACTGAGAAACGAGCCAGGTCATGCTCACGTCGGTGCACTCATCCTTTTACAAGCCCCTCTTCCACCAAGGCCGGATGGGGCTCGTTTGTTTCGTTTTCACCTTCGGTGAACAAGTTAGACTAAACTTTGTATTATTAAACCACCATAACCGAGTTGTGAGAGGTAAGTTAGTCGATGGTGCCGGTGAGGTTATAGTTCTGTTGGGTGCGTTGGTGGCGAGAACTAGAGTTTCATCCTCAAAAATCGGATTCTTGGATCGCGGGATACGAGAATAGGGTTTGTATATTCCAATGAGAAGGCCATCTGCATTAAAGCGGTTGAGAACATTGCGAGATCTGGAGTGCTAATGTATAACTAGCCTTGCTTGTATTTTGGGTTTGGTTTGGTTGAGGGATGCGTACTAGTAGATGGGACTTGAGTTGAGTTAGTTGCCTATGCTACTGCGGGTGGTGCTATCAAACCTATTCCAGATCTCGTAATAATTGATACCTGCTGAATACGGGTACGAGTACTGTACTAGTACCTGGCAGCTGGCGATACTCGGTAGCTTGCTAAGTAACCCGGCGCGAATCTAGCTCAGGAACTAGCGCCGGCACTTTACTTGCAATAAAGGCACACCCCCTACCGGACTACAGCCCTCTCCGATCCGGAGGACAAAAAGTTATCCACGAAAGCTAGCTATACAAGGCTCTCTCTCCAATAATAAACAACATCGGCGTATGGGTAAATGGCACACCTTGATCGCGGGCGTGTGTGGAGGAGCACCCTCCGATGTAGGTAAACTAAGGGAGGAGTAGATTGGAGGCATATAAAGACAGGGAGTTACACCATCACGTCTTAAAAGACCTTCTTCACCACTACCACCTTTTTTTTTCTTTCTTTTTTTTCAGTACTATTGGGAGTTAGATCGCCTTCTTGCTGGAAGGATATTGTACAGCACGTTAGCCTCCCGAGGTTTGCTCACATTTAATTACCTATTATCACTAGATATCTACCTAGCCATTAGCCCCACGGCACATCTAAAACAAGACAAAAAAACCACTCCCCTCATTCCAAACCAAAATGGTCCAAACAGCCCTCGCCCTCTTCTCCCTCCTCCCCCTAACCTTGGCCAACCACTTCAATTCAGGCGCCTGGAAGCCAGCAATGTGGGACTCACCCTCGTGGAGGAACAAATTCGACACCACAGTCCCAATTGGTCCCATAGCGGAGTCGCAGATAGTCTTCGCCTGGCCGTCGTCCGTGTCCTGTTGGAACGGGTCAGAGAGCAAGACCCCCAAGAAGGAGGGGTGCACGAACGCGGGGACCTCGGTGGGGCACATTAACAACAGCTTCCTCAAGTATAATTTTACCAGTTTAGGTCAGAAGGCGGCGCTGGTCGCTACAATGCTGTACGAGAGTTCAGGGTTTAAGGAGAATGTTAGCCATATGCCTGGGAGGAGAGGGCGGGCGAGTGTGTATTCTTAATCCAGTGGGAGAGAAGCTATTATGGTGGTTTGCTAATTTTGGGGATTGGGAGGTTGTAGCGAAAGCGATGTTACTGTTCAATTACATTTATGACTATGCCTGGGATCAGCCGGAGCTCCAACAACAGCTTTTGAACTTGCGGGGTGGGTCGAGGTTATACCTCAACCCTCCAGCGATCAATAAGATACCGGAAGATACGCAGGAAGCTGTTCGAGCACTTGTTCTTCCGGACCAGTAATCCCCCTCCCACGCCCCTTTCCTATTCCTTATTGCTCATACTAATGAATATAAGATACACATTCGGCTCCGCGGGGTGGTATCTTCGTGAAAAATGCGGTAAGGGAATCCACGAGAAGCTCACCAAGGACGGCTACGAGGGCTTCCGCACGTACGTTGAGGAATGCCTGGAAGCTGGGAAAGTAGAGCCTGACCGGCTGGAGGTGTGGTGTAAGACTATTGATGCCCTGACCCCCGCCGGGATACCGCATCCGGAACAGTGCTCACCGAAGTAGTTTTTTTTCTTTTTCGTTTGGTTTTCGTCCGGGTGATGGAAAATTATAGGATGGCTTAGGGGAAGGGGAAGGGAGAAAGGGAGGGTTAGCTTTCTTGATTTTATTTCCTTGCTTCGCCTCATTTCTTTTATATGCTGTGCCAGCTTGTATTATTATCGGCGTTGTTAGGTAGAGTGTTGGGCTAGTAATGAGGGTTTGACGAGGGGGGTGTAGAAAAACTTGAGGGTTGTATCATATGATAGCTGTAGGTATGGGAAATGTTTGAGGAGTAGGTTTGGTTGAGCGAATAGGAATCATAGATTGGATCTCGGAGCTGAATCGGTGGTAGGTGAAGCGTGGCGGAAAGCTCGCCGAGGTCCGCTGGCAGTAGTCACCTTTCACCTTTCTTATTTGTGATCTTTCCGGACCAGAAAAGGCATGCAGTTTAAGCACTTTTGTCAAATGAAAAAGGGGGGTTTTAACCCTCCCCCGGCCGGTTAAGCCCTACCCAGGGAAATTCAGATATTTGAGGAATTTCCTCTCAGGCGGACCGTGAGTTTTAGAAATCACTACTAGTAACTTAAGATGAATGTGGTATGTGTGCGCGGGAAATCCTTTAATGAGCGAGTCAGAAAAGCAGATGTAGAGAGGAAAGGCTAATTCGATATCAACTTAAGAGGTATGGAGATTTGCTGTATTCAATATAGTAAGATAAAAGAATCACGGGATCCTTTAATTACACTCCGCAAAGCAAAATCTGTTTATAATATGATATCACAATATTATTATCACGAAGACGCATTTAATCCAACAATGTGGATTTTTTGTTCTGCTGGGTGATACTCTATGACCCGTTTCCACCGTTGATCTAGCTTTAGATGTGTGCCCTAATAAAACTAGCACTTCCGGGCCCGCAGCCCCTAGGGTTAAACAAATCCAGGGACCTGTCTATACCCTAATCTACCGCGCAATAAAATAAGAAAATAGCTAACCCTCAGTGCCGATTCAATCTCCTGACCTATGATAAGTGCTTGTGCTTTTAATCTCCCTCCTTTCTTCACCTTCCTTCGACTCACAACCATCGCCAACTACAACCTAACAAGCTACTTCCTACTTCACAAGAATACCCAAAATAGACCCGTTTCCTTGGGTATAGTTTGCACATGTCATACTCCTGATCTACTACCTCTTCCCACAACTTTCCTTATTGTTTTTCCCTTCCGGGAAAACAATACTTTGGAAATTTGTCTAATTTCTATTTCTACCTTCGTGTGCCCTCCCGTTTCATTTCTTCAAAAGTCGGTGCGTATATGTTACTTAAATCTTAATACTTTTCAGCAGGTATCTTCCCTCAGAAAAAGGTCTACCGCTGCCAGCCTCCGTCCTAGACATGGAGAACTTCGATGCTCCTGCAGCTCTTATTGAGAGCGCTCAAGAGAGGGAGGAGAGAGACCCTGCCCTTATCATGCAGTATTGTGAGTGTCCTCCTTTTCCATGAGTAGTAGCCCTCCTATCTTTTTTCTGTTTCTGGAGAAAAAATAGTGAACATCTACTTTCACTGCTCCTCAATCAAACAGTTCCCACACTATTGCTGTTTACTGCAAGCTTCTTGTTGAAACTTGCAGTATATTTCTTTGCTCTCTTTATAAGAAAAGAAGCATCTAACGAGCTGCCTTCCAGTCCCCGGCGCAACTGGCAGAATGATGGTTGCCCTTGGAATTCGCACTACAGTTCAAGGTTGGGTCTTCCTCAAGCATATCAGGGGGATCGTTAAAGACTACATCGTGGCCAAGCCCATTTTCGTTTCCCGCATGAATGATAGAAGTAATGCCACAGCCATTAAAGCGGAGAAAGTAAAGGCTGCCCAACACCTGGTCAACCTCCTGGAGGACAAAATGCCGTGGATAAAACCCTCCTCCTCCGAATCTGGAGCTGTTGATTGGCTGAAGGAACCGAGCTACCAAATTGTTAGCCATGAGCTAGCCCTTTATCGTGCTACCTCTCGAATCCGCCAGCAGAGGACTCAGGGACCGGGCAACCAGGATTCGATCGATATGGGTAATCCTGGACCTCTTTCTGCAGCAGCTGGGGGTGGTGGAGTGTATGGAAATTGCTGCTAAAATACCTCCTTGAGTATTGGCATATGGCGGGTTGTTTGAAAAAGTACCAGTAACAAGATGTAACCTGGCATGACCTTTACTTTCTGTCGATCCTCTAGCATTCACTCGAGCTTCACTTGCATGTATAGGAGAATTCCTAATTAAAAATAATGAAATCTTTTTTGAATTTTACTTGTTGAATGAGGTTGTCGATTATTATTTTTCGTTCTCTTTTACTACTACACGTGCTAAACGATGTGATATTGCTTTTCGTAAATCGTCACAGGAAGTCCAAAGATTAAGTAGATGCGAAGTAATTAAAATTACGATGGGAACCAGAGGTAGAAGTTGTGCTAAATAGTCTGTATCAAGCGTTGGAATTGGACCTCAGGTTGGCCTGGCCTGGTTAAAGACCAGAGAAAAGATAAATACAACCGAATTTACTAGGAGAGATACTCGAGTAGGCCCAGCGTCATAGCGATGTTTTTCGATTATCCTAATCTCTCTCTTTCCCTTACTACAGTTTGGTTTGTTCAATAGCTCTAGCCTGCTGGTGATTCAGTTGCTCCAGGCGTTTATCAGGAGGTTGAGGTTTTACTATAATCCCTAGGTGTTTCCTGGGCCCCGCAAGGCGCAATGCAGTGGTGTTCATCTGCCTAAACGGTGGTGCGCTCGGCAAGCCACAAAAATCGAGATATTTCTAAATTTGTGCGTGTCGAACGGGGCCTAACTCTTGCTGCTCTTTTTCTTTCCCCTTCACCTTCTGCTGCCTCACCGATCCCGACCTCACCCTACGGTAGATATGCAGTCCAGAGCCGGATTCTACCACCTCTTATCATAAGTCTAACCTATCCTACAGCGGTATCGATAAATCCAGGTCCTCGGCCTCCTCGAGCCCGTGGGGCAGGATTTGCCCCGCCCCACTTGATGGATCACTTCATAATAACCCATCGTGAGGGGGGGGATCGCACTCCTACCCTCCTTCTAATTGCACCTGGGACTAATCGGCTCTCGGCGCTCTAGCCACTGTGCTAGCCACTGTAGGTATCTCGCATATCACTGTAGTACTGCAGGAATAGATACTTGCATTGCTCAAGGGTATATTCAGATTTTACCCCATTCCTACCCGCAGGAAGCGATATTTCTCTCCTGAATGCTATGTAAATACATTATCAGAGCTACATTCATAAGAGAAGTTGTAAACATCGATCGCTGGTAGCTGACGACAAAATCCCTTCCTATGCAAAGGAGCAATCGGAATCGGAATATCGGTTGAATGGGGGGCAGGTTTAGCTGTCAGAGAGACAGGATTTGGGGAGGGGTCACGGATTACAAATGTGCGGCCAGAGACCGTCAAGTAGTAGTGCATCAGTAAGTGTGTACAATGGAAGAGTACTATGACACAATATAATCTCGCTTAGAGCATTGCGTCCGGCTCCCAGGCCGGGCATCACGAGCAGATCGAGTACGATACCGGTGTGTAAGTAATCTTAAATTATCTCAACTCAGACCGCAACGAAGAGTGATACCCCATGACGCCGAACCTGAGCCTATGAAACTCATGACTTTCATGTCTATCATATCATACAGAAAAAAAAGCACCCATACGCCCAACACCATTCATTCATTTGTACCCCCGTCCCCGCCTCCGCCTACTCGCCACCCACCTTGTCAATCATTACTTCCTAGACCCACTAACTGCCCTCTCTCGCTCTAATTCTGCTTTATACTCCGCGCTAGCTCCCCTCGCCTCCTCAACTTTCTTCTTAGCTGCTGAGCGATCGAGTAATCTTGCCTCGCGCTCTGCCTTCAAACGTTTCTCCAACTCGCGGAGACGCAGAATCCAGCGTTTCTCGCTGACATCCTGGGGATCGGTCGGAGCGCTAGCAACGGAACTAGTGCGGGTGATGGCGGTAGAAGCGGAAGCTGAGGTTTCCTTCTCCTTCAGTGGCTGCTGGGGGACTGCCGCAGAGGTCTTTGAACGGTGGAGGGCAGGCGGAGTTTGCTGGCTCGAGGATGCGGTTGTGGTGGTTGTGGTTGTAGTCGCTGACGAAGCCTCATTTTTCACTACGTTGAGTTCCGCACGGAGCAGACGATTTTCGGTGCGCAGCTTTGCGACTTCTGTGCGTATTCCATTCTGCTCGCCGATACCGCCTCGGACGAGGTTTTCCAGACGTTCTAGGCGGCGGGTCCGGCTTTCGAGAGCGTTCTCGACGACTTGATATTCTTTCCACAAATCGCGTTCAACGCCTCTGCATCGCGTCTTAAAGCCAGCCACTATGCTTTCTATCGTTTTTACTGCTAGGAGCATGTTCTTTTGGAAGCCTGGAAGAGCACCAACGACAGCAGCCTCCATGCTCTGTTTGCCGTTAACGTTGTTGGTATTTGTTGAGACAAGACTGTTTCTATGGGTCCAGTCGGGACCACAGAGAGCACTGAGCCGAAGCCAGATTTGTGTGAGGAGGTTGTTGCGCTCGGCGAGCTGCTCACGGTATTGCTGCTCCAGTTGGTGGATTGACTTTGACTCCTTGTTGCGAGTCTTTTCAAGCTCTGTATATTGGGTTTGATGCTGAGTGATTGTGTGGCGAGTATGATGGTGAGTGGTTTTAAGGGCTTCAAGGGCTGTTCGATCAGACTTGCGACCGGCACGCTCTTTATCGAGAAGATCTGTGAGCTTCCGGGATTCAAGAGCCTAAAGACGTCAGCCCAGGCAGAAATCCGAAAAATGGTATCGAACTTACCATGCCTTCAAGCAAGTTTTCTCTATCCTTAAGCACGCGGTCTTTCTCCACAAGCTCGTTTTTTGTATAATCTAGCTCCTCAAGCGTGCTTTCCAGTTCGCTTTGCAGATTCACAATAGACTGCATCTTGTTAGAAACCTCAATGATGGCTTCGGGAGTGGGAAATACCTTGAAGAGCCCAGTCCTAGTTCCAGAAAGATCACCAAGCGCTTCTCTAAGAGCTCTCTCCAGCTCCTCGAGCCTTTCTCTCCATTGCTTAGCCTCTTCCTCTCTGTTGCTGACCTTGCTTCTCAGCCTTCTTACTTCATCCTTAGCATTCATCACCTCTTTGCTCTTTTCATTGACCTTCCTTTCCCACTCTTGCTGTCTTTTATCGCCCATCTTCTCACGATCCTTCCTCTCACTTTCAAGTCTCTCTCTGGCATCGGCGACTTTCTCCCTCTCTTCTTCGATTGTCTCCTCGAGGCCTTTGATGACCGTTTCGAGCTCTCCGATCTTGATCTTGTCTGCATCCTGCTCCTCGCGTAAGAATGCAATCTCTCCCTTGGCGCTCTCGCTCTGGACGGTCATTCTCTCAATTTTCTCATTAGCCTCACGTAGGGATCCTTCAAGAACACCCATCTCTTGCTCATTCTCCCTCAGGGTGCGCTGGAGATCTTCTATCTTCTCTTCCAACCTTCGTACTTCACCAACATGCCCTTCGTGCACATCTTCCAGCCTGACAACAATATCACTAACATTCCTCATTTCTTGTTGCAGGCCCTTGAAGTCCTCCGCTTTGCACCTGACGTCCTCCTCCAATTTCCCAATATCACCCAACCTGATATCAAGCTCCTCCTCTAATTTCTGGATCTCTTCCTCTGCCTCTTCTTTCAATTGATCGAAATCCATTTCAATATCCTCTCTCATCCTTAATGCATCGTTCCGCTCAGCCTGCATTTCCTGGACTTCGGCGTGAGCAAGCTGCAACTCCTCATCATACTCCGATACAACTCTCTCCACGTCCTCCGTTTTTTGATCGATTTCCCTGTAGCAGTTTTCGATCTGAATCTGGAGTTCCTGGTTTTTGAGTCTCAATTCGGAAATACGATCGCGAAGTTGGCCATTCACATTCTCGAAATCCTCTCTTTCACTCTCGCTCAACATGCTCACGTGAGTCCCAGCGACACTAGCAGCTCCTCCGGCACGGGAAACTGAGCGGTCAAGAATTCGGTCGCTGATGACAGATGCAGCCCTATTCTGATGTTGGTAGTGCTGATCATGTTCTGCGACCATGCCCAAAGCAGACCCGCCCCCGTTGCGCAAATGAAGTTTGAGATCCTCAATCTCCTGATACAAGCGGTCTTTTTCACGGTTGCGGGATGTGAGCATGCTGGTCTGAGCGCCGACTTCTCTCCGGAGTTCATCGTTCTCGACTCGGAGTTGGTTCATAAGACCTCTTTCACGGCTTTCATCTCGGTCTCTTTCAGATACAGAACGTGTGGATGAATGACGAGTGTTTATGCTGTGATGAGAGCTGAGGTAAGGCGGACCGCCGGACTCATTCTTCATTCTCCAGATTTCCTCCCTTAGGCGGCGATTTTCCATGTCAACCTTCTCCCTTCTAGCGGTCTCTGTTTCGAGAAATTCTCTCAACATTCCCTACTTCACGTTAGCATTGTTAAAATAAGGAACGTGGATAACTAACGACTTCTTCGGCTCGCTCTCCACCCGCAGTTCCCTTTCGGGAAATCTCCTCCCTCATACGGTCCTCCCTTTCCTTCTCCCGACGGCTAAGTTCTTCGATTTCAACCTCGTATCTCTCCACTCTCTCCTTCAGTTCCCAGAGCTCAGTGATGTTATCTTCGCCATCTTCCCTTCCTTCCTTCTCGCCTCCCATTTCCTGGATTTTCTTCTCTAGCTCCTTGATCCTCCGCTTTAGGGACTTTCTTTCACGCATTCCCTCAGCAAGCTTAACTTTCATGTCTACATTCTCCTTCATCATTTCCTTAACTCCTTCATCAGACTGCTTTTCCAGTTTGTCATTGAGATAAAATACTTTGATCTTGAGATCGAAATTCTCCTTTTGCAATCGGTCAATGATAGTGCTCTGTTCCTTCAATGTCATATTTTTACCCTGTCCTGGAGCTGGTGTAGCACCTGGTCCGCCGCGTTTCGATGGACTCCCGGGTGTCTGCATCGATGCAAGGTGCCCCGCTCGGTATTCCCTAGCTACTGTTGCGGGCACGTGTACCGATTTGACTTGTGCAGTGATGGCAGTGTCTGTGGGGGGGAGAGGGGTTTTTTGGAATTTTGGGGTAGTGGGCTCCGCAATAGCGTCGTCCTTAGGGCCGCTCTCCTCAACGCCACCGGCAACTGACCCTCTCCTTGAATTCTTTTCCTCCTCATCAAGTCGTGCCAAAGCTCGCTCCGCGGCGGTTGACATGGCGCCAAACAACCCTTCCGTGCCCCGTATGCTTCCTGCGCCTACTATTCCAGTAATTCCTGAAGCAATAGACCCTAGGCTCGCAGACCGTGAAAGGACACCACCACCCTCGACGGTAGTGATAGCACTCGCACCGTCGTCGCCAGCTTCCATACCCGTATCGCCAATAGAAGAAACACTAGATCTCTGTGATGATTGTCGTGAGCGTAAAAATTTCGGTCTCCGTCGATGTGTTCCTGATGCAGATCCACCAACTAAGTTTGATGAAGAGTTGCTGGACAAACCCTTCCCCCTCACAGAACCAGTCGGCCTAACAGTAGAAGGCGCCTCCTCACTCCCTAATGACTCGTAATTTCCTTCCCCCTTCACTGAAACTGTAGAGGGTCGTCTGTCAATAGCAAGACCAATTTCCTCAGGCGAAGGTTCATACGAAGAGCTGGGTACAAACGCAGCAGCCAGGCCAGTAGAGCTTCTGTTGTTGCTCCTCGCCCGAGCCGCAAGAGTGGGGCTGCTGGATAAATTCGGCTCCCCGTCAGTTTCGCTAGTCGGAACGGGGGTCTGCAATGGAGAAAAGGGACCCGAATCCGCGAAAGATGAAGTCGTTTCCTCCGCGTCGGCCAAAACTTTCTTCCCCCGCAAATCTTCCCTACTGCCCACGATGGTAGTGGGGGTCGCCGCACCTGATCTGAGCTTGCGATGATTCGATATGCTGCTAGGTGTGCGTTGTAATCCTCTTCTGGGCACGCCAGCCGGCGGAAGTGGAGGAGGCCCCATATCTCCTATTCGCCCGGATATTGTGCTGGATTCCTCTTCGGGAGTGGTCCCTAGATCCGAATCGATTTTAAAAGAGCTCTCCAGCTCCAGCAGATGTCGGCGTTGCTCTGCAGGTAAACTCATATCCCCCATATCGACCTCCTGCCTGGAGCTATCGGGACCCGGACTTGTCAGTAGAGTGATTTCTACACCGTTTGTTGACGATACGTTGGGAGAATGTGATGCGACATCATTAGCGGATGTAGCCTGTTGATCTTCCGTTAGTGGTCCGCGCGAGCTTCCAGACCCGTCGAAAGACATTGTAGGTCCTAGTGACGATTTTTTATTGGAAGGAATCGAGGGCCCCAATGATGGGGGGCGATGTTGGAGTGTAAATAGAGTGGTCAATGAAGGAAGTTAGCGTGACAAGAGGGTTCCCAGACTAAATGTGTTCCTCACTCGAGTAGATATTTGATGAGCCGGGTTAAGGAATGTTTGTTCGTCTATGTGTATAATATTTGAATCTAGTACCCTTTTTTTAGTCGGTGATATAGATAACAAAGTTGGTTAAAACAGGGGTTTTTTTTTTTCATTCATTTACTTCATAGTTTTTTCCATTTCTTTTCTAAAGGGTGAGGGATGACCAATGTTACTATTTGGGTGGGGGCAGCGAAAAGTTGTTGACTGGTCGCAGACAGAAAAAGAAAGGTGGGCCAGCATTTCCACAGCAACGGCCAGGCCAACACATGTTATTATTCCCAAGACATCAATTCTCAATGCTCACGAAACGACTGCCTATACAAACATACAATATGTCAGTATATCGCCCACAGCAAAGTCAATCCCCAGTCCTCAACAAGCCTTCACATTCAGGCAAGAGCCCCGTGAACCGATTTTTGACGATCCCTCGGTAATAATACGATATTTACAATGCTCCTCTAGCGTCCGAAAATAACCCCCCCATGCTAAATAAATACCACGCGGGCTCACTGCAATTCTCTCCTCTATCTACATCTAGCTAGTCCTTCTCAAGCATTAAAACATACTCCCTAAACCTGCCGTCAGTGCCACGTTAGATAGAAAATAAAAAGGACCCAACGAACCTGGTACTCAGCCCAAAAGTAATCAAATCCCCATCCTTCAACTCCACATACCGACTCTCCGGAATCCTCTTCCCGGCAACTCCTGTCCCATTCGCGCTCTCCAAGTCTAGCAGATATGGCCTTACCCCACTCTCCTTATCCCCAAACTCACCCATCTTTGTGACAAATCTAAATTGTATGACAGCATGCTGTTTCGAACAACTAGGGTGATCAACCGGCAAGTCCACAACAGCCCTATCCCTCCCGATAAGCCAGCAAGATGAGGAATTGAGGTTTATAGTATCAATAATGTCCTTGTCTTTGAAGACAAATAATCGCCAGCGCTGTGAGCCAGGGGGTTTTCGTGCTTCGCTAGGTTCAGAATACTTAAGGACAACACCATTCGTAGTATTTGATGCAGCGGCGAGGAGGCCGGTGGTATTGAAGTTTGCTTCCTCTCTATCTTTCGGCGGTTCGAGAACTCCGGATTCGGAGGTCGAAGTCGCCGCTCGACGGGCTAGTCGCTCGTCCGGGCTAGCAGAGGATGGTAGGCCCCTTGATCTATCTTTCGAATCTCTTGCTTCTACCCTTTGCTTTTCCACGTAGCCCCTATCTCTATCATCTCGCCGCCGCCGTCGTTCTGGGTGTCTGTCATCGGAGTCATCCCGTCGGCGAGGAGGTCGTTCGTCTTCTTCCCCCTGGTCTCTCTGATACCGCCTTTCGCGGTTGCTGTCTCTGCTAGAACGGTCATCTTGTCGCCTTCGATCGCTACGGCTGTCGTGTGAGCGACGGTTTTGACGCCGAGGAGGCGATTGGGAGCGGGAACGAGAATAGGAGCGAGGCATATTATAGTGAACCTGTTCTCACGACAGCGGTAGCCAATTCACCCGATAGAGATCTCTCAGACTAAGGTGCGTGGGAGGGAAAATCCGAGAGAATTAAGACCTAGATTGCTCTACGAGCCCGGGTTGATGAACCATGTGACACTATGAACCTTGAGAACACGCGGCCAAAGACTTGCAATTTCAACTCTGAGAATGAGGAGTGCCGGGTAACTCTAGCACAAATGATGATGACTAATCAACTCATTATGTTTGAGTGAGTCCTCACTCGTATTAGCCACAGGTTCCTCAGACAAGCACTCGAGGAGAGGTTTTCGCACAGAGTGAGGTAGTCAGCTAGCGCAGGAACTGCCTTATATGATAGGAAAAACATCTTCTTAGAGCTAATGGTCTGGTTTCCTCCGATAATCTGACAGCGAACTCCCAGCGCTGTGATGATTACCCAAGTGGAGAACTCACCAGGCCTACCGACATCAGGCAGGTTTAAGCTTATCAACGAGTACAGAACCACTGCACCAAGACCACACTGTTGCAGGACCACACCCATCCTAAGCCCTTAAGCGGAGTATACGAAGCCTCCAACTCACAAAAAAGAAAAGCCCGTGCTCCAAACCTCCACCATCATAGTTCCTCACTCGGTGCCAGCCAGCTGTGAGTGTGAGGTTACCGACCACCCGACTGCATCTATCAAGCTTACCACGGTTAAATCCCGTCCTAGCTCAATTTCCATCCCGATGGCGTGGCGTTTAGCCCGTGCCCTTGGTTTGTACACGTGCTCTAAGCCACCACGAAAGAAGGTTCTTGTAGGTCACACAGACAACTCCCCAGCAATGTCGATTTGCGAATGTTCAACTCTCGTCTAAAAAAAGCCTGGCTACCCCCCGGGTCCGTTAGCAACGCCATTTCTCCTTTCCCCGTGCAACCCCAGCACACCCACTGAGCCTATGGAGCCCGGGTCCACGGCCCAAAGACACAGAATTCCGGAGGAGGCCGGAGGGGTGTCAGTTTCGCCATGCTATGCGAACGCAACTCGGGTAGATACGCTCCCGCACCCCCAGGAGGCATCCACCGAAAAAGTGCTCCTTAACGCTACTAACCAACACACGGTATGTTTACGGCCTATACCCATTTACCCCCGCCCACTCACCTTCACCATCCATCCACTGGGATTGACTAAAATACCGGTATTCGCTTCTACCACCATTCTTGGATCGTAAATGCACTTGTGTCTCTCCTCAGTATGGTCTCGCCTACGAGCCACCAACTAAGGCACAGCCCATAGTTTCCCCCAGGTAGGACGGTGTTCGGGAGAGGGCCCGGCGGGTCGTTCGTGTTTAAAAGCTTATCCCCCGAGATCTCACCCATAATTTATGTTACATCCCGTGTTTCTCGCAGAAGGCCGCAAGGCAGGATTATGAGTGTACTTTTAGATGCTTAGGATCTAGCTATTAGAAACCTTGTAGACTCCCAATTATGTTTTGTTTAAAGGAAAATTCTAAGTTCAGTACGTTCTGTCGATTGAAGGAATACTTAAGCAAAAATGGGCCCAAGTTCCCAGGAATCTCAGGACCTTTGGCCCCAGAGCAAGAAAAGAATGGGCATCCCAGCCCAACTCCCGGGTTATACCTCTAAAGGAATGGTGTAACTGTCTTGACTAACTTGGGGTTTTCTTTTAAACGGCCGAATTGGGAGCCCGGAAGGTCTCTATTATGATAGCTTAATATGTATGCTATTGTTCTAGACCACCTGCCCTATTTACGGCGCCTGCCGATGTAACAGTGGTTCAGGTGCTACTTAGGGGCTCGCTTGTACGAATTTAGTACCTGCTAGGATGGTAGTTGCACACGGGAATTGTGTTAAAGTTGGCCATTGCTTGGCGTTGTCCACTTTTGTTGTTTCAATTATGAAAAATATTAGCTTTTCCTACCATAGTTCTCAGAGCATTCTTATTCGGGAAGTGCAAATAATAACCTTGGTACTACGTACCCCTGACTTACTCTTCGGGTACTATGAAAATAAGGTACCGGTACCGGTATTCGAGTACGAGTACTAGTACAAAGGCAAGCCTAGAGTGATAGCACACACCACCTCAAGGTCTCACCAGTCTTTAAAGATTTTGGCTAGTAAGCCACTTTGGTGTGCGCGAAGGCTTTATACCTACCCCTTATGGGATAAGCTCATGTTATCATAAAAAAAACACTTCTCACCACTCAGCACTAACTCCACCCCTATAATCATCACACTAGAGATGGTGGAAGCTAAGAGGCGGAGGTTAGCATTGGGGAGGCATGATATAAGAGATATAGGAGAAGTGCTCAGGGGAATCGGTGGCAGGGCCGGACCAGGTGTCCAGCGCAACGTGGAAGAACATAGGTCAGATCAATGATGAGGTGCTACTGTTTCTGCTAGGACTTAAATTTCTAATCCACACTAGTACGGAAAGGAAGGTGAATAATACTCCTACGTAAACCAGAGAAGAAGGTCCACAAAACTCCGGCAAGATATAAAGCAATTATCCTTGCGCAAACCTTCTCCAACATTCCCGGAAGAGTGATAGTAAAGAACCTAACAAAGCTTCCGTGCAGATGTGCCTACAAGCAGTAGCAAATGGGATGTGCTTGTAGCTTGTTGGAACGCCTCCCCCTTTTGCAGACGATATTCCTAGCACTCCGTTGTAACCAGTATCACGAGATGCTGGCAGGAGAGAGAGAGGGGCCTCATGAACATAGCACTAATGAGGAAAGTGGAGTGTGTACGCCAAAGACAAGGGGGTGTAGGAAGCGGCTTACATCCCTTCAGATCTCTCGGGAGGGGATACGAGTGGGGACGGGTGGTGATGCTTTCATAGTGTTGGGTGGCTCTCAGCTGGGATACCAATTTCAATCACTGAAGGTGTAGAGGGGGCAGGGGATGAGCCTCAACACCCGTAACACATCCTCTATCTCCAAGAGGGTATATGGCACATTGTAGGCAATTATCACACTCCACACTCCCCCCTCGCGCACGCCCGCGGAGATAATAAAAGGAGGGGTGTGAGACACCCGAGACAGGAACAAACCGCGAGACTACAGTTCCGAGCCTTCAATCTAGATAAATACCGGCAGTCAAGGCACTTGGTCTCCTCAAAGCAAGCAACATCATGAGTTCGACTTTGGGTACCAAGATCTCAAGACCGCACCAGCAACATCAACCCTACCAACAACAGTACCAACACCCATTATCGCCGATCCGTCGGATATCGTTCTCCCTTCAAGTGAAGAACGAGACTCCTCTGGGACGGGCTGGATTTATAACAGCTGCTGGTGGAGAAATAAGTGCTACTAAAGGATGGTGGGCGGATCCGGATAAGCTGAGGTAAGTTATAATATCTTCATTTGGCAAATAGTTTGCATTGCTAATTCATGGCAATCGGTCTTCCAGCACCTTGGACCCCGCAAAACGGGCGTTTGAAGAGGCAATCCAGATTTTTAACGGAAGCCTGGCAGATGGTGAGGGGGAAAGACTCGACCCAAAGGAGGTCACCACCATGGCGGACGTGTTGGAGTACACCAACAAAGCTAAGGAGAGTTGGGAAGGTAAACCTCGTTGGAAGAAGCCTCGGAAATGGTTAGAGCGCTTCTCCAGCCGAGTAACATATTATGGCAAGATTATGGACGTCCTTGTTCAACACCACCCAGAGTATGGTTCTCTGGCGTGGGGAGCAATGAAACTGTTGTTCGTCGTAAGTTAGCCATATGCAGCGGGACCCCCAAGCTATCCAAGGTACCAGAAGTATCATACTGATTTCCCTACCCTTCGTCACAGCTGGTCATAAACCATGAAACAGCAGTAAAGGAAGTCGCAAAAACCCTCACACGTATTGGCTGCTGTCTTCCACAGGTTAACCTGCTCTCAATTTTGTATCCCAGCGACGAGATGAGAAACGCAGTCGCCACCCTCTACGCCCACATATTGTCATTCCTGCAGCGCGCAACAAGTTGGTATCGCTGCGGCCGCATCGCCCACATCTTCAGGGCCTGGTGGAAACCCTTCCAAATATCATTCGGGGACCTGGTAGATGATATCTGCGAGCAAGGGAAGCGTGTCACTGAACTAGCAGACGCCGGACACAAGCTGGAGACGAGAGCGGTAAGAGGACTGCTGGAAAGCCTGTGCGAAAGGGTGGAACTGCTGGGTACAGTAATGGAGGCTGGAAAAGAGACAGACACAAGAAAGTGCATGCTGGGACGAAGTATACGGGTGACGCAGGATAAATTCTTTGGTATGCATGATATGACCCTGTCTATTTTCGCAGAAGGAAATTTGGAAGAACTGAAGCGTGGCTAACTTTGTTGCTTTTATACACAAAGAACTACAAAGCAGATTTGTGGCTAGCAAGCGAGATCAGAAGCAACTTTGTCAAGTTATGTTTGGGAAATTAAGGCCTTGCCTTGGATACAAATCTCCCGGCTTCGAGAATCTGAAAATATCCGGGTTTTTGGGTTTACCTATAGAACTCGATTTCCGGGGCCTGCCGAAAGCCCTGGGTAGATTAGCGGTGGAGCTCAAAGACACAACAGCCGTGTTTACCCACCAGATAGCATTCATCTTCTGCTCGAATGAAACGGTGCGCGAGTATTTGAAAAGTCCCGCGGACATAGCAAAGCTGCTGGTATTCCACGTCCTAGAACACAACCCTCACCTACTCCTAGAGCAAAAAGGAATGCTACCGATGGACCGTCTCCAAACAGCACAGACAGTCACAGACTTTCTCGCAATCCTGGAGGACATCCTCCGCTTCATCCCGAGCATTCTGTTCATCATCGACTCTATTAGCTCCCCTGCCAACTCCACTGTGCCGGAGGGCAAAGCCGAAGGCATATCTAACGACATACACCATCTAATTAAAAGCCTGAATAAACTGGGGCGAACCTTCGAGAACTCGGTCAAGATATTATTCACCGCGCGCCCTCTGGGCAAGCACTTCACCACCACCGCCACCACCACCGCCACCACAAGCTCGCCCTTTGAAAAGCACACCAATAAGCTGCGCCTGGACGGCGGCATGGTCGACTGGATGGAGGGGGAGAGGGGCTTCCCACTCCCCGGGTTCCGCAGCCACACCTCCATCACAAACGCTAGGGCTGTTCCGCTGGAGCCGTCCGGTTATGAGGCGTTTCTAGAAATGACCACTCCTGAGGGAGGATACATCTCTGCAGGTACGCCGAACAGGTTCTCGCTGTTGAAGAGGCCGTCGTGGCCGGACAATCCCTACTCTATCGTCAGACATGGGTGCGAGTTTCGGGAGTGCTATGACCGTTGCACTATGGAGCGGACTCTCATGACTGCCAAGTTTCCACAGCCTTTTGATGTGCGGTAGCGGCGTTGACAGACTAGTCTTTCTTTATTTTCCCTAGTTTCCCCTGTAGAATATTTTGGATTATCTAATGGCATTGTACGTATTGCACTGGAAGTGTAGGTTCAGTTCGTTGTTTTCATCGTACCTTGCGGTTTTACAAGGTTGAGGGAAATGTTGTACTTGTATTAATTTCAAAAAAATTCCAGTCAGTTTCAGTTAACCAAGAGCCTATCAAACTAGAAGCTCACATTTTAGTTATGACACTGTGCTAGCATTAGCAATATCATACCATTATAGTCATTGTGTGATACTTGAGATGTTCCGATACATCCATCCCCACCGGAACTGCAAGCTATGGAGGGCCAGTATACCATTAGAAATCTTCAAATTGCATTTGCAACGTATTCCCTTGCCTCTCATATATTAGATCATAAAAGGTCACTCGCTGTTTGTATGCAAGATCTGGCAGGGATTTATGGCTGAGGCTAGCCAGTCAGATATACCGGTATCCTATGGGTTTTAGCGAATGGGTTCCACCCTAGTACCACGTATTTAAGCCTGGTGACCGGGGATCAGCGGGTCATCTCTTCCAAGACTCTACCAAAAATGAGGAGTGGGTTAAATCAACTCGAAATTTGCAACCTTCCGTCCTCCCGGCACTAGTGATTGCCTTGCTCCGGGGCTCCTCTATTCAAGTTCCTCTGTGTCGACTATAAGTTAGAAACGAGGGCCAAAAGTCGTCCAGGCCACCCAATATCAGTTGATGCGCCCGATGTTAGCGACGAAGGAAACAAAAGCCGTTGGGAGTTTGTGGAAGGGCTCGGGGAACGGGAGTAGGGTGCAAATGTGTCGGCGGAATCGGTCAACCCTCTGTTCTCGGGCCCATGATCAAAAGCTCTTGAAAAGGGTTTGCGCCTTGTTGAGACGGTATCGGATCAGCCTACTAGATGTGTCAGATCTAATTAACTGGTATTCGCAATTCTGTTTACTTGCAATACTGGCTGTTTCTTACATATAAGGATCCGGGGAGATGTTTACGCACAAGGGTGGGGTAGTTAACCAGTGGAAGAATCCCGGTATTTTACGAAAACACCCCCCCTGGCACTCATCCGGTAAGATTTCTTGAAACCCGCTGTCTCTGTCAGCTCAGCAGTCCACGGACTCAGAAACAAAAGCTCCTGAAAAGGATTAGAGTTTTCCTAGTATAGGATAAGATCAGACCTTGGGCGTGCTGGATCCCCGATAGCAGCCGGTATCTAGAATTCTCTTAACTTGTCAAATTAAACCTATCCCGGGCCGGCCCCCCGATTTCTGCTGATTTTCTGATAGTGGATGCCAGTAATAGCTGCCTAAGTGGAGGGCCCACTCTGGCCTATGAACAGTCCGGAAATTCAAGCCTTCCAACCAGCACCACTACCAGCGCAGCAAGACAACCAATCCATCTTAAGCCTCCGGGCGGAGCATATGAAACCTTCAACCCCCCCGCCCCAAAAAAAAGAAACAGCTGGTGTCTCGCTCGAGCTTCGGCCATCATCATTCGTCACTCGGCGTTTGCCCTCTGCCTTTGTCGTGCTTCCGACCATCGGACTACCAGTTGAGTGATCTCGATTAAATACATAACTCCACCACAGTTGAATCTTGTCCCGGCAAGTTCGATTCTCATCCAGACGCTAGCGGCATCTGGTGCCGTACCCTTGGTTTGTATAGTACTCCACTCTGTACTCTACACGTAGGTTATCATGAAAGGGCCCTCGTGCAGGTCGCACAGATTACTCTTCAGCAATGTTGATGTGCGGAACACCAACTCTTGTATGAAAAAGTCCGGCCACCCCTCCCACTCAATCAATTATATTTCCCTCGTTCTCGCACAGCCAAAGCAAACCACTATGCCGATGGACCCCAAAGACATCGAGTGACAGAGGAGGCCCAAGATATCGCTTTCGCCATCCTATGCAAAAACTACTTCCACTCGAGAAGATACACCCCATCATCGAAAAGTATCTACTGAAAAAGCGCTCCTTGATCCTCCTAACCAGCACAAATAGGTGAGTAGCTTACAGATACTCGCTTACCTCTGCCCAATCACCCTCACATTCCATTTACTTTCAGGGTCGACTGAAATATTTGCCTATTTGAACCATCATTCTTGAATCATAAATGCACTTTGTGTCTCGCCTCAGCACGGGCTCAGATAGGGGGGGCACTGGTGCACTGGTACGGTGCCGTATGCCACCCATCTTTTCTTCAGGTGGGGCCGTATCCGAAAGCAGACCTTGAAAGTAGTTCATCTTTTGGGAGCTCATCCATGGAGATCCTACCCCACATACCACATCCCGTGTTTAGCGCGGATCAATGCAAGGCAGAATTGTCAATGTGCTTTTGAGTGTTCAGGATCTGGTTATTAACCCAATATGCTATTTCTCTACATCTTCTACCTTATTCGCAGCTGACAGCACCTATTAGCGTTTCATTGATTTAGGTATCGCCCCGGAGCCCCGGAGCCCCGCTTGCCCGAACCCGATGCCAGGATGGCAACTACTGTACTCGAGTACACGTAGGAGTATCGTGTTAAAATTCAGTATTGGCTTCCCGTTGTCGGCTTTTGCTGTTTCAATTATGAAATGTATTGGTTTTTCCTGCAGGTTTCTAAGGAGACTCGTAGATCAGGGAGACCGTGCGCAACCCAATCCTAGATTCTTTATTCGACAATTCCAAACTACCTACTTCGCTGAAGGGGAACTAGGTTAAATATTCCTAACGGTGCTTTAGTTTATCGCGCATACTCCCAACACGGAATTAAAAATTGACACTATTGACACCATTAATCCCATATACTAGAAGGCTCCTCAGAAGTTTTTTTTTTGGTCAAAAAGATCAGTTGCGCAGCGATTGTTTTATTGTATGTTGAGTGATGTTTTCTTCCATGGTTTCCAAGTCTTTTTATAGCACCGTACATTGTATGAGAAAGTCGGGGAGCACGTACTTGTACCAGAAGGGTTATTATTTTCCCCTGGTGGATAGGGGTGCCAGTAGAGGAGACTCCCAGGACGGGGAGACCATGAGCAATAATAAATACGGTGGTCTGGGCTCAACTACGCGCATGACGACTCGAGCACAGCGATTTACTCATAACTAGTCCAGGAAAATCGACTCGAGCAGCGAAAACACCCGGGATTTATAAAATCAATGTGACCACCATCATGCGGTGTACTGCGCGTGTTTAAGTTTTCAGCAATGCAGAGCTTCAACCAGTCTCACAATTCCACTCTCACCTCTTATCTCCAAGTGCAACTTACAGGTATATTTCACATCGCAAGTAATTATAAAAGCCTACCCCCTACAGGGGAAAAGAAAGCGGGGTGTGAGACATTAGCAACAGAAGCTAATGGCGAGGCTCCGGGCCTTTAGTGTAGATAAATACTCGTAGTCTAGCCATCTAGTTGCTTCGGCGCAAGCGACATCATGAGCTCAACTTTGGGTACCAAGATCTTGAGATCGCACAGCCAGCCGTTCCAATATCAGGCGGACCAACGCGCGTTACTACCGGTCCGTCGGGCGTCTTTGGCCCTTGAAGCGAAGAAGGAAACCCATTCGGCACAGGTTAGATTAATACCAGTCGGTGGTTGTGATGAAAAAACAAAGGCCACTAGTACTAGGGGGTGGTGGACAGATCCGGATAAGTTGAGGTAGGTCATAGCATCACCCATCTTCATTAATTTTTGTATCATAATGAGTGTACATTGTTAATTCGTGGTAACCGTATTTCTAGAACCTTGGACCCTGCAAAACGCGCTTTTGAAGAGGCTCTCCAAATTTTTAATGGGACCCTGGCAAGGAATGAAGAGGAGCGACTTGATCCAAAAAAGGTTACCACCATGGCGGACGTCTTGAAGTGCACAAATAGTGCTAAGGAGAGTTGGGAAGATAAACCTCGTTGGAAGAAGCCTCGGAAATGGTTAGAGCGCTTCTCCGACCGAGTAACATATTATGGCAAGATCATGGATGTCCTCGTTCAACACCACCCAGAGTATGCTTCTCTGGCGTGGGGGGCAATGAAGTTGCTATTCGTCGTGAGTTAACAGCCCCCTGTGCAACTGAAATCCCCAGATACAAGAGATACTGATCACCCTATCCTCTGCCGCAGCTCGTCATCAACCATGAAACTTTAGTAAAACAAGTCGCGAAAACGCTCATACGGATTAGCAACTCTCTTCCACAGGTCGACCTGCTCTCAATTTTGTATCCTAGCGACGATATGAGAACAGCAGTCGCCACTCTCTATGCTCACATATTATCATTCCTGCAGCGCGCAACAAGTTGGTATCGCTGCGGCCGCATCGCTCACATCTTCAGGGCCTGGTGGAAACCCTTCGAGGTGTCATTCAAGGAACTGGTAGATGATATCTGCGACCATGGGAAACGTGTCACCGAACTAGCAGACGCCGGGCACAAGCTTGAGACGAGAAAACACACAGGCCTGTTGGAAGCCCTCTGCGAAAGCATGGGACGGGCCGATGCCGTGGTAGGCGCCGGAAAAGAGCTGGACACAAGGAAAGGCATGCGTAGCCAAGCCCATTGCATAGAAGTAATAGGGGAGAATGCGAAATTCTTTGGTATATATGACACGACCCTGTCTATTTTCGCGGAAGCAAAGTTAAAAGAACCGAAGCATGGCTAACTTTGTCGGTTTCCTTCATACATAAAGAGCTGCGGAACGGACCTTGGGCTAGCGAGGGAGATCTGAAACAGCGCTGTCAAATTATGCTTGGACAGTTAAGGCCTCGCCTTGGATACAAATCTCCCGGCTTCGAGAACCTGAAAATATCCGGGTTTTTGGGTTTACCTGTGGAACTCGATTTCCGGGGCCTGCCGAAAGCTCTGGGTAGATTAGCGGTGGAGCTCAAAGAGATAGCGACCCCGTTTAGCTACCAAATAGCATTCATCTTCTGCTCCAATGAGAAGGTGCGCGAGTATTTGAACAGCCCCGTGGACCTAGCAAAATTGCTGGTCTTCCACGTCCTAGAACACAACCCTCATCTACTCCTAGAGCAGCAAGACAGGCTACCAATGGACCGTCTCCAAAAAGCACAGACAGTCCCAGACTTCCTCAAGATCCTGGAGGAAATCCTCCGCTTCATCCCGAGTATTCTGTTCGTCATCGACTCCATCGACTCCTACGCCGTCACTGAGGACAAAGTCGAGGGCACATCTAATGACATCCAGCAACTGATCGAAGGTTTGACAAGCCTAGCGCGAACTTTTGAGAATTCTGTCAATATAACATTCACCACACGCCACTCAACCAAGCGCTTCTTCACCACGGGCCCACTCTTCGAAAAGCGCACGACTAAAGTGCATCTAGACGGTGGCATGGTCAGCTGGGCGGACGAGAAGAAGGACGGCTTCCCCCTCCCCAGATACCGGAGCCACACTTTCGTCACACAAGCTACAGCGGCTCCACAGGAGCCGTCTGATGATGAGGCGTTCCTAAAAATGACCACCCCTGAGGGCGGATCTATTTCTGCCGGTAGGCCGAACAGGTTCCCGCTGCCAAAGAGGCCGTCGTGGCCGAGCAACATCTATTCTATCATCAGGCACAAGTGCGAGTTCCACGAGTGCTATGATCTCGGCACTAAGGAGCGGACACTCACAACAGCGAAGTTTCCACATCTTTTTGGCGGGCGGTAGCAGTGTTGACGGTTGTGCTTTTTGTCTTCTCTGTTTCTTCAGTGGAATATTCCTCTTTAGGCTACCCAATGCACATGGAAGTGCAGATTCTATAATTGTTCGATATTTCGGGCTTTGCCCTGCTTGTTTATAGGGCTGGAGCGAGTGCTGTGTGTACCTGTATTGTTTGAGAAATCCCTGATCTGTGCTCATGAGTAGCTACTCGAAACAAGTATTTTCGTGGTTGAATTGTGATGCAATTCAATTTTAGTCGTAATAAAGTGCTCGAGATGCCCCGATACATCCAATCGGGAACGCAAGCCATTGTAGAACCTCAGGCATGGCATTGGAAACATTCACTTTGTATCCGCAACGTATTCCCTTACACCTCCCATTTAACCGATCATAAGTAGCCACTCACTATAAGTGTATGATACAAGGTCCTGCAAGAATGTAGGGAGCAGTCACTTGAGTTAACCAGCCGAATAATCCTGTCAATCCTGGTTAACGGGTTCTTACCCTAGTGCTCGGGTGTGTCCATAAAAACCGGAAAAAAGATCAACGATATTATAGGGGGGGGGGGTGAGCTGACAATGAGCACTAGCAGGTAGAAGCAACCCGGAGTGATGCTAAATACATTGCCTCACCAACCACAAGATAGACTAGGCCAATAATTTAAAATTGGTGATGGTGAAAATTAGCCTTATAAAGATTAGTTGAAGCTGCCCGGGACCTCCAAAGTCTAGGTGTTAAGATATAATACAGTACACCGATGCAACTGGTCTAGGTTTCTACTGTAACTTCAACAATCCCGCCCTTCTTTCCACAAAGTTTATCTAATGATCGGCGTAAGTCCCAGTTTTGCCAAGCCCGAGTACCCGTGCCACGCGTTTGGGCCTAGCGACCAAAAATCGATATATCCCCTTCCAAGACTCTGCCAGATATAGATACGGTTGTAAAATAACTCCGAATTTACAACCTTCGAACCTCCTGCAACAACTAGCTTTGTCCCAGCGCGTTTCCATTCAAGTGGCTCTCTTTTGCTAGCGACAGAAACAAGGTACAATGGTCACCTAGGCCATTTCGAATTAGTAGATGCACTGAATGTTGGCATCGAAGAAATAAAAGCTGCTAGGGGCTGGGGTCTTGTTGAAGGGCTAGCGGCCAACCTAACTTGAGGCAGGGTGCAGTGTGGCACAACACATTAGACGCTTCGCTCATAATACAGGTACTTGTGGTTCTGGCACACCCACCCTTGCAACACAAGCCTTTGAAGCTGTCCGGACACTCATCGGAACCTTGACGAAGAGTGAGAAGAAATATCTGGGCCCAAGAAAGGTCACCGCTGAGGCTGACATCTTGGGCACTACAAATATGGCTAGGGAGACTTAGGAAGATAGGACTTGTTAAAAGAGTCTTGGAAATAGCTGGAGTGCTTCCCCAGCCAAGTGGGTTACCATGGCAGGATCAGGAATGTCGTTGTTAAGCACCACCCAGAGAACGCTTTGTTGGCATGAGGAACATTGAAGTTTCCCTTCGCCCTCAGTTAATATTCCTTCGCCAAATAGAATCATGATCCCAGAAGTATGCCAGACCCGGGATTTACACTCGGTTTTTTACCCCACTGATTAGCTGAATGATACTATTTCCTCGCTATAAGCTCACATAAGACCATTTCTGCGGCGGGCAACAGTTTGGTGTGGAGTGACTGAGCCTCACATTTCTCGGGGAGTCTGGGGTTCCTTCAGCGCGACATTCAACGGACCTAGTGGGAGGTGTTTGTGAGAAATTCGGTAGAGTCAATGATCTAGCAGATGTGCCATAAACGGACACAGGAAGAGCTCTGCAGGAGCAGCTTTGCCCCCTGTAGTAGTAGTAAATAAGCTACCATATGTCGCTTTAACCCCTTGGTAAAGCTGTAACACACTTCAGTGAAAATCCAAGCAGGACACTCCTTTCCTTCGAGATGGGATACGCAAGAGCCTTCTAAGGCCATGCTCAGGGGGACCGAAATTCGTCTCAACGGATACGACATCGACATCGACAATCTTGAGAACGACTCAGTTTCCGCAGTTTCAGTAGTTATAGATTTGGAAATCTTAGCAGGGCGGTTTCATTTGGCATGAGGTTACTTGTGTAGATTAATTTCGCAACTTCTAGAAGAATGAATGCCTAGAATTTGCGGGGAAAAAACTCAGCAAGGCCGCCTCTATTTAATGCACTGGTCAGCAACCGAACGGCAGGTTGAAAGCTCCGTGGATATAAGAAAGCGGCAGATCTTTCAGGTTCTGAGATATACTCTCTAAGGCCTCCAAGAGCACCAGCATAAGTCGCCGAAATCAAGACGCAAAGAAGCAAAATACTGCCAGCAATTCTAGAGGTCGTTGAAAATATACTCAGCACTATCCCTAGCTGACCCTCACCATCTGATCCATCGATCCTGCCATCCCGCAGGGCGCTTGAACCGTGATAGTGACCCGAAAGATGCCACACCTAGAATCAGTCAGTAAACCAATCGAAAGGCCAACAGACCAAGTCACCACTAAAGAAAACTTGGTCAGGACAATATTTGCTACCGGCGCCGGTATTCGTGTCGCTACCTGGCGATTCTTCAGCGGCTTACCTCACCAAAAACCTATAATCAGACTAAGCAGTAACTGTCACCCTAGGGGTGGACCAGCTAAATACACCCGTGCGAGCCCCCAAATGGTAAGCTCAAGACCTTCACTCCTTCGCGGGCTTGTCCAGTTCCAAGCGACTGCTTTTTATGCTGTTCCAAACGAGCATTCCAACACTTCGACCCGGCCTGACTATTCTGCACCACCCTCCACCGTCCGCCGCCTGAATAGTGCAGTGAGGCGAAACATAGGACAAGAAGGAGTTTGATATCATGTGTTTCTATGCGCCAAGACTAAAACCCCGAGTGATATTAAATGATTGTTAATGGAGCCACAGCAACCCTACCAGTACTTTGCGCCTCATGTCATCAATGAACAAACAAACACGTCTCCCCAAACAACCTTCAATTTACCTCAGGCGAAATGTCTCTACCACGACCCCGTATATCGTCCCCTTCGCCTTCCTTCAAACAAATAACGTACCAACTCTCGCATGCACACACCTATACATCCAAATTCTACCCGCGCCCGCTCGCTTCCCGCTCAACTTCGCTTTCGGAGATATTAGTTGTTGGTTATGAGTCCGGAATCAAGATCTTGTGGCGCGCTCCACCGAAACCAGAGGAGGATGGCGACGAGACGATGGCCCCAGGTTATTATCAGCAGCAAGGTGAGGAGGCGCAGGATGAGCTTCAGGAGGGAGCATTTGCTTGTGAATACACTATTCACCTAGGCACCCCCGTGAGCTGCGTTTCTTTCCCGCCAGCCTCGATTTTACCTACGGAAGAGCCAATAGAGGACATCGACGACCAGGAGAATGAACTTGAGTTTATTGCAGAGGACCTATTATATAGGAATATGCTGATTGTGGCGGCCTGTGGTGATCGTACGGTTCGCCTTATTACGCTGCCACTCGCACCTCCCTCCTCTCCTCACAGGAAACGCGAGCATATTGTTGTTTTAGGTGGTGGGGTATCTGGCCATCGTGAGCCTGCCGAATGTGTGTCCTTGTCGGTTCTTCCGACGCCCTCGGATGAGTTCAACTTCGCTCACCCGGACTCCGATGACGTTTCTTATGATTCGCGACTTTCAGATAAGCCTAGTGGCTGGGATGTTGTCATCGCTTCTTCGTCGGTGGACACAAGTGGTGTCCTTCTGCTCTGGCGCATATCGATTCTTCCGCCTGTACGCGGTTCTCTAGCCCCTGTTAGTTTTAAGCCGACATCGCGACCAACCATAATGTTCTTACAATCTCCAATCACTTCCCTTGCTTTTAGTACTTCAGCTCACTCACTGCTTCGCAAACATCACTTGCTCCTTTCGGACCGGAGAGGTGCCGTTAGGATCCTAGATACAAAGACCAAGACGTGGCTATGTAGCTTTTACACACCATATTCCCGAGTCACTGAACGACGGAAGAAGGTTCTGGGGGTGGAGTGGTGCACTGGAGGGCGGAGTGTCGTGGTGCTCTGTGAGGATGGCGAATGGGGGATCTGGGATTTGGAAGGCGTATTATCCGGTGGGCAAGAGGCTGGCTCTGTTGTCACTGGTTTCATTGTCGGAGGAATGGTTGGAGAGACCTGGTATAATAGCAGCTCCAACAAAAAATCAGGTCACGCAAATCACGATGAAAATGCTAGCGAGGTTAGCGGCCGTAGTCCCTCTCTCAGAGCTTCATCTGTCACCTCAGCAGGTACAAACATAACGAACCGACGCCGCCGTAGCGGATCTCTCAGGCCTGAGGAGAGAATTGGTTTGAAGGGGCTATTGTGTGTCGCGCCGATTGGTGCAAGTAGCTTCTTTTCGAATCAAGCCACGCTTGCTAAGGGCAAGTCTACAACGACAATGGGGAGTCTTCAAATCTACGACGAAATCGTCACAATGGTTTTCGGCAGCGTAATCCTAGTCCTCCCTTCTTTGAAGAAATTCTGGAAAGCCGAGGAAATCAAGATCAAGAAGCGAGCCGCGCAAAATGTGAACACTGGGTCAAGCAATTTTAATAGCATTGCATGGAGTGGTGAGGATGGGAAGGTCGAAAAGGAGTTTCTGGTACTTGAAGGCTGGGACACTAGGGGCGCTGGGGTCGGGGACCTGAGTGTGGTCATTGGGGATGCGGAACACAGCAAGACTGCACGGGTGCTCTTGACGACCAGTTACCGCCTTGTCCTTCTTGACGTTGGTGAGTCCGGAGACGGGAAGATGGACGAGCAATCGAATGCGGCTACTAAACCCGTTGAGACCGGGGCTAAACCTGCTGAGAGGATGAATCAAACTAGGAGAAGTGCTGTTGGTGGGAAGGGGAAGAGAAAGGTGGGATTTATGCAGGATTCCTCAGCATAGAATGGCTGGTTGTATCTATTTCTTAAGTTAAATACTTGTTTCGGATATTAGGTTGTGCTTAGGTCTCATCAATTCCATAATGTAGTTTGGTGGCGTGTACTCCGAATGGTGGGCCTCCTCTGTCTTGTCTGGGGGCGAACAATTCTGAGTATCGTGGCATGTCTGAATGGATTTCCGATATCTTTGTGAACCCATGTAGACCCTAAGAACTGTATTGTTTAATATATCTTGCACGAGAGGTCGGACCCGGATGTTTGTGAGCATATGCTCAAGCAGGCGATGGGTTCTGAGGTCAGAAAGAGTGTTTTTTACAGGCTGCAATGATTGTGAAGATAATTTCACAAGAGGTTTGCAGAACGCCCAAATTGGTTCCTAATCAACAGAGTTCTTGGCAAATACACAATTGCGATTTGCAGGTGTATCGGTGTTCGAAAGGCAAGCATCTTCACTAAATTTACCGGGGCATGGGCTACCGTATGTTTTATAAAGCATGTCACGTGTAGGTCAGAACCGCGACGAGATCCCAGAGCCTCCTTCCTCATGTTTTCCTCCAGTTCACTTTTCCTTTGCGTCTGCGTCGCTGGGCTAATTGGATGGGAATATTTCCACCAACTATGAACTTGTATCATATCAGGAGTGAATTGACCCCTCAAACCCTGATTTCAACCCCTCTCTTGAATACCACATTTGTCGAAGCTGTGCGTGCGCTCACCTGTTTATTTGTGTAGGCTCCCCACCCGCCCCACCGTATCGTATCACCAGCACCTTCACAAAAGTTATTGACTGCGGAATAGGGCGATCTTAGAAACCTGACGACATGTCTCGAATTGCCTCCCTTGGATTGCACACTCCCGCTGCTCTTCCATATTGCATTACCGAATCTCTCCTTCCCGACACGCCCCCGCCGAACTCCTACACCTGGACCTCTGGCCTCCCCCATGAAGAACTCCTGGTCACTGGATCCGCTGTAATTTGGTCACAGGGCGGAGTAATACGACGTGTTTTTCGCTACGACGTCGAAGGGGAACCAGTAGTTCAGGCAGTACTTACCTGGTTTCCCTCTGATGATCCCCAGGATGCTGTTGTTCACCCCCAGGGGTCCTCGACGCCGGATGATGGCGGTACATATGTCATGGGTGGTGGGGAAAGTAATAAGAGGAAAAGTCAAGATTGGCTACCTGGAGGGCAAAATAAAAAACGGATGAGTACATGGAACTCAAAGAGCAGGACGTATGCTGCGCAATTGGGGAACTTCCCGAAGGCGAAGGGGGGAGAGACAAGTGGGGCGACATCTGCATCCGACGATACGGAGGATGAGATTGTATCGCAGGGGAGAGCAAGAGCACTGGTGGTTTTACTGAAGACTCAGGCTTTTGTCTATTTTCTTTCCGGTACCAGTCACGTTATTCATTTGCCGTTTGAGGTTGAGCACGCTATGCCGGCTCCTCGAGGATTAATTCTACAGAGAAAACCGCCGGCACTTTCGGTTTCACCACCAATACCTGGATTTTCTACGGGGAATAGTTTTAGTGCTCGGCCAGTGATTAATACCGTTAAGGACGCTCCCAGGCTATTCTCCTTAACGGATCCATTATTGGAGGTTGGACTGATCGTATCGCCCGGAAACACACCATCCTCCGAGGACTTGATTTTCATCTCGCCTTCTTCGGAGTTAGAGTTTTCCGCGTCAGAAGATGCTTCCGGAAATCCGGTTGCTTATAGTAGCCCAGAGGTAATTTTTGCGGTTACTAGAAATCCGGAGAAGGCGCAGGTAACAATATGGAGTGTTCGATACATTCCCCAGGAACCTCCCACAAATACCCAGCGACGGACACCTAGTGCCAATTCCGGGACTGCTTCGGCTCGTCGCAGATCCTCCTTTGGCCCAGGGACAGGTGCTACGACACCTGTTGCGGGTGGAGGCCCTGGTTCTATCACGTCTGCGGGAACAGTACCAAACACCCGAGAATCGCTGGGGCCATCCGATGCGAGCTCACTTCCTGGATTAGGTGATGATTTTGAGACCGGAGGGAAACGAACTAGCCGCCGAGTGTCGTCTCTGGTCGCTCGGGCAGACTTATCCGGAAACCACGATCGAGGAGGGAGGTTTTCTGATGTTTCTGGTTCGATTGGTGCTTCGTTTAGTGCTCCACCAGTTCCTGCTGTGCCAGCGAATTCTATGCTGGTTGACAACGACCAACCAGTGGATGAGCTGCTAAACGAGCTCAATATGGGTGCGTTGGGTATTGGAATGGGTGGCCTAGGGATTTATGATGGTGAAGGATTACGAAACGAAGTCTTCATGAGCAAACTGGACACATACACGTTCAGAGGCCCCTCAGACTCACAAGCGAGCTATGCAACACGTAAAATACCTAGAGTGTTTACCTTACACGCTTCCAGTGCATCGACGGCAGCAGCCGCTGTAGGGAAAGAAAGTGGCGGGAGAAAGGTTGTGCTTTGCATCATGAATTCTGACGAAGGAGTCCTACTGCTAGTTACTTTCACACTTCAAATATACCCCTCGATGCCCAAAGGGTATAGCCGGAAATCTATGAACAAGTATGGTATCATTGGCGTTGGCTATACGCCTGTTTTCTCTAAAGCTGAGACAAGACATAACGTTCTTGATGCTATCAAAATGGATGATCATGGGGTTTCACGTGTCCTGATACTTACTGATGGTGGAGAATTGTATCTTTACTCACCCTGGGGTCCTAGTATCCGAGTTGTTTTGCCCCCAACATTAGCGAGATGGAACACCAATGTGGTGGGTGAAGATGGAAGCAGGCGAGGAAGCCGGAAGAAAGGATTTGCTAGAACTTTATCAACTAGCCCGGATAGATATCAGAGACTCGAATATAGTGAAGCTGGGGGAAGAGTAACTGTGGTTGACGGGGACGGCGTAGGCCATAGAATAGGTGTCACGATGGCCCCAAGAGAGGCTTTAGTCAAAACTTGCCTAGAAACCGTAAAGGTTATACTTGGGGCCTCATCTGGCGCAATAGCGGGAGAAGGGATGTGGGGAACTTGGGTTGAGGTTGCAAAATGGCTGAGTGTCAATGAGCACCCTGATCTCAATTTACCATCTATGACCGGGGCACCATCTGGCCCTAGCAAAGTGCCGGAGGTGGATGAGTGGCGGGCGTTGGTGATCACGGTTTTTCTGCTTTCAGTTCCATCAGTACCAGAGCAGAGGGTAGTACCAAAGAGGAAAAGCGCAGGTTTTGTTAGAAGCGCTAGTATCGTTGCTGCGAAGGAATGGGAAGATATGATTAACAGTGAGGGTGAATGGGGAAGTGCTCCGGAATATTTGAGATCGGCCGCATGGAGCTGGATGGTAGAGGAAGACGATGAGCGAATTCTCTCGCAAGCTAATAGGCCTCCTGTGAAAGCTAGCCCTACCAAAGCAAGAGGCGCAATGGCCAGCGCTCCTGAACAGCGGAAAATGAATAGGTTTTTTACCGAGTGTATTTCGCTTGCAAGAGAATTCTTGAAGACTCCAATGGGGCAGGCCGTTGAAGATGAATATTTTGGGGGTCGTGAAGCTCTTGAGGAAATTCGCAAAAATGGGCTGGCGGTGTTGCTTGTAGCACTACAATTGATCCGGGAGGAGTGGAAACTAGATGTTGCTATGGAGGGTGCTGGGAGACGGCTTTGCCCGTTACTGAGACAGCTGGCCACCTGGTTGGGTTGGTCCGAGTGGGTTGAAGAATACATGCTCGAGGACCTTGAAATGCTGGGATGGGCATATGATGAATGTAATGAGAAACCTTCCATCCTAGGGTCCAAGGAGAATGTTGCTAACTTATCAGCCCCGATAACCATCATCGATGTCCCTCAACAGCCTTTTCGAATGCCCTCAATATATGACTGGTTAATTGGTTGTTTGGATGGGAGCACCCAGACACCATTTATGACATTACAGGACATTGTCGGGTCCTCCGGTTCGTCAACATCAAGCCAATACTCAACCTCACAGAGCACCTCTCGTGCCAGAAATCCCTTCTCACCACCACCACTTCCCCCAGCACAACCAGTACAGAAACGCGTTTTTGCAAGACTTACACCCAGAACACGAAATGTCACTGAGATATACACTACCCTAACCACCCCCGGTGCTACAGATGTGGATGTTGTCGCTCGCATGGTTGAATTGAAGATGAATACCGCGAGTCTAGAACGGCTCCCAGAAGGGATCGCTGTGCCACTTCGAGAGGCTATTGCAAGATGCCAAGAACAACCACCGACTACTTGGGGGGCACAGGCATTGGACTTGGTCGGCAGGAAAGATTTGAGAATGCTGATTGAGCCAGGGAAGGGCAGGAAAGAAGGAGGGACAAAGTGGCAAAGTGTCGGTGCTCACAATCACTAGATGATATATCTTGATGCTGAATTTTCGCTAGGCCCCAACCCACGAAGCGATGAGAGATGTCCATAACATCTGCAATTCAACTTTTGAAAACGAAACTATAGGGTCTTACGATCACCTTGCGGAGCATGATCGGTTAGCTGTCTCAAGATTAATATTCAAGGAGGATCGACGTACGGCGGAGGCCGCAAAGCTACTCACAACTAACAAGCCTGCTATCGCAAAATGTATACCTGAGCCACATTGGAGTGAACAGGATACTTTGAATGCACAAAAGGAGCTCTCACAGCATGTAGCGGTCCGTACCTTGGCTGTACCTCCGGGGAGAGGGCTATTCAATTTTTCAGCAAGAATACCTTTGTTGACAGAAAAGTTCCCAATATCAGCGTTTAATCTTTCGACCATTATGAAACCAAGCGGAACGACAGTGTCGGCAGACAAAAGCACTTACAGTGAAGAAAAGGTTTGCTGGGCGTTTTTCCATGCGGGTGTTGCGGCAGGAGTCAGCATTTCGAGGGAGGCCAAAGAAATAGATACAAGCTGGATTGTCTTTAATAAGCCTAATGAGCTGACCAATCGACATGCTGGATTCTTACTAGGCCTTGGCTTGAATGGGCATCTGAAGAACATTGCTAAATGGCATGCTTTCAACTACCTTACGCCAAAACATACTATGGTGTCAATAGGATTACTCTTGGGCCTTAGTGCGAGCTATCTTGGGACTATGGATACTACGATCACGAAGCTTCTTTCGGTTCATGTAACCAGGCTCTTGCCACTTGGGAGTGCGGAGCTTAACTTAAGCCCTCTCACACAGACAGCAGGCATCATGGGAATTGGGCTATTATATTGTGGCTCCCAGCACCGCAGGATGAGCGAGGTGATGCTCAGCGAGATTGAGTTTGCAGAGATCCTCGATAACTGCGTTCCTACGGATACCCTGAGGGATGAAGGTTATAGACTTGCAGCAGGGTTCGCTCTCGGGTTCATCAACTTGGGATCCGGAAAGGACCTTAGGGGGTTGCACGATATGAATCTTGTGGAACGATTGCTGGCATTGGCAGTGGGCAGTAAGAAGGTCTCGCAGGTTCACGTACTAGACAAGGCCACCGCGGGAGCGACTGTGGCGTTAGCACTGATATATATGAAAACCAATGACGAGGCGTTGGCCAGAAAGGTCGATGTTCCCGATACAATTCATCTATTCGACTATGTCCGGCCCGATATATTCCTGCTTAGAACCGTGGCAAAGAACTTGATCATGTGGGATGGGATCGATGGCAGCTTTGGATGGATCAAGGCTAGTTTGCGACCCTTCTTGAGAGAGCGTTATAGACTTGATAATATACGGGGGCTCGACAGCGAAGACCTACCGTTCTTCAACATTATTGCCGGGCTGTGCTTTTGTATTGGACTAAAATACGCGGGGAGTGGAAATGAGAGTCCGAGAGACGTGCTGGTTCATTATTTGGACCAGTTCATCAGGCTCTGCTGTTTACCTGGTATATCCACACGAACCACCAAATAATTAAAAGTAAAAATGGAGCTAACCGGAGGTACTAGCGTTGAATCATGATCAACGGCTAACTAGGGCGACTGTGAGAAATTGCCAAGATCTCGTAGCGTTCGCTGCCTCTACTGTTATGGCAGGTACCGGTGATGTTATCGTTTTCAGACGACTGCGGAAACTCCATGGCCGCGTCGACGCCGATACCCCATACGGAAGCCATGTAGCCTCTCACCTTGCAATCGGTGCTCTATTTTTAGGCAATGGCTCCTTCACCTTCGGCACAACAAACACCGCTGTCGCCTCCCTTTTCTGTGCTTTCTACCCACTATTTCCGAATTCCATTCTTGACAACAAATCCCACCTTCAAGCCTTCCGCCACTTTTGGGTCCTCGCCGCCGAAGCCCGTTGTCTTGTAGCCCGGGACGTAGAAACTCACCGGCCCTGCGCAATCCCTATAACTGTAACCCTCCGCACAGGCGAAGAACTGCACAAGAATGCCCCCTGCCTCCTTCCCGAACTCACCCAAATCACCTCAGTAACCACCGCCTCCCCACACCACTGGACTGTAGTCCTTGACTTTGCAAATAACCCCGCACATCTCGATTCCTTTCGTAACTCGCAAACGATATACGTCCACCGCCGCACAGCACATGCCTCTACTTCCACCGTCTTCCAGGCGACGTTGCAAGCTCTCGACGAGACAGAAACTAACAACTCTTCGCTGGAGTGGCTATTGGGGTTACGGGCTTTTAGCTCACTGGATAAGTCTGAGAGAGCGCTGTTACTTAGTGCTGACGGAGTTGACAGCAATATTGTGGATACGAGGTTGGTTCTTGAGAGAGACAGTGTTAGCGGGGTTAGCAGGGATCGGCTTAGGGGGGTTAAACTGCTGTTTATGTTTTGTGAGAGGATGGGTGAGGAGCGGGGGTTGTGGCTTACGGGCGAGAGTGTGGATCGGTTAAAGGCCGGAGTATGGACGGCGTTTGCGGGGCAGGGGTAATAAGGTCTCCGTCTGCCGTGGTTTTTCGGTCCCAAGATTGGTTGATGTTTGATGATGATGATGATGAGATGGCCGGGAAAGGAGGATTGAGGAGAGGTGCATTGGGCATATGCATGTTATGATTGGGATTGGTTTTGGGATAGATAAGCCGGCATGGTATTTGTATTTTTTGTACAGTATGGGTACCTTTAATTTTCTCACTATTCTACCTTACCCATTGGTGGTTGGCAAATCATACGATGTCACTCTTTGAGTTGAACTGTACCGAATATGGCTTCTTCCGACCTTGGACACTTAGCTTGAAAATTGGGCGCAGTGCACTGGACGAGATTATCACAATCCGTGGGTACTGCACTATATAGTGCTTTCTTATCCTCTTATAAATCTCCGGATAGCTGACGCCCTTAGGTTGTATTTGTAGTCCGCAACCCCCCTCCGAATTCTGCCTTGCTTACAGCCAATCTACCTTTTTCTTCCATCACTGATAGTTTGGCTGGGATTGCTCCCTGATAGTTCTCTGGTTGTATATCATTGACTAATGTTTATAATCTATCTTCCCTTGAGGATGTACCTGGCCCAACCTGCATGCGATGCTTCCCCACTACAACTCCCAGCTCTAAGCAAAGAAAGGCTTGAAAACATACCTGACAGAGCCAAGCATCATGCCCACTCCCACAGCAACGGTGCGCAAAATGCACAGCTGGCGCAGTGATTAGGGCCGGAATGTGGAGAACCGTCAACCCCTGCGCGAGTAGCCGGGCACAGGAGTTCAATTTCCCCTCACAATGAATTACATTTGAGCGATCCAGCACGTGAAGGAGGGAACACAGCAAACTCCGCCCTATGGGGACTGGGGGATTGAAGACCCCGGCTTCCATCAGTATGTCTCTAGTGTAAAATCAATCCTGCTGCGGGGTTGTATAACCTGACTCTGGACCACAAGTTACCCTAGCGTCTAATAGACGGCACACACTATTGGCCATCAAAATAACAAACAGTTCACGATCCGGTAGCTGACTAGAAAACCCCACTTATGCCACTCCGATCCGCCTCTTTGACAGGCGGGCTCAGTGACTCCTCTTCTAGCTGCTTAGCAGCTGTTGGGCTGTATTGCGAAGGAGGGAGCTAAGATCGAAGCGAGCGGGAGTTTTGCGTTGCTTGTAGAGAAGAGAGAAATGGATTAAAGAGAAAGGAGAAAGAAAGCGAGGACTAGAGAAACAAGCGCAGACCCAAGTGGGTGACGCAGGTAGTCACGGGGTGTCACTCGGGACTGCCGAGATTACAAGGGTGCAAGCAGGATTTCCGACCGCAGCCTCCCCTTCGTTACAGATTCTTTTTGCTGGCAATGTCACCCGCACCGCAAGCATTAGTGGTCTGTCTAAAGTGGTGAAGGACCCGATATCAAACCCAAACGGCAGTAAACTCCTAGAGATGGAAATCGTCTGGTACGGCATCCAACAAGTAATAGCTGGAGTGGCAAGTTCCCAGGCCAGAGGATAACAAAAATGGTCACACACACACAAAAAGCGCCCTATCCTTATCCGCAGACTACGGAATCTCAGTTATGATACCTCCATGCGACGGTATTTTTTTTATAGCTTGATTTCAATTTTTATCCTGATTATACCGTATATTATTACCTGACTGCACAGAGTTGATAGTTCGGCGCCCTATTTTACAACAGCTTCGTTTTCACTATCCGAACTATCGTTGAAGGGGGGGCCGCCCTAGGCTATGATAGCAATGCAGAGACCGGACGAAACCGCCTGATGCAGCCCACTACACCATACCAAAATTTCCTTTGAGAAGCCCTACCAAATGAACGCCCGAACTGTACCCCTTCTCTGAGAAAAACGAAAAGCCAGAAAATTGGTTTTGCATGTTAAACCCTAACCCTACGTGTATCATCACCTCACGAATAGCCCAGGGATCATCCAATACCGACTACATACCGGTATGATACTCTTTGAGGAGAGCATCTTTCTAACGGTTAGGAGGTTGCTGGAACTTGAGCGGGTTATGAGACGCGGGGAGGAAAACCGTGGGAGGGAGGTTGTGGAGTGTGTGTGGGGGACGTTTTGAGGGATGTCACGATTTTGTAATTTTTGGGGGAAGAATTAAGAGGGGTGGGGGTCGTACTCTATATATCATAGGTTTTCCCCCTGGAAGGGAGATGGTATGATGTCCTGCTTGGTGCGAATGGGTAATAGATGGGTAGCCAAATGGACGAATGAACCGTCTGAGCCAGTAACGTATCATAAACCCTGTATCGTATTTGCCAGCATAGTAGTAACTAAAGACCACAAGCCAACCAATCACAGTCAATCACTCGAATCTCACCACCGACTACCTTGGGAGCATAGCTTCAATGGACGGAAGTATGCCCAGCAGGGAATATTGGGACCAATATGACCGGCACAATATACAGATACCTCTCACGGTTATAAGTGCCACGGCCCCGGGCACAAGTAACAAGACAATATATATCGGATATTGATCCTCACCTGCCACCGATTCGTACCCCCTACAAGTTTTCATACCCTCACCTTCTCTTCAACTCTCGCCTCGCACACTTTATCACCCCAACCACCCAGCCCACAATCAGCCCAAGGCCCTAAACCCCATCCACAACACCAACCCTCCCCCTCCCCGCCTTCTCCTCCAGCCCACCCGAAGCCACAGCATCACAAACCCTACCCATATACCAACCCCATCCACACCACCACCCAAATACCCCCATCCAGCTCTCCGCATTACCGTAAAGGCTCGAATGACCAGACCAAGCGCCAGGTCCACCCCCATTGAAGTCACCCCTCCAACAAACCTTGGTGCTTTCTCGCCCTTGTTCATTTCCTTTCACGTCTCTCTCGGAAGGGCCGAGCAGCCCGCCTTCCATCGCGCCTGCCCAGAGTAGGGGGGCCAGGGGCTTAGCACATGGTCCAATTATTCAATCTGCATCAAGCCAATGGAGTATGATAAAAGAGTAACGGGAGTGAATATCATCCACTATGCTCCAGAGGGGTGGCGCAATGGGGTATAATACTGGTTATTGTTTTGACATTACCGTGTTTTGTGGAGTGGGGTGGTAAACCCTGGGGTGAGTCGTGGCGGGGAGTTGTGACACGTGTGTGGCGCGGGGTCACGTGGCTGCGCGTTTGTAGGGTTGTTGTCTGGGGTTGTTTGCTGCTGGGGTGGGGTATGGTTGGGAGGGAAGGTGGGTGCAGTGGATGGTATGATAGTGTGCTTGTGTCAGTGGTGAATGGGGGTTTTTATGGGTGTTGGTGGGGATGGTGTATCATAGGAGAGTTGGGTAGGTATTGGGTTTACGTGGGGTGGGGGGTGATTAAATGGCTGCCGTAGGGAAACGACCTAGCTGTTGCTGGGTTTAAATGCAATGAACCGTAAGAGTGCTGGTATTATCGGCAGAGGCGTCACATCACCACCCTGCTGTAATCACGGCATGTCATTACAAGTACTATCTCCAACTTATGCCATAACCGAACCTTGCTCTACTTTACATTTCACATAACAGAACTCGGCAAACCCCAGTACAGTAGCTGAACATCTCTAAAAATTGAATTGCTTATAAGAATCATGCCAGCTTACCAACTGACTAATTAACCAACCAACTAATTAATCTCCAATGGAGCATACAGCTTCTGTGCGCACACATCGACGACGGGAACTAGCTAACCAACCAGCTAACTAGTCAAAAAGAAAGTCCCCCCCCCCCCGAACAAACAGAAAAGTAGGAATGGGGGAAGGGATATGAAGAAATAAAAGTAAATAGAATTTAATTTAATTTCCGGAACAAGGTGGCGAAGTAGCAGGATAGGGGCAAGTTGGGAAACGAGAGGGAAAAAAGAAATAAAGAGTTAGTTAGAAAGTGCTGGCAAGAAGGAAAGAACAAGAAGAGTAGAAGAAACAAGAATAGGAAGGTAGTAGTGAAGAAAGTTGGAAATGAAAAAAATACAAAGTGACAAGTAGTAGAAGAACCACCTAGGCTGCCACGGCCATCCGAGAGAAGGAAAGGAAAGATGAAGGGGAAAAGGGGACAAGGAAGAAATGGAGAATAACCCAAGCCTTTATCTTTGTGTTCCATTTTAGAGAAAAATAGAAAATAGGAGGGAAAAAATAAAGAAAAGTAGCATTTCTACCTCCGTCTGCCAGTATATCTCCCCCCAGACATGGCTCCAGGGCCCATACTCTGCTGGGTATGTTGCACACCCATCCGCAACCCAGCGTTATTGTTGTAAGCGGGTGAGCTATAGCCAACTCCCACCGCTGCAAGTCCCTGTGGCGGCGGGACTCCAGTACGTCGCGGGGGTGGCGGGGTCTGGTACGCCGAGGGGGAATTCTGATATGTCTGCGCAGGTAAGCTGTGTCCATGGAATTGCTGTTGGGGAGGCTGGCGGTTATTGAGGGGACTAACAATGCGTGGGGGCGGGGGTTGATATTGCCCCTGTGGGGTTGGAGTGGGCATTGGTGATGGGGCAGGGGCGTATGGGGATGGGTAGTGGTGTGGAGTTGTTACGCTGGGAATTGTATGCCCGTGATAGTGGGGCATTTGGTGCCCGTGGTATTGGGCGGCCACGCTGATGTTTGGTAGAGTTGACATTGGACGGGAGGTGGTCGGGGTGTGGTGATGGTGTTGACTGCGAGCTGGGGACATGTGTGCTACGGGTGCACTGTTGACGGGTGAGAGGCCTGCGGCCGCGTTCATAGCGGCCATTGCCGCGCCTTGGACTTGCGGGGTTGAGAGTTTTGGTGGCTGGGATTCATCGGCCGGAAGTGTGCCTTTGAAGATGGGCCCGCCAAGAACGGGGAGTTTGCTGCTGAGAGCAAGATCGCTGCTAGGGTCGCCATCGATGGTGGCCACCACGTGAGGCGGGAGCTTAGATATGAGTTGAGCCAACCTATCCCGAATGGTATAGTACAGCCCGACCTCCTCCTCGTTGGGCGGCAGAGGTGTACCTGGTACTGGTGCATTTCCAGGTGCAGGCTTGGGTTGGGTAAGGGGAACGGTAGATAGACGGGTATACTGCTGGCTGCGAAGACTTTGCAACAAGCTAGATATCTCCGACAGTATTTTCTCAGGGTCGTCTTCGGTACCCGCAGTATCCACGTCTGCTTTATTCTCCTCATTCGCTTTGTTCCCAGCCACGGTTGCCTCCGCTCCCTCCGCTCCATCAAGCAATCTGGCGTCTATAGGTATTTCTTTGTCCGGCTCCCAATCGTCAATTAATTTCCGGAATTCTTCATCCAGGTCCATCTCTTCTGTCTGGGCCTCAACCATAGTGACCTTTTTATCAAACCGACCGCACACCTGGCGAAGAGAAGGATCGTCAGCAAATTCCCTAGCAAAGAGCTGCTTGCCGGCCCTATCCCACCACACCCGATTCCTGATCGCGGCTGGGATCTTTGATCCAGAGTCATCCCTGGTAGGCGCAAAGCTGCTATACGCAGCTACAAGATCTGCTGCTAACGGTGCTCTCGACCTGGGCGGTTCATGTCGGGTCAACGGATGATTTGGAGGCATATTGTTCTTGTATGAGAGCCAGGATCCACAGCCCTCAGGCTTATCGTTCAACGGATTTTCCACCCTGATGCCTCCGACTCCAATTTTTCCACCCCATTTCAGTCCTACTATACTAGGCTGGCCTGGTTTTGGGGGAAGCAATGGTGGCAACCCACGCGGCGCGGGAAATGCTTCACCCAAGGTTGAAACCTTGGCTCCCTCCTTGCCTGGGAGTTTTTTAACGCCTCTGAGAATTTGGGCGTTTGATGGAATTGCCTTGACGGTGGAGATAAGCGGGGGAAGATGAGACTCATTTAGTGGAGCGTAAACAAGGCACTCATTCAGCGGCTCAGCTTTAGGAGAAGTCGCAGTAGATGAGGGGGCTGTTGAAGTTGAAGATTTAGGAGATGCAGATGCCGAAGTGGATCTTGATGAAGGCACCGAGTCAGCCACAGGCGGGGGGTTGATAGGATTCTGTAACGATGAAAACAACGGGCCATGCTGTCCCATGACAGTCAACGCTACTTTTCCTCTGCTTCCCACGGGCTTTATGGTAACGGAATCCCCGGAAATGTCTTCAACAAAATCGAACAAATCGGCTCTTCGTACACGCTCTCGCGTGATTACCTGATTTGCCAGCTCCTCAAAGTGAATAACCTGCGCCACAAAACGGAGCCCACCACCGGAACCTATGTTTGTGCCGTTAATGGGAGTACCATTCGGCTGTTCGTTATCAGCGGAGGTTAGCAATTCACGACAAACAGCACTGATGTCGGAAAGCAGGGTAGTTAGCGACGTGTATGTAACCCGCAACAGCTTCTCAGCTACCGTGTTGGGCGACGAAGGCGAAATCTTAGTGCGCTTGATAGGAGGCGCCCCGGAAGACGACGAAGGCGTACTGTTTGGGATCGGATGACGAAGGATGGAAGGAGTAGGGTCGTTCCTGCATGGCGTTAGGAGAAACGGGTAAAGAGATGAGGTGAAAACAAAAGGAAAGATTCGGATAAGCTCACGAATTTAGGACGGTCAACAGATCTCTCATAGTAGCCTCCATAAACAGTAACCTCTGCGATGCCCTATCCTCTATAGTTGTGATCATCATGGAATCGCTGCCGGACTTTTTGGAGTCGTCAGGCTTCTTCTTCGCAGGCGATCGCTGTTGTGTCGAGGGAATGGACGCGGAAGGTGAATCGCTTCTCTTGCGCTTCCCAGTAGTCGAGTTTGCATTAGTGGAAGCAGGACTGGACAGGAGTTGTTGCGGCTGCTGCTGTGGAAAGGCATCTACCGTAGAGTTGTTTTCAGTAGCAGATACAGATGCGGTTGTGGTGGTCGTGGCCATCAAATTCGAGTTACTAGCGGCGTCTTGGACAGCTAAAGGCGCGGGGGAGGGAGAGTTTGCGGCTCCCATTGCTGTGGTTGTAGGTTGCAGTTGGTTGCAGCTTATGATGGTAAGGTACAGCGTCCAGCGATGGGGACAAACTACGACGGAGAGTCTGTGGGAGGGGGGGGGGGTTGGATTTGTGTGAGGGGATGGAGGGTTAAAATTCTAATTTTTAATTCTTTTCTGGGGATGAAATAAAACCTGCCGATTGGCTATCCGATTAGAAATCCGGATCCGGACTGGCTTTATTTTTTTGTTTTTGAAAAGAAGTAAAAAAGTGTTAAGGGAAGGGAATGGGAGAGAGAGGCTGTACTGGCCGTACAAAGCGCAATCTTAAAGGAGGAACCGGTGTGGGTTGTGCGAGTGAAGATTGTGAAGGCGAGAACCGGGTGGGAGAGGGAAGGGGAAAGGAAGGGTTGCGACGTACTGTAAAGTGGACAAGGGAACGACAAGGGAGAAAGAAGAAAAGAAAAAAACTATGGAGCCCCAATATAATATTCTAAAGGTTTTCAAATCAACCACAAACCCTTATGATACTCTGGAGGGGGGAGGCTGGAATAGGGATTAGATACAACGATTAAAGGAAGATAGGTGGTGAGAAGGAAAGGGAGAGAGAGGGAGAGGGAGAGAAAAGGAGGTGAGCTAGGGGAAGGAAAGGTAAGAAGATTTGAGGTGAGGAGAAAGTGAGGATACAAAATTCAGTTTGGAATGGGGACGCGATTAGCTGCTACTGCACTGTAATTTGAGGCAAGCGAGGCTGCAACCAAATAAAGATGAATATCGGGGTATCGTAAAAGATATTTTTATTTCTTCCATTTTAAAAGGAATGTAAGCAAGAAAGATGATTGAAATTCCCCTCGCCATCTTTGTTTATCTCCTTGTCGTGTGCAGTGCGTGTGTAGTGCTTATGGTATCGGTACAGTAAAGTTATGTGGTTATCTATTTGTTGGTGAGGTCGGCGACCTTAAATTCTGCCATACAATACCTTGTGTACAAGCGAGTTACTGAAGATGATTCCCCCCCTTCCTAAGACGAGATATCATATAGGTGTGGTGGTCTACGTGCAGTACGGTGGTTCATCTGGTAATGAAATGGTAATTTATATCATGTCCTATTCAAAGCGTTGTTGCGAACCTTGATTTCATGCATTCTCTTGATATAAAGATCATCTTGTCTGCCCTATACTCGAGTACATACATATTCCCGGTACGAGGCTGTCAAGGGCGAAAGCAGAGATGTCGTCTTCGCAAATGATGCTGAACTTGTGGCAGGTTGCAGCCACATGAAAACATCTCCGCCTCTCTCATGGCAACAGGCAGAACCCCAATCCTCACCTCCTTTTGCAACGAGATATCCTACTGTACTCCATACGCTCTCCCTCTCTAATCCTACCCGAGAGGGGAAAAAAAACGGCTATACAATAGGGACCCTCCATCTCAAAGATGATTCTCTACCCGTCCTTGTGCTGTACTTGTATCATCACCCTCTTTGCCCCTAGTGAACACTCCTGCTCTACTAAACAATCCCTCAAAAGCTTGTCTTGGTTAGGATGACTAAGCATCTATCCCCTCGATCCTTCATTTTTTCCCTATTAACGAAATCCCACAAATCCCCCCACCACCCCCGCAATTAGCCCGTCTCCGGCGTCCAACACCCGCTGAGAAACCTCGATGAATGTCACTTCCCATATTCAGCTTGCCGCTGCGTAGGGTACTTCTCCGCCGCCCATTGAGTCATACGCTGCTCTCCCGTCTCGAATGGATTGTTGACGGTGGATGTTTGGATAAGGGTGAATTGCGGGTGGGGAAAGGACTGAGAAAGAATTCTAGTTTAGGATTAGTGAGGGGATGTGGAAGAGGAGAGGCCGGTCCGGGGTGGGAAATCGATGACGGAGACCTCGAAGCGGGGGACAGCGTCAAGGGTTGGAGCACGATCCAAGACAAAAATTCGGGTGAAAATTCCGAAAGGAAGCCTGGGAGATGGGCAGCTGGGAAGAAGAACAGAAAGAAGGATGAAGTCGATAATTCCAATAGACTGGTTGGGAAAGAGAATGATTCGTTGCTCTCGCTGTTGAGAAGCATCGGCCATGCAAGAGACATCCCTACAAAGTCATCGGGCAAGGTTGACCTCTCACACATGGATCCTTTGAAGTTTAGACGTAGATCTAAAAAAGACAGATACCGGCGGCTGGACAAACCCGGGCGAGGGTTGAAGAGGCTGTACTTTGGCGGGGTGAAAGCGAGGTACATTGATCAAGATGGAATTCAAAGGGAACGCTACTCGTTAAAGAGCATTACCATGAACTTGATTTATCATATCTACAAACTTTATCCTCTCTCGTCATTCAGATTCCCAGTACTAGAGAGTGCGGGCGATCTTAGTGAGAACCATGACGAGATGGTTCTTCGAGGGGTCTTCGCCTCCGGCGTTAGAGTCTATCTGGAGCAGAGGGGCTATACACCTGAGGATGTATTAGTGTGGGCATGGATTCTCACTGCTGAGGATGGTGGTCTAGCGGGGCGCAGATTGGATTTGGGCACAAGAGTCAGGAACGAGATGGTGGATAGGTCGTTAGAGGAGCAGGAAATTCTAGATGCCGAACTGTCGGGAGAGGCAGGGGAAATTCAACCATCTCATAGCAATGAAGGTCCTGGCTCGGACGACACAAAGAATATACAGCTGTCATCACCCCGAAATACAGTAGGAGCAAGGCATACATATCGGATTCCCCCGTTTCTGATCTTATTCACACTTCGACGGAAGTGCTTTATTCGAGACAATATCCAAGCCCTCTTTCCAATGATTGAGAGCACGCTACTCTCATCAAATCACCTCTCCATTTCTGAGGAAAAGACGACGGTTCTCCTCCTCTTGCGCTTGCTTCGAAGAGTACGCTCGACTTGGCCTCCCGCTATCTCGATAGTCGCTAAACTTCTTGTAACGCATCTTCACCAAGCAGACGCCCCAAAGCCACGCTCTCCGTCTCAAGCAACCAAACTCTATAACCGCCTATTAACTTTCTTTTCCTTACCAGCGTCCAACAGACCATTCGCTCATCTTCCGATCCTTCAACGCAGCCAGTTTCTAATTCTGCACAAGATGGCTGCCATGGGTATCCCTCTTATACGAGAAGGCTATCGAGCGATAGTAGTTGTTCAACTGGCCCATGCTAAAACACCTCCCGAGAAGCAGACCGTTCGGGATATGGCTACAACCTGGCCGCCCTGGCCGGTTGAGAGGGATGGCCGGGATGGCCGGATCTCACCTGGAATCTCTCGTGCTGCTGAGGTGATTCAGCGGATGACAGAGGCAGGATATCCCCTCTGTGATTGGGAATACTCGGCCTTGGTTCTCGCAGGCAAAGACACAGACAATACACCCACCATTCAGACTAGAACATTCCACCTTAGACTCCGGCACCTCATCTCATCCTCCCCGACTTCCATCTGGGCAGCCCGTATCCGTGCTACTCGTACCATAGACGAAGCATGGGCTATATTCCTCGATTGTCGACAGAGCGGTACGATCCCTCGCCGTGACGTCTGGGAAGAGCTCATCGCAAAAGCCCTTTACGCTGAGAAACTCACCCGCCGGCAGATGCACGCAGACTACATTGAACGAAAAAATTCCCTCCGTGAAAAGCCCCGTTTCGACACTATACACCGCCTGCAAAGAGAGAGCAGCTACCGCGTAGTCGCGGGCGAGGCAAAAGAAGTCCTTCCGCCCCCGAGGAACATCAACGAGGGTGTATACGTCCCTATCCCCCCACCAGACACAGACGAGCTATTCATCATGATGAAAAGGGACAACGTCCCCCCAAGCCGCCATCTCCTCGCACTATTAGTGTCCCACAGCAGCGACCTCGATCACGCCCACCAGATACTAGAGACATGGAACTACCCCCTCCCCTCCCCCTCCCCCTCCCCGAAACCTACAGACCCGCGCATCCTAACAGCATACATATCCCTCCTCCTCCACCGCAAGAACGACAAAATCGAACTGGCAATCCGTCTCCTCCTGGCGCAGAAGCCAACCTACACCCCAGCCTACAACACTACTCTCGTGCGACTCGCTAGAACGCTCGATTCCAAGAAAGCAAACGACAAGCCAAATCGAATCCGCATAATTTGGGAAGTATATAAGAAAATGATCTGCCTCGTTAGCGAAGACTCGGAAACACTGCGCGCGCTGTGCGTCGCCGCGGAGAAGAATATTCGTCTGGGGGCAAACGTTCTCTGGGACGGCGCAAACCCGGTAGAGCAGGTCATCGACCTATTTGAAAAGAGCATTGGCCTACGCAGACCAAAGCTCCTAATCGCAGGCGAGGAACTGCCCCCGTTGCTAACGCCCTCACCGGCTGCTGTGCATGCATACGTCCGGCTTCTCGGTTTCTCGAGGAGGTACCGTGCCATCGGAAGGATTATCGAGTGGACCGCTAGCGCTGCCGACTGGCTAGACGATGGACACAAACCGATGGCCAGGAGGGTGATTGTTGCCGCGAGGGTGTTTTTGGAGGTCCCGGCTGGGAAACAGGGAGAGCAGCAGCAGCAGCAGGGAGAGGAAGATGAAGACAATGTTAGGCAGGGGGTGTTGAAGGACGTTGGAAGTTTAGTGCAGGAGTGGCCGGATGAAGAGGAGGTGGCGGAGTATTGTCTTTTGGGTGGATTGAGGTAAATATTGTACTGTACCAAGTGAAGGAAGGAAGGGGTGCATGTGCTGCAAGTTAAATAAGCTTTTGTATGATATGGTAAAATGCTAGATTTCTAGGCATTTGGGAGTCCGGGAACTTGGGTGATATTGTTTTGGGTGAAGGGATGTATTGCCCAAATACTCGTATAAAGGGTGGGATATTTGCAGGCTGTGCTAGATATTCAGCTATCATAGTACTGTATATCACTCACTAGCCGTCTCTAAAATGTCTAACATCTATGATACTTGATCACTAATCTTTTCCCAACACACGAGCTTGACTAACCCCTGACATGCTTGTTCCTAACCTACCGTCAGTTATACAGATAAAAAAAAAACACATGAAAGGCTCTTTTCTAGAACTTCCTAGTCTTAGTCCATACGCTTTAACCACCATTCCTCTAACCTTAGGTTTCCGGTTGCTATGGGTCGTTTGGTAACCAGACAGGAGGTGACGCACCAAAGCGAAGGTTTTTCGAACTGTCATTACCCAACCACCGTGGGCGGAAACAACATGGAAACAAAAAAGTAATTTGTTGTGATAGCATCCATCACAGAAAAGTAAAGGGGTTTTTTCTTTCCTTCCATTCTCCTAGAGTAGTGAGGGGCTGAACCTCTGTTCTCTCAAGGCACCTAACTGCCGAGAATACGGTTTTTACACGGGAAGGGTATACAATATTATTATAATACATTGAAGCACCTCTTACCCAATTCATGCACCCACAGCTCTGTGCAAACTCTAGTCAAAGGCTTGAAATATATATATCATTATTGTGATGCTTCGGGTGGACAAAAAATTTCCAAAAGCCGAGTTTCAGGATATCTGTGGGGATATGATGGCTCAAAAAACCTTTCAATTTCCGCCTTTTTTGGGCTTTTTCTGGTTACGAAAAGCGATCCCTATTGGTTGTTAAGGGTGAGTGATATTTCCTGACTGGTGTAGTGCTGTCCAACTCCTACCCCCGACCCCCGAACCCCCAAAAGTCACCGGCACCGTTTTCTCAGAAATAGGTATGATACGGTACTTTCTCCAACACCTCAGGTCCAGCGCTAAGAAGAAATTTATTTTATTTCGCATGCGCTTGTCTCTTCCTTGTGGCTCGGGAAGTTAGGATATTCTACTGCGGATGTTTCTGACATCACCAGTACGTTATTCCAATGACGTCACGGGACTACCTGTACGAGTACTATCCTCGACAATCAACCAACCAACCAACCAGCTCAGTGGCTACAGTACATTACTTGATGGGGAGAAACCAAAGTAGAGCACAGTACTCGAACACAATATATAAATTCTCAACTACCCACCCCCAGAAACCAGGCATCTTCACCACACATTTCAAAGCCACGAACTCCTCTCCACTCCTAAGTTACAAGCATAAATACTCGAGAGTGCACATCCACTACGGCGACAACAAAGATGACTACCACCCTCCGCCCCCTTGCCCTCCTTCGCCTCCGCCTCCTCCTTCCAAATTACACTCGAGCTCTAACTGCCCGCCCCCTAACCACCACATCGACAGCATCGAGATCTATAACCGACTCTACCAAGGACGCTATCAAGACTATTGACCGCGCCGCTGGGACTGCTGCGCTCAAGGGGATTGAAACTGGGGAGGCGATTGCCGGGGCGGCGAGGCAGACGGTTTCGGGGGCTACCGCGCGGGCAGAGAAGATGGGGAGTGGGGTTGCGGGGAAGGCGAAGGGTACTGCTGCGAAGGCCGGTGGAAAGGCGTATGAGGTTGGGGGCAAGGCGGCAAGCATGAAGGAAGAGGCTCAGAGCGGTCATTAAGGCTAGGGCGGGTGAGACGGAAGGGGGAGCTACTAGGGAGGGGGGTACGATAGTTGATTGTTATTTTTATTATTATCTCTTTGAGGGTTTGATCTATATCTAGGTTTATTTTTGTTTATTTTTTCTTGTTATGGGATGCGGGCTTCCTAGGAGAGATGTGAAATACAATATCAGAGTCCCGCATCTGTTATGCGAGCATGGGAGGTAGAGAAGCTAGGGGTGATATGAATTTTTGTGATTGCTGTCGTCAGTCATGCCGTTGCCTAGGGGTGGTTCACTCTAGCCTCGGCTTCCTCGGGGGAGTTAAAGCCCATAATTTAGGAGTATTTGTGCTATTTACGAAACCCCGACTGTCTCGGCTTATCATCAATCCAATCCAATCTCGGATTTGGAGATCTGCAGAAAGCGTCCATGTAAGGGGAGGAAAGTGTATTTCTCTATCCCTCACTTTTCAGCCCTCCCCTGAGGATGAAATTGTTCAGGACGGCGCTGCGGGAGAACCATCTTCTATCATGAGTTGCTGAGAGGGGCGTCGTCACCAGTGATTCGAATGATTGGAAAAGCTCGGCGTTAAATGTATGATCAATACTCACTGGCTGAATCACATAACACTTAAGTAGTCTGTCCACTCCGGTTGTAATCCATGCCATGGCCGTTTGCATGTCCGAAATTACCGCATGTTTGATTGGCGCTTTGGCAATAACATAGTAGAATGTTTGAGACTTGGTTTGGACTCTTATGCCATCACACTTTATCACTCGGGGACCCCACAATGCATATGTTGTAATGTGGCGCTGGTTGTCACAGGCTTCCTGATAACCTCAAACGAAGAGCAGTCTGAACTTATGCGAGGAGATGCGAGTAGTGGTTTGAGGGTTGTTTGGCATGGAGCAAAGAGTGTTACGGACTGGAAGGGATGGAGCCCCGAGATGTGGTGGATATCTGCGAGGTTGGCCTTTATGTACTGTAGTATATAGTTATCGTCCACTTTTGTGGTCGGTGGAGGGAGAGAAGAAGTCAATCAACGGCTAACAATACTCACCCAAAAATACATTCAAACGGTTCAGTCAAAACGCTTCACAAAATTCTCTATTTACTTCAGCATATTTCGATCCCACCCTCCACGGTCCGACTCTAGCTATGTATCATTACTCGTTGCCCCAGCTATCCCCTAGTATATACAAAAAGATTGCTCCAAACAATCATGATCACCTCCCTTTGAACACTGGCTTCCTCTTCTCCCTAAAAGCCCTTAACGCCTCATCCCGATCCTCCGTGGCAACCACTCCCTCGTAAGCCTTATTCTCCGCCTCCTCGCAGCCCCCCTCAATAGCCTGTTTCGCCATCCTTAGTCCAACCGGCCCACCCCTACAAATCTCCTCCGCAAGCTCCACCGCAGCTCTAGTAACCTCCTCCATACCCTCCCCACCTTCTTCCCCCACAACCTCCACCACTCTATTCGCCAATCCCAACTCCAGCGCCTCCTCAGCTCCCACCCTCCTCCCCGTAAATATCAAATCCTTAGCTCTCGAAACCCCAATCAGCCGCGGGAGACGGTATGTTCCCCCGGCGCCAGGAATGATGCCCAACCTAGTCTCCGGCAGGCCAACCTGCGCGTGGGAGCCCAAGACACGCAAGTCCGTTGCTAGAGCTAGCTCGAGCCCCCCGCCCAGCGCCATCCCGCTGATAGCGGAAATCGTGGGGATCGGCAGGGCGGAGATGTCCCGTAGTGCGCCTCGAAGGTTCGCGAGGAACGCGGCTGTCTGTTCTGGGGTGAATGTTGCGCGCTCCTTTAGGTCTGCGCCTGCGCAGAAGACGCCTGGGACGTTGCTAGCAAGGATTAGTGCGCGGGTGGAGAGTGAGGTTGGGTTGAGGAGGAGGGGGGTGATGTGCTCGCGGAGCTCTTTCAGGAGTGCGCTTGAGATGGCGTTTTTGGTGGAGGGGCGGGCGAGGGTTAGGAGGGTTATGTGGCCTGTGTGTGCTGCTGGAATGGTGGTTCTCGTGATCAGGGGTGGGGCTGTGGTGTAGGTTCTTCGGATGAGGAGGCGGAGGGGCAGAGAGTGGGGCCTCATTTTTAAGAGTTTATTTGTTGGATGCTTGGTTGGTTAAGGATTGGGAAAGGGAAATAGATGGGTAGATTTTTGTGGGGAGTACTGATACGGCGAAGGGAGACTGTAGCACCAAGGGGGTGTTTACTCAAGTATGGCTTTGATAAATTAAAGTTGAGGCTCCGAGCCAAACAGGGCATGAGCCGAGGGTAAGCGAGCTGCGGCTCGAGTGATAACTCGAGTTAACCATTGATTTTGGAGGGTTAGTGAATTTGATGCAACACAATGGTTGTAGTTTCGGGTGTCGCTATGGCGTGCAATTCGCTAGGGGAAAGGACATAAATAGGATTAAATTGTGGGATTTTCTCTTTTACCCTAGGGGTTAATCTAACTGTACAAATACTACATACCACAACCTCACTACTACAGTATCAAGGTTGATAATCCTTTGCTAGACACCTCCACGAGCCGACCGATCAGCAGAATAGCTTTAATGACTTTGCGTATTTTCTTCGAGGATTGCGTACGCGTGGTAGCGAAAGTTCTCCTGCAGGCTGCCCTCACAGGAACTTTTACCGTCAAGATTACCGACACCCGCAAAAGAACGCCGGACGGGGAGGGCCCGCCACAGGACTCAACATTCAGATCTCGATATTAGCCCCTTAGGGGTATCTCGCGTGCCCCCAGAATTATTGCCTGATGTGATTAGTTGTTTCATTGTGCCCAACCAGCCTAGGAGAAAAACAACCTTGAATCGTTTGTAAACCATGATGAATAAGTAGTCAGAGAAACCTGGGCTTCGTTTATCGTATCACCACTGATCATTGCAAAATGAGCCTATCGGAGATTTTTTTAGGGATACTATCATCGTCTTGTATTATAGCTAGAGTTCCGGTTGCTCCCGGATGTTAGGAAAGTCTACATTTTTGTTTTGGCAGGTGCAGGATGTACAATCACACAAAATCACCCGCTTCTTATATTAGTCGAACCGCTGAAAAATCTGAAATAGTCGAGCTTTATACCGGAAACTTGGGAGAGCGAGAGATGCTCAAGAACTACACTCTATATGGGGGAGCCGGAGGACTGACTATTTATGCTGCGAAACCAGAATATATATCCCTCGTGGAAAAGAAATTCGAGGTAACAATATGAAAGACAGGAGATAACAGATGAGAACAGAATTACATATATGATTAATTGATCGGGTAATGGAAGAAAATACATGCAGGATAAGTTGAGCTCTGGCAGCATTGGAGTGTAACTAAGGCATACTGAAAAGTGTTATCGTACTCTAAAATGCAGAAAGTGCATATCCGGGAGTATAATTTCAACACAAACGGCGCGTTTACATTGCGTATGATATGTGCCGTACGGTAACCTACCGTGAACTTGCCAGACGTCGTTAATTAGGTGAGTATTAAAAAACACTTGGGGTGAAGAGAAGGGGGAGGAAAACCCAACTTAGGATTCTGAATACTGTGCACAATTAACTCCCGGGATTGGGGGCAGGAATATAGTGGATCCGACTTAGGTCTTCCTTAGAGGCATCCTTTTGGACATGACCCCTGTCATATGCTACTGAACCCTCATGTTTGAGTCTTTAGCCCAACGGTTCCAGAATCTCTGTGGGTTTGATATCTGAAATCGCTCGTGGTATGGGGTCGGTGATATAGGATAAGGTAGCGTGCAATATTATCCGAGCTACATCTGGCCTCGCTCGCCCAATAGAATACAGTTCCATACAGCACCCTCTATACTGAATAAGCAAACACTCTCTCCTACTATCCTCCCCGTAGGTAACTTTCGTGCACTCGTCACTCTTGCACTTAATTAACTAAGGGGGTGTTCGGCTGGCTGTGATTTGATTTGGAAATCATGATTTAGTGATTTGGAAATCAGGGGTTAAACCCTAATATCAGGATAGTCTATAAACATGATTTCAGAATCAAGTGCAAGCTGAATACTCTGTGATTTGCGTGTATTGATTGCAAAAATTATTTTGAATTTCTTCTTACCTAGTACCAACGTCTGGCAATGCATAAAATATAGTCAATTTATCAAGTTTAACTATTTTTTCATCTTTGTAACTTCAATTATTATAATAAATAATATACTATCATAAATGAAAAAATCTGAATTATGCTTGGCACCTAATTTTCAAATCGGAATCAGCATTGGACAAGCCGAACACTTCTTATTCTGAAATCAGACTTGGCAAAACAACCAGATTCCCAAATCAAAATCATGGCCAGCCGAACACCCCCTAAGATTGGGGGCCTAGTCAACTCCATCGCTTGACCCACACTCAGTTTAGACTTGGAAGGGCTGAAGTTCATCTAAACTTTGTATACTGAGAACTCAGGATGGTTCAGCTTTCCTGCAAGGTAGTAAGGGTCATCCTCTCATTTTCTCATTTTCTAGGAGATATTGGAGGTCTGATTAGTATAAGTGGTTGCTGGGAGCATAGAATTGCTGTGACTGCAGCAGCAGCATGAAGGAGAAAACATCTGTGATTTGGCAAGGGAGATTAGAGGAATAGCTCGATTTAAGTACTCGGGCCCTGTGGATTTTCTAACCCCCCTTTTCCATACAACCATAAAGACTATATATTGATAGATCTGCTTCAAGAACCTCTTTTCTCTAGTCCTTGAAATGTTGGAGCACGCTGGCATTCTTTCATTTGGATTATAATTTATCGTTTTAGGGTCTGAAGAGTGGAGGCCATCTCATTTTACTAATTCTTTTTCTTCCACCCATACTATACTTGAAACAACTCTTATCATATTTAATTACTCTGTTGGAAATCAGGTCATTATAAGTCATATTTGGTTGGTGATTTTCAAAATTTCCTCTTTTTCTCTTCAAGACTATCCGAATGATAACCCATTACTGGATACCATATATTAGATTATTCCTTTAGCTCCATTCTTCTCTATTTCCTTACACTACCCCAGAATATACTTTCCTTAGGAAGCACCATATTCAAAATATTTCTATTAAGGGTATTTAGTGTTGGGTACTAATTGTGGCTGAATAAAGTACCGGTAGGATAACGGCTTGGTTTAAAGGATAATGCTCCTAATGGATAAACTTTAAAGTCTAAGCTCATTCCCAAAATTTGCCGCTCCCCTTCTCACCAAAAAGGCATAGAGTCATTGCATAAAAAGCTGTTGTGTAGAGAGGTAGGTTATGAACGTCTCTTGAATTAAAAATTATATTGGTAAATGTTGCCTTCATCCATAGATTGAGTCTTTCTCCTTAGAGTGGCCTTTCAAAAGGCGATTTAACTTGCCTCTGGAGGCCATAACGACAGCGCAATGGTGCCCTCGTTCACCAGGAAGTATGATAGCTGGATAGCGGATTGAGCAGGAACTGTAATAGGTTAGCGTTAGACTTCTGAGAGGATTTTCGGGACTGAAAGAGCGGGGTTGCAAGCGGATATCTGGTGGGGCTCGGTTTATTCTGCTCTTCAAGAAGATTTGGCACGATGCTGTTGGGCATGGGGCAGTCGCTAAATATCCTACCTACCTACTGTGCTGGAAAATTTCATTATCCTACCTACACGCACTCCGGAGGCACAGTTGGTTATTTATTTTGTTAGCCAGGGCGATGCTATTATACTTGTAGTATCATATCTTCCTTTCGGCTAGCATGCCTCCCTCCCACCAGTCTTTTTCTCTCACATCCCTGGTACTTGTACCGCAGGCGCTAATTTAGCACTTTAGCCCAACATCACAATATCCGAGATGCCATCAAGTACCCGGAAGCGGGTAAGCGAGTCAACTTAGTGGGTGTATCATACTGAACCCTGCCCCCCATTTCTTCAAGGAACATCATCAGGAATCACTCGTATCCGACCGGACCTGAATACTGGTAGGACGGACCCAGATGGGATGAGATTACATAGACTAACGAGCATAAGCAAATAACATTCAGCACCCCAAGCGGGGCAGAAAAATTCCCTTAAAAATTCCCCGTCCCTAACAAAGTAACTGTGGCACTGGTAGAAGCTGTATTATAGCTGGTTCTGGAAGTTGCGGGAGTTCCATGGCGTTTTGGGAGAGCGATGGAGCGTTTCAGAGTTTTAGGACCTGTTTGTCACACTGTGGTTTGAGATAGCCGTGTTCTGAAATCATCATTTCCAAATCATAATTTGAAATCACGATATTCAAACTGCCCTCCGCCAAATGTGACTGGAATTTTCGATTTTCCATGTCACAATTTTGGGCTAACTCTATGAGGAGAGCTCAAGGCTCACTAGCATTCACTAACAAAATACTTGAGTGTATAAAAATAATAATTTGCAGCCCTAAATATTCACACATTGCGAAAATTTCCTAAATCATGATTTGAAAACGCCGCCCAGCGAGCAGCTCGAACCACGGTGTGCCAAGCAGGACTTTAGTGATATACGGAGAAGATTATCCCAACATGCTTCCTTTTATGTTATCACGGGAGTGTGAGGAGGAGTGTGGACGTGAATGGAGATACATTGACAGGAGCGGTAACCCATGGAAGGCCCAGGATGCTTTGATGATGTTTTATTTATACGCCCGCTTTTGCTGTTGTTTTAGTTTAAGATAAAGTTGTTGAGGCCACCCCCTCTACCTTTCCGATCCAGTGCCTAAGTTCCAAGTGAATCCGCTCACTCCACCAGCTCCCACTGCGCTATCTATTTCCCATATTACCCTAGTGAACGAGGGGGTCCCCTTCGCTGGGGGATTTAAACAATTGGCAGACTTACTTTCACTCCCTCTTCTGGAAGAGCGGGGAAAGGTTAGCCAAGCTATTGTGTTACCCACCGTCCCGAGAACCCGTAGCGGATAGGGCAGCGAAACCAAGCAGGCGATATTCAGCCGATCTGCCCAGTCGGGACAAAAACAAATGCCTCTTATCATACCCTTCGGTGACAAAAACAGGGGGACCGAACATTACTATGCATCCTTTTTAGGAAAAACGCACGACATCGGACGAGCACGAGAGTCGGTGAGGATCGCTTTGCCTCTTAAGCACGTGTGTGATAGTCCAGTGCTGGTGTAGCCGTGTGTTAGAAGTTCTGGCACCCTGACTGATAGTAATAACGCTTTTGTGTTACAGTACCAGCTGGGGTGCTAGAACTTTTGGCATGCGGCTGTGCTGTACCGGCACTAGGACAGTACGAGTACGGTACCACGACCAGTGACCGTCGCACCGGCTATCCCTTGTGCCGATCCCTGGCATTGGGGGGTTGGTTGGGTTAAGCACGGTTCGTGGGTGTGGGTGTGGGTTACTAGGAAGGGCACAGCATTTGCGGGGTTATGGGAGCAAGGATTAGTGATGCTGGGTGGGGTGGGGTGGGGTGGGCGTGGCGGGCTGACTCGATGGAGGGCTTTACGGAGGAAAAGGAAGAGTGCGAACAACTTGATATTTGCCGCCATGCCCCTAATATCCGAAGACATCTTGCCAGCGGATTGGGACGGTAGGAATGGATACTTGAGTTGAACCGGTTTACTTCAATGCGATCTTACGAAATGCGAGATCCTCCTGGCTTTTAGCACAGCATGTGCTCTGCCGCCATTCCACATGACTCTCTCCTGTGGTGATACCATACTAATCTATGCCGCCGTATTTCGCCAGGGAGGAATTTCAGTCGGGAGTGCTGCATGCTTTTTCAGTATCGCAAATTTACCCTGTTGCACGCTTACGAGTACGGCACCTGCTTGAAAAAGAAAACGTATATCACGACTTGCAGTGAGGAATTTTTGATCTGTTGGATGCTAGAGAGTACAATTCGTCTGATCGGGGCTTGCGCGATCAGTTGTCGATGCTTACTTATTAGAGCCTTCGCACAACCAGGCTCTGAAGAGCTAGGCAGAGGTCGAGTGGTCCTTGGCCTTTCTATTCGTTTATTTGCTTAGAGTAAAAGCTGAATCTCAATACTGTTCTAGCGTCCTCCGCGAGGCACCCTCGGGCTCGTTGTCCGACACCGAAGCTCCTGTGCCATAGTGATGCCATTATGCATTGCTATGCATCCCCGCAACCACTTTCTAGGAAACAACCATCCGCCATTCCCAAAACCATGGCAGCATGCTGTGCGGTGCAATAGTGCAGTTACTGTACCAATACTATGCTGATGGGGATGAACTGCCTTATCCGGGGACACTCAGCTACTGCATATCCGGCCATGATATTAGAGTACCGGGAGAAGGCCTAGATATATTAATAGCCAAAAACGGTATTCAGACGAACGGCGAAGCAAGCTAGCCGTAGGTGTTTAACTGGATCACGCACCGCTGGGAATTGTTCCCTCTGTGCCCCGATTTCTCAATTGCGTTAGTGCGTTAGTGGCTATCCGGAGCTCTGTCTCCGTCGGGGAGAGATAGGTTAGTAAGGTGCTCGAAAGCTGTATTTTACCAGCAATCGATATGCTTGTATACACTCTTACCTCATCTTGTGCGAATACTGCAAGTGTGACACTAACGGATAGTACAATGGTAGGAACTACTGCCTCGGGTACTACTTAATATGACTATTGTCTGTGGGTTAGTTACAATTTTCAACCTTTGTAAAAATTAAAAAAATGAGAGAGAAGGGGAATTAATAATTCTTAGTAACAACAGTAGTACCGCCGGCTGCGTAGTTGCCGCAAAACTGGCTGGGTTTCGCGGTGTGCTCGTGCCCCTCGTCTCAGCGGGTCAACATAATCCCTTCCTGGAGAATACCCACGCTGTTGGAAGGGAGGTAAATTATCTCGGGTTTCCTTCCTTCGCAACAAAGTGAACTCACCAGAAGACCAGGTGGTCGCAAAACTTTGATACTGACGCTGGCTAGAATATCGCCACGGAGACTAACCTTAGTCTTGATGGCCTTTAGGTAAAGGCTAGTAGAGGGAAATTCCTAGGTAGATCTAGTGGAGCAATAGGACTTCGTCCATCCAGGAGACAAAGCAAGATTACGACGATTGGGAGTTCTCTGAGCGGAGCGGGGATGGTGTTCGGAGGGGTGTCAAAAAAGTATGATATGAGAGCTAAAGAATAACTCTGCGAATTCAGTCGTCAAGAGAGACTGAGGAAGTCTACAGGCAGAGAATTGCCACCCCAGTTACTAGAAGCACAAATAACAGCCATGGGGCTTCAGGCCTTCTAGACACAGAGTCATACCCAGTCGTGCCCAGTCGTGCCAATATCAAACATGATGATAGACTCGTTCGTTTCCAAGGGCACCCTGCTAGGCCCAGACATGTTCAGCACAGGTGATAGCCCCCGTAATTTTGGGCACGCTGTAAGAACAACGTACCAAGGGCTGAGAGCGAGCCCAGCGAACTGTCTATCATACTAGGTGCAGGGGACAAAGACTTTGAAAACGGGAACCTTAGTTGATAGGGTAACTTTCAACAAGAACGCTGGCATTGATGAGATTAGGGCCACAGGGGTGGAAGTAATAGACAGCCCTGGAAAAAAGCACACATTTACCATCAGAAGGGGGTGACTATTTCCTGGGGGGCTTACTACTCGCGAGCAATACTCCTACGCTTTGGGGCGGGCACTAAGGCAGAACTTGAAAGGTTGGTGATAGAAATGGTTGCTGATTCACCGAGCGTGAGAAAGAATCTCATAGACCATCTCGTACGTAATGCTATCTATGCTTTAACACACCTCGTGATTTCCAGTTCAAACTAAACATGAAACAGATCGTCTTCTTATCCTATGAGCCAGATCTAACACTCGACGACCAATTATACCCCCCAGGCGCCCTGGAGGCATCCTACAAACTCTGGAAAGAGCACAAAAAGGGCCCACTCTCTAAATTTCCATTCGGCGCCTTTGTCTACGCTCGCCTCGACAAATATCTCTGACTCTGCACTTGGAAGTCCGCCCCGCGTCTGCCTGGGCGGGACCCCATGGGGCTCACGCCGGAGCTGCCAAACATCGAGTTCTTGACGACCATGTGTTACAGCAGTCTGAAATAGTTTGCTGATTTCTCGCACGATGGGAAGTCTTGCTTTTGGATTGTCCCGGAACTGTTCAGTCCGCGGAGTAGGGGCAGTACGAGGTTACGGAGTGGAGATCCTGGGGCGAGCCGAGAACATCTCTCTGACGCATTGGATTCGGAGGTTCTGGCCGAGGCGTGTAGGCTTGATGACGGGATCGTGATAGAGGGGAGCGATACGAGAGATGAAATAAGTGGGTGCTGGCCCGCTAGTGCTGCCCATCATAGCCCTCGGGTGAGGGATGATTGGAAAACGTTCGTGAAGAAGAATGCTACCACATTTTAGTCTACCGTCCCCGTACTGTTAAGAAAAACGTTAGGCTACCACCCCGGAGGAACCTGCAAGATGGGGAAAGCAGGGGGTCCCCTCACAGTGCTCGGTGAGCGCCTCAGCGTCAGTGGCATGAAGGGATTAAGGGTCGTTGATACGAGAGTGATGCCCACCCTCAGCCAAGGCCACACCCGGATGGTAGCTTACGCAATTGGGGAGAGGTGCGTCCAGATTATAAATCAGGGGGCGTAGAGTATCACTCGGAATCCGGAGGCTAGACGGTTGACGGACCATGAGTGGGTAAGTCTTGGGCCATGGCCACGAGTGATATCTCATGAGGCTCCCCGACGATGGTGTGCCTTGTTAGAGTGTGAGGCGACTTTTTTCCCGGGGCCTCAGATTTCAGGTACTACAGGAGTGAGGGCAGTAAGGGCTATATTTAAGAAGTAGAATCTATCTGTGTTTTATCATAGCAGGGCGGAGGAAGCGATGCGTTGGTATCCCCTCTTTTATTCTGTTCACGTTTTACTCATTTTTTTATTTTTTTTCGCACATTCCCTAACCAGGGGAACTGCTTGCCGTATCATAGCAGTCTTTCCATACTTTGATTTATAATACCCTTTACAGCATTGCCCTTTCAGCAGTGTTGAGGAGAAAGTGTCACAAAACATAAAGCCTTAGATACTTTGGGGAAGAAGATGCTCCCTCCGATCTCTTGCTCTGCTCATCGGGGCCTTCCTGGGTTTTTCCTCCCCTCCTTTCCCCCCCCTCCCCACAAACTTCGAAACCTAAATTCTAGCTCACAGAAAGAAGGAGGTCGTTCTAGAACAGACTCCCAGTGGTTCCTGGTTCACTACGCAAGTGGCGCCCGTCCTTCAGGAGGGCACAGCTGAATCTCCTCAATATTTGTGACTCTTCTCCTTCCCGACCTCAAATAATCAGGTGACTGTTACAGTAAAAAGGCATGATATACCATGATAGGCTTGAAAGTAAAGTCACCATTACGCGTGGCGATACTCGAAACCCCCTTAGGGTACTCATTCTTTGGTCTGTACGCCGGATGGATGCCTGGTGTGGAGTGGCCTCAAAACAGGAAGGACGCGTAGTGCAGGGCAGAGTGGAGAAAAAGAAAGGCTACTTATCATGCGCATTTCAAATTGTAATAAACCTTGCACAGTGCGAGTGCGAGTATCCTATTTACCTTTGTACAAGCTTGGTGTAAAGCTACCCTCAGTGAAATTTGGTAAATGTTCAACTTGGTAGCAGCCACTCTACCATAGAGCGAATCCAAAGAGATACAGAGCCCTAGAGTGTAATAGTATCATGGGGAGGGTGTGATGGGTATTTAGAAGGGACTATAGTTCTTACTACTTCGGGGGTGGGTATCGTGGTATCATACCGGTAGCTGGTTATGCCTGGCAAGGTGGGTGTATAGTGCGTTTCTTCTGTTGCCAGGATCTGACTATGGCATAATAGCTGGGAGCCGCCAGTATGTCGCCGTCGTGGGCCTAACTACGGATGAGGAGGAGGCTCTGGTTATATTTCTCAAGGCGAATGAGGTACGTCCAAGTATAGTAGACACATGTACTTTTTTTTTATATTTTATTTTTATCTCGTTTAATGATTTGGCTGTAGCCAGTAGTGTATGCGCCACCAGAGAGGCTCATCCATTTTGTGACACACGATTGTGCGAGATTTCTGGGGAGGAAAGTGCACTTTTCCAGGCTGGAGGCAAGCATCTCCCACAACAGCCGGCTGCCCTCGCACAAAGGGGTTTTGGCTTCCTGGGCAGTTTCAAGGAAAACATCTGAAGAGCGCAAGACACAGCAGCAAATGACCTCCTCCTCTCGAGGTTATTGGTTTGGAGAGTTCGCCACAGGAAGTGGACGAACATAGTAGACTATCATTGTAGCTGTGAGGCTACCGTGGAGAGCATCATGTGTGAAGGGAGGGAAATCTATTCACCATACAGTGAGCGAGTACCAGCACTTTCTAAGAGTCTAAACACCCCTGCTCGTCGGCTGTACCCACCATGCCGATACCGATGGCCCTCTACCCGGTATTCAAGGAGAGGAGCCAGCTGAGGGGGGAGGGCGGGGGCTAACAGATGCCGGTATTGTGATCACACCTCAGTCAAGAAAAGTTTTATATAATCCTGTATGGTAGCCACTTGCTTCCCCCCACCTGCATTCATTCACCCACCCCCTCTAAATTACTCTGAAAACCCTTGAAGTTCTTCGACAAATGGTTTGTCGTTCTTCCATCCATCTATCTGTTTATGCATGCAGGATTAAAGTTCTGACTGTGGTTGATTAGGCGTCGACAAAGAACTCTAGTATTGGGGTTAAGCTCGTATGGAAGGGAGATGATCCCCAAGTTGAGTGAGTCAGCTGCCTCTTTTCGTTTTCATCCCTCATCCCCTGCTTATCTTCGCTAACCAACAAACCAACGCGACAAATAGCATCGTGGCTGTTCATGGCCTCAAAGGCGACGTATACAGAACATGGACTGCGAAAGCGACCGAGCCGGACGAGAAGGAGGTCTTCTGGCTCAAAGATTTACTGCCTGAGGAGGTACCCAAAGCTAGAATTTTGGCCTATGGTTACGATGCCGACCCAACCAAGATGTTCGAGAGTGCCAGCACCAATATGATACACCATCACGCGGCCACGCTGGTTTCGGAACTGCACTTTTATCGGAGGGTTTGTTTACGCGTTGTGGTATTATTGAAGGGTCGTTGACGCTGACTGGTGGCATTCTAGAGAGCAGACGAGGGACGGCGACCGATTATTTTCATTTGCCATTCTTTAGGTGGTATCATTGTTAAAAGGGTATTACATCTTTATATTTCTAAGCTTCGAGCAGAGACTAATTTTATAGGCGTTGATCTACTCTGCCAACTCCAATCTCAGCCATAACATCATGTTTCGGTCCATCACGGTTTCAACCTACGGGGTTCTCTTCCTTGGGACTCCGCATATGGGCGCTGATCTAGCGCGGTGGGGGAAAATGGCCGAGATGCTCGTGCGCATGGTTTCGTCCAAGAGCTGGGTCGACAGCAATAGTGCGCTGATTAGAGCTCTTGAGAAGAACAGCGAGACTCTACAGAATATCACCGATGGGTTTGTAGGAATTAGCAGAGAGTTCCGACTGTTCTTTTTCTGGGAGGAACTCAAAACGGCCATTACGGGGATGGGGTCACACTTGGTATGTGCTTTTCAGATTACGCTTATCTAAGGAATGCAAGGGCTGATAGGCTGGGATAGATTGTCGAGTATGCATCAGCAGTGCCAGAGGCCTTACCGGACGCTGGCAAGGCATCCATTCACGCGACGCACAGCGAAATGTGCAAGTTTCGGGATGAGGGTTCTCCAGGCTGGAACACACTCGCGGGTTGCTTGTGCGATTTTGTCGCACAGGCTCCAGTAGCTACCAAGATGAAATGGGCGCAGGAGGATCGTCGCAATATCCAGGCGAAGCACGATTTGGTTTCTAATATAATCCAGTATGATATTCATGCTGATGTTGGATTGTCTCCTCCGCCCATCATGCCGAGGACCAGAAGTCCGTCGCCAGATGCGGGTACTAGTAGGAGAGCTATAGCAGGACAAGGTGATACACTTCTTCCAGATTCTATATCTGAGCCCGAGGACTCTTCCCGTAGATCTTCTAGTCGTGAGCGGGTTTCACGTTGGTTTTGAGTTTTTGTCGTCTTCATTCAAAATTTCCTTCTGAGCATATCGAACCATATTTTCCTCAATTAGTTATTTCCTAACTGACGGTTTATGAATGTACGTAGACGTCCCCGAACCTACTTTGCTAGCAATTAAAGACATCCCCTTCGTCAAACCGTTATCACTACAAGAAAACAAATACTTCGAAGGGCGTGAAGAAGCCCTGTTCAAATTGCATGCGATTCTTCAGTCGCCAACCCAAGGCGCAGTGACTATCTCCGGACTCAGCGGCGCCGGAAAGACTCACCTGGCAAGGGAGTACTTTTTCCATAGGAAAAGCGATTACCGCGGCGGTGCCTTCTGGATCGATTGCAAACCTATGATGCGGACGCTCTCTACCGAATGTCTAGATTTAGGGTTTTGTATGATCGCCGAAGAACTAGGGCTCCTAGGTGACTGCGGTGGAAGCAGCAGCCGGGTTAGTTTGAACGACGATCCGAAGACGACTACTCGGTTGCGGGTTATGGGGTGGTTTGAAAAACATGACAACTGGCTGTTAGTTCTTGACGGGGCAAACGCAGAAACGAACGAAGAGGTGGACTTGTTAGCAGAATATGTACCCAAAAGCAAAGCGGGAAGTATCATATTAACTACTCTAAACTCCTCATTCGCAGGATCTGCCCGGCTAGGCGCCCCGGAGAAGTTGGAGTTGGAACCGGTTACGGACGACGAAGCCGTTAGGATGTTGCTGCACTATGCACAAATCAAGAACCCACCCGACGCAGAACTATTAGCGGCAAGGCGGCTGGTACAACACCTAGGACATATCCCACTCACGATACATTCTGCTGGGAGTTACATCAAGGGGAAGAAAGTCTCGATATCAGACTACCTAAGAAAATACGAGAAGCGACCATTTGTGGATCGGGAGGACTTGGAACCTTTCCATATAATTTTCGACCGTCTAGAAGAATCCGATAGGTACCAAGAAGCAAGAAATTTATTATGCCTGTTAGCTTTCATGCACCGGGAGATTCCAGTTCGTATGCTGGTGACAGGAATCAAGCAGTCACGGTCCAATGTCAAACTGGTAGCAAAGGATCGTGGGCGGCGGGACTTTAATAACACTATTGGGCATTTGTTGGCATACTCGCTTGTTGACAGGTGTGGCCAGCAGGATGAAAATGTCCAGGTAGATACATTGGTCCTACATAGTGTCATCCAAGACGTGTGTATTTCTCGGATGCGAAAGAAGCCAGAATTAAGGAAGTGGCTTCAATTAGCGATCAAGATGTTTTGCAGCTCTTTCGATTACATGGAGACTTGCAAGCGCTCGGACTCAAGGTTCTTGGTATCGGATTACCGGCGATACGAGATTCATGGAGTGAGGTTACTGCAGCACGCAAACAAGCGGGAGGTGGACACTGAAGACTTGGTGAGGGTATTAGGCGATATAAAGACTGCGATAAACGACGATCAGGCAGGGCTAAGGTGCAGTATGTTCCGGAGCGGTAGTACGAGCGATAGTGCTCCGGAGACATCATCACCGGAGAGTTCTAGGAGGGCGACATGGGAGGGTGACACCCTCCACTATGAACCAGAATCTATCCAAGACTATGACGAACGGCAACCTAGAACACCTGCCCGTTCGGGGGCTAGTTCTAGGAATCCCTCTGCCACTCGGGAATGGAACACACCCCCTCTTAGCGGTGGCTACGCCCATGATTCCGATTCTGAGGAACCCCGGGAAGAAACACGAAGACCGGGGCAGGGCCCTCGCACCTTAATGCCACAGATAGACCAATCACGCATCCCATACAGGTACAAGCCAGCTAGGCTCCCCCATGGGGTTCCAGGCCAAACACACGTTCAAGTTCCTGCCAAGCCACTAGATTCACAAGTCTCCCAGGAAACAGCGATATTCAGTCCCACAGCCCAGCCCGACTCTGTGCTAGCAAGCTCGCTGCAGTCGCCAACAGATGCCGCAGCAGTGGCAGCAGGTGGCTCCCCTCTATCATCATCGAAAAAGGACGGAATAATATCATCCGTCCAATCATTCCTCAAGAAAATCTGGGTATCCGAACCCGCCTCCCCGGCGACCACGCAGCCAAGATTCCAATGGCCGAATTCCCCCACTGCGCAAGAACTCCTTCGTGGGTTAACATTCCCGGGGAACCCCCCTCCGGTAGGAGCCGGCCACGGTTCACCACGCCCCCAGTCGCGGGGCAGGACCCCGCCTTCTGACCTGGACCACCTCCACTACCCATCCCCATTCCAACCCCGCCTCCCTAACACCGGCCACGGCCGGACCCAAAGCCTCCCCTTCCAAAACGCGCACCCAAACTCCCTCCCTGCAAATATTGGTGGCTTCCCACCGTACGATAGCCACAACCAACCACGAACCCCAATGAACTACCCGGGGGAGGGTGGATACCTGGACATGCCACTACCAGCCCCACGCCCATTCTCACCCGGCTATGCACCCTCCCGAGATACCGACCTGTCCTCCAGCCCCGTCGCGCGCAGCGTCGTAGGGCCACGCTATCGTCCTACGAGTCCCGCTTGGTCCGAGCCAATCATTGGATCTTTCCCTTCTCCTCCCCCCTCCACAAATACACAACACGGATTCTCATCGCCCGCGCCCTCCGCATCGCCGTACTCCACGTCGCTGGGGTCGTCCTTTGGAGCGGCGGGTTCGGCCAGCATGCGCCGGGGTAGGTCTAGTGGTGGCGTCGGCGCGCGATCACCCAGGGTTGCAATGTTGCAGGCGACCGACTCGCCAATATATTCTGCTGCGCGGATGGCTAGAGTCGTATCTGAACCCGTGGGCCACATCGCAGGTGGAGGACCGGGAAGTCCGGGGTTGGGAATTGAGGGAGTGAGGATTCCGTTTGATGCGATCCCGAGAGTCATCGTTGCACCCGGGACCCCGGACGGCGAAGGCGCTGGCGGGGTTTGGGGGTCGGGTGGCGGTAGCGGCGGGAGAAGGAGGAGTGCGCCAGATGAGCGACTAAGCGAAAGTGAAGAAGTTGGAAGCGTCGAAATGGCCAGGAGTCGGAGCGAGCCTGAGGCAAGCATCAGGGGGGGCGGAGCGGTGGATGAGAGGGGGGGGGTTGTATAGTGCAGAGGTAATATAGTTTTTTTTTGTCCTTTCTCTTTTAGGCTTGTGAGTTGGAGTAAACCGTCACCAGGAGTCCAGATTTGTGTAATGGTGTTGGGTTGGACTAGCTGGTTGAATCTGTTTCTTTTTATCTCCTTTGGTTTAGCGGGTCATCTTCTTACCCCCTCTGCTTTTCATAATCTCCTAGTTTGGCTATGGGTTTGGTTTGCATACTGGTTCGCGTCATCCTGCCTTGAGAAGATCTCATCATATCTCTTTCCTAAGCCATGTTTCAGTGTTTATCAGTTTTATGTTTATGTTTAGCGTTAGACCGTACGTTTGTCTACTTTTGAAAAAATTGAACAGCATTTAGCATAATACTCTGAGATGGTTACTTTTGCCCTCGGTTCTTTGTTGGGGTGAATGGTCATGGGTGCTCACTCGGATGACTTATCCTGACCCTCGCTTTTGACAGGTACAGTACTCATCCCAGGCAAGAATTACCAGGAAACAGGGATCGAAAAAATATATGGTAAAACCCCTGCGGTTATCTGAGCGCCCATACAAACTCAAAACTCGGATTTTCGAATACTTCTTCCCTAGGGCGAGTACAGTTGGTAGGTAAAGTTAGGGTTGGTATTACCTTACATTTCCAGTCTAGGCACCAGCAACTTGACCCCGACCCACTTGTGACACCCGACCTTGGAGACTACGTATCTGCTGCATTACCCGGGTAGTCTTGCCTCTGCCTCTGGTCGCGTGATCATTGCTCAGTCGTTCTGCTGTACCATCGCTACTTCACGTGCCAGAGGTTTAATTTCCCAACCTTTACCCATTGAGCGATACCCATTTACCTTGCTGGTGCAAATCTGCACCGTACATACCGGTATGACCAAAGACAGGAAACAATCACAACATAATAGGAGTGGCTGTCAAAAAAATGGGGAAAATCTGAGGTGCCGGAAAATAGCATTGCCAGATGGAAGTGGCATTTATGCCAGAAGGAGGGCAATACTCCCTTCCCCCCTTTTTTTAAAACTATCAATAGACTATCACCGCTGGACATCGTTAAGGAAATCCAATTCACTTCCTTAGTGCTTCCCGGTTCTGGCTCATATCTATTCTATGCCGGTTGTTAAGAAATTCACTTGGGCAAGGGAATACCCCCCCGGCCAAGTAGCCATCCCCAGGCAACTCTAAAGCCACAATATCCCGGGGGTAAGGTTAGCCCGGTCACCATGTACAAATTTATAGTTCTGCTCTTCTATTTTGTTCCGCTGCTCCCCCGTTGCGCGTGCAGTACCTCAAGTGTGCGGCGGCTGTGCTCTTAATGAGTCAACGAAGTGTGAACCTGGTTTTATGGTGTTAGTGTTTGAAACACCTTAAACAACTCCGCCTGGGGCTACTTACCACCCTTCTGAACTTTTTGGCTTTCCTGAGCGCTTCCGGAACCTCAGAATGTGCGACCAACACTAGCCGGATCCTCCGCTGTTCCTCAAGGTAGAGCACCGTAGCCACTATTTCTCATAAGGCCTAATCCTATGGAAAATGCACTTTTCCAGGAATTGTAGCGGTACCTGTGGTACAGTACCACAACAGATCGCTGCGGGGTCGAGTGTATCATACCAGGAATTTACGGAACACGACAGCACCACATCACAGCCCTGTGGGGTGCCTGCCAAGGGTGTATTGGACTCCCGTACCGTAACAGGCCGACCGACGATTGCAGCAACCCTCATCAATAACCCTAACCCTACAAAGCGGCAGCACCTAGGTGCATATTATTATCTAATTTATCATATTATTACTATCCAATGAATATTATGCAGCTACCGGCCAATACTAATCCTCCGAAACTCAGGATCCAAAAACCGGAGATATTCCTTTCGCACCTTCCACCCTACGGTAGACCACCCAAGCCGAAGCTACGCCACACCCGGTGACGAAGACCCGTCTCAGCCGCATAGCAGAACCTACGGTGCGTTATCGAGGGAATAATTTAAATACCCATAGTATCTCTTTTTTCTTCTCGCCTTCTTCCTCTTCCCCTTCTTCCTTCCTTCACCTCCTCCCTAATTTAATTATCAGCACGATATAGAGAGTCCCGAGCAGCAACACCACCAACCATGGCGGCGATCCAGGCAGACTCGTTAAGTCCCATAATGAATCTGGCTGACCACCCACCCCAATACATAAACCCCAATGCCCCGGTGCTATCCTCCTTAATTCTATACATAGTCCGGGTACCCGGCAGCCAGGACCTCTTCTTGACAACTCTCCACCCATTGCAATCCACCGTCACGGCGGAGGATATAAACGCCTGCCTATACTACATCCACATTGAGCCCGTCGTTAACACAAGCAGTATTGCCCCGTCGACTCTTTCACCACCCCTACCCCGCCCACCCTCTCACCGCAGATGGTCTTCACAATCCATAACGGGGTCCAGACATTCTTCCCGCTCCCCAGCACGTCCGATCCCAACCATGACCATTGTGCGCCGTGATCTGGCAACAGGTGCTCAGTGGAACGTAGCAAGGATATCCTCCCCCAGCAGCGCAGAGGAAGACGTGGAGAGGATCCAGGTAGATATTATGACGGCGGGGTACCAGCGGTTTGTGGAGCCAGTCATGGGCTGGGACGAGCATGTCTCCGTCGGGTTTAGGCGGGAAATGTGGATCGAAGGGACGGGGTTCTGGTCACGGGTTAAGAATATGGGACACAGGAGGGGGAGGAGCACAAGCACCAGCTCTGACTCCCGGGAGAAGGCAAGTGCGGCTTCCACGCCCGCGGGTGAAAAGATGAAGAAGAGAGGGTATGTATTTGATGCGCTGTGGAGCCCGGGGGAGGGGGAGGAGCGGGGGAGATGTGGATTCAAGGATGAGGCGGGGGGCAAGTTTTTAAAGGTTTGATATCCCTCCCCTCCATCTCGAAGAGAATTAACTAATATAGCGAACAGTGCAAATACTACCCCCCAACACGCCCCTCCAAATCCTCCCTCCTCAGCGTGCTAGAATTCAAACCCCCGTCCACCACCGTCCTCTCCGCTGCTCCGGGGAGGGAAGCTCCCGAGGTGATCACCAGCAGCAAATCAAAACTGGGGATGCTGGTCTGCCACAGCGACGGGATATACATGATGGATTTACTGGTGGCAGCTAACATGGCGGTATTCTGGAAGCGTTGGGAAAGTTGGGCATTGGAGAGGTCGGCTTTGGGCACTCATTAATTTATTTATTTATTAAATTATATTCTTGGTTTGGTGAGGGTGTGAGGTGGGTCAGGTTGAATGAGACCTTTATATGATAATATGAGAATTTCGACGGAACGCAAAGTAAAGTAAAAACATTAAACAGCTGTCACGGTGGCACGAAACCAATACCGCAATAGAATAGCATGATAGACACGGCCTACTGTGCTAACTTGCGTTCCTCCTCAACCAAAACCGCCCCCAGTAGTTCTCTACCAGTTTCGTGCAGGTTCCCGCAGAGTACGTTGTCGAGTGAGCGATGCATCGTGTTTCTCGTGCGAGATGGCAATCAGATGGGGGGGGAAGGCTCCCATACAATCCACAGTAGTGCCGCATACCGGCCGTATACCGCAATATATACGGTATCATATAAGTTACCATGATACACACTCGCGCAATCCCAACTAACTAGAATAAGTTCGAGCACGAAAAATCAGTTTCCCCGTCCTCCCTTCCAACCCCACAGCCCCCAGCCCCTCCCCCATCTCGCTTTAGTATAATATCCCAGGTATCCGTAGGGTATGATAGGGGATTTAGAATAATGCAAAGAACCATTTCAAATGGCTTTCCAAAAAGCGGTAGTGGGGGTTGCGCTCTTTGGGAACTGAGGTTGCGAAGGGCAGATCCGGAGAATCGCCAAGTGAGTCGAGTTCACGAATTGGGAACGAATGAGCATGGGTGCTTCGGGAGCTCGAAGCTCACGGGGGGGGTATTGGCAGGATCTTGTTTGCTTTTTTTTATATTTTTATCTTTGTAGCTATCCACGATCTAACTTATGATACTATTGAACTTACTATCTATTATCTATCCATTTGCTTTCTATTCTCCTGTGGCTATCTCGTGCAGCGCTGGACTGGTCAGCACCGGTACAACTATTTAGGCACCTTAGGAGTGCGTCCTAGGGTTTTGTTGGAAATGGCAAGTACGGCGTACGCCTCCCCAATAGAGAAGAGAGGAAGGGAGCAAGGGAGGGAGGGAGGGAAACGGCACCTACCCTTGATGGCGTCCTGGAGATCCCTTCTTTTCCCCTCCTTTTTTTTCTTTCATTCCTGCGTTAAACCCGAGGACTTCGTGGTCGTTATATCATAGCATGCTTTCAAATATCTATGCCCCACCCGTGCCGAACACCACTAACATAACCCAAACACCCAATCCAACGTGCAGAAGTATATGATACCAGAGCCCCCCACGGTGGGGAAGTAAGCATATACCCCTCCCCCCCCCCACACTTCGACCCCAGATCCGCCGCAGATCAGCAGAAAACAACCAGTTAGACCACCACAAAGCCCAAACCAGAAACGGACCCCCCAGTACTCGCACTTTAAAACCAACCTACAGCTGCGGTGGGGGTGGGGGGGTCACATATTTCCCGCCCTAGGAAGTTTTGACCACAATACTAGAAAACCCATCCATCCACCCACCCATACGAGCATCTAACCTATCATAGAAGGCACTTTTCTTCAGCCTCTATTTCGTTCGAGTGGGATCGAGTGACCGGGTGCTGCTCGAGAGATCGATCATCCAACCTCCTCCCCTTTTCCAGTATGATAATATCATACTTCTTGACTGGACGGATTACATGGTGCTATTGTGCTAAAGCGCACTGATAGGACTGTGTCCGGGTGTAGGGGTACAGTGCATCTAGCAGTGGAGTGTCAATAGCGATGCCATAGCAGCCCGTCCACACATGTCACGCAAGAGGGAAAGGAAAAGAATAGCCCGGCAACCTTCCAAACCAACTCACAACAAACCCCATGAAACCCCCCCCCCACCGCACGGGCAAGGTAGGTGAGAAGCAGAATAATACCAAACCGACCCGACCGATGTGGAAACAAACTGCCGGTAAGCGCCCAAGCGGGGCAATGAGAATAGGAACGCTCGCGGGGAGTGCGCAGAGTTGAAGGTAGTGCAATGCAGCATACCAGTCCGCCCGCGGGCCGTTGGCACAATACAATCCGGCAGCATCTAGTGCACTAGACGGCAGCAGATACAAGCAGGAAGACACGGAGGAGAGTCGATTAGAACCGTTTTAAACCCACTCCCTGCATTGTCTACATTTTTGGATCTGTTTGTGAATCGCTACACTTGGGCCTGGATGCGCATGAGTTGTCCGGGCACTCGCCCTGCAAGGGTTCGGAATCCCATTAGTGTTCGAGTTCGCGCTTGTTGCGATTAGATGGTGAGTCTTTCTATTGGTCTCGATTTGGGGGGGAAATATGAACGAGTGATACTCTATGATTAACCTAATAAGGGTAGGTGGCCATGAGTGAGGGCAGGGGAAACCACTAATCGCTACAGCGCGAGCGTCTCCCATACCGCCACTACACGGCACCACGAGAATATATAGCCAAAGCATCAGAGGAACTCCATTATGACAATTAAATCCGGACTATATACCCTCCCACTCCCAGATATCATACTTTACATGCGGTACTGTATCACCCCCAGGCTAGCAGAAACTAAGAGACAATGCAATAATACGCCTACAAGAAAGAAATTACCACTCAATAACCTCCTCTTCCCCCAGCGCTCCATCTGGCTCATTAACCACACTCAAAGTCTTATCCCTACGCTCCATCTCCTTCTCCTTCTCTTCCTCGCCCCCACTTATGCTTCCAATAACCGGACTTCCCATACTAACGCTCCGGCCCCGATCCTTCCTTCGCGAGCCGCGTCGGACCGGCGAACTAGGTAGGACCGGAGATCCAGGGGGTAATGGAGCGCCAGCCGGCAACGGTGGTAGCGGGACATCCTGGTATTTCTTGATGGTAGCCAAAGTACCGGCCGTAGCGATTTGCGATAGCTGTAGGAAGTTGGCTTGCATTCTCTTCATCGCCTTCTCCGTAGCTTCCTTTTCCTTTCGTAGCTTCACGATCGTGGAGTCGAGATCTGTAATTATCATGTTTTGCTGGGCGGTCACGGCGGCGTGCCTTTTACGCAGGGATTCGCGATCCTCAAACGTGCTACGATACTCCTGATCGTAGATGCGGAGTTTGTCCTTTAATGTAGCGACTTCTTCTACCAGATTTGCAGTGGTTGGGGTTGGGGGGCAAGATACGGGGGTCGAGGGGGGTACCGGAAACGGAGACAATGGTGGCTGTTTACGGTCGAGAAGACTTTCGAGGTCTGCAACTGTGCGGTTTAGGTCGCGGATCTGAGCGTCGCGCTTTTTAAGGTCGCGTCTATAAGCTTTGATGTCCCGCTTGTAGAGCTCCAGGTCTTCTTGCAGGTTGCCGAGTTCCCGCTTGGTCTCACTGTCCGAGTCGCCGAGGATTGGCAGGTCGAGTGAGTTCTTGCGTACTTCTTCGAGATCGTGTTGGTACTCCTCAAGGCGGTCGCGGATGTTGCCATTCTCGGTCTCGAGGTCCTTAATACGTTCGTCACGCTTCGCTAATGCGGCGGAATGATATTCCAGCTCCGACCCCAGTGAGTGCCATGCTTCTTCGACCGCTGACTTCTCCCGCTTCAAAGCTACAACCTCAGATTCCAAGAATGCTATGCGGGTCTCGCGATCTTCGACCACATTCTTCAAATCCTGGCATGCACGCTTTGACCCGGAAACGTTATTCAGTGCGTCTTCGATAACCTGATCGATCTTAGCCTCCAACTGTCTGTTTTTCTTCTTTTCTTCGCCCAGTCGGATGTTGATTTTCGTGACCATTTCGATGAGTGACTCATTTCCTTCTCGTTGTGTGGTGGCAGATTGTTTGGCCTGTTCAAGCTCCATCTCCATATTCGTTATCCGACTCTCGAACGTTTCCTTCTCTTGCCTCAGCGTCTCAAGCCTTTCGTTAACCTGCCAGCTTAGTTCCGTTCGTCGCTTCTCCTCTTCGGCAAGCACATAATCAATGTTTTCCCTTGCCTTCCTTCGAGCCTCAAGGCGCTTAAGCTCCTCCTGCGTTGGCTTATGCTCCACTCCCCTCAAAGCATTCGTACGAGTCTCCAGTAGAACGGCGTCGTGATCCGACCGAGATTTCATTGCCGCCTCAGCCAGCCTTCTCTCTGCCCTTTCCCTTCTCCTAATCTCATCCATTAATTTCCTGCCAATATCCGCGAGCCCCATCTCCGAAATAGCCACTAATGCCGGCTTTCCGCCGATCAAAATTCGATCCTCATCCATGGCCTGAACCTGCCGTCGGGCACTCTCAAGTTCACGATCCCTCTCTGTAACAGACTTCTCCAGGACGGAAACCCGCTGTCTGAGAGTATTGGCATTAGACCGAAGCAGCTCAAGCTCCTTCTCTTTTCCATTCACAACGTCCATTAGCTCGGACTCCCGGCGGCGATAGCGATCCAAGTCTTCCAAGTCTTCCAGCCCAACCCCACCAGGGGTTTCCAGCCCCTTGGCGGCATTTCGCAAAGTCTGCACCTCACGAGCGTGGGCTTCCCGTAAAGAACCCAACTCTGCGTTCCGCGCTTCTCGTAGAGCATTCATCTTTCGCTCCGTCTGAGCAATCTCATTATCCTTCTCCGAATTCACCACCTCCAGGCTGTGAATTCGATGGGACAATATTTGGTGTACGCGTTGACCCTATGGTAATTAGAAAATGTGCAATTAGATTAATTTGGCAAAGAAGATATAAACCTCAGACTTCTTCATCCCAGAGGCAGCGTCGTTAATTTCATCAATGTTGAAATTGGAGGCGTAGCGAGCAATCACATGGTCTCTCGTACTAAGCGCCTATATTGCGATGCATTAGCAACGCCACGTTTTCACCCTGCATAAAGTGCACAAGAAAGCCATACCTCCTTCAGCCCGGCAATCTCCATAACGAGTTCCCCCTCCGACTTGTGTATAAGTTCACCAAACCTGCCCGCCGGCGTCCCCAGCGGACTCTCGGGCGATAGGGGGGGACTAATTGGATATCCACTTGGAGGGGGACTATAAAACCCATGATTCGGCTGGGTCCCATAACCCACCCCTGTAGCCGATAAGGGAAACCTAGGGGTCGGAGAACCAGAGCCGGAACAGGAACCGGGGCGGTCGCGATTCTGAAGCACCGCCGGTGAATCGGGCAATGGAATGCTCTGGGGCAAAACTGGCGAAGGCGGGCTTGGAAAGCTCGAAGGATCGATATTCACAAACGCCTCCATACGAGAACCCAGTTGCGGTGCGCGCTGATCCAACGACCGTGAACGCCATGACCCACTAGCGTCGCTACTGGACCTCACTAAGCCCGACATGGACGGTTGCTTCTGGCGATGGCGGTGCTGCTGCTGCGGGGTCGGCGTCAGCGAGTTGAAGTTTGCAGTTCTCGCCCTCATGAGATGTGGCACGAAAACAATCCCCCCGCTATCGGCCGTGTAACCAGGCAGGCTTATCGGATGAGCCTTGGTGAGGAGCTTTGACTTTTTGGGAGGCATCACTGGGGTAGAGTGCGGGGACAGTGGCAAAGGCGAGCATCCATCGTGTGCAGAAGGCGATGGGGTGAACGGGCTCGCATGTGGTGACGATAACGCCGCTCTCAGGGCCTTATCCTCGGAGTTTTTTCGGCGTGAAAACAAACCCATAGATAGTGACATTGGTTCTTGTCTCTTCCTCTCGCGGGGTGGCAGTCAGGATGAGGAAGGAGGGAGAGGTTCACGACGTTTGTCGATGGAGGGGGTTCGGTTCAAACGGCGGTACAGGGAAGGCAAGAGCCGCGGATAAAAAGCTGGTCGGATGTGCACAGCAGAAGCATGTGTGACAAGGGCACCTCTTTTCACAGCTGTTTCTGTACGAATGGGAAACAATGCCCTCGTCTCCGTTCTTCTCTCACGGTATCATGTACGGTACAGCACCGGTATTAGGATAGCAAAAACGTATGAGTATGATACAGTATCAACAGACCACGAAGTCCAGACCGTATCCAGCGGAATGGAGGAATTGGCTAAATTGCTAGCGAGTTTCAGAATCAAAAGGGATATAAACCGACTTTTTCCCCTTTGCTTTATTAAGGCAAAACCAATCTCGAAACAAGGAAAGTCGGGGTACTCGACCAAGGCGATGCAGAGAATAGAACAAGTCGAAGGGAATAATTATAAAAAAAACGTGGAGAAGTGAAAATGCGATGAAATGGGGGCGGCGTACCACACCTGGCCCCGTAAGTATCGAGGAATGAGGAAAATTAGACGGGCAAGGGCATAAGTATGAGACGCCCTCTCTCAATGGGGAGGGGGAAGGAAGGGGAGAGGAGAAGAGAATAGTGAGGGTGTGTACGATGCTGTACTGTAGTGCACGAGCCCAGTGCAATTCTCCATGTCTGCAGTCTTACATAATCCACTACGAGTCAGGAGAATGCTCGCTTAGGCAATGCAGACTGGCCGCAACCATTCGAGGGAACATCAGAATAGCAAGAGACAGCCAACATAGCGGCAGTCTAACTGTATCAGGGGCAATAATAACTGGAGGGTCCATCCAACCAAACCAACAGATATGCCAGACTTGGGTTCAGCCTCAAACGAGCGCTTCCAACATATGCCCCTCGCAGCCAGAGCTCACATCGTAGCCAATGGTGGACACTCCTTGGCGCATAAAAGCAAAACAGTTCTGGAAGGAAAAGCTACTCTCCAGCTTCCTATTTAGAACGGTGAGCAAGGGGTTAGATCTGGCCAGCAAAAAACAAAAAGTGAGGAAACCTCTCCACCTCATCGGTGCTGACACTTGTGTATGATACCGGTACTCGAGTATAATACCTGTATATTTCCGACGCTATTTACTCATGTGAGAGTAGAATACAGCGTCATACTATACTCGACCCAATCCATCATGCTCGCACACAAAGAAGCATGTCTTGACAACCCACTCATCCATTTCCCTCTTGTGATCTCTTCCATCCACCCCCGGAAAATCCTTCCCCCGCACCGAGTCCGATCATGGATCATCACCCGGAATTTGCGCCAACCAATTTCCCAACACCGCCGCCACCACCATCACGGCTTATCATAGGCTATTATACGCTGGAAGGTTGGAGTTGGAGTACGGTGCAAGTGGAAGGAGTTTGTTTACCCCAGTGGGTAGCCATGCGGTGTCGCGTGGTGGTCCAGTCAGCAGAGGTGCGGGGCATGCCAACATCCTGCAGCGTTTCGTAGGTTCACTTTGAAATGCTTAACGGTGCTACCGGCACTCTAGTCCTCAAGGCCAAACGATGAACTGACGGATGAATGCGGGAGAATGAGCCAGTCGGGTGCTGACCACTCATACAATACGAGTACAAATATGCCACATGGCCTCCATCCCCGCTGTCAAGAATTCACTTGGGCGATATCAAAACCTAGCCTGCCATCCAATGGGGAGTTATTGCTCGGGCACCTGCATCTGGGGAAGTAGGGCATACCGGTATTGAACCGAGTCCTTGCCGGTGCCCGTCTGGTCCGGAAACGAAGCTGAAACAGTCCTGCTTTGGGGACAAAGTCACATTTGCCCAAGGTTTGAAGGATGATTGAACGGTGCTGCCCCTCACTAGCTTTCCGGGCACCCAGTAGAAATACTAAAGCATGTATCATACCCTTCAGCACTCAAGGGCCAATCCTAAGCACCAAACTTGATGCAATGTTCTGCATACCCCTAATTCGAATAGGACGTGTGATTAGGGCAGCAATCTCACTTGCCCAGAACACTAAACCGAACCTCGGCATAAACACGACACTGATGGTCACGCGCCCCATTATAACAGCAACCATCCCCGGGACAAAATGGATAGGCCTGGGTTGGTGATATGCTAATGCAAATTCCGGATCCTGGCACAGCTCCAATATGAGCGAGATGGAAGGCATCGAACGAGCCAGATGCGGGGTACCATATTTTACTGTGTGCTACTTAACCTTAGTGTCGACTCGGCTCCTCTCCGGGGGGACTATCAGTTTACCCCATTTAACCTCGGCAAGAGCACCCTGCTAATATTGACATCCTCAAGAAGGTGATAGCTCGTGACAAAAGCGCTAAAGCCATGGCTGGAAAGCGACCGCTAATCATTAACCCTGTAGATTGGGTAGAACGTCATTTGAAGGGCTGCTCACCCGAGCACCGGTACCGTATGTAGAACTCGCGAAGTGGATGCGGTCCTAGGCTAATAACGACACCGGTGCGAGACCACCGGTCTTTCTATTGCTGCCAGTTAAAACCAGACATATTTGGGAGCATATGTGAATGACCTGCACGCCTCCAAATACCCCCGAAAAAGAGAGAGAGAAAACCGGTTTCTAGGATTGCAGTATCTTCTCTGGGGTTGCTCGCTCGCGCTTCCCCGGGGAGCGATCTCAATAGTTTATGGGCAAAAAGGGCCTTCGTAGAGAGAGACCGAGCTCGTGGCCCTAACCGGAAGATTTCATCGAGAGATTTTCTACTTTAGTGTGTGCGCGTGCACACTTGCTAGTACGGTTCTCTCCCTTGGAGGGCCGAATACTAGATCCAACCCCCCAAATTGTTATCAAAAATCTGGGCGGGATACCCGCTATTAGATCTAGCTTGCCCCTCCAATCTACTTTCAGAACCTACGCCCAGGCCCGAACCACCACTCCGCCCGCACGGCAGCAGACCCTTCCAAAATTCCACCCAATACCGCTTGCTGGCGTGACCTGTCCGCAAACACCATAAACCGGGACCTTCTGATAGAGGTGGTGCACACAGAATATCCCAGGACTCCCAGATCCCAAAAACACAAAAGTTTACGTAATAGAGAATGGGCTATGTAAGATATAGCTGCGTTATGTGGCCTGAGAAGCGGCCTAATTAACACTGGGCACAATCTGGCGGCATTCCCCCGTCCAGACAAAAGAGATGAAATATAAATGAAGGAATTTTTTTTCAGACCTGCTGTGCGCTGTAATTTAGCATGGACGTACAATATAATAAATAGAGTCATAGCAGTAGTAAAAAGACTATATATATCAAGAAGCTTATATAACTTCAAACCAATCAAGTAGAAAAGCTTTTTTTTTTCTTTGGTAGTCCCTCTCCCGAGTCCTAAATCTTCGCAATATCGTCCTTCCAGCGCCCGCCCAGCACATCTAACCCCCCCAGCCACATGGGGCGCCTGAAAAGGTGGGACGTGGACCCATCCTCTGCATCAAAGTGGTTGGCGGGAATAGGGCCCACCCGCGGGGAGAGATCAGCCAGCGATAGTTTGAGAAGGTTTCTAGCCCACACAGCGCCCGGTGCGTCCGTATGTTAGAATCACCTCTCCTCCAAGCCACTATAGATATATTACAAAGCAAAGTGCGCACTGCATAGCACAGCAGTAGCGTGAGTTGATACATCTCCATCCCAAATGCCATATCATAGCCTCTCACTCGAGTCTGCCACCAACCTGCACCACACCAACCAAGCACACAAGTCATCTCGGGCGTAAATGATCATGATCCCGGGAGCTTATTGCCGACTCTTTTTGGAAGTCATAAGTTAGCATGACCCTCTTCTATTATGCCCTTACCAAATGCCCGGATGCCTGCGACCCCCCTCCCCCCCCCTTCCAACACCCTCTGGTATCTTATCGACCGTAAGTGACTAACTTAGGTGATTCTTTCAACAAAAACACCGTCATCGGGAGATTAGCTCGCTCACACCGCTATTCAGTCATTAGCCAAGATAACAGGTACTGGCTGGAAGTACAGTAGAGTAGGCATCATACAGTAACTATCACTTTCCCTCCTCCCCCTCCTCCTCTCATCCCCGAATCCAAAATACCCACCAACCGCCCTCCCTCCCCCTCCTCTCCAGTCACGACAGCACGGTACTGCACTACACAGCCATAGGAGGAGGTACGGTCGGCAGATAGCAATATTAAGTGGTAGCCAATACATAGCCTCTCCCGATGACATGCCAAAGTTAACATAGCCAGTACGACATAACACTCTCTATAAGCGTAGTGTCCAGCAGCAGCCCTCCGATGAAGAGATACCATACCATAAATCATTTTATCCCTCGCCGGAGTTTGGGGGATTTGCCCTAAAGGATGAACGGGCGCGGAGGGGGTGCTTGATATGGGTGTTGTCATAATATTATTATATATCATACATACTGCGGCCACTCTCAGGGACTAAGCAATTAGTATCATGACACAATCGAACACGCTCGCCTTGGGAGTTTTCGGGGGGCCCCTGAGGGGGGATTGTTTATTGGTGCCCTAATTTCAACAACTTTTGCTAGGTCTGGCACCGTCTGAAGGTAAATGGAATGAGGTGCCCTTGTTCACTTGTGTTCCGATAATGCGGTATATGCCGGTCGGCTCCGTGGTGTGCAAACGGATAACCCTCGATTTCCATCCAGCCAGCAAAGTCTAGTTTACACACAGCATGGTAGATACATATAAACCCCCGGAAGGTCATTTCCCCACGATAAAAGCCAGGCTAGCGATCTTCGATTTGCTGCCTCATGTTATGATACCAACTACGAGACTTCAAAAGCACAATATGATGAGAAAGGGACTTCTGCCCTGAATTTAACGGGGCCGATCGACTGACTTAAATTCTCAACGAAATAACTAACCAACTAACTTAACTGGCAGATAAAGCAATCATAAATCATTTGACCTGATCCGTCATGTTGAATTGAGAAGAGAGGAGTAACGGAATAAAGGCAACATACACCCACTGAATCAACTGAGAACAAATACTACGGCAATAAGAAGAAAAGAGAAAGGAGAAAAGAGATACAAGTTAAGCAGCTAGCAAGGGCAATCCATTCTTAACCAACCATCCGCTAGCAAAAAGTGCTGATCCATCACCTTCCACCATCTTTCACAAGTACAAAGGAATGAAAATCCCTACTGCCTCCTCCCCCACGCTTCCCTCTCCTCCTCCAACATCTCTACCGCATCCTCGACATTCCCTTCCACAATCTGTGCATAAACCTTCAACCTCTCAACTGCGCTCTCGCCTCCATCATCGCCATACCCCATCTCGATCAATGTAGCGACGCACTTGTCAATCTTGTTCTCTTCCCGGTCTGGGACAGGAGGGATGATAGTCTTTCTATTACGCGATTGTCCCGCCCAGTTTCTAGCATCTAGGCCAAGTCTGTTCTCGCGCATTCGCCTGCGCTCCAGGAAAGGATTTGTGCTCGGGGAATAACGTTCACCAAGCGCTCTGGGTCTGATTTGTTGTCTTCTGGCTGACTCTGCGGGGGCGATCGAACCGGCGCCGCGCTCGACTGCCGGTGCGCCTGGGGAGGAGACGGGAGATTCCCTAAAGGCGCCCATTGGGGCCGGAGGCGGGGGCGGCGGAATCACGACGGTGGCATGAGGCCACTCGCCTGGAATAGAGACTGCGGAAGCTGGCGGTTCGGGAGCCGGAGGAACAGTTTCAGATGGGGAGGGTTGTCTTGGAGGCGTCAGAAACGGATTTACTGGTGTGTCCAGATCCTCGGAGCGAAAGTTTGGGACAGACGCTCTATGGTTCAGATCGCGGGAAAGGCGTGATGGTACAGGGGATCGGAAGCTGGCTAGAGATGGAAATTGTCGAAGCCTAGGATGGGCCGAAGTAGGGGGGAGAGATGCGATCGAATTTGGTCTGCTCGAGCCCCCAAACGAAGGGGCACGATTAGGCGGTTGGGGGATTGCCCAGCTATCTCTAGTCTGCCCACCTCTCCTAGCACCCTCCCTTAAAGTAGTGGAACGACGAATCGGTCGAGGGGCGGGTTCAGGATCCCTATTCCTGTCCACTCGCCCCACACGTCGATCTCTGGGGCCTTCTGGGTTGGGGGTGTACTCTTCCTCGTGGGACCCAACGTCTCTCATCGAGACATCAGAATCGTCCCTCCTCAACGACCCTCTCACCGAAATATCAGAACCCTCTCTTCTCAAAGGCCATTCTGGTGGTGACATCCCAGGACGACGGGGCCTTGCTTCTTCTGAGCCCCATCCACGGCTCGGCGATCCACTATGCGGCGGGTGATGGTGGCGACGCGGATACGGGGGGATTTGGTGGCGTGGGAACGGGGGGGAAGGTGGGGATATAGGGACTGGGCTATGAGGAATACGGGGAGGTGGTGGGGGAGGTGGTGGTGGCGGTGGAGGTGGTGCTGACATCCGCGCTCCCTGGCTAAAGTAATCGGGGGGGGAATGAGGTGGGAAATGAGATGGATGAGGACGAGGATGATAATGAGGCGGGTGTTGGTGATTATATCCAAAATGAGCAGGCTCCAAGGGATGAAACATGTCAATACCCTCATATTGCATGGGGTACCTAGAAACAAAGCCATGCATAGAAAGCGGGGGGGCAGGGCTAGGGGTCCTATTGGTATGGTTGGAAGATGAAACCTCCCCCATTACGGGAATGATTCCGGTTCCCTCGCGGTTGTCAAACATCTCCCAAATAGATTCCGTCTTCGCTTTCTGCTCGCTCTTTCTATCCTCTTCTTCATCATCAGTCTCCACAGTAGCCCTGTAACTGCCTGTCGTTGACTGCTCCTCAGCCCGTGCAGACGCCTGTGTATCAGCCTCCATGAAGTCTCTAGCACCCTCGGTGGAGCCGGTGCCAAGCGCCTTTCCAACCTCTTCCCTGGCGACGCTAGCTCCCTGGACCGCCATATGACCAATATTCTCTGCCAACTCCCTCACCCTACGGCTGTGAGCCTCAATCTCCGAAGTATCTATATTCCTCGTGACCTGAGCCGCATTTTTGGCCGCATTGGCCGCATCAAGTGCCACACTTTGAAGCTGGGAGGTGAAGGTCCCGAGGGCGGTGGAAAAGGCATGATTAAAGGCACCAATCGTTGGCCTAGCCTGCGATGGGACATCTCCGCGAAGCTCGAGAGCAACACGTCCGATATCCCGGACTATATCGCGAAGACTTTGCGCAAGCACGTCCCCATCCCGGTTCGTAGGCTGGATTGATGGAACGGGTGGGCTAGGTGGTGGGCTCGGCACGGACAGAGAAGAGCCTTCCCCTAGCCTAGCAGCCTCTTGCATGATCCTCTCGAGCTCATTGCTAAATGTCGTCAAGAGCGGTGATTGAGGGCTATCGGCATCAATACTAGTTTCACTGCGACTAAAATGTGAGTCATCACTGCTGTCACTGATATCGACCAGTAAACCACTCTTTGCCGTACTCGGCCCCAACTCCGCGAGAGCCTTCCCCTTTGCTTTCGCCCTCGCATGGCCAGCACCCACAAATCTCTTTTGCCAAATATCGAGCGCAGCTTTATAATTCGGGTCAGTTGGAGCTAAGAGTAAGTCAAAAATAGCCGAGCCGTGCGTGGGAAACACTTCCTCGACGCGAGCGTAAAGTTCCTCCGCGGAACCAACCTAAAAATACACGAGTCAACATTCAGCCCAGATAGTAAGCAGAGGCCGGCCGGGCCGCAGCAAAACAAAAAGGATTCGACTCACAGTAATGATATCGCCGTCATCCTCATCCAAATAACTCAAGGTAGTCTCAGGATGTTCGCTGATAAGATTGTCATACTCTTCATGAGTCTCAAGTTTAATTTCTGGCCATGCATGAAGATAACCCTCCCGTGCGGCACTCTCAGGGTCCTCGGCCGGCCAACGCAGGCCACGGATTTCGAATGGGGGAAGCATAATATTTTCGTGAGCTATAACGAGCGGACCTGCTCGTCCGACTATAGGTTATTGAGTCGGGGAAGCGCAAAAATCGTGATCCAACAAATAATGGGATAAAGTGGGGAAGAGCTTTTTATATCAAGGTGACAAAGCAGTGAAGTAGAGCAGGACGACGTCAGCCTATGGCAGCGGTGGTGGTGAGTAAGGGGAATGATGTAAGAATGCTGGGTGGTTGGAGCTCTGCAAGAGCCCTACGATAGATGTGAAGAAGAAAAATTCAACAAGGCTGGTGTGGCACTTTTAAACGGGTACGTGATAAGGTGAGATGGTTGAAGAGACTAAAGCGGGATGAGGGACGATGGACAAAATGTGGGGTGGATGAGGGGAGAGGAGGAGGTTGGAAGAGCAAGGTGTTTGGAGGATGAGGGAGGAGAGGGAAAGGAGGCAGCAAGTGAGTGCAAGCAACAAACAGCCCTCGTCAGCCGTCGACTCTGCCTTTGGATAAGCGATGCGGAACGCGCGGCGTTGCCACAGAAGGGATTTACACCAATAGATAAGCCACAGTATATATTATACCGTTAGAGTAATATCAAGCATGGGAAAACCCAGAATTTGTCCGGTACAGCCAGTGATCTACACTTGTAGAGCAACCGTTCGGGTTTTGATGCAAGAGAAATTTGGAACCCAGAGAAATTTATACGGGACAGCCAGGTATCCGAGCTGCTGAGATACGGGATAGCGGGGATTGAGTGTACGGGTACCGGATATCATATTGGAGCCACAACTCCGGCCGGAGATACACTCACTAAATTTCTTTATAACCACAGAAACTCGAGCACCGGTATATAGACTACGGTACCCGTATTATCGTTCAAGCACAGCCTCCTGTTCCAGTTGCCCGCTGTCACACACACTCTCTCAAAAACGACCGCAACAGTTACGAATCTCATGTAAAAGTACTACCCCCGTACCAGTAACTTTAGTAACTTGATATCCACATGTAATGCCCTCTTTCTATGCTGAGCTGTACCGTAAGGACTCGTCCACCATCGGATTACGTGAGGAGAACCGCTGGGCCAAACCGCCATAAGCTTAACAGAGCAGGTTATGATAACAAAATCACAAACACCAGTCAATAAGCTCCAGCGGACTCGACTTAAATAAGCCATCGCCAGTCCGGAAAACTCTACCGTATCCCTTCCCAGTGTGCTTGATTGAGAAGGCTGGGGGCCTAACTATCAACAATGGATTCACAGCGCTTTTAAGGCACAGTACCGCACCAGTACCGTACGAGTACTCCTAACATACCGCGCTCGCAGAAGCCTCTCGATACCGCTATTACTACTGGCAGGCTGGCACAAGCACAAGCACAACACCGCTGCTCCTCCCGGTCTATAGCCAAAAAGCCACCCCGATTCGCCAAATTTCTCCACCGCGCGTCAACTTGCCCCGCACTGACAACGCAACACAACCCGGGCGAGGTACGGTACGACACCGGTACGAGCACTTCTGGAACAGACGCATGATTCAAGGCAACCGAACAAAACAGCTGCTCTGACTCAGTACCTTTTTGTGCAACCGTACTGCGCATCACCCCATGCCCACCGCATGCATTGCTCCTCTGACCCCCAACCCTCTCCCACTTTGCTTCAGGAGCTTTCGGAGGGAGCTTGCACGGGTGAGAGTTTGGCCGGTGCTATTCATCCTCTGTCGCTCGAGTTCTAATGAGTTTAGCCAGTTTCAAGTTAGCGTGTTTGGTGGGGGAAATGATGGGTTTTGGAGTTTTGAGCGGGATGATTCTCAGCGGGGTAGGTTTTAGCTCTCTGTTTAGCCCACCCATGGTTCGGGCTCTGCTCCACCCCTGGAGGTCCTACTATATGTCGTACTATTGGATGAATGAGAGTTGATGCGCGGTGCCTTGAAGGAGTGGTTCGGTTGAAAGAAACACCACACCCGAGCATCATGCCTTCCTTCGTCCCCCGGACTCCATCGCAAGAATTTAAAAGTCTACTCGGCAGGGCTATCTGATGTAAGGACCCAGGGCGAAATTACATGTATCGTATCATGTCATGTTAGCACAGTAAGTCTAAATACTGGCCTACAAACGGCAAGAAATAAACCCTAGGTCGATACGGCAGCTGAATCTAAGCTGCGGAGGACCATGTTCAATGGATTAGAGGCTAAATTCTAACCCACGCGATTGGACAAAAGGCAAACTGTGCATAAATATGATCTTCCAAACCATTGAGATGTGTTCGGAAACCCACCCCCTCGGAATTATTATTATTATTATTATTATATATCGTTGCGCTTATGGAGCCGTAAGGCTATGAAGTGGTATATACAATATCTGACCAGGGCACAGTGGTCCGCGCTAAAGACTCCATCTCACATGGGCCCTACCGGCTGCTGAGCGAATACCCGAGTCCAGCAGCCTACAGGAGCGTTGCATCTTCACCATTGCTCTAGTGTTCGACCTCCAATATTCACTTTATCACAGCTCATGTTTGACCTCCTCGGAATGATTTTATGAGAGTTCACAATTGTCTCACTGGTATTGCTAGAAGCTCCCGTGTAGGTGGCATGCTATAGGTTAGGCCAGCCAGTGATACTACAATTACATGGGCAAAAAGATACGGTACTTTGCGAGAATGAGCACGACTTATACCACTCTAGCAATATCCAAGGTTTTGCGATAAAGCTTGGTATGAGGATATAGTAGGGGTCGTTTAAATTTAGTAACCAGGCAGAAGCCAAAAGTTTCTAGAGAGCTCTGTGCAAAGTGTGTTGCAATGTATCTTTCCCATACCGTACAAAAAGCCCAGTCTTGGCAGGCAACATTAAGGAAAAGACGCTCCTCCACTCCTCACTGTAAGAGAATTGAAGGGAAAAATCCCACACTTTTTCATGTAGGTGCTATTATTGCGAATTGCTTTATGATTTTCTTTACCCATGCTATTTCCACCTATGGCAGTTGGGTAATGATGGCTGTAGATATAATCACAAAAGATCACTCGCTTTTATTTTTTCTCCGACGAAGAATCCGATGCCTGGGCACAAGAACTATAGTCTAATCAACACTCGGGGCGAAATAATGTACTAGGTTACCATTTTTTACAGTATTTACTAAATATGTACCCCCCTCCCCTCAGGGGGAAAAACCCCCAAATCTCGTGAAAGACAGGAACTCATGCCACTGACTACGGACCCATCAACTCGCGGATCACAAACCCTTCCGACCCGCCAGCCGCCGGCGCCGGCGGGACAGTAGCAACCTTCTCCTCCTTTGGATAATCCTTAACATCACGACTCTCCATCGCCCCGTTAGTCAAAACCCTGACGACCGCGTCGTGCACGGCGGCCGCGGCAAGATGAACAGGCAGCCACTCATACACATCCCTGGCATCCTTATCCGCGCCACGTTTCAACAACAGGGTAACGACCTTATCGTGGCCGGCAGAGGAGGCAGTATGCAGCGGGGTCCAGCCCCACTCGTCGGTGGCGGAGATGTCCGCTCCATGGTCGAGGAGCTGGAGCACCATTGATGGGTTGTCGCTTCCAGCCGCAAAGTGCAATGCTGTCATACCGAGGGGTCCGGTGGTGTTCACGTCGAAGCCGTTTGTCAGGAGGATGATTGAGAGTTCGAGGTTGCCAGATTTGAAGGCTTGCCAGATGGCGTCGCTGCCCGAGGCCGTCCGCTCAATGCGCGCGCCGTGCTCGTGCAGGATGCTGACTACCTCTGCGTGTCCGTGCTCGAGGCCGATTTTTAAGAGGTTGGAGAGGAGGGTATCCGTTAGGGTTGGCATGTGATGTAGCAGGACTTCTAGGATGTCGGCTTTTCCGGATTCCGCCGCGAGCATGGGTGGAGTGGTATTTTCGGGACCGGCGGGGGTGTTGATACTCGCGCCGGCTGCTAGTAACTCGGTCACCGTTTCGATGTTCTGGTTTGCGGCGAGGTGAAGTGGTGTCAGTTGGAGGGCATTTCGGGTGTTTATTACACTCGATAATGATCCACTGGGTACTTTATCTATCAACTGCTTCGCCACTTTGTGGTGGCCGTGTTCGGCTGCAAGGTGGAGTGGTAGGTTGCCTTCGCTATCGACCGAGTGAGGTATTGTGCCACACTGTATTAGGGTATTGACAATTGATTCCGAGCCGCTTTGTGCTGCCAGGTGTATGGGACGCCTCATAAGAGTGTCTTCTGCTTCGATATTTGCCATCGAGGATGTTAGAACGCTGACTAGGTCTGTATCGTTATTCATAACTGCCAAATGCAATGCTGTATGCCCATCGGGATCTGCCGCTTCCATATCTGCGTCTCCCTGGAGTAGGGCTTCAACAATTGGACGGTTCTTAAGTCCTGTTGCAAGGTGGAGGGGTGTCCTTCCTTTGTCATCCTTTACTGCGAGCGAAACCCCGAGGTTCAGCAGTCGCAGGGCCTCGCGGAGCGATCCCGCTTCTATCGCAGAGTGCAATTCCGTTTCCGCTGGCGCATCCTCCTCGTCTAGCTTTGCAATGATAGCGTAGATATCTAAATTTTCATTTTGCGCTGCCCACGCCAAAGGATTCATCCCTTCATCGTCCAAGGCGTTATGATCGGCTCCTTTCGCGAGAAGAATTGTGGTGAGGTCTGTTAGGCCATTGCGAGCAACCCAGTGGAGAGGAGTGCATCCAAGCTCGTCAACCGTATCGACGCACTCTGCCCGTGATGCTATCATTTCTGCCACACGGCCATGTGCATATCGTGTCGCCCAGTGCAGAGCGGTAAGTCCATCTTGCTTCGCGTCAATTTCAACGTTCGTATTTAGTAGCAGACGAACCAGGGCCTCTTGCCCTGTCTTTGCTGCCCATATCAAATTAGGGCTTTGGTAGTTATCATCCCTGTCAATTTTCACGGAAAGTAGTTCTGAGTTTGAGATTTCAACAGCCTTTTTTGATAACCCGTACTTCTCCAGGATCCAGTTTATAAGCATCCTCGAGTGTTTCAAGATCGCTGTAGCGAGTAATATCGCAAGTATCATGGGTATCGATACGTAAATGAAGTATCGCCATGAGGGATTATTTTTTAGAATGTCCACGTTCATGCCAAACAAGCTCTGCGAAAAACGTTAGAAGAGAAAAGTATTTTGGGGGAACATTATTGACAAACCGCGACAAAGAGGAGTGGGAGAAAGATAAACTTTCATAGTCCAATACATAATTAGTTTTCATGGTTCCTGGAATACCCTCATAAAGGTGGAAGCATACAGTAACCCAAGTGATGCGCCTGATGCTGTCGCCTTGATCCCTTGATCTATACCCCTCTTCAATGGTAATTAAATTCGATGTCTGTCCGGATGTTACCAAATATCCACACAAAAGCCCAGGGCCATTTTTCTACTTACAGTTTGAATTAGCGAGTTTGTTTCTCGTATCAAGTACTCAATTCCCTCGCCGACATCCTCTAGACTCTTGACAACTTCCAGAATATCCGAGTAAATAGCCGCCCCACCTTCGTCGTCGCTTCCGGCGAACCATCGCTCTTCAGTGCCTAGGGTTTCCAATCCCGACAAGCCTCGAAGATGATCCCTGTGAAGACTGCGTAGTCTTTCCCATTGCTGGGCGTTTCGTGCCAGTCGCCGAATGATCTGCCTGTCATTCACTGTCGACTCTTCGAGTATCTCGTGTTTCTGGGCGTGAACATTCGGTTAGTTGCTTCGTGGGCGCGACCAGTTGATCCGGGGTTCTCACCATCCGAGAGAGAAACCCTCTAGAACATTCAATCAAGTCCTCCCATCCCGCGCAAGCAGCGGTCAGCAAGTCAAGGACATAGTTTGCTGGTATGGAATGTAGTTGACCTGAGGTAGCGCCATCTCTGCAGATAAGGGCTTCAACGCGGAAGTATCTGTGCTGCCAATTTCCAAAACGATACAGAAACACCTGAGCATGAGCTGAAGATAGCATAAACTCTTCCGGCCGACTTCTTTAATCGCCGTAAGTACAAAATTACCTCGAGGCTCGTTCGCCACTCACTGGTGAATGCCGGGTATCATCAGGAGATTTCCATCCTCCCTAACTTCCTTAATTCCACTATGCTGCTCGGAGGGCTCGTCTCTACCGGATCTTTGGAATATTGGGATGCTACAGGTGAATAAGTGTTGACCTGAGACTATCAGCAAAGAGCCCTCTACCCATGAGTTGAACTGAACATACCGCATCTGGAACCCTTTTCACAGTCGGCGCATTGGCAGGCTAAAGAGGCTACTTTAGCCGTGGGGGTCAAATGATTTTCCCATGCTAGTCCACGAAGGAAGCTTGAAAACCTGTTGAAATCGAACGACCGGGAAAGAACTAATAATATGTCACTCGAAGTGTATCTGTTGTATCTGGAGGAAATCAGTTAAACAATTAGTTGTTGGAAAACCTGGATTAGAAATAGGGTACGTGAATAGCCTGGCCCCTTGATCATTCTATCAATCCCATCAGCACAGTTAAAAGGTAGCCTCGGTTTGCGGCGGGATCCCACCTCAGGATATGGGGTAGTTTGGAGATACAGACTCAAGAGAGCGCCGTTATCAAATAGGCGATGCGCGCCTCTAACATCGTACACGGCAAGCGAGGGGGTGTACGGTTTTACCTCGATCACCATTCTGAATTAACTCTCTCCAGGAAAAAGAGGGAAAAAGAACGCCACACACGGTGTGAATAGCACACGATGGAAACTGGTTTGGCCTGCAAGGGCAACAGCTGGTGCAGAGATATCCTCCATGACCCCAACGACGATCCCCCATTCCCAGCCGCACCAGATAGCGAAGGCTGTGTTGAAGGCTAGCTGGGCGCCGAATCCCTGCAGCGAGACGACCCTAACGCTATTTTGAAGACCCTGGACCAAGAACTGATTACCGTACTGGCCGTCAGGGTTTGGTGATCGCTCAGCGTCGTACTCGAGCTTGGTCCTACTCTTGAGGTGCACCGGCTGCATGGAATGGCACTGATACGCTGGCGCTTGGTAGACTATCAAGTTTAAACAAGTATCCTGCGCGTAGTATATCAGCCTCGATAATAGAGCCTGTTCATTGCCCACTATTACCAGATTCTCCAAGTGATTTTTAGAAGCTGCCGGAAGTATAATATTCCTCATGAGGGATTCGTGTCGAAAACTAACGTGTGTACAATATCACATTCTTAGCCATAGATGGATACCAGGTAAGAGTTAATTGGTGAGTTTATCCGCGTTTACTAGCTTGCCAGAAATCGAGCAGTCGAGACCGAGTATTTTACGGAGGCCTTCGTATTATGTCTTAACTGTGGTTTAGTCTGGACTTCGTCGCACGTCGTTAGGTATCTAGCATGAAGGACACCACCCTGTTAGATGGCCTAAAAAGCGGTGGATATAAATTTCGGAGACAAGAAATCGCTCCCAAGCGAACAGCGAGACTGATTGTCGATAGTTAAATACGCCGCCTGGATTGGGAATGGCGATCATACGGTAGCTCTGTGTGGTACTTGGTGCTGCAGGATAGAATGAACGACCCTAATGTTTAAACCTAGGAAATAGTAGGTGAAATACCTGTATCTATGTTCTATTATAGCAAGCCCCCTTTCTCCCCGACCTTTGTTAACTTTAACTAAACAAATTAGTCTCTAACTTAGCTCTCATTGAGTCCCTTGCTCTAGTTTCTGGGTAGGTTTCTAGATAGTTTATTCTATGAGGACAACTCCCAATCATTGATCTCCCTCAAATGGGCCTTCAATCCCGTACTCTAAAATCACTAGTAGATGTAACCATTTCTAACAGAGGGGAGTGTCACAAACTTGCGGACAGAAAGTGTAGGATCTGAAGATTCCAGGGATGATTTATGAGACAATTCTCAAGGGCAAGTTTGGGAGCTGGAACCGGAACAGATTACTGACCTCCCGGAAACTCTCTCCCGCCGAAATTAATTCAAACTCCATCACTAATTATCGGCCAGGAGGAACTTTTCTATTCTCTTCGACAGAACGATTTTTTAGAATTCGCGGTGTGTCCGTGGTCTCCCGATATCGGGATGGGCAAAGGTGTTGTGAGCAGAGTGGATTGGTGGAAATACTGCCCTACTCCGAGTGAGTACGGGAACTAATGGATCTTCCGTCTTGTTGTAACCCGGGCCGAGAAGGTGTATCTGGCATTCTGGAGTCCTCTCAGGAAATAACGCAAATATTTTGGGTTGGGCATTGGTAGTATTTTAAAGCTGTTAGAAACGAATGGCATATGTGATTACCGTGGCATTTATCCCTACTTGCGCGAGCGGCAGGCGGATAATAACCAAGTTTTAGTATGATATTTTGTGAAGTTTAGTAGGAGACCACTCTCAAAGACCGACAACTATGGCGACTGGGCCTATGGTAAGAAACGTCTGCAAGAGGAGTACTTTGCCAAGACGATATTGTCCATCTTCAACCACCAAAGGATTCCATCCCTCCGATGAGAATTTAGCCTGATTATATAATAGAATGGATGACCCTCTACCCATTAATTGAGGAATATCTAGAGCTTTGGTGGAGATATTGGGGTTTAGGAGTAGGTTGAAATTGGGGTGGAGTAACTTAGGGGAATGTCAGGGACATGCTGATTACTGTTAATTGGCCTAGCAATATCTGTCAATAGATGTTTGCCAAGGTATTAACCTGTCAGCACTCCACTCTTGGCGGATTAACATCACCACTGCTAAGATACCCGCTGAATGAATGTTCCGGCTACTCGAGTACAGAGGTCTCTCCCCAGATCAGGGAACTTGGAAAACGCCTACATTACGTGATAACAGCATGGCGTGCCTTGGCGTTTATGGATGAATGCGGTAAAAACTCCTGAAATTCACCATCAGATTATCAGAGGAAACCAGCCTCTCAGCTCATGATAGATTCAGTCCAACAAGTTATCAAAATTGCGAATACTGGCTAACTAAATCAAAAACACCCAGTGGGCTGATCTTGTGCAGTTCCGGGAAGACGCTAATCCTGCTCAGGAGCTCCAGTCTCTAAATCCGGAGATTACCGGGCTGGCGGAGATAGCAGATTCTCCAAGAGCTCTTACGGTACTACCGTAGTATCATACACAAGCTCAAAAAAATGGCAAGCACCGCCAACTTGCTCCTTTTTTCTTTTCTAAATTGTACTCGAGTACAGGTGCTTCCAAGGACTATATTCTGCAAGTATTAGCTGATATTGGGTGATGATGTGGAAATTAACAAGCGCATTCTCGAAGACGTTGAGAACCGTTCTGGGCTCTGACTTGACGGATATCAAACCGGTAGCACTTAGGTCCTCAAGAACTACTAAGGGAAACTACCGCTAAATGGAGAAGTATTGTACAGAATTCAATGTTGCCTTGAAACGCTAAGATCAGAGGGCTAGAGCTATCCTGCTCACGGGGAAGGGTTTCTTATCGATGCTATTTCCCCTGTGGGTCTCCCCCAAATTCTAGGGTCAATATCCTCCTCAGGGGACTAAACTAGTCGCAAGTTAAGAAAACTGTGCTCCTAGCCAGCTAGGGGGAGATATGCAGTGACATGCGCTCGGTGCCTGATACCTGATGTGGTGGGAAAATTGGCGGAGAAGAACTTATTCTGGCCGGCAGATTGGGAAGTTGCTTGAATGGTGGCAGTGATTTATACTATAATATCACTTATAGCCTTTTCTGCTCACCGGCCTACCGGTAAGTGCGGAGTTTCGTTAGGATAAGAGAACCTCCTTGTTTTTTTAGTTCACATTATTTCCTCACTAATACAAGAGAGAAGAGTGGCGTATAATACCTATCAATTCAGGCATCGCTACTCTTCCCCTTTCTTCCCTTACACCCCCTCACCTATTACGCTTCTCCCCGATCCGATATTTGGCAGTTATAAACCAGGCTGCAGAATACCCTTGCTTTCAGGTACAGATGTTGGCCTCGGGGTTGAAAATGTTCGCTGTGAAGCCCCAGAACCCCCTAGCTGTGGCCCAGAGGCGTGGGGATTGTTCACAGCGCATCATATCGATTCCCGATCACCCCTCGCTCGTGCGCAGGAGGGATCTGAGGTTGTAACCGAAGTGGATATCTCTCCAGCGAGTGATTGGAAGTGATTCTTGATCCTTATTGGATTTCTAGGGCAAAATGAGCATTTGAAGCGTTTACAGGGATCAAGATAGGGATATGATATGTCTCTCGTCCAAGGGAAATGTGCAAAAGTGCTGGCGCGGTTCGTGGTCCCGTTGTGTGAGGGATTTTCTATGCGGGATTCGTTCTCTGGGACTCGATGGGTCACTCCCAGGCTATGATAACCTTTAATAGATATACTAGCCTTATTGTATACATGCTAGCCTTGGAGGAAACTCCCCTGCAAAATTTCTCTGAGGAACCCAGATAGATTGAATTTCTTCCGGAGGTCACCTACGAATCTAAGGCGGGGACGCGGGGTGCGCACGCAAGTACCCCTTATCAATACTCGGCAAATATCCACGAGCCCTGCTGATACTAGTTAGCCCGTGTGTATCGCCTTTTTTGCTTCTTTGATATCTTGCCCTAAGCTCTTCCTTCTGCCACGTCGGCTTGTTTTCTCAGGCTTAACAAGGTGCTCAGTGATCGTGAGCATAGTTAGGCTTCTATAGTGTTTCTATTTCCTCATGCCTTCCCTTAGCTCAATACGCAGCGCTGAAATGAAACGCAGAGAATCTGAGCTGGAGTTATCTATCTGAATGGAGCATCGGTAGTTTGTGCTCGAAAATCCCCCAGGTGGCAAAAACCTCCTTTTGCCACAGCTTAATTCGACCTCGCAGCGCATATACGATGGCTAGTTTAGAACACCCGTGGTCAATACGATCTGCGGGGGTCTTCCTGGCAGGTTACTGGCTGAAGACAAACTCATTGAAATTAAATTCTATACCGCACACACCAAGTCCGCTGGCTAGTCTTGCTGTATGGTCCTAGCTACCTAATCCATTTTTTACTTTTACCCTTTTGAAATAGACTCCCTCTTGTTGCGGGTTTGAGGAACTGCAGCTAGGTTTCGAACTGCCCTATGTATCGAGGGGTTGTGATAGGCATGGATGGAGGAAGGATGCTCTCCGTTCATTCCACAGCTGGGGCGAGATTCGTTAATCCGTGGTCATGCACTGACTTCATAGGAATATTCGGCCCAAATCCTATGGCCCTTTCCCCACCGGTTCCATAAGTCCCCCACCATCTATATCCCGGAGCACAGGTCCGCGATATGTTGTCTCAAAGAAATCACACGATCTATCTCTTGCGACCTGTTGATTTTCGACGATCGTGGCTATAAACGAACTCCAGCTAACATAATCCGGGAACCCCCATACCATGGTGCACAAGACGCGCACACCACCTGTTCTTATATTACATCTCGGAGCGAGAGAATAACGTAATTTCTCACCCTTCTCCTGTGTGAAGAACTGACATCCCAGCTGTGGCGCTAACTTTCCATAGTACGGGCAGCGTGTTGGCCTACCGGACCCCTATTTTCGTTCCAGGACCTTGCGAATCCGAGTGACTTCGGGTGATGTAACAGTCAGATACCCACAGCTTAACACTAATATATCGCATCAGACTCGTAGATTGTGGTGGATTATCGACCCTTCTTTGAAATTCCTCCGCTGGAATTCAGGGAAAATAAGTCTCGCTCTCCCTGCTTAAACTTTCTCTAATCTTCCATTTTCACTACGGTTGCCTTCTCAGCTGGATCCTGGTTCGCTTCAGCTCACAATAGCAACCACCGTTCTCGGTGACCACTATCTATTGGATGGGCACATGTCCAAATTCAGCTGGTGCCTGGGCAAAACCGATATCATCGGAAATTAACATCTCGAGCATGCGCAGAGGCTAAGCGAAAAAGCCGTGGCGTCTGTCCGCCATATAAGGTTATACCCATGCGTTCTTTTGCCTCCTCCCGTTCTTGCACCGAACGAATGATGGCTTCCCTCGAAGAAGACAATACAAGTGCCGACCAAAAGTCACAATTGTCGCCAGCGATTCCTCCGCCAAAAACACCACCGGGAAAACCTCATCGCAGAAACCGATCCGATGCGTCTTCCAGCTCTCCTCGGGCGAAGAAGAGAAGACCAAGGACATTTTCTGGTTCTAGTATCTCTGGTTCACATTCCGGCACGGCGTCAGGGGAACATGAAGACCCCACTACACCAAAAAGCACTAGACAGCCTTCACCCCGAATAGTACCCTATAATGCTAATGTAGCTCACCCTCCAGTATATAGAATGCCCATGCAATATGGCTATTATAATAGTAGCTTTCCACCTCCTCCCTCTCTCCCGTTTCCTCCCCTTCCTTCACGGCAATCCATAGGAACCTCTTATCAACGACAGAGAGTAGATTTTGAAGGGTCTTACAATGGGCCATGGGCCTCGGGGCCGATGAAAATTGAGGGTACAAGAATAGGCCCCAAAGGACTAAATAGCGAGTACTATGAGCAAGGCCGCCAGGATATTCCACAAATCTTGATAAGTAGTGAAGACGATTCGGAAGATGGTGAGTGGTATTCAGGATCGGACGATGATCAAACTGAAGATGAAAGGAGAGAGGAGAGGGAAAAGGGAAAAGGCAAGAGCAGAGCAGGCAGTGAGAGTGAGTCGGAGGGTAAGGGGACACCACCGGTAGGATCAAAGTTTCGGAGGAAGATACCACCGTTGGGTACAAAGGCTACTCCCCAGTTTTCTCTTCCCTACTAATGGACTAGCTCAGCACCACCTCCGGATATACCGCAACCTCAGACTTCCCAAACCCCCCAGAAACCACGGCGTGGCTCTCCTCCCCCGTTTCGCAGAACAGGTTATCCACACGTGGCTCAAACACTCACTAATCATCCATCACTCGCGCTCTACCGTCGCTTTTCAACGTTGAACCATCTAGTGCTTTTACATTTGCAGGACGAAATCTCGGAATTAGAATCGATTCTTGCGGAATTAGACACAGCCGAATATCTTTCCAATGCTGGTCTTGGACTGCGCTCACGACGCGCCGGAAGCGGTGGTGGGGCAAGGAGAATACAGGTCATGGGCGCTGTCGCCTGGAAACTCAGGGAGTACAGTGAGTCTCATTATACACCCTTCCGTAACAAAACCCGTTAAGCCAACGACGCACAGACACGGCATTGAAAAACTTTGCAGATGTCGCAGACACGGTAGAGGCGGCACGAGAGGACGAAATAATGGCATATAGGAAATGGCTTGACAGCGAGAGGCCTTTAGTTGAGCTCGAGGGCAGGTTTCTCGAGAACCGAGAGGACCTAATATCCTTAAGAAAGAGGCCAGGGCCAAGCTTTCCAGTTACACCTCCTCCGCCGCAGCCAGTACAATCGCAATCACAGTCGCCACCACCACCACAATCACAGCCACGTTCCCATGAACACCCACCACCGAAAGAGCAAAGCGGGCCGAAAGTGGAGGACCAAAAACCTACCGCTCCCGAATTAATACCCAAAGAGGTATCTTTTTCTTTAAACCCACACCACCATCTCTCTCCCCGCATTAACCTAAAAAACAAAAGCCAAGACTAATTACCCAAGCCGTTACTACAATCCCCCACCCTTTCACTCTCGCGCACCGCCAAAATCTGCGCAACCTTAATCTCGCTTGGCATATCAGCAGTGGGAGGGTGGGTCCTTGACAGAAAGCCGGAAATGCAGGTACCCGCGGCACTCACTATTGGAGCGTACGTGTTGATCATGATCCACCACCAAAAAAATGGGGAGTTGGGGGGGGAGAAGGGAAAAATTTTGTTTTTTTTTCGCTGATAGAATTGCTGTCTTGGGTGCGTACAGGTGCGGCGGAGCCGTAGGCATTATGTGGACGTTTTTATGAATTCCAAGGGTCGCTATTACGCGTTATGGGTAATGGCTTTTTTTTTGATGATGAATTGGTAAGTCTGAGATGCCCCCAAGGAATGCCGACGATGAAGGACGAGTGATGATCTGTGATTGTGATCTTTTTTTCTTCTTCTTTTTTTCCCTTTTGAGTTTATTTTTGCGGTTTTCCTTTGCCATTCTATTATCCAGGGATTCTAGAGCAGACGGGTGTTTCTGGTTACGGGGTTTTTTGTTTGTTTTTTTACGTATTTTGTTTGTTTTTTTACGTATTTTGTTTGGTTTATTCCATTTCAATCCTTTCATTTTGATGCCGAATTTCACACCCTTTAAGCGCACAAACCCGCACCGGAGAAGCATACCGCGGGTCAGTACCGTAGTTTTCTTCTTTTCTTTTTTGGAGATAAGAGAGCGTAAAGATAGGCCGCGGGCCGCAGAGATAGCTTGGAATTTTTGTGACTTCCGAGCAGTCAGCTAAAGGCATTAAGAAAGACATTTCCTCCCCTGGTACAGTACCGCCTGGAGCGCAAAAGTCAGCGAATCAGAGGAGCGGGAATGATCATACCAAGTACAGTACTTGAGCGGTACCATAGTTTGCAATGTAATCGATCCACGATATGATATCCATCCACCCACCCACAGCCGACCGGCCGGCCATCGGCAATCCAGCCACTTCCCACCACCGAGGCCGAGAACCTCCCGGATAATTCCGCATCCGTTACTATACGATATATGTCCCCGCACATACCCACTCTCGGAGGGAACGCATCTGCGGGGACACATCCCACCTTCTTGCCTACTGTAGCTTACCCACCGACGGTAGGAGCCGTACGGCAACCCCCATTTCCTTCCCTCCCCTCTTTGCAGCCCGGTGCGGTATGCACTGTATGATACTCGTACAGCCCTGTGCCAAAAGTTCTGGTACATATCCCAGCTAGTGCCGTGACACAAAAGACCTATCACCATCCCACCCGGGGTGTCAGTACTTTTGGCACACGGCTGTATTGTACTAGTACGATGTCATAGGGCACGGGCACGGGCACGGGCATGGGCACGGCACAGCACAGCACAGCACTTTCACCCCAACAATTGAATACCCTGGATCTCAGCAGGTATGATAACACCGTGCTCGTGTTTACTCGGACGTGCAGTATACTCTGCATTTCCGACTCGTTCCCCATTTTTATACGTATTTATTCCGTTCGGTCCCGTTTGGCTTGGTTTCGACCGGCACAAGCCAGTTTGGCGTCACTCGCGGCACGTCACCAAGGTTATCATACTTGAGTAGGGTCTGTGAAACATTATGCAGTATCACCGATTTCGAAAAGGCCTTCAGTAGCGATATTTGTTGAAGGATTATTATCATTTTTGATTTTTTTTACGATATCACACGCTGGAAAGCGCAACTTCCCACAATTTGTTTACTCTCCCCCTTTTAGCTGTGGTGAAGTTCGGGAACCAATCCAAAATCCTACCGCACCGTCGGCGGAAAAAAAAAATGAAGGAATGAATTAATAAATAAATAGAGATATTTGAAGGGCCGACAAATTGACGGCTTGTGGGGAGATAATAAATTGGGTTGGGTCGAAGTCGAGGTGGGTTGGATTGGGTTTTTTCGAGTTATTAATACTCTTGATTATGCTTGTGCTACTTTTATAATATGTAGTACAGCATTATGGCCGACTACTGGTATGATATATTATGAAGGCATGAGACACGTACAAGTCGATCATCCTCTCTCTCCCTCAACCTACCTTTTTCTCTCTCTCTCCCCTTTTCCCTCTCCTTTCCCTTTTTCGAGGGTTTCAGGTGATCTATTTCGATTTTTTTATTTTTTTTTCGGTGAACTACCGGGAGGAGAGGAGAGGGAGGGAGGGAAGGAGAGACAGTCACAAGTGGGGTTTTATACTTTTTGTGCTATCTGCCGTCTGTCGGTGGTCGGAGTGCTTTGTGGTAGTACTGTGCACGACAAGTGCTATTAATGCTTGAAGAAATGGTTCGCCGAGGGATAATCTTGAGCGAAGTGCGCCACCACACCTGTATTTACTCGTATACTGAATGCAATCCACTGCCAGATAAGCAACAAGACTAAACTATAATACGATTACGAACACTGGTTGATGGGATCTAGCGAGCTCAGCTCGTTCCAGCTATACCGTGTCAAGTAAACATATCCCTTCTCGAGAGGCCTGACGGAGGGAGTGAATTATACGGAGTCTCACGCTACCTGTATTAGCCTGTTAAATTTACTTTTATATTTTTTTATCGGAGTATTCAGTGCACTCCATCGCCCTTGAGGGCACGGGAGCTAAGCCCTGAAGAATCACTATATAAGCTTGCTGCGGTACGGACGGCAAATTAGCTGCCTGCGCGTGCTCCTGGTGCCGAAGACTCCGATGCGCCGATGGTGGCAAAATGGCAATGATGGTTCTTGACTGCGGCGATATGGTGGTCGGGGTGTTGATTCGGCACGAGGTAGACTATACTCGAGTGCGGTGATTGGCGATGAGGGTACACAGATTAAATTACCTAAATGGGCTGGGCCGCACCCGACGAATAGAGCTTGGTGGGCGCTACAGCCACTCAATTTTCTGGAGTATTGTAGCTGAACGGACGTGCCGGTACAGTACTTTATCATAACCAGCTGAACGTGGCGGGTGACATATAGCGTGACATATAACTATGTCAAAGTTTGAGTATGTGCGAGTATTTTTGATGAATTATTTGCGCCTGGTATAATAGAGGGTTTGCGCAAGGAGACCCGGGCAGCAGGAAAACAAGTTATTTCGAGTCTTAAAAGTCCCGGACACCCAGATGGGTGGGTGGCAAACCCCGGGAGAAGTGTAGAGTAGGGTTTTTCAGGCCTGAAGAAATTTTATGCTACACAACAAGAAGTCAGCAACAGCACATCGGCACTCTTCAGCCATTTGCTCGCTCGTCTTTGCCAAAAATGGCTCCGTCAGCCGGCATTTTGCTGGAGCTCTCGCCAAATATTGGGCTCATAGGGACATTCTTGGCAAAGACGAGTGAGCAGATATTTTCCGTACTGGGACAGGCGCTAGGGAGGTGTTTCCCCCACGCGCGGATAGTAACCACTCTGCTGTCACCCGGCCGCCAAGCTACCTGTTGCGCAAACGAATTCCTGCACCTGCCACCTAGGTGCGTGCTCAAACCCAGCCCATGGACCTTTTGGCTTGGCGTAGCTTATAAAAGTGTTTTCCCTGAAATAATGTGCTTTACGCCGAAGTGATTTGAGTACTAGCGAAGCTCCGGGAACTCGACCCATGGGAGCTTATGATTGCTGCACATCACTCTGAATCAAGGCAATACGGTAGCGTTCCTAGGAGACATCCCTGTGCGCCTCGTCGGGAAACAAGGACTCTTTAGAGACTAACTCGATCTGTCCCGGAGACCGCGTTAGCTAATTGAAGCATCCGACGCTTTCCTAGCCCTCCATGTATCAGTGGACCAATTCTGGATTTCGAAGAGGCTCAAGCACTGCGTCCAATTCGGAACCTAATCCATCAATCCCACTGATCTTGCTTCACCAGTATCGCCCGTGGGCCGCTAGCGATCGGGTGCACACTTTTCCTATGCTCTTATGTGTTATGTGTTGTGCATGACAAGGGTTGAAGTGCTTCGAGTGATGATTGATGACTCCGCTGGCAGCAAGCGTATAGCACCAGTAAGGGTTTAACAAGTATCAGCGGTCAGGGAATTGGTATAATACCTGAAAGGAAAGTGGGTGTTGACGCCCCAAATGCGGCCGGCTGTTGTTCAAAGCGCCCGCGGACATGTCCGATACACATGCTTGTTCATTTTGTCAATTTTTACATGGTGAGAATCAATCAATAATCCCCCGAAGATAATGGTCTAAAAATATGCGATTCTTGAATATAATCGTGGAAGAGAGGGGCGGTGAGTTGGCTCGGGACAAGGTTCGCCTTTATTGTGTCGGCCAAGTGAAAAACTAACATGCATCTCCGCCTTATTATAATCCTTGCCGACTTGACAACCGAGCTTCGACGATCAATCGTTTACTCGAGCAGTTGCCGGTCCATGGGAGCATGTAGATCGTGCTGAGTATTTCGAGCGCGGCCGAAGCTCTTCATTCTCTACCTCGCGAAAAAATGATTTCTCGCCTTCTTGGAACATGTGTACGATAAGATAAGACAAGCGAAGACTGCCGATGTCAGCAAACTAAGCCCACACCGGCAGTGAGCGGACCTATTGTGTATCTAGGGCAGAAGCCACCGAACACCAAACCAAGTCATGGACGACCACATAGGCTTACATCCATGCCAAAGCCAAATCTGCATGCATGGATTTAGGCACTAATATCTCCAGTGGAACTTGGCCTCAGTAAGAAACAGCATCTCCCAGGCAAGGAGTGCATGATGCAGAAAAGAAAGCAGAAACAAAATCTCACTTTTGGCGGAGAGCGTGCAGCTGCAAACACCCAATCTCTGGAACCAGTGTCATTGTGTACAGGCTCGCAAGAAATGCAGCCGTATTCCGTGTACAGGACTTGTTCAATCTACTCGTGCAGTATTAGTCTCGGATGTGATAGGGTCTATTTCAGACCTCATATCTTCTCTCACCCAACCGGTGCCTCGTGCATACGAGCAAAGGTTGTGTCACTAGAGCCATGGTGTTGAAGCCAGCGGCACCCTAGCTCTAGCATTATCCATCGGGGGCACACTGAAATCTCCTATGCATGGTTCCCCACATTTCAGCTTATGTTTTTCGATCCTTGATCAGTTTCAAGGAACTATGTCTGGTGGGAGCCCTAGGACCAGCCCGGCCCCGTACCAAATACCGGAAATATTTTATCTTGATCTCGTCAATGTGATATAGTGTCAAAAGGAACTCCTCTCGGGCTATACCCAGTCCATATCAACTCGCCAGGGTATTGCGTTAGTGAATATTCAAATTCTCATTTGTCAAAGCTTGCAGAGTGTTGTGAGAGGCAACTTACGTTTGATACTATGATTCGACATTGTGTTTGTTGATGATAAGCACTGCTTCCACCGAAGACTCAACTGCTATTCATGACTTAGGAGCTGCGAAATACCGGCATGTTCGGTGAATATGAAGGTCTTCAGGTCGAAGCCTGGCCAATTTCAAGGATTGATACACCAGATTGAAAGGATATCGGTCGATCCTGGGTCGGTGAGGAAATGTGGAAAAAGGGAAAAGGAGAGAGGTAGGGAAAAAGGAAAACTCGGGAGGGAACGCAGGAAAGGGGGAAGATTAAGTTATAGCCAGGGCATCCTATCTCCACCCCACGGAACTCGGAGAGTCAGTAAAAATCGGAAAACTATTTCTGCCGATACCACACAAATCTCTACGGAGACAAGGGCCATGTTTTCCGATTCATAACAACCCCCCGGGTAGACAGCGAAGCGGGGGGGTCAGCAATCGCTTACCTTAATTCTCGGATATGCTGCGATGACAGCGCTTCCCATCACTTGGTTTAGATGGTACACGTATGTCCCGCTCCCACAAACACATTCGATGTCAACCTATCCCATCAATTCCTACCTCTCCCCACTTCCGCGCTGTTTGGGCCGACGCCCAAAATCTCAATATTTGGTCAATGGTGTCTCACCTCACCCAAACATTTCACATGGCTTAAGCAGGCATAAGGAGCTTGCAGAAACAGAGGCATACTATCAAACAATGTGATTTCTTGCTGTTCAATGGGGTGGCCAAATGTGTCCCATCACATGACATGGGAAGTCTTGAGGCAAGTGCGGATCGAGTACCCGAGTCTGACAAGGTGGAAGAGCGGAAGATTTGCTGAAAACGAACACCATACGTTATGGAGGCCGGTGGGGCGTGAAAAATTCATCACGATGTGTCACTCACATGCTCTGTTGTGTTCCTTGCCGTTCCCAAATTGGTCTTATGTCGAAGTCAGGTACGCGAAATTCGGGTTGGTGCGTTAACAGAAAAAAAAGATCTCCTCCCTGGTACCACAGCGCTGGTAATGGGGTGGAACGGAAGCTGGGTCGCAAACACCCAAAATCATTGAAATGATTTGATCCATACATATTATTGCTAGCACCAATCCGGGGGTTCTCGGCTCCTTTATGTGTATTGGTGCTTCTGGCTCTGACTCGAATGGGATTTTGAAGACTAGACTGAGAAACAAACATACAAACACCAGTTTCGCACTTCTTGCTATTAGAGGACTTAGAGCCGGGATCTGGGGAACTATGCATTCTCTTCGCTGATGTTGGCTTGTTACTTTTGCCTGTAACAAGTATTCCCCTCAGTCGGTCCTTGGGGACCAAGAGCTGTGAGGGTTGGGGAGGATGGAATAAAGATCGCTGTACCCAACTTATGGTTGAGGCGTCCCAACCAAATCCCTGGCTTTGTTGGACCGAAGGTCTTCTCCTGCGGGTAATTCATCCCCACAAATACCAATCGTCCCGATAGAAGCCCAGACCGTGGTTCTACTCAAATACCAGCCTACAAATCTCCAAGGGAAAATCACCTGACAGTCTTGCGTAACGGCAGCGGATCGACCTTCCACACCTCATCTCCGATAGCAAAGGACAACAAAAAAGAAAAACCTGTTGGCATTTGAGGCAATAAAGGTACTGGCGGGTGAGCCCCCAATCGAAATACGATGAGTTGGCTGAGACCCATTCCAATCAAGGTAGCTTGCCTGTGTACCATAGAGAGCCGGGTGCCCCCGGTCACCCAGAGGATGCGCTTGCTCCTTGAGTGCCGATATGCGAAAATGTTCTTGCCAATCATAAGTTTACCAAAGAAATAATCTGATTGGCACATCGACCCAAGGTGCAGCGCCCGAAAATCCTTGAATGTGAGAACATTTTTGATTTTGATATGGAGTGGGGCGTCAAGGATGTTATGCTTTTTCTGCTTTTTCTCTTTCAAGATTGAGAACTGATATACGGTAACCATAGCAAATCTGCACCACTTTTTTTCTTTCCTTCCAATGGACACAAAAAACAAAGTGTAGAGAGAGAGAGAGAGAGAGAGAGAGAGGAAGTTAGCGAGCGAGCACTGTAAGAATACTACACTTGCTTCTGTGATCTTGTGCAACTATAGATCGCCTATTGCCGCATCCCGCAATGCATCATGCGGGGGTAGTGATCGCTCCAACAGATTCCGTTCCACAAAAAAAATCTTCTGCATCATAGAGGCAACCAAAAAAATACGTAGAGAAAGCAGAGGAGAGGTGTGGGTGGCCTGGATGATAGGCGGGGGTCGGTTCAGCACTGATCCGGAAGCAAACCATACCGTACAACACCGTCCAGTACAAATTCCTGAAAATCCGCTACCCCCGCCAACCCTACACGCATTCAGAGACAAAAGCTCCCGAGAAGGACTCGTGGTTCCCGATGCGGTATAGGATCACTCCTTTGGATCCGCCGGACCCCATTAACCGGTATTCACAATTCTCTCAACCTGTCAAATTTAACCTATCGTGGGCTGGCTACCGTAGCCGAGTTCCGCTAATATTCTGATAGTGGATTTCAAGAGTTTTTACGTTACACGACAATTTGTACCCTCATGTTCATATTTTCGAGAACATGGTCATGGCTGGGCCCTCAAGTAACAATAGATTTATAAAACTCTCTGCTCCTGTCATTCTAGTGAGTGATATCCCATGACCCCGGGATCATCTCATACATTCCTTAGTTCATAGACCTTTTTCAGACCTGCTGTTGCGCGGTGCAATCGGAGAGGAAGGCATTATCTTTCAATTGGGATGGTGTGGAAAAAATTGTTTTCTGTGCATCATGGCTCTCTGCGCAGAAAGAACAAGGCCTCTCGATCCTTCTCCTGAAACTAAGCACTCCTGTGGTTAGGTTAGTGCTCGGTAGCTTGACATCCAAGGATCTATTGGCTTCCCACAGCATGTATATGGTTTACTGAGCGCGGTCTCACTTCCTCACCACCACACTGCACAGAAGCCATTCGACCCATCTCAGCTCTCTTCAACCCGAACCAAGGCGACCAATGCTTGTTGCTCAGCGCTTACGCTGGTAGAGGCTGAAACTTGCGTTGAAGACGTCTATTAATAGATGTATTTATAAATACCTATCGCACCGCCCGCTGCTTATGGAACGATAGACCTTGTTTTTTCGGCCCGACCCACTTGATCCACATTGTTTAATTCACCTAGGGCTACCCCGAGCTCACTTGTACTTTTCAGAAGGAAACCTATAGCCCATGACAAGAATATCAGACGAAGATGTTGAGAAGATACTCGCAGAACATTCGGAACAGCCACGGGATGTCGACGAAGCCATGGGAATTGGCAAGAGAGCAGGAGATGAGATAAAGGTAAGAGAGGCGAACCCCAACGAAAAAAGGGGGGTCGACAGGGCCGAAAGCAGGAGAAAACTGGATGGGAGACTTTCTCATCGAAATGTCACCTATAGATGGCTAACTAATCCCCTAACGGGGCTATCGAACACAGGCGGAAGCGAGGAATCTCTACGAAAAGTATAATTTGGGCGGACAAGATCGCACATACAGTCGGATCCCAGACGAAATCAAGCGACCTGCAGAAGATGAACTCTACGCATGGATGTCAACGAGGTATCCACAGTTTGCCTCCCAAAAGTATGCGAGCTGGAGAATGGCGCGAGCCTGGAAATCATTAGCACGAAGAAAAAGCCGGAGAACAAGAGGTGTGTCTTTTTTTTCATGCACCGACTTATTTTCTACCCTTACTAAACGTAGATCTTGTAGGACTCAATAACGGCAATCCACAACCCGAGGAAGGAGGGGAATCGTCAGCGACAGATAGCAAAGGTGATATCTCTATAGATAATAATGCTCACCATTGTTGTCACTAAAAATTTTCATAGTTCCTAGTACCCCCGAAACACCGCAAGAAGCGCCAGCGAGACCTAAAGGTGTGTTTCCGCCTAGCGGAAACCCTTCCACTCCACAAAAGCTAATAAAGTATAGGACCTTTCAGACCATGGGAATAACAACGACATGGGAGTAATCGCAAATGGGGGGACGTGTTTAGGGAATAGAGAAGGAGTTTTTAGAGGGGGAGGACTACCCAGGGCGGGGGGTTGTATTTTTTATTTATTTTCTGACAAGAATTTACATTTTTCATAGCAGGCTGTGCCGCCGCAGTTTCGGGTTTCATTCCGGGTTGTCCTCTAGCGATTTGCAAAGCAGAGCGGGGCGGAAACACTATCCCCCCCGTTGATTTATTACGCGCTATGCCGCAACCCGCCTCCAACAATGGGTGCGTGCTGTAAGATGAATTTCACCACATGAAGTCATGATATCGAGTGATAAAACGTGATCCTTTTGGTAGTTCCAGCTTAGCTTCTTTATTGTAGGGGATTTGCGAGGAGAAACTGGTGGGGGTGGGGCTCCAGGTGGATACCTCAACAGCTCCTTGACTCAACTCGAATCGTAATTTGAGCTCCCCGTAGTACCTGACTTGCGCCGGGTGATAAGATTACCACAGCATCCTTCCAGGAAGGGAGATTGGCGGTTAGGGTCGCTCTGATTCAAGCGAGCCACATTACACAATGGCAGTTCGTAGCATTTGTATGGCACCTTGTGACAAAACCAACCCATGACACCTGAGCTGAGAACATGTCTCTCATTCAGTGCTTTACAATACAACTATCCCTGTCTTGTAGGAGACATCCTCCTGGGCACTTGTCCCTCTTGCTTTAGTATCGTTCCGGGTTTCCATGGTAGTGCTTTATCGGCGGATATGCTTGAATCTACTCGTGGTTCCAAATCAAAACCCAACTCCAACTCCAGCGATGTCAAGTCTCACTGGCCTATATAACAGATCGCTAGGATTTGCAGTTAGCCAACCCCCTCCCATTCGGGCGGTCCTCGACTCCAACATCCCCTTACGGTAACACTACCAACACTAGGAAATCATGAGGGTTCCAGACCTTCGGTGCACCACTACAATACCCCTACCAACCCTCCTCCTAACTCACTATCATACAGCATCAACCTCCTAAAAACCCTCAAACCCCTGATTGGATCTCTCCCGCTCGTGATAACAGAATTCCTGCACTTCGCTCCCGCCCCCTTGCCTAGCTGACTGACACGTTTATCATCGGAGGGGGCTGATATATGTGGGAGTGGTGAGAAAGTGAAAAAGTGAAAAAAACCTTTGTGCCGCATGTCACGCCTTGCGCGGACGGGCGGCTGGATGCGGAATCGATGCGATGGGCATCTGCGGGTGTGCGGAATGGAGTGTGCTTTGTACCATATTGGTTCTCTGGGGACGAGTGATTGGGGATTGGTTTAGGTTTTTGGACCAATATAGAGAGAGGTGGAAATAGAAAGATATATTCAAGATGATACCATGCTCTAAAGTGCCCAGAAAATAGGAAGTATAATTTGTTTAACTTTGTATTATCAATGTATGATACCCATCGGCATACCAGTTATTACTGTAAACTTCTTGGCATGGACTTGAAGGAAGGTACTGCACAGCACTCTACTGCTCGGGAATTTGTGGCGACTACCGGTACGGTAATCCACCGCTCGGAGCCCGGGCTAGAGCCTATGACACATGAAGGATGCGCTCTAATCGCCATTCATCAACTTACCAATTCACCATAATACAAAATAAGCCCTTTATGTCTCCACCCCGATTACCCTGGCCCTGGGCCCACAGGTAAGTGATCATCCCGAAGACTAAGTCCCAATTTATAATCCGAAACCTAACCCACGGTACAACGATATCCCGACATTACTCCAAAGTGACGTCGGTCCCTCGCTGTTATTTATATATATTTTTATCAATCAATTCCTCCTCCACCGGGTGGCTTTGGACGCAGCGACCCTTTTTCGTCTCAATTTCGAGGAAAGTTCCCGTACCACATTAACCCGTGTGCCACTGGCTACTTCAAAAGTATGGCGACGATATTGCGAAGAGATATCCTTGTTCGGGGAGCGAGTCGACGGGTAGCAATTGGTGGAGGAAGCATGATCCAGCAAAGAACTTTCTCGCTGCAAGAGTTAGATGAGAAGAAAGGGAGTATGGAAGTCCCGGAGCCAACCATCATACAAATACAATCTAATTGTGACAGGGTATCCGGCTGACAGTTTATAGGCCGGGAGCGCGTTGCAATACTTGGCTCCGGATGGGGTGGCTTCGGGCTTGCCCGACAACTCGACCTGAAGCACTACCAACCCCTCATCATCACCCCAAGAACATACTTCGTCTTCACTCCGCTGCTCGCTTCGACCGCGGTTGGAACGCTGGAATTCCGGCAGGCGATGGAACATTCGCGTTCCCGCCCTGGCATCGAAGTTATTCGCGCTTGGGCAGAGCAGATCGATTTTTCGGAGAAGACGATTACAGTCGAAGGTGCTGTGCAGAGCAAGGATAAGGTGGGAAATATCATCGGTGATGGAAAGAAGTTTGAGGTGAGATGGGATAAGGCTGTAGTTGCTGTAGGAGCTTTCAGTCAGACTTTCGGGATCGAAGGGGCTAAGGACCATGCGTTTTTCCTGAAAGATGTGGCAGATGCTCGAGCTATTCGGAGGAGGATACTGGAATGTGAGTATACCGTGCTTACGGGTGACCCGTAGAGTGGTTAAATGAGGTTGCTTACTAAAACTACCCAATAGGTTTCGAGGAAGCAGCTTTACCCACCGCGAGCGAGGCTCGAAAGAAACAGCTTCTACATTTCGCTATTGTCGGGGGTGGACGTGAGTTTATCCTGTTCCATCAATCACGAGATTCGCTAAACGAGATATAGCTACTGGAATTGAATTCTCCGCTGAATTGCACGATCTCTTGTCGGACGATCTCGCAAAGCTATATCCATCACTCGCGAAGTACCATCGTATCACCGTATACGATGTAGCTCCAAGAATCCTTTCCATGTTCGATGCCTCCCTGGCCAAATACGCCGAAAAGGTATTCTCGCGACAGAAAATCTCAATAAAAACAAACCACCACGTGCAGAAGGTAACTTCCGAAGCAGTCCACACACAAGAAGACGGCGAAGTTCCAGTTGGCTGTGTTGTCTGGAGCACAGGCCTAGCGCCCAACCCACTCCTCACAAAAGCACTAAAGGGCAAACTCTGTCTGGATGAGCGAAGCTCCAAAATCGTCGTGGACGATCACCTACGGGCTTGCTCCGTGAGCGAAAAAAGTAGTACTCCCTGCCCATTGGACGACGTATTTGCAATAGGAGACTGCGCCGTTATTAGCGGTCAGGAATTACCCGCTACGGCACAGGTAGCGGATCAACAAGCAATCTGGCTCGGGAAGACCCTAAACAAGGCAGCAGCTCACAAGGCTGCACAAGGGAAACCCGGGTCTGTTAATCTACAAGATGAAAAAAAGTTTAGATTCAGAAGTCTTGGAATAATGGCATATCTCGGCGGTTGGAGGGCTATAACACAAAGCGGCGGCGCAGAGCTCAAGGGGTACGTATGATTCACGTTACACATACACCGCATGTTAGAAATTGCATATGGGGAGACAGTTGTCTGATGCTGTTGAGTGCGCTCGGCTAACATTAGGCGCCGCAGACGCATGGCCTGGGTTCTATGGAGGACAGCTTACATGACTAAAAGCGTTAGCTGGAGGAACAGAATCTTGATACCCACTCTTTGGTAAAATCTTGTACCCCTTTCCCCGCTAGGTTTCACATGCGGGTATGTGGGAATAGGTTGGACTGACTGTGTTCTGCAGGTTTACAAATTGGGTGATGGGAAGGGATATAAACAGGTTTTGATCTGTGCCCTAGGCCAAATCGAAAGGACATCGCAAATAGTAATTCTACGGTGGTGTATAGCATAGGTTGGCATAGATGTATTATAGGTTGTTTGGGTTTGGATCATTTAATATCACTCGCAGCTCGTTCGATTAGCGAAGCACATACCGCCAGATCTGCAGAAATTGACAGCAAAATATTGGCTACCACCCCCGGGCGGATGCCTCGGCTGCTGCGACTATGCTGCATAAGTTCAAGGGTTGTTGATACCAACGATCGTTCTTCGCATAACGGTAAGTTAGTTGCCTTAACAGCCCCACTTTCACAGCCTTGCAGCCACAACCTTGTCCACAATATCGCGGGACTTAGCGATAGGGCATCGATAGTCTTGTTTAGACTGAGGCAGACTCGACAGTGGCCACTCTTTGGGTCCCGGTGACTTCACCGGCTCCAAGTGACCACCACCACCACCCGTCTCCCGCCAATCCCATGACGAGGTCAAAAATCCCCGGGGGGGTCCGACTCCTAAGGATGGGCGTGGTGTCGCTGCCGGTATGGTGGTTCAGGAGCCCTCTAAGACAATATTTACCTCACCAGAGCAGAACCAACCACTCAAGGGAGATAAAAAGCTGTAAGCTCTGGATGAGGGGCCTTTCGCAATATGCAACGGACGGGACAACTACCAGCCTTAAACAAGTTGGCTAAGACTTCCTCACCCGCCCAAACCTTCCCACCTCAGTGCCATTCACGCTCCTCCTGGCGCTCCTCCACATACTCCTCCGCCACTTGCCCATTATCGTGCGTCTACGCCCCCGCACATGCAGCCAACGACCCCCCACCTAACCCGCATACCAACTCTCCAACCTCCGGAGAAGACATTCAGAACGCTGGATCGGAAGGTATTGGGCATTAGCTCAAGATATAATAAGCACATCCACCGACTGGCCACCGGCTGCGAAGGCAAAACAAGGTTATGAAATAGCCCCACAGCGGAGACCCGGTCGTGATAAAACCTCCTTCTGGATGACCCGACAAATAGTAAAGCCCAGAACCACTCGATATAAAACCTACTTCGGCACCTAGACTTTCCCATGGGTGGCGGAAAGTCTACGTGGTCCAAGCACAACTGGGGGAAACGGCCCACGGAGACTCCGGCAACCTTATTGTACTTTCGGGGGGGGCAGAGCCTTGTCAGGCCGTTTTTCGAACGCGAGACGGTGGAGGATTTGATAGGGTTGATTGGGCACTCGGATGCCGGCCCGAGGTGCTAGACGAGTTGTTCCGCGGGAGGTTCGCGGGGGTGATACATGCTTTACGGAGAATGCATCAGCGGATATGTACCCCTTCCTCCTTTGCCCCCCTTTCCCCTCACCCCCCCCGCATCCTGACTTTTTACAAGTGCCACGATGGCCTGAAACCATTTTCCTGCCCCGCCAAAAACTCCTGGGTCTTCTGCGCCTCGATAACCTCCACCACCTCTCGTACCCTACCGCCCGCGGAAGCCCCGCGATTAGCAGATACTCATCGTGTCTGAAAGAGCTACGTGACCTTCCTGAATGAGGCGTCCGGTCGCAAGCGCCGGTCCGATGGCGAATTCGCCCGAAGAGTCGCCCGAAGAGGATAGTGTGGAGTAGCCCTTTCTGGGAGCAGTATGAGGATATGACTCCAATGGAGGAGTTTGACACAGTGGGACTGGCAGAAGGGCGGAGGATCGGGGAGGCTGATGGGGAGGTTGAGGTGATGGGGGAGGTGAAGGCTTAGAGGGGAGAAGCCGGGTTAGTGGAGGGAGGACGGTAGTGGTGGTGGTAGTAGTAGTTGGGGATTCGAAAGCGCGAGAACACCAAAGGTGCGGGGGAATGGAGCGAGAGGGTGGGGTCAGTCACCGAGCAAATGATTGATGCGGGGTTTTGCTGCGCCTCCATGGGGCTGAGACTTCTCAGGACAATGATCCTGAAACGTTTTCGCTGCGAGAACTAATCCTAGTTTCATCCTCTCCCGTACCCCCCTCTCCCCCTTCGTCTCCCCTTTTGCAGTTTTATTTTTCCACCCATAGAGTCGAACTTCTAGATCCTGTTTGGCGGGAACGGAGGGAAGAACAACCGTTCCATTCCGTGACCATTTTTCTTGTAGAAACGGCTGTCTCGGATCCCGCATCATCTGCCCTCATGAAACCTGTTTGGATCGACGATCGTTCGTTCGCTACTACAGAGAAAATCTTGTTGCCAATAATTTTCATGCTGTATTTGTATAGGGCAACCGTTCTTTTACGGCCGTTTCCGAACGGAACGGTCAATGGGTTTCCATGTTTGCAAAAAACGGCAGTTCCGTGCAGGGTTTTTAGAACACAAGGTAAACTGCCATTTGTATGGGGCAACGGAATGGAACCATCGTATCAAAAGCAGACTCCTATAGTGCTTAGCAAGCGGTGCGCTGTGCTATGGAGCCCCGCCCTTCCATGGGCCTTCAATCCCTGGATTAGTTGTTCTCAGTCTCCTCCTCTGACCATACCAAATCACTCGCTAACTTCATGCTGTACCTGAGAACACTCCAAAAGTGCCGGCGATAGCTATGGGATGATACATCGAGACACGATATTCCTGCATGCAGCCACCACAATCACTATCATCATCACTATCATCATCTTCACCACCTGTCCATCCACCCACCCATCCATCCCATTCACGATTAGCCTCACTGACAATGCCAGCAGACAGCACTCAACCCCCTAGCACAGCCAGGCAACAAAATAAAACAAACGACTATTTTTTACTCCATTCCACCCCAGACCGAACACCTCCACAAGGCGTACTCGCGCGCGCTCGTTCTCCTAATACACTTTGCAATCCCATCATGATCCGTTGAGTACCCAGCTAGCCTCACGGCCTATCACCCGCCCGTGAGACAAAGTCATGCTGAGTGAGTGAGCGAGCGAACAAGCAAGTGAACGAGAGAATACTTTGAGTAAAAATGCCTCAGTCACTGACTCCTCGACTCGGGGAAGAGTCGTGAATTAATCGGCTTCTCCCTCGCCACTCTTTTTGAAGAATGGTGCAATACATTTCGCCGCCTACCTCCACAAAGGGAACAAAGCGTATCGAGGGTGTTTGACACCCAATGTTAACTTTGAGGTCGCCTTTTCTGCAAAAAAACTGCCCTCTTCCTTCTTTCCTTCCTTTCCCCCCGTCCCATCCATCCATCCTGCAGACTCTATGCCACTGCCTTCCCTTCCCTTCCCTTCCCCCCATTATTCAACAAACCACCACCCTACGATACCGCCCCAGAATACCTACCGCCCAAAGCCTTTCCAAAATCCAGCCGTGCGCAGCCCCGGTTGAAAAAAAAAAATGCTAAAAAAAACTAACTTTACCTGGTTGTCCCTATGGCATGCAGTGGTATGCATGCATGTCCAGACGATGCACACAAATCCGTCGCTCGGCAGGGCCTTGTCCTCGTTGCAACCTGGAAAAGCAAAAAAAAAGCAAAGCCACTACTACTAGCCAGTGCTCAGAGACCACGAGCAGGAGTAGAGCGAGTGATATATACCGAGAACACGCAAGAGCGAGTGCGCGCCAGCTGTACAGGTACGGTACAGTACGTAGAGATAGATAGCGATAGAGAGAGGATGAAATGATAATTATTGATGGAATGGAAAGAAAGAAGAGAAAAAGAAAAAGAAAAGAGGGGAATCCAGCC
>Ga0307513_10000096_pt1 | contig 127093 bp, 122 predicted proteins | sample 15_EM_MG_FD_202174 | JGI IMG/M metagenome (GOLD analysis project Ga0307513, IMG submission 202174) | Populus trichocarpa ectomycorrhiza microbial communities from riparian zone in the Pacific Northwest, United States - 15_EM | ecosystem: Host-associated > Plants > Roots > Unclassified...
ACCCATACAAACGCGGTTTGCACCAATTTTTTTGTATGAGGAAAAAAGTCGGGCGACACCCAGAACAGGCAATAAACCAAGACTTTTTGTGGCACCGCGCCCGACTTACCCTTGTACCCGAGTACAAGTGCCATGGGTGATGTTTTCGGACACACCAAAGTGGCTTACCAGCAAAAAAATGGTAAAAATTGGTGAGGTCACAAAGTGGTGTGTGCGAAAACATTTTTTTTTTTTTTTAATAAACGTATATTCTCTTCGGGTTTTCTGTGGCCTCATCAGGCTCGTCTACCCTTAACTATTCTACGGTTTTCTGGTTACCAAAGTAACCTAAGGATCCCGCATAAATCACTAGCCTACAGTCCCTAAACCAGACCTTGCTGTAAAATCACACCACCATTCCCTCCATTCACTTCCTCCTCCCCTCCCTATATTCCTTTCCCTTTCCCTTTTCCTTTGCCTCTATGCCCATGAATCAATCCCAAAATCCTCCCATTTTCACCTCTACCCTTATCCACTCCATTCTTTACCACTCTTCCCTGATCAACTTTCTTCCAACCATCCTCCACCATCCTCTTAGACAGTCTCTTGGCCCCGGTTACCACACTTGCATTGGGTGTAGTCGCCTGGGTCAATAAACCTCTTTTCTTCCTCATCCTCTCTCTATTCAACCTTCTCACTTCTTCTCTCTCCTCCGAACTCCAACCAATTCTATACCCTCCGCACCCTCTCAGCCTTTCCACTATTTCTTTCCCTTTCCTCAACTCCTCTCTCTTCCACTTACCCCTTTCCCACTGCCATTCCTTCCACTTTATACCCTCCGCAAACTCCCTCAACTTATCCACCCCTCTCTTTCCAAACAACATGCCCCTCATATCAATCCAACCATCCCCCACCCATCCTTCATTATATTTCCCTTTCCACACCTTCCATCTTTCCTCCCACCATTCCCCACATCTCAACAAAATATGATCCCTATCCTCCACCTCTCCACACCCGCATTCTCCCACTTCCTTATACCTCCCTCCCTTCATTCCACCATGGTTCGTTCTCATCCAAACCAAAAACTTGCTAAACCACGCCTCCTTATCATGACCCAACTCCCCTTCCCCACTCCCATAATATTCTTCCCCCTTCCTCCCTCTCTTCCAAAATTCCCCAACAAGATGGGGGGATAGTACCATACACCTACTTGTCATATGGTGCTGCATTACACAAAACTATCATCACCCTTCCGGGTACCCCCAATTGCGAAAGTACATGCACAAACAGAGTCCGTGTCAAGACCCCCAAAGGCTTTACAAAACCACTTCTCAAAACCAATCACCCAGAACCCTAGGACCACACCTCCACCCCAACTCAAGACCGAGGACAATAAGGCGTTTGGGACATCCCTCCGCCATAGGCGCTACGGGTGCTAAAACCAAAACTTCTTAAACGAACAACCTCTCGAGCGGTGTGATACGGTGCAGCAAAACCTAGTATCCCAATGTAATCAGCAAGATCCATAATCTCCACCTTTCCCTAAGCATACTTCCGACCACCTGTTGTTTGCTCCTTAAGCCATACGTTATTAAAACTATTCATCAACTACCCGAGCCACATGTGCAAGTATATACTCTGCGACAGTAACAACAAGGCGAGTGGTGACAAAACTTCATAACCGAAATATGACCGACATGCGCGGACCGTCCTCTCGGGCTGCTATCAAGGCTCAAGGCAGCCGAGAATAACACCTGGCCCCACAAGCGCTATTAACACTCGCTTCGCCATACCTGCTCAGGGCCACTAGGCCTCTGCCCCAGCAGGCCGACCATGCCTAGCCTAACATCCCCCTGCACCTTGCAGGTCTAGGGGCCAATCAGACTTACCAAACTCCCTGTCAGATTTCTCTTCACACAGGATATGACCTATAGTCGAGCCCAGGGTTGACCTGTCACATTCTCAGCAAAACACACTTACTGGCTTTACCCCTCATGCTATCTAGAGCATCCTGTTCACAGTTCTCTTTTCAAGAACAACAGGCGAGGCGCAATAATTTAATGCCCACGATGAATTTTTCCCTTCTTTCCGCGACAATGTAAAACAGGTGCCCAGTCCGCAGACTTCATGACTTGAACATGACAGGGTCTCTCCTAGGCTTCACCATTTCATGAAAAAACATATGATACTCAAAACACCGCAACAAGCAACCAGGGTTGAAGGAATTGAACCTCCATGAGAATGTGTCGGTTGGTAATCAGGAGAATCTGAGGGCTTTTTCACCCTGTCAATAGAAGCCATTACTAGCCCTACCGTACCCCCAGACCTTTGACACTCTTCTTTATTTTCCGCTCAACACGCCGATGGAAAAGAAGTAAAACCCATGAAGCCATCGTGAGATATGAATCATGGACCCTGAATGGCTGATTCTCCAAAATTGACACGTCACCCGAAGGTTAAATTTCAATCGCTGGGGATGTAAGCACCATGGAGGATGTGCGAAAACATCCCCCATGGCACTTGTACATGAGATCGTTTTATTACCAAATTAGGTATGCAGCACAGGGGTGCCCCTCTCATTGCGTCTTACTGCCAAGCTATCATAGCCCAATTTTTGGAGATTTTACGGTAACTCAGTAGAGCCCTCGCCAATCCAAGCAAACGGCCACCAACGGCAGCACAATCCCGGGGCACGCCAGCTAAGCCCGCCTATCCCGCAGTACATCTTAAGAAGCGCGATAGTAGGTAAGTCCAGGACTAGTGATAAGGGTGAACGAGTGGGTTAAGGTCTTCTAAACATAGAGCTCCATTAACAGTTGAACCTATCATCCTCTCGACATGCCCGGACTATCAATTATACCTTTATATTTCATGCATTCAATGTTATTGTAAAGTGTGAGGTTTCTCTCATATATGGTCTTCACCGGCTACTGTCACTGTTCACAGGCTCCTTCAAACAGCACGAACACTAGAATGTGGGTTCGTGGTGGATATTCCAAAACTAGTGCCCATTCTTGGCTCGGAGGTGGGAGTAATCCCACCATCCAACTCTCAACAGCAAGACTACCCGGTCGGATTATTGCCCTTCTTCTATTTCCATCTGGGGAAGTGAACCCCAGGAATATCTGGCAAGCAAATGAGCCACCACCATCACACGCCGGATTGGATATTATATCTTCACAGCCCCAACGAGCTCCACAAGCTTAGTGATTCAAAATAACAAAAACAAGACTCGAGCAGGAACGCAAAATTCTGGTGGCATGCAATACCGGTCGCAGCCCTCTTCAAAAGCGCTCTGACATTACGAGAATCCGAGTATGATACCTTCCCGCGCACTACCGAAGGCGGACGGCAGAATAGTACCAAGCTCAGCCGCAAGGGGCCCGGACCAGTCCATGCACAGCATTGCTGTCGAACATTCTTGGCACTGGTTTCGCGCGGTTACACAAGCGCGAACGCCACCAGCTTGGGCTTAACTTCGACCGGTCTAAACCAGACAGGGGTACTGGAGTACAGGTACTGTACTCGAGTACCAGTACTCCAGGCAAAGAGTATGGTAATCCCTAGAGCCATTTAGTAAGCCAACTTACTACTCCTTCCCCCCAAGCGATTGGCCTATCAGAGGTTTTAGACATAACGCTTACCCGAGCATCTTCAGCTCCGATCTGGAGTACTTGCGCCTGAGCAGTACCGTTCAATCCATATTATACAATGTAGCTGGTAAATAATTACATGAAGGGAAGAAAGACTATAAACAGACAGCTGACCGTATGGATCGAGCAGAGGTAGGGAAGGATGAAGAGGGGAAAGAGGGGTCGTGGTTAGGCAGTGACACTCGCACTACCTGTATCGGACCCCTGAAGCGCCGCACTTTCAGCAGGCATTTCCGACACGGGAACCTCTGCTTCCAACTCATTCACCTCATTAACAATCGCAGTCTCCTGAGTAGATGGCCTATATCCGGTAGACTCAAGGTCCGGCCCTCCCCCGGCCCTCACCCCAATCCGCGAATCCCACTTGGTAACTGTATATGATCTGACCTCAGCGCCAACAAACGTCTCCTTGTCGCTCCAGGTTCTATTTCGGATGATCTCTTGCCCTTCCACTTCCCCACTCCCACTCGCTCTAAACTTCCCACGGCACTTATTGAGAAAGAAGAAGGTGAAAAGGAGAGCTACTCCAGATAGCGCTCCTAGGGCGATTCCAACTACTGCGCCGGCAGTGAGGGATTTCTTCTTCTGGGGATGTGAGGTATTGCTTGCCGTTGGTGTTGTGATTGGCGTAGTAGTTCCTTGCAGACTGGTTGAAGCTCCCGAGGGACCCGCAGTTTCCTTGGATCTCGTAATCGTAGACATTGTAGATGATACCTCTGAAGATGCAGTGGATGTCATTGTTGCAGATCCTGATGTAGAGGAAGCCGAAGCTAGAGAAACTGGCCCATCTGCGACAGGGTTCTTGAAAGTTTTTGGCACACAGACATTTATCTGATTCTCTACATCGGTGCAACTCTCATATTTTTTGTTACAACACCAGGCTAATGCATCGTCAGTTACAATCATCCACTCAAAGATCTACAAATTTCAAAAGGCTATTGCAAACTCACTAGCTCCTCCCTTCTCACAATAAATCTGATCCATCCCTCCTCTGTTCCCTTTACACGCCTGCGTCTTCCCCCAGCAGTATCTATTTACCGCCGACAAATTAGCAGTCAAACGCCTCGGGCTGGGAGTGCAGGTAGACTCATACGGATCATTCGGATCGCAACACCAAAGAAGCCCCGCATCCGAAGCATAAGCGCACATCCCATCTTTGTCACCTATAGCATCTACCTTGATAGTTCAGCTCTCAATTCCCTACCAAAAACCAGAAGAGAAACAAACCGCAAAGCCTAGTCATCCCTCCAAAAGTACATGCACTGGGATCCTGCCGTACGAAGAAATCCACGCAATATCCCACCCGCGTGAGCAGCGCTACCGCCGAAGTAGTCCGGAACAATACCGATGTTTTCATCGTGCTTGAAACAAATGAATGAGTGAGTGAATGAAGGGAATGTAATTGATCCTCCTCCTCCTCTTCGCTCAAGTTCAGCAGAAAAATGGCATAAAGAACGCAGCAGTGAAAGTATGTAGGATAGATTAAACAGATGGGAAAAGAAGGTGGTAATATAGCAGTAAAGGGAGGAGTGTGAGAGGAAGGAACGAGCGAACTATTTATTGACTTATATCACAGGTCGGGCGGAGGCTCATAGCGACTACCCGCTTTATTTTATCCATGCCACTATATCATCGTGCGCGCCAGCTGAGTCCCCACCCTCTTATTTGCTCTCGTAATCCATAACTTGCTGCTCATCCTAAAGTGGCATATTATTTTGGGATTGAAGTGCGCTAACTAGCTAATGTCTTATGATGTATAGGTCCTTCTCTCTTCTTTGGGAGTCAGGATCTAGGCAGCGGCCCCTTGGGACTGTTTTGGCGATTTCTGTTCACTAGTTACCGCATCGTGCATTAAGTCCCGAGTGGTAGGGAAGCACAGAGCGCCGCATCAACTACTCGTAGATTGCTTCTCTACTATTAGTATACCGTCTCCCACTTTGGTTGTTCCCACACCCACAGGAACGAGAATAGCGCTAGCGCTCACTCCTCCAAGCACTCGGGGGGTCATTAAAAACTAGACACCATTTGCACTAATCACATACAATTCTCTATACTCGAGTACTCGAGTAGAGACAAGGGTCACTTAGGCGCAAATTAAAGATCTGGATGGTGTGACAAACAAAACGCATGTTGCAACATATATCAACGTCACTCCGTCTGGATTTTTAATTTGCGCCCAAGTACGATTGTACCTGTGCAGTGCAGTGCACCGTAGTACATATTAGACTCCTACCATACCGGTTACATACCATCCCCAACCCACCGAACAACACTCTCCTCTCTCTCGTTTTTTATCCTTTCCACGCAGCACATTTTTCGCCCACGGCCCGCAGCAGAATATTGACACTCCTCACATTCACTTGTTGGCAGGGGTTATCCATGCGCAGCCTGCGGTGAAAATAGAAATAAAATCGGAAAACGTGACAGGGGATGTCGGAGTCTTGGTTGGTGAATTTCGCGACTCGATAAAAATTGATTTGCTTGCAACCCCTGTTTTCAGATTTCTACCGTAGGCTGTAAGACATGCAGTGTACCATACTTGGCCAAAATTTCTTACAGGTTCCCTAGCAAGAACTGGGGAGGGGGGGGGGGCTATTTCCGGGCGCAATACCTGCAACTATCCTCTGGCGCAAGTGAGTGCGGCTGGAAAAGTACGTTCTGGAGAAGTCGAGCGATTTGGGGTGATGAGGCGCTTGTGGAGTTTGTTAGGTTGGGTTAGATATCTTGGGTTGTTCGCCGAAGCTTAGTCATACGGTTGACTTGGTTGCCATCGGTTAGACTGTGGGGCCCACTTGTCTTCTTTGTGCTCTGTTTCGTTTCGCTTCTCTTCTTCTCTCCACTCATTAAGTTCTTTCCACACAGTAAACTAAAACCAACGAAACTGCTCTTAACACGACTCTCATCTTGACCTTGAATCTCTCTCTTGTTTTCACCCTCAGTAAAGTTCTGTCCGCACTATCTCTACCCATCAAGCGGTTTGCAAAGACTTTATTCTGCCCACCGCTTAAAGTACTCGGCCGACCACGGATCATTTCCAACAGGGTTTTCTTCCGGTTTTGGGTTTGGGGTTACAGTCTTCATAGTCGTTGCGAGGAAACTTGGGTGGTGACGAACAAGGATCAATGACAAGCAATTTTCTGCAACCCTAACCTTGACGATTCCTCTTTTTGCCCACGCCATCCCAGTTTCATCGCGGCTGGGGTGAAGGCTGTAGAGTGCATTGATGGGTGTGGAATGGGCAATATTCAAGAAGCAGGATGAGGATGGGAGGGGCTCTTAGCTTGGCGGATGATACAATATAAAGGGGTTTTATGTTGTATTTTTGTTTATGCAGTTGTGGTTACTGAAGAGTTTGGTATACCTGTCCAAGACTAGTATGTAAAAATTAAACGCCTAAACCATAAGGGCGCTTCTTCTATCCTCCAGCTAGAAACAACCTCTATGCCCGGCCAATGGGGTACAGTACAAGCACAACAAGTAAGGCCTATATGTGATATTTCAACCAATGTGCTCCAGTCCCTCTTCTCAGCTCTAAGAGCAAGGATATCATGATCCCGACCAAATAGAATGCAAGTGGAACACTACGAAGTGGAGTGAACTACAGTTGAGGCAATTCCAAACACCCTCTTCGAAGTATGTTTCGACTAGAGGGTTTTTCTTTGATCCATTGGTGATAATATGCTTTTGTTTTCTCGGTATACGACACTCCCTTAAGTGACATAAATATTCCCAACGAAAATCACCCTCTCCCGCCCAATTATTCTCGGGGATTTCTCAAAAAAGCCCCTATTCCCCCCGAAATGCACACCCAGGAAGACTAGAAACCCCAAGCTTTCTAGATAACACGTTGATCATTAACCTTAGGCTCCAGCGATATTGGCCTTATCTTCAGGACTAACATAACAGCACTAGAAAAGCCTCTAGCAAACGATCGTGCTAGCTCTTAACATTGGATTAAAGAGCTGGATCCCATGTGGCGCCCAATGTATGTATAAGATAAGCAACGGGATTCACGGAATATAGCCAGCACCGCCCATGTCCTGCTGATCACCCTCAGCTTTTGAAACTGTGTTCCCAAGTTAAAGCGAGCATCACGAAGCAGGTGAATATTAGGCTGGAAGAGCAGTGCAGCTGTGTGGAGGGCTGAGAAAATGAGTGTATGCTGTTCAAATACAAATTGCCGAGCCAGCTAAGCCTAGATCCCGAGTGATTTATTGTGTATGTCTTCCAGTCTACTCACTCAATATAGGCGCCCAAGAACCAATACAATCTGGAAGTTTAGTAGCAATGCGAATTTCGGAAACTTTCCCTGGGCCGGAATTACACGTTCAAGAAACATCGACACCACCCAAATACATCCTTCCTTCCCAGAAGAACTATTACCATCCGACCTAGGACGACAAAACTCGGTAAGTTACTCGGTAACGAGGCTTAAAGAGGGACAGGAGACTTGACGCCGTGATATCCTGACAGGCAAGGGGGAAATGCGAGGGAGGATATTCCGGACAGTCAATTTGGAATAGGAAGACTTGCAGTGAGTGATAGCCCCAAATGTGCTGTAACAGCATCTAACCAAGTTACAACTATAGCATACCGAAGAGTCCACCAAGGGCTAACCAAGCCCTATCATCCTATATCTGATGTCTTTCTCTCTATTTCAACACTCAATCACAGGATTACTTGTACCAAGCCAGAGCAGGAAAGACCTTAGAAGCACCATAACCATGTCTTAAAGGCACCAGCCCCATAACACATCCGAATAATATCACGTTCCCTTTTTTTTCATCTGTGGGCAAGAAGAGCAAATCAAAATCTTGTTATGGTTCTATATCCCCACCCTTCCCGTGGGCCTGCTAACGTCACCCACCGAGAAGTGACACAACATCGTGATATGACACAGTCTCAGATTACACCATCAACGACAACGTCAAAGCGTAACACCCCCTCCCAAAGTCCCCAATTTTCGAGCTATTGAAATAAAATTGAAAGGAGAAGAAAGCCACATAAGGAACAAATAACATGCCAGGAAAGAAAGATCTGAATTTCCTAGACACTTAATACTAGTGATTAGATAATGTGGTGGCGGGTGGGCATGAGTGGATGTAGGACTACCTACTAGAAAATCGGTTACTATATAGTAGGAGACTTGCGTGAACGTAGATTCATACGTAGCGCAGGTGGGGGAAAGAGCAGGCTGGAAGGAGAGACGGCGGGGAGGTGTGTAGAGGAAGCTGGTGGTGCTAAAATGATGGCTGAAGACCACTCAGAATCGCTAAGATCTTCAGGCTCACTATCGTCAGAAGACACATCCTCAGAATCAATTACAAGAACATGCGGAGTTGCTGCAATGGTAATGATATTTGCCCGTGGGCCTCGCCGTTGTGGTGTCGCCAGATGAGAAAGATTCGCCGTAGGTGGTGGGGGTGGTTTTCTCTTGACCTTTGGGGGGGGTAGGCCTTTCCGAACACGCAACCCAGGACTCTTCCCGGCTGTCCTCCCTTTAGCTATCCCCCTAGTTTTTTTTTTTTCCTCATCTTTCGCAAGACGCGCATCGCGTAGTCTCATGAGTGTCTCACCATCCAGAACGCGCGCTTCACTCAGTTTCCTCCGATCTGTTTGATTGTAAAGCTTGTCCCCAGTTTGAAGTTTTTGACTAAGCTCTCGCCACAACTCCTTGGAGGCTATCTCCTCCTCCAATTGGTGTCCAAGTGAACTCATGATCCCTCTTACTCGATCCATAGTAGGATGTGAATTGCCAAGGGTGATTTTGTCCAGTAGGAGTCCCGCAGCCAGTACCTGGTGCCGTATTTCCCGGCTTCCACTTGGTGACTTGATAATACCGAGGGTATCGCGTCTCTTGGGGACTTTTGGGGCAAGCTTGCCAAGCACTCGCCTAGCATTCAGGGGATATATGCCAGTAGAGGAGAACGATTGACGGATATTGTGGGTGGTGAAGGTTGCCTGTCTTGCCTCGGTTAAAAATGGTATGAAGATAGATTTTTTAATTCCAGCGATGTTCTGACCGGAGCGCATATAGTTATCAACCGCAAGACCGTAGAAGTGTTGATATGGGCTAAATAGTCCAACATCCAGAGGCTGAAGCAAGTGGGTAGAGTGTGCAGGGAGGCAGAGGAGCAAAATATTATGAGAAAAACATTTGGATACGAATTCGAAGGTAATATGTGATCCATGACCATCAAATATCCATCAGCAAAAAAAAAAGCATACACCCGGACGCACCCCGTGCTCCCTGTGCGTCCGGCGGTCCAGGCGCATAGAACGTAAACTCGGGTTCTGGGTGTGCGGTCTTATATTGGGTGCTTGTGGACAGGGGTCCATGCCGCCCAGACACACCAGACGCAACCAAGGACTCAGAAGGTACCCGACGCAGAAAGGTTCTCCGGACGCAACCCGATAGGATAGAACATTAGTGGAAGTACTCAGGTGTAACAAGCTATCATCAGATACCTCCTAAGTCAACAACTCTACCTTCGAGGACTTTGAATAAGTTAGTGAAAACTGTGGAGAATATCCAAATTGTCCGGAAAGATCCATGCAGTATTACTCATATTTACTTATTTGAGTCATTTAGATAGTAAAATAGGCATATATTTATTAAAGCTAGTCTAGAAAACAGTAGCACTCGGTAGCTAATAATTTGAAAGTACTTGCCCGGGGAACTCAAGTACAAAGGTTGCGATAGCATTGGAACCTGCGGTCGGACAGCGTCGGGACAGGGTGCGTTGGAATCCGCCGGTCGAGGGGAATCGAGTGGTATAGGTTTCGAAGCGTCCGCATGGCTATAGAGGTCAGCAGAATGAAAAAGGCAGATACCTCAGCGGGCAGATGTCCGCTAGAGTCGGGAAGCGTCTCATTGGAGTCCGCTCGCCGAGGGGAATTGAATGGTATAGGCCTCGAAGCGTCCGCATGCCTGTAGCACCCAGTAGCCAACAATTTGAAAGTAGTTGCCCGGGGAACTCAAGTACAAAAGTATGTATAGCAATTCAGCCAGTGGTCGGACAGCATCGGGACAGGCTGCGTTGGAATCCGCCGGCCAAGGGGAATCGAATAGTATAGATTTCGAAGCGTCCGCATGGCTATAGGGGTCAGCAGGATGAAAAAGGCAGATACCTCAGGGGGCAGATGTCCGCCAGAGTCAGGAACGGTCTCATTGGAGTCCACTCGCCGAGGGGAGTTGAATGGTATAGGTTTCGAAGCCTCCGCATGGCTATAGAGGTCAGCAGGGTGAAAAAGGCAGATACCTCAGCGGGCAGATGTCCGCCAGAGTCGGGAAGCGTCTCATTGGAGTCCGCTCGCCGAGGGGAATCGAATGGTATAGGTTTCAAAGTGTGCGCATGGCTATAGAGGTCAGCAGGAAGAAAAAGGCAGATACCTCACCGGGCACTGGTCGATGTCCGCTAGAGTCTGCCAGGGCCTTATTGCAATCCGCTAGAGTCTGCCCGGGCCCTAGTGCAATCCGGTAGAGTCCGGAAGGGCCTCATTGGAATCCGCTACAGTCAGGAAAGGCCTCATTGGAATCCGCTCGCTTAGGAGTAATAAATAGTGTCAACCTGGATGGATGAGCATGCCCCTCTCCGAAGGTTGATAATATTCAATAGGTCAACTCATTCGATCATGAAGCCTAATACAAGGTGGGAAGAACTTAGAAACCTTTTGCGAGAGTTGTTCGCAGTGATCAAATAAGGGGTATGTTTTGGGTCGTTACCGGGACAATAGATGGTTAGTCATCCCATGTTTAGATCCTTTTTTACCTGAACAGCCTTTACCCGGTGATAAAGTAGTCTGTTGTAAGTAGAGGCCATCAGGGGCAGGGAGAGTTCCACAATGCAGAGCCCTATGGGTCACTTACCCTGGGTTTCTTCAGGAGATTAGGGAGTGAAATGGACCATCCAGGTGCACTGGGCGGACAGGATGCGGGTTGTATTGCACCCAACGGACTAGGATGCACTGGGCGGACAGGATGCGGGTTGTATTGCACCCAACGGACTAGGATGCAACCATTGTGCTGGGGCCATCTGAGGGCGGGCTGGGCGGACAGGATGCTCCAGACGGATTTCCTGCGTCCGGACTCAATGCCTATCCGTCTGGAGCAAACGCTTTTTTTGCTGATGATGACTTGTTTTCCCTTGGCTGGAGGGGGTAGGGTTTCTTTGCCATGGGATACTTCCCGAATGCAGCGGATGTACCTTAGGTAGCACCTAAAAACAATCCACGGAATTAACAAAAAAAAAACAAAAACACAGCAGGCCCGTTGTGCTACTCTCGTTCTAATATTCTAAGTGATCGGCCGCGAAAATTTTGCAGGCAGTTCCAAGATCTCTGCAGGTTACCGAGGCATCCGCCGGTTATGCAGTCCAAATTGAAATATTGAATAACCTGGAGGCTCTGCCTGGGTACAATACAGGATCTGCGGGCGCCTACCCTGGTTTCTACTTGTTGTATCATAGGTTTGGCCTTGGCTACTTTGGGGTTTGGCTTGGCGGCTGCTTAGGCGCCAGTGGTTCCACCGGACGGATTCAGGCGCCCCCGAGCCAGACTAGCCGCCTAGAATCACTCACCTTGATAAATTATTATAAAAAGCTCCCCCACCTTAGAGCTTTACTGCTTGATCAAATCTTTGACCCATTTGTTTCGGGATCGAAACAATATACTGTACTCTTGATTTTCCCTCAGGGAACATTCTTAGATCAGTGGCATAAGCTCTAGCGGCAATATTATTGAGGTTTACACGCCCCATAACTGCCAATAATTTCATGATACCTTAAGTGTATGTTTGTATCCCATACCGTAGTCCGTCGAGTGCTGGGCCCAAGAAAACTGGTTAAGAAAATAGCAAATTTGGCCAAGAAAATAAAGTGATCTGGGATATATCCTTCCCTAACTGGAAATAAATTACTCTGGAGTTCAAACTGAAGCCTTTTCCACCGGACTAAGGGATAATAAGGCAACAGCAGTAGACCAAATTTAGAATCCTAGCCTGGTTGCTCAGCACTCAAACCACTCTTCCAGCGCCCAGGTTCCTCCTAACCGGTACCATAAAACCCCACAGCTCCTAGGAAACTGAGCCCAGCTACTTCCTAAGTATTGATATCATAGCTTAGAACCCTCTCCTTCCACTTCACATAAGCAGACTTCAAACCTCAGAACCCCAAGATCAGACACCCGAACAGATACACGATCTTGAAATGACCCAGTCATCGGAACACCGCCTCCACTCGCCACTCTCCCACGGTTCAGACTCAGACGATGATCTAGACGAATCACCGCTCCACCCAGGCACCGGGCCGCCAAGTCACCCGCAGATATCAGACAACCGACCTATTTCAGACAGCCCAGGGACCAGCAGCCCGGCGATGTTAGCTATCCCACTAATATCCGACAGCCAGCAAATGCACAACCATCAACAAATCCCTAACGACCCACCAATACCCGACCTCGGACCAAGGCATGGCTACCCGCCAGCGCACGTCCATCCCTCAACCCACGGCTACTGCCCAGCCCACTGCCACCCCCCATCTCCCGGCTACCCCCGTACATTCCACCATCCATCAATGCCCGGCTATCCGCAATCCCATAGTTATCCCTACATGGCTCCTGACCACCATCTGTTTACCATGCACCAAGAGTATGGCTTTTCACCACTCCCTTTCCCCAGTGCTCCAGGCATGGCTGGTAGAGTACCCTAATCTAATGCCGAACTTAGTAACCTACCGATTCCTCAAGGTCCCCCACCTAAATATCAGGGCACTGGCGCTCCCCATTCCACTCTCGCCCAGACCCCAACAAATAATCCACCCCAATCACACTTTCCACCTACCGGCAATGTGGATCATAAGAAAACCAATAAGGATATACAGTCACCCAACATTGAGCCACCGGCGGATGATCCAGAAAGAGAAATTATAATTGCAGTGATGGGACTCACAGGTAACAGCCAACAGCGCCCAAGGGTGGCAGTGTATTAGCTAAGACAAGCGTCAGGCACAGGTAAAAGCTACTTCATCAGGGAAGTCTCTGGTACCCAGGTTCCGGATGTCCGAGCGGGCAGCAATCCCCACTCTTGTAAGTTAATCCCTGCCGGAGAAATCCAACTCAAGCGCTGACAGAAATAAGCTACTTCCGAGGTCCAGTCTTGCTCTTTTCTGTATGCCGGAGCAAAAATAACACTAGTCGATACTCCGGGGTTCGGTAATACCACTAAGAGCGATACTGAGGTCCTGGCAGACATTTGTACTTGGTCATATAAGGAGAACAAGCTCCTGTCCGGTATCATCTACCTCCACCGCATCGCTGATGACCACGTGGATGGCCTACACCTGAAGACCCTCAGTATATTTCAGAGATTGTGTGGCTCCAGTGCCCTGCAGAACGTGCTTCTCACAACTACTCAGTGGTCCAACATCGATCACCTGGTAGGATTGCAGCGGGAAGAAGACCTCCAGAATTGGGATTGCTGGGGACTTATCTCTCAAGGTGCTTCTCTTGAGCGATTCACGGGCACCAGAGAATCTGGATTAGAGCTCATCTACAAGTTGATGAAAAGGGAACCAAAACGCCTCCATATCCAGGATCAGATAGTGGAAGAGGGGATGGCACTGGTAGAGACCGATGCAGGAAAGTTCATAAACGATGAATTGATTTCCCTGCAGAATAAATACGAGAAAAACTTGGAGACCCTAGAGAGAGAACGTCGGAATGCAGAAACGGAGAAAGAGGATGAAATAGAGAAGACATTGGCACAAGTGCAGGCAAAGGCTCGGGAGAAACTGGAAAAGGCTACAGCCGAACGGGAATTGTTAGCAAGTTTGAGTGAGGCCGAGATAAGAAAACGTGCAGAAGCGGGGAAGAAGAGGGAGGAAGAAAAAGAGAAGAATGAAAGAGCAGTGATCGCTGTTGCTGCAAAGGATGTCTCGCCTACTGGACACATCTTGGGTGCGTTCACCACCAAGGGGCGCTTAATCCACGACATTAATGACACGGGCGAATTTGAGAAGGTCCCCTTCTATATCACGATCAATTGCCAACGTAGCACTTTCTTTCTCGGCCTCTTGGCGAAGTCACTGGCAGAGTGCTATGATCAAGGGGTCGATACCGACAATTACATTGTTTACAATAACGCATCCTACCGGCCTAAGTCTGGTGGCCCTATCACAAGAGGCGCTCAAAAGTTCTACATTTTCACAAAGTAGTTATTAAATCGCCTATAGGGAATGCGGTTATGTAGTTATACGGTGTGCAGTTTCGCAGATATGCAGGTATACGGTTATAGGGCATCTGGCTTTTGCGGTGTGCGGCGGCTAGGCACTTACAGAGCAGTGAGTTGTTGTTTTCACATCCTATGCCACTAGGCATAGGGTATTGGTTTTTGGTTTTTTTAATACCCATTGCCATTGGGCATTAGGTATCGTGCATTTGGTTCCATAGTGTTTCTTTCACATCCCATGTCATTAGGCATACATGAGTCGGCACACTCGCAGGACATAGGCTTCATGGAGGATCACGAGATATCAAGATAGTTCTGTATTGCTTGAGATTACTAGGGATCAGGCTTTTGTCAGCTTAGTATGTTTCTCTAGAGGTCGTTGAGTTTCGAGAGTCTTTCATTGTTAGCCAGATGGAGAGAGATATCTCCTGTCTTGTCATTAGCTAGAAGAGAGAGAGAGCAGCCAACAAATCCACCATTCTCCCATACTCCGCTGCGCCTAAAGCCCATCGCGATAACACCTTTGCTCCTTCATTCTTTCGTGCTTTCTTTAGACTCCCGCAGCCTTCACCCCAGTGGTTTTTAAGCCCTAAAATTGGTGCGATACCACGTGTATGGACCAAATTTCTCAAGATTAGAAGGTTAGAAGTAAGGGGGGTGAGAAGTGCAGGGGAAAACTAGTGTTTTCAGGAGTGGAAGAGGATATCCTTTGTCAAGATCTATTGGGGATTTCTACAGTGCAAGAAATCTACCCTTATGTACTGTCCCTACCTATTTTCAATACCAGTGAATAAATATTAAGAACCCCGGAAAGGTGAGAGAACTCTACGAGGATACCTTGCGTTCTGTTGGGCTATAGCTCACCCCGCCAGTCAATCCTTGCACTCAGTCTGACGGCAAGGCGTTTAGAGTGCTAGATGTTCGCCGCCAAGTGTAGAGTTAGGACGATATAGGTGGGTGGAGGTGTCAATCCGTGAACCCCCTTATATTGGCTAAACCACCATAGATACCCTTTCTGGCGAATAAGAGATAGTAAAGCGTTCACGAATTTCTTCTCTTTGAGGGTTGATAAATCTAGTTACACACCAGATACGACCATTCATAGGCAATTTTCCCGGACTAAACCCGGCATCGGAGTACTCGAGTACTGTACAGCAATCCGGCCCTCTGCCGGTGCGGACCAGGCATCTCAGATAGCTGTTGATATGGGCACTCACGATTCTTATCCGGGTTATCCCATGAGTCTGAAGCCTAGGGTACTATATCTTCTCCGGATGGGCGAGATTTCCAGAAAGGGGGATAAATGGTGGAATCGTAAACTCTAGATTACATCATCCTAGGATTTGGATATGGTACTATTCTGGCCTTATCACATGACCTACCATAAAAATTCGAATATTGAGGCTGATTTGCAGCGTCTCTCCCTGTAGAGCAGGAAAGCGGAATTCCCACGTCCTAGCACATTTTTCTTCTATTCGAGTTCTTATAATCACTGCTAGATTTCATTGCTTGAGGGTAAATATGTTCCTGTCAAGGATTACGGCAGGGGATAAATACCCAAAAGCAAGGGCAATCTATTCTGTATTATGGCTCAGATAAGCGCAGATCCCCATGCTACCGCATATCTCTTTGATCCCTGTTTTCGCGTACATATGGCCTGGGGTTAGCGCCGGCATTGTACAAGTTTCAATGATAGAAACAGCAGAAATGCGCTCGAGCTAGGTTTCCAGCCAGATCATAAGCGACCCTGTATCCGCGCCAAACTCCCTCCAATTGGAAACTTAGAAATACACATCAGCGAAAACAACGAGTTTACCCCACATGCAGATAGCCAGAAATTACAGTCGGTAATCCCATGCCAAAACCATCCTACCCCCCCGCCAAATGTATAAATGGCGTCCGCCTTCCCCATTTCCAGCTCTTCCACGCCTTTTCCCTTGCTCTTTTGCCAGGTTCAGGCCAAGCGTAGTATCTGTTTCTTCTTTCAGCGCAAAACTAGAGTTTTCCCCAATGAGTATCCCCGCCAATTATGCTCATTTTTTGGCTATCGTGTGTCACGACTGTTTGCTTGCTACACAACTGCTATATTGTCAGTGTGATCCGAAGGGGTTTGGGTCCCATTTTGACCCCTTCCTCGGCCCTCCCCGCCAGGCGAGCGGGCCGGGAAATATTCCATCTCAATGGCTGAGTTCACAGCGTCAGTCTTAACATCTCTCTTCTTATACCCCGTGCCACCCGAAAGCGCAAGCATTAAGCTGTGATTGATTAGATTAGATGTGAGTAGATGCACAATTCGAGAAAAGACCTGTATAGGTATTCCTGAGAAACACAGGGATACCTATTGCGAGCGTTAGGAAGAATGTCCAGACACGAAGAAACTATAAAGACTGGTTACATTCCAAAGCCAGGGGCCTCACTAGAATTCCGATTGCCTACCGGTAACCTTCTCATCAACCCACCACAACCTACCACAGTTGACCTATTCCTACTCCTGCACGTTCCCTGCATCAGTCTCGCTACTTTCTCCGCCTCTATTCTTTCAATTATCCAATCATCCTTGCAGGGAATAGCATACCTCATGATGCCGACAAAGATGAAGTGCGAAACCGGGATACCGGGGATTGAAGTATCAGCCTAGTATAGTGAAGTTCGCGTTTCACATGCGATTAGCGGACGCTGGAAGTCAAGCTTCTGACGGCGCCTTGACTGGCCCCTGCTGCCAAGTTATTGTTAATTGCGCTATCAGACCTACTAGAGTACACTGTCAACCTACTGCTCCAGTACAAGTGCCATGGGTGATGTTTTCGTATAAGACAGGGATTATTTTGCGGGTTAACCTAAATTAACTGTTCGTTAATTTTCTAGGGGGCACTTGTACTAGTAGATTGGGCGCGCGCTGCCGAATTCAGCCCAGACACTCCCATCTAGTGGTAACAGCTAGGCCAACAAGTTGGCGCCTCCAACCTCTGTGCCAAGCAATGTAACTCTGCAAGGCACAAGAAGATGTTTTCGCACATGACAGGGATTATTCCGCGGTCTAACCTGTGTTAAATTTTCATTAAATTTCCAGCGGATACTTGTATATACCGTGGAAAATAGGTAGTATCGTATAGAGCCAAACAGACACCTGTAAAGACATGAGAAGTCATCAAAAGTATCAAACATTTCATGAGAAACCCCCAATAATACCTCTATCGGAAAACACCAATTTCAAGGTGAGACATATTATGGGTGTGGGGTGGTTTCTCTAGGTTATGCATAGTACAGCACGGAAACCAATTCTCTAATTATATGGTTTTCCTCTGTATCGCATGTGGTCACCGACTACCGTATGCTGCCCTGCGTGGGCTCACTGTTAGTCAAGCGGTTGCTGCTACTTAGGAGTGCCCAGCTCCGATTCGGCCGCGCGAGTACTCGAGCACGAGTACATAATGAGAAAGTACCGGTACGATGCTTAAGTATCCCATAACCCGTCGAGAGATTCCGCTCGTGTTTAAAATCTGGAACACTAGCTCGCGGGCTCTCTCTTTTCCATCACTGTCATACCGAGCAGTGCGGATCTTGCGGTATTCTGAGCACTCCGCCACTTCCTAACACAGAGTTCTTTCTATCACGATTACTCAAATAGGCCAGTGTCCTTGATTTTAAACACGACCGGAATGTCTCGACGGGTTATGGGGAGACTAAGAGTACCCGCCAGAGCCACGATGTTGGTTCCACAAAGTTCGGGAGAGATGATTGGAGCAGGTCTCCATCTTCTCGATGGGGCAACAGTGACAATCCCCCCTTTTCTTCAGCTCTCTGGAACTTTTGCACCCAACACCAAAATACCTCCTCTGGCGGACCTCTACAAAATTCTGAAGACAAAACAACTGAAAGATGTCCCAAGACCGTAGTTCCACCTACCACCCTTCTAACCCTAATTCCTTAAGAGATAATACCAATTCTCTTAATACCACCGGCTCCCACAACCACAACTCTGATTCCCAAAACCACAACCACAGTTCCTTCAACAGAAGCCGTGTTTCCTATACAATCGATAATCTCATCGTCATAAACAACACCCCGAGCACGATAGACGAGAGATCACAGGCAGAGATACTAAGCAGGATTCCAGAAACTTTCCGACCAGCGTGAGTATAATTGGCTATACAGGAAATGGTACCCAGTCTATCCGCTAACAGACACCCCCAGATTTCCCTCAGTCCCAGGAAACCCCTTCAGCGCAGCACAAGAACAGATCAATGCACTGGGTGGCAGGTACTCGAGGCCCCCATTAACGAACGATACAAACACACCCCAATTTTCCGTTCCAGAAAATCCCTTCAGCATACTTTCAAAACAGATCAATGCACCGAGCAGCGGAAACTCGAGGCCCCCATTAACGAACGATACAAACACACCCAAATTTTCCTCAGTCCCAGAAAATCCCTACAGCACGTTTTTAAAACAGATCAATGCACCGAGCAGTGGAAACTCGAGGTCCCCATTCACGGACGATACAGAAAGAGAAATCATAATCGCAGTGATAGGGGTTACAGGTACCATCCACACATGCCCAAAGCTTACAGTGTATTGGCTAAGTCAACTATTAGGGGCAGGTAAAAGCTACTTCATCAAGGAAGTCTCCGGTATCTCAGATATCGAAGTGGGCGACGATCTTTACCCTTGTAAGATGTTCCCCTGCCCAAGGATTTGGACTCAAGTGCTGACTGAAACAAGGCACTGCCAAGGTCCAAGCCTACTCTTTTCCGTATGCAGGTGCCAAAATAACGCTAGTCGACACTCCGGGCTTTAACGATATCACTAAGAGCGATACTGAGGTCCTGGAAGACATTTGCACTTGGATGTCATCATTCTATAAGAATGGGAAGCTCCTATCCGGGGTCATCTACCTTCACCGCATCACAAATATCTGTATGGATAGCTCTCCCATAGAGTATGTGAAGATGTTCAAGAGATTGTGCGGTCCAGATGCTCCGAAGAACGTGCTTCTCACGACTGCACAGTGGTCCAGCATCAACCCAGCGCAAGGAGAGAGTCGCGAGAGAGAGCTCCGGGATGGGGGCTTTTGGGGAGGGCTTATCGCTGAGGGTGCTTCTGTTGCGAGGTTCATGGGTACCAGAGAATCCGGATTGGAGCTCATCGACTGGTGTATGAGAAATAAACCAATGGCCCAGACCAATGTGGGAGAATCCATAAATGAGAAATTTATTTCCCTGCAGCAGAAATACCAGAAAGAGCCGGGGCACTTGGAGACAGAGATTCGTAAGGCGATAGAAGAGGGAGACTATGAGCTGATGACTATCCTATTGCAAGAGCAGATAAAGGCTCAGAAGAGGCTGGCGCGGGCTGCATACCGGGAAGGGGGGGGTTCTTTTCATGTGCAGTGATCGCAAGCGGCCAGTCCGGTCAGGCTTGAGGTCCAGGGCGACCGGCCTGGGCTTTTTTCGGGGGTGGCCGGGCAGGACCGCGGGTCACAGTCCAACCTTAAGGGCCTATCCGACCGGGCCCGGCCAGACCGCAGACATCCGCACTCTTTCGAGTGATAAGATATGATTATGAAAAGATCTGATTATGATAAAATCTTAGGATTTTTGATTTGAGTAACATGGGGGTCAACAAACACGGGGGCCTACCGAATAGACCAGACAAAATCGTCGCTAGAATTACCGTTTACCGTTGGATGTCTCTGATGCTGCTTGGCATGCGCAGCCTATGGTCAGCCTATCTCTTTCCCACTCAGACAAAGCCTTCGGATATGTACTTGGGATCGATCCAGCGTCGGAAGGAATGCGGAGGCTATGAAAAGCGCAACGTCTTTGTAATGTTTCTCTTTCTTTTGTTAGCACGGGAGTCTGCAGGAGAGAAAGGGGGACATCCGTGGAAGAGAACAGGCATGTGTCTCGATCTCTGGAAGAATAGGAAGATAGCTTGTGGTTTATCTATGTTCGTATCTCTACCATTAGCAGGTTTAGTTAATTAGGCATTAAAGTTATGAGTCGTGAGCGTGAGAGCAAGTAGCGGAATGAGAGGGAGTGCCCCCTCTAAGTTGTGCAATCGTGATCGAACTCATGAGTACTGTTTGACTCTTTGCGTTTCGTTTCGTTTCGTTTCGTTTCGCACGCGTCGTTTTGCTGTCGCGTAGCCTCCGTTGGCTACCTACTAACTTAAGTCACATTTAGTCGTTACAAATCGAGTGATAGTGTGACTCAAGCAAGAATATCAAGCGGATATCTTCAGATATCTGCAGGTATCACCCACCCATTAAAGAAATATTGACCAGTTACATGGAATATACCGAAAGCCTACCGGCGCCGCCGGGCACCCATGAAGCCTGCAGGCTTCCACAGAGCCTGGCCTACAAAGCCCAGGTCAGTCTCACTTTGGCCTGGCCTGCGAACTCTGGGCATATATACATGCAGCAGAGATGAAAAACATTAACGAAACAGGGGAAGAGAGAGGTGCAATAAAATGGCAGGGATCGCTGTCGCTTCGAAAGATATCTCAGTTACAGCGCACCTCAAGTCTATATCAGCACCCTATAGCATCGGACGGCCCTCCGTCTGCGAGATCGATGACCCGAGGGGATTTGCGCAGAACCTCATCAGTATCACGATCCATCAATTTAATATCCTGGCCAGTGGTGAGGTTTGTGCAAAATCAATGGCAAATATCTTTGATCAAGAGATAGATGCCAACAATCACATTGGCTATTATTGAGCACTCTACGGCTCCAGAATCAATGGTCCAGTCGAAACCAGGTTCTCAAAGGTTCATGATTTTCACAAAATATTACCTCTAAGGGCTTATGGGGTCTAAAATTAGCGCCATATGGCACCACGTGTATGAACCAGGTTCCCCAAGATTGGAAGGTTGGGAGTCAGGGGAGCGGGGGGCAGGAAGTGTGCCGGAAAAGTGAGTTTGTAAGAGTGTAGGAGGATTTTCCTTATTTATATCTATTGGCAGATTCTCGCAGGGCAGGAAATTAACTCCTATGTACGGTTTCCACCCATCCTCAATACTAGTAAATATGTAATTCTAGGAAAACGAGAGAATTCTACCAGGATACCTTACTCTCCAGCGGTCAGATACTCACAGATTTTCTACCAGATGTTTCTTCAATCCTCCTTTCCAGACACTTATGGCTTGAGATAAATGCTGTCCATGCACCAATGATCAAAGCGGCAGAAAAGAGACCCTCAGCCAAAACCTGAATCAGACAATAATAGGCCACCCAAATGAAAGCTTAATCAACTCCGCCTCACTCTCAAAATCAGAAAAAATCCCCCCAGATAGTCAAAAATGTAGAACAAAAACTCTGCGAAAAGTCCACTACCGCAAACACCCCTGCGAAAACCATTCCACCCCGCCCGCCCCCCAATGTATCTACATCTCCCGTCTTCTCCATTTCCACAAGTTTTTCTCCCTTCCCCTACTCTCTTTCCTAATCTATTCATAGATCAAGCTCAGTACCTATTCTTTTCGATGCAAAAATGGAGGTGGTCTCCTACGTGGATCCCCGCCATGTCTATGAAACCGATTATTATATCTCGGCTACCCTGTTTCGCGATTAGGAGCCTGCTATCACGTGTCCAGATCCATTGTATCGCTGCCATTGTACTGTTTCCAGTGTGATCCGGAGGGGTTTAGCTCCTCTTTTGGCCCCCTCCCCCGCACCCCGCCAGGAGAGGGCCCGGGGGGAATATTCAATTACGAGGACTGGGCTTATGGTGTCAGTCTTGATATCTCTCATCACCCACCCCCCGTTGTCTGCATGTGTAAGCACTAAACTATCCCTGATCATATGTGAGTATCAGTACAATTCGAGAAAAGTCATGTATCGATATCCCCAAAAGCCCAGGGATACCTACTGCGGGGGTCAGGAATAACATTCATACTCGAAATAGCTGCAAGCACTAGTTACATTCCAAGACATGGAGCCTCACCATAATTCAGACTGAGTACCAGTAGCCTCATCAGCCCACTACAACCCACCACAGTAGAACTATTCCTACTCCTACATATTCCTTATATCAGTCTCTCTACTTTTCCCGCCTTTATTCTTCCAATTATCCTCGAGAGAATAGCATACCCCACGGCGCCGACAAAGATGAGGTGTGAAACTTAGCTGGGGGTTAAAGTATCGGAGCTTAGTATAATGGTTGATGTCAGATACTCCCATATAGTAGTAACAGCTAAGCCAACAAATTGGTCCTTCCAAAGCGCTATGCGAAGTGATATTATTCTGCAAGGCACGAGGGCGTGTTTTCGCACAAGGCAGGGATTATTTCTCGGTGTAACCTGAGCTAACTTCCCACTCAGGCTAACCCACCACCAGGTCCTTTTATATATCGTAGAAAATAGGCTGTGGTATATGGAGCCAAACAGGCACCTGTGAGGGTTTGGGAAGCCCTTCCCCAGACTGTATTTCATCAAATATGTCAAACATTCCACGAGAAGCTTCCGAGGATGATACCTCATATTGGAAAACACTAATTTCAAGGGTGAGCCATGTTATGGGTCTGGGATGGCTTTCCAAGTTATGTAATTTACAACACCGAAATTAATTCTGTAATTGTATGGTTCCCTTATGTATGGCATGTGATCACTGACCAAGCTCCCCAGCGTGGGCTCACTGTTAGCCAAGCGGTCACTTCTACATAAGGGTTTCCGGATTCAATTTGGCTGCGCGGCGAGCACCCAAGTACATAATCAGAAAGTACAGTACTTCATTAGAATACTAACAAGAGCCCGCGGTGTTAGTTCCACAAAGTTCGGGAAAGATGATTGGAGCAGGCCTGCATCTTCTGGGTGGGGCAACGGGCAACGGTGACCAACCCCGCTTTCCTCTACCTCTCTGGAATTCTTTCATCCAACTCCACCCACTACAAAATCCCGAAGAACGAGGAACAGAAAGATGCCCCAAAAGCGCAGTTTTACCTACAACCCTCCTAACCTTAACTCCTTAAGAGATAATAACAATTCTCTTAATACCACCGGCTCCCATAACCACAACTCCCGTTCCCAAAACGACAACCACAGTTCTTTCAACAGGAGCTACCATATTTCCTATACAATCGCCAACCTTGTCATAAACAACACTCCGAGCGCTATACCTGAGAGATCAGATGCAGAGATACTGGACAGGATTCCAGAAACTTTCCTACCAGCGTGAGTATAATTACCTATACAGGAAACGCTACCCACGCTATCCGCTAACAGACACATATCCAGATTTCCCCCAGCCCCCGGGTATCCTGGTTCAACACCGTGGGAGACAATTGACCAGCCATCGCACAGGTTCCAGGAAATCACAGATGGGGATGATATGGGAGGAGAAATGGTTATCGCAGTGATGGGAATTACAGGTAACATCCACACATGCCCAAAACCTATAGTGTATTAACTAAGACATCTATTAGGCGTGGGTAAAAGCTACTTCATCAGAGAAGTCTCCGGTATCTTAGATATCGAATCGAGCGACAGTCTTTATTCCTGTAAGATATTCTTCTGCCCGAGGATTTGGACTCAAGCGCTGACTGAAATAAGGCACTGCCGAGGTCCAGCCCTACTCTTTTCCCTATGCGGGCGCAAAAATAACGCTAGTCGACACCCCGGGCTTCAATGATACCGCTAAGAGCGATACCGAGGTCCTGGGGGACATTTGTGCTTGGATGTCATCAAGCTATAGGAACAGGAAGCTCCTGTCTGGTGTCATCTACCTCCACCGCATCACAGATGTCTGCATGGATGACCGTTCCCTAAAGTACGCGAGGATGTTTCAGAGATTGTGTGGTCCGAATGCCCTGCGGAAGGTGCTTCTCACGACCACACAGTGGTCCAATGTCAATCCGGAGCTAGGGGAGTGCCGCGAGAGAGAGCTCCGGGATGGGGATTTCTGGGGAGGGCTTATCGATCAAGGTGCTTCTATCGCGAGATTCCTGGGCACCAGAGAATCCGGATTGGAGCTCATCCACAAGTTGATGTGAAAGGAATCGGAATTCAGGATCAGATGGCACAGGAAAATATGACACTAGTTGAGATCAACGCAAGAAAATTCATGAACGAGGAATCGATTTCCTTCCAGAATCAATATGAGGAAATTTTGGAGCGCCTGGAGAGAGAACACCAGAAATTAGTAAAGGAGAAAGACAACGAGATACCAAAAATCACATTGGCTATAATGGAGGAATCTGCCACTGCAGGGTTAACGGTTCTGTCAAACCCGGTTCTCAAAAGTTGCTCATTTCACAAAGTGCTACCTCTTAGGGCTTCCAGGGTCTAAAATTGGTGCGATATGATACCATGTATGATATATGAATCAGGTTCCCTAAGACCGGAGGGTTAGGAATCAGAGGGTCAGGGGGGCAGGAAGTGTACGAGAAAAGTAGAGTTTGCAGGAGTGTAGGAGGATTTCCCTTGTTCGAATATATTAGGAGATTCCTCCAGTGCAGGAAATTGATTTCTATGTACAGTTTCTATCTATTTCCAATAGCAGTAAATATTAATTCTATCATAATATTAATATTATTATTATTATCATAGAAAAACGAGAGAATTCTACCTGGAGACCCTACGCCCTATGGGCGCTGAGAAACGCACAAACTTTCTGCTATGATACACGTTTTGTTAATCCTTATTTCCAGGAACTTACGGCTTGAAGCAAATTCTGCACTTTACTATATGTATGATACAAGCACCAACGATCGGAGCGCCAGAAAAAGAGACCCCAAGCCAAAACCTGAGTCAGACCATAATAAACCCCCTAAATGATAGTTTAAACAATTTCGCCCCACTCTCAAAATCAGCAAAAAATCCAATTTGTGGGTCGCAAAAAATGTGGGGCCAAACCCTGCAGGAAAGACCCACTACCAAAAATCCCCTCCAAACACCATTCCACCCCCCCCCCCCCTCAATTTATCAACACCCCCGTCTTCTCCATTTCCACAAGTTTTCTCCCTTTATTCCCCTTCTCTCATTGCCGATCTAGCTTTGATCAAGCGTAGTACCTATTCTTTTCGATGCAAACGCCGAGGTAGTCTCCTATGTATATATTAGTAGCATCAACCAGGTATTACTACTTTTGGCTATCTCGCGTTGCGACTACGAGCTCGTTATTATGTGTCTAGACTCATTGTATCGTTGGTATTGCACTATTTCCAATGTGGTCCGAAGGGGTTTGGCTCTTTCTCTAAGCCCCCTTTGCCATTCCGCTTGCTGGTCATGAAGATGAAGGACAAGCTCTTTGGACTTCTTTCCTCTTGGACAGAGGCGCATCGTTGACGTATCTTTGGGCTCAGGTAAGCCCTGGTATTACGCACGCACTTGTGGGAGGGAGGAAGTCCATCCCGCTAACTAGTCTAGGTGGACACTTTTGGGTATCATGGGACTCCGGCCTCCTACAACGATCGGTTGACATACCACCTTATTATGCGTAGCCGTTAACTCTCACTTTTCTTATATCAATCTCCCTGGAGGGGACTTGTATGACGCACAAAAGGGCCGCATGTGGTGTAATTATATGGCGGGCAGAGTGAAATTGTTGAAGAGACTGTTGTTGATTGAGAGAGAAACAAAGGGAGGACATCCCCGGCTATCTATACAGGAAAGCACCAGCCACAATTTCCCAGGTTCAGGCAACCTCACCCGCCGCCTCACCTGCCACTTTACCAGCTGACGTACTCCCTCACCGCCGACCGTGCCAGATATGGAAGGATGCTCCAACAGAAATTGTGCTTCAGTGGCGAGTGATAGCTTGTGATAACGCCCACGCTATAGTCCACGGATTTGCGATAGGCGCAACCAGGTAAGAACAGAGGGTGAGTGGAGGAAACATTTTCTTTCCTTCCGTATTGTATGTGCCCTTAGTTTCCTTAGCAAATCATTTCACAATTTACGTGAGGGACCCCCCTGAAGTGTGATGGAGTAACCCCATCGTGTTATGTTAGGTTAGGGCACACTTGTAGGTGTGAGCAGGGCTATTGACCAGACCGCGCGGCGGTGACTGGTGTTGTGTGGTAGGAGCCCACTGTGCCGGGTCACCAAAAACTGTATCTAGTCTGAGCTGCATTCCTTTCTCTGTAACATCACTTCTTACTTTGCACTCCTCTGCGAACGCACTTGTCATGTACATCGAATATCGAACACATCTCAGCTTTCCTATCAGCGACTGACCCGGGTCTTTCTCGTGACGACAGTTCGGCTCATAGCTGTGTCCTTGCGGTGCTTGTACGACGGCATATTTCCCTGCGCATAAACCAGACCTCCATCAAAGTGGAGGATAGTCTTATGTGTGACTGTGGCTAGCTACTCGGTGAATTCAGGTTTTGCCACAGTTGAGCATGAGCGAGCAAGCTATAGTTCCGATAATCAAAGACCCCCTCTCGAAGCACCTGGGAATGCTGTAAGTATAAGAGTGACCCCTCTTCACCACGATTCCTATACGGGCTGCGTTCACACCGATCCACGACCGCTATTCCTAGCAGAAAGATGAAAGGCTCACCCTCTGCTGGCTCCATTGTTGAACAGCTGTGTAGGCAGTAACCCTAGCCTACAATTCCAATTCGCGAGATTCACGAATAGGATAGATCTACCCGCCCAGCCCCAATCAGAGGGCGTCCTGCATCTATATATTGAAACAATTCAATAGCCTAGTTCGACTGCTAAACAAAGAGAATTTGGGGATCATCGCGGCCGCTTTCATGACTATATCCACCCCCGCGAGGAAAAAATTATAAAAATTATACTGTGGGCCCAGATTTTCTTGTATCATTGCCACACCAGCACCCCTATACCGCCTTGTATTGTTAGCGGTTGGGCACTGTCTATTGTGCTTAACTGTGGTAAATTGTGCAGCTAAGCTACTTAAAACTAACACCTTGGGGGGAAGTATGGGGGCATGTTCCTTTATTAAATGCCAATGTCGGGCAAGACATACCATCAGAGAATATCATATTACCGCCATGGGCCACATTTTCAATAATACCCCGGCAGTGCTATCGGGCCCTGGTATCCAATAGTTACCGACTCTCATCGGAATTAGTCAGGTACCTACTTGTTTATTTATGAGAGCACCACGTAGAATACCGCGCACTCTGCCCACAAACAGCACACAGACTATATGGAAGGCATGGCATGTACCATCCACTCCCAAGAAACCACCCAACCCCAAGTGTCCAAGGGCAGACTAATACAACACCACACTCCAGATTATCCAATCGCAGTCCTGGAGATATCCATGCGTAGTGTATCGTGCACTACAAACATATCCCCCCAGCGTTAGGAAGGCTGGTTGCCCAGGAAACCAATACCACATCATTTAGCCGCAATATCAAAATATCCGTATCTCCTCTGCAAATCGCCAGCCCACTACTGTATCCGGAGAGAGCAACTCGGATACCATCGGTTATGCCTTATTCAATCACTAACGCTGTGGAACCGGCATCTGGTCCCCGAGCGCAGATAAAGCTCTCCCTCGGGCGGATCCAGAGCTACCCATAGTGCATTAGTCCATGCCCGTGCACTCCTGTATGTACTAGTACCAAGTCGGAAAGTGACTAGAATTGCTTCTCGAATAATTAGAGTGCGAGGTCCTGTCTAACAAAGTACTCCACCAGTACCTTTCTTACCAGTATTTTGGCCCAGGCACTGATCACTCCCGACCGAGCGGGATGCAATTCACTCGCGGGATTACCGAACAGAAACCGAATAACCAAAGAATATAGGGCCTTTTAACCGCCACTGTTGCACAGTATCAAAAACGGGGTTTAGGGGAAACCTAATACAAATTACTAAATACTGCCCCGACAAATGTTTACCTGCTTGAGATGATGTATTAGGCGTTGAAGTGGAATAAAATACTTAGCAGATGTCCTATTGAGGCCTGTGATGCATCGGGTTCTGGGCTGCGGTAAGTTAGGGGGTGTTAAGGGTTAAACTCCGGCAGACGGAAGTGGTGCGCCGCACCGCAAAGGCGCCGCCGCACCCGAGTTTTCCCATCTGCAAGCCCCCTGCCCCCTGCCCGGAATAATTGCTGACCAGGATGCCCCACACACCACCATATCGCAACCACAACAAGAATATCACAAACAATCACTCGTGTAACCCGGTAACCATGCAATTTTCAAAAATGCCTTCTATTAAAATGTCGCCCTCCTATGATAGCACCATACTGTACTCCAAGATTCTCTCCTCCTCGTAGTCACATTTTCACATTAAACAAAAAAAATATGAGCACAAAAAAATGAACTTCACGCCCAACTGGATCCGAGCTTTAGCTTTAACCAAAAGCGAAACTAAAAACTATCAAGTTAGGATATTAATTATTTGCCAATAGTAAGGAATAAGCGGTCGCCAATATCGCCAACACTAAGAATGGTAAGCCAAGCTGGTTATAATATCAAGGAGAATTGTAGAAATGTTCGTACCCAGGAACAATCATTCCCCCATTCTCCCCGCCAAGTTCCCTATCAATGGCTCCAACAACTACATCGAGACCTTCGCCGTTATTTTCGCTAGCGGCACGGGTAACACCCTCTACGCTGCCAAGAATGCTAACAACAAGGATCTATAGCGCGGTGAAATTAGTAACGAGTAGGGTGGAGATAATAGGCTGATGGAAGGAGGAGACCTTAGGGACGCCCCATTCTCTCAAGGTTTGAATCGCCGCTTCAGCGGTACCACCTGTAGCAATGACCGGATCAAGAACAATGGCAATGTCACAAGGGGAGTTCCCATCACCCTCGGACGAATCGGCGCGTGTAGGCAAGTTGTTGTAGTACTCTACCGGCTGGAGGGTTACCTTCTCTCTAAAAAGGCCGAGATGGTGAACAGGAGTTGGCTCCGGGAGAAGGGTTTGAAAAGCTAATAAAAAGTGACGATTGTTAGAACCAAATGCTAGTAGAGATATAATAAAGGAAAGGAAAGAACCCTATCGTACCTTCTAGCATCCCGAGACCACTACGGAGAATGGGAACTAGAGCGATGCTCTTGGTAACCTTTTCCACATCGTACGAAACACCGAGAGGGGTAACACCCTTCTCACCGGTCTTCTCAACCGTGAGAGCGCGCCCAAGAGCTTCAGTAGCAAGAATCAGGGACAACTCGTGAACGAGCGCCTTAGTCTCCTTCGGAGGTGTAGAGGCCGAACGGAGAAGACTCAGCTTCGAAATGAAGCAAGGGTGGGAAGAAATAGCAACGTTTGCGGGAAGAGAGGACATGATGAATTGGCTAACTGAAGAACGAATTAAAAAAGCTGCGGAAGATGAGAGGAATAAATAACGAAGAAGGGAGAACGGGGTGTAGTGTGGCGGTGGGCAGATGGAGGGAAATTGAAAGTAAGGGTTAAAGAGTTTCAAAAGTTGAAGGAAGGTGCTGGACAGAGGAACAAGGACACCAACAGACAGAGGGTAGGTGGAGGGAAAGAGATGGAAGGAAGGTACCGGTAGCGAAAAACCAACAAAGGGAGCCAATGAATTGCAACACCGCTTAGAGCATCCTGATAAGGCATGCAGATAAGGATCAAAAGGCGGATCTCGACAATCTCCGTGTGTTAAGAAGTGCAGTTTGTCTACCACACGCGAAATGTCAAAGTGTGGTTAGCTTGACCTCACAGAAACAAACTTCACTTCATCGGACTCTGTCTTGAGCTCCTTCACGGGACAAGACTGACAGACAGACAACCTCCGGCGTCCGCCAGCAGACTTTCTAGACCATCAAACCATCGATGCAATGTCGAACCCACCCCCCTACCACCGCTGGCCAAACAGAAGCCATCGCTCCACCACCTCTAGAACACCAACTCTCAACACACATTGAAGACCTTCCATCCCATCTCCCCCCTTCTCCTACATCCCAAAAGCCCCCTCCTTCTCAATTAACCCACTTTGTCCAACTGCACAGCTACCTAATCATCTTCTCCATACTAGGAACCCTTTCCCGCCTCGGCCTGGTCTCGATAACAACTTACGAAGCAGCTCCTCTACCACCCCTCTTCTGGCCACAATTCGCCGGAAGCCTAATTATGGGCTTCCTCCTGGAGGACGATACACTCTTCCCCACGTCTACGAAAACAACAACGCCACTATATATCGGCCTAGCAACCGGCTACTGCGGCTCCGTAACAACTTTCTCGGCATTCATCCTAGGCGCGTTTGAGCAGCTTTCTAATACCGCGCCGGTCCATCACGGTCGGAAAATAAGAGACGATGTAGCGGCTATGCTAGCCTACGTTATTGGCACTCTGGCGATATCATTAGGTGGGCTACAGGTCGGGGCCCATTTAGCTGTTTTTTCTAAGGGGTTTTTGAGGAAGTTGCCCTTTCGTTGGACCGATGCGCTAGCTATGCCAGTCGGGCTCGGGATGTGGGTGGCAGTGGTGATTATGGCAGTGCTTATCAAGAAGTGGAGGGGGGATGTGCTGTTCGCTTGTGTGTTCTCTCCACCAGGGGCTATCGTAAGGTTTTGGGCGTCTCGGTTGGGGAATCCGATGTGTCGAGTGTTTCCATTGGGCACCTTCATGGTGAATATACTGGGCACGGCGGTGCTGGCTGGGCTGTTGGCTGGGAGATATGCACACTCAGGAGTGAATACTTGTGATGTGTTGAAGGGATTAGGCGATGGATTTTGTGGGTGTTTGACAACGGTGTCCACGTTCGTGGTGGAAGTCCGAGGCCTGAGGAGTGGGTTTCTAGGAACATTGTGAGGAAACAAACCGCTAACAAGGAAGTAGCCGGCCACGACTATATTTATGCTGGCACCAGTATTGTAGTTGGCCTATGCTTGGCAATATTGATTTTGGGCAGCTACGCAGGTACCCTTTCCCTATCCTTTATACTTGAGGCTGACAGCAGCGTAGATATGGGTTCAGGGAGTAGGAAAGCTGGCGTGTTAGAGACAAAGCGTGCTGTAGGTTGTAAATATTTGACCATTTGACCTCTATAATATACCAAACTAGACCCCTTGATGCTAGCCGCCTTACGTAGAATATTAAAGTACCTCACCAAACCACCCAGTCGCAAATTTTGCTCTACGATTCCAATCTGACAGATGAATATCTAGTAGGCCTACTCCTTAAGGGCTATAAAGGATACAAAAAGCTGGCCTAGGAGCGCCATTTCCCCGTCCACATTGCTGGGCGAAACAAAACCTCTAATTTACTCAGCCCACTGCCTCATACTGGAACTCTCAAGACCGGTTTCTTGCAGAGGTGACAACATCTACTCCCCCAAACACTCGGTCTTTCACAACACTGCTAAAGAGGCCAGTGATTTCCTCAGAGGCAATCTTGTTACTATCTTTAACAACCTTGTCGAGTTGACTTTCGGCGTGCGGCTTGCTGGTTACACTGGGAGCGAGCAGCGACGATCTGTTGCTCTTACTAGCTCCGGAAAGTAGCGAGTGCTCCGTCTTGTGAATCTTCTGAGACAAATCGACCATCTGCTTTGTAGAGTAATCGCGATTGGTAAACAGTGGAGATTGCGACAGTGTTGAAACCCAGTACTTATTCCATAGAAGGTCGAGAAGGTGGGTATCGAGGGAGGATTTGAAGTGGGAGACCTCAAGAGTATAATACCTGCACATTGTCAGCATTGAACTAGTTCCCAGGTAGAATATAGACAGACTGGTTAGTATGGGCTCCGAAATCCTCAATCTTTGCTAGAGGAATAGTCTGGTATTCTCCCTCCTCATCGCTCTTCCCCTTATGCCCCTCGGGATAGGTTCTGAAAGCTCCAATATCCACCTTCCCAGCGGATATAGTTCTATCCGGATCAATAACGACTGCGAGGAAAGGATCGGTGAACTTTTGTTGGTTCATCTGAGTGTTGACATCGATTCCCGACAACCAGCATCCATACCCTGGATGAGAATGATACCAGCCGACGATATTCTCTGGACGCTTCTCAGCCTTTTGAGAGTCGACATAAGCTCCCACGTACTCATAAGCTTGCTCCTGTGCGTTTACACGTGTCTCTGTGCCCTCTACTGGTAAGGGGAAAGCATCGGTTACAATGAAGGTCTCGTGGGCTATTTTTCCTTGCTGGTAGTTGTTAGCGAGCGCGGCTGAGAACCGGTACAACAGAAAGCTGAAAACAAACCATGAGGCCCATAATTTCAATTGAACCACCCGAGCGAGCATGCATAACCATCTTTAACAGAGCAACAGCAGAAATACGGACACGTTTAAAGTAATTTGGGTTTTCTCTCCATGGCCGTTTCTCGCTCAGCGTTCTATGTGATTATTAAATGTTTGCTATCGATACCTGGGGATTAGGAAGAATGCTCACTTCTGTTCGGCATCGTCATAAGCGTAGATACCATCTTTGGTGGGATCGACCAAAGTAAGGCTATTTTCGAAATCTAAAAACCAAGAGAATAGTTAGCGGAATTACGAGAATGATAATAATCTCAGGGATCAAGGGGATTCTCTGAGCTTACCGAACTGTTTCCTGGCCGAAGCCTCCATGGTTGAAAACGGCATCATAATGGGAACGGCGGTGGGGAGGTGGAGGGTGCTTGTGCGATGCTCTCGGCAGTTATGATAGCTCTTGGAGAAGTGAGGGAGCTTGGGCCAAGGTTTAGACCTCAAAATACGGAGGCGTTGTGGATGCGGGGTGATGCGATATGATAGCCGCACATCCTATGTTAATCAGCCGAGAGGCTTAAAAAAGATCTCTCTGCTTGAAACAAGGTCTTCGCTCCGCTGCCCTGTCCTTGCAGCGTAAACGAAGCGTTTCCCTGACAACCAATAACGTCACACAGGTCTGAGCGACAACAACAAACCCCGAGCCTTTTTATCCCCAAGGGTCCCAAACGGAGTCTCTATCTTTTTCTTCCTCCACCACCTCTGATACTTCCTCTTCCTTCTCCATTAACCTTTCTCCTCTCCCCCCTCTCCCTTTCCCCCTTCGACCTGTTTTATGAGATTTGTTCCCCTTCTGCTTATTCCTTTTTCTTAAAAGTTGTCACAAGAAGGTTTCCAAGTGAACAAACAAATTCGTAGGACAGAACGGGTAGCTCCTAACTCTGTTCTCTATTTCAAACAATCACATTCTTTTACCATAAACGTCCCAGACCAGAGAGTCGACCTGCTGATAACGCTTTGTTCCCACAAAGTATCCATTCCTCCATAACGCGCCGCCGGTAGTCCAATACAAAGTAACGTTTCAGCTATGGCGACCAAACAGCAGTCTTCTTTAATGGAGGAAGTATCAAAGGCGCAGGAAACTCTACATGACCTTTTTGATGAGATTGGTCTAACTAGATGCGATCGAGAAGGGCGACAAGAGAGCTTATTCGCTGCATTAAACACAGCCCTACAGGACCAAATGCGCTCTGTTATCGCGTATGTTCCAAACCCCCAATTGCTGCTATTTGATTACGTTTTACTAATTAGCAGAAAGAGAGAAAAATACATTGGTTGAAGAATGCAATAAGGTCATCTCGTCTATAAAGCAGATGGAGAAGTCGCTCGACGACAAGAAGAAAAAGTCTAGCGACGAATTAAAGATCACTGCGCCATTACTTAGATGTTTGGAAGCGCTCCGCGGCAAGCATGAAGATGTCAAGGGAAGGCATGCGGAGAGGTACAATGCTGTCCTGGGTGAGACAACTCCCGATTCTTATTCCGGAATCGCATACTAATTGGGTTGTATTAGAATTGGCACGTTCAGTCGAGGAATACGCTGCCCGCCTTGAGTCTGACATAATCAAGGTCCCCTTACCGCCAGCGACCAATGATTCCTCATCCATTGCCTCATTTGACCTATCATATGCTTACTACGAGCGCCTTGATAATGAGTGCAACCGCATATACAATGAGTATTCTAAGCGCGTCGCCAATGTTACCTCGCTGGCGAAAGACATAATCAACCTTTATGCCGAGCTTGGTGCAACAGGCTCGGGCGTTGACAAGATGATAGTTGACTTCGGAGCTACTGATCCCGAGAAACTGGGGCTGAAGCTGGACGACATGGCTAATCTCAAGGGGAAGAAAGAGAGGCTTATCAATGAAAAGGAAAAACGCAGAGAGAAGATTGGAGACCTCAAACAGGAGATTGAGGAGTTGTGGGACAAGCTAGGTGTAGAACCTTTAAAGAGAAAGAGATGCCTCGCGCAAACTAGAGGCTTCGGTCTCAAGATTATTCACGAGGTACGCAATATTGCATCGCTTCCCTTCTCTGACCTTCACTGACGATTTGGCCAAATATAGCTTGAAGCCGAACTCGACAGGCTTCTGGAACTAAAGCGCGAGAACCTCCAATTATTTGTAGAAGATGCCCGACAGATTTTACAAGATCTCTGGGATAAGCTATATTTCTCCGACGATGAAATTATGCAATTCCAACCGGCTATGTCAAGTAAGCCACCTAGCTCAAGATTTTGTGTGGCCGAGAACTAATTAAATCGCAGATGTCTATACTGATGCCCTACTTACTTCTCACGAAATGGAAATTCGTCGTCTACAGCTTCTATTAGAAGAACGCGCTCCAATAATCGGCATGATCGATAAGCACCGCTCTCTCGTCAACGACCGCGAGCAACTGGCTATTTTGGCAAGTGATTCATCACGCCTTGTTTCCCGTGGCGGCTCCGGAAATCGAGACCCTACCCGTCTTCTGCGCGAGGAGAAGATGCGAAAGCGGATTGCCAAAGAACTTCCAAAGGTGGAGGTGGAACTGAAGAAGATTCTTGAGGACTGGGAAGCTGAGTCTGGTGAACCATTCTTGGTTAACGGAGATTCATACTTGCAAACCTTGATTAGAGTGAGCCCCGTTCTTCAGTCGAGAGTGGGGACTAAAGGACCCACTCCAGCTCAGGCGACTGCCAAGGCAGGGAAATGGAATCCGCCAGCTGCAGGTTCGATCCAGCGCGCTAGGTCTAATACCGCAGGGTCTGGACAGTCGAGACCTCCCTCCAGGCCAAAAACACCCAGTGGTCCTCCTATGAGGTCCAAGACTCCTACCGGAGGACCTACCCTTGTGTCCGCGTCGGTTGGTAGATCGGGTGGGAGAAGTGTGGCCGCCTCACTCAGCAGATCTAATAGTGTCAGGACTCCAGCGGCAAGCGCACGTCTTCCAATTCCCTACACTACCACTTCCAGCACTTCCACCTCTAGCAACGCTAGTTCCGGCTCTAGAACCCCGACCAGACTTCGCGCACCGCTCTCGCTGTCATCGTTCCCTGATGCCACTTCCTCTGATAAGTCCACAACCAGACTTGTCCGCTCTCAGTCCGTCAAGCAACTTGAACGCACAGGTCTAAACAATGCGCTCGGAACTGCCCCAAGAATGGGCCAACTCCTCCCCTCCCAATCCATGGGCCCGCCGCAACTCCCACCCTACCTCCGCCAACAGCAGGAAAAAGATCGTGAGAGAGAACGCGAGCGTGAGCGCGAGACCCAGCGCCCTTCCAGCACTGGCCGAACCATATCCCGTGAAAGCACAGTTATGAGTGTCCGCAGCGTGAGCCCAGAATCTCAATTCGGTGGTAACGACGACAGCGACGATCAAAGGGATTACCGCGAGAAAACACCAAGACAGAAAGCTTATCCGAAGCCTCCAGCCAAGAGCCTAAGCTATCACGAATCCTCGTCATCAAATGGAGATACTGAGAGCACACGTATGTTTTCTGGAAGCTCTACCGGGACTGCCACCACTAGTACCAGCTCCAACGAGAATTGGCAGACTTTCGGTGATGATAGTGAAGAAGAGGAAAGTGTTTCTGGGGACAACGATGGGGGGTACTATAGACGGGGATATGATGGATATTCTCCCAAGCGCGTTGGTGGTGGTGGCGGTGGAGTAATCATGGTGAGAAATGAAGACGGGGCCGAGGAGTGGGAGGGTGAGGCTGTCAGGAGATATTAGCTCTTTCGTACTTGCTTCTTGCTTACTAGCACCCCCTTTTTCATCCATTCATTTTCACGTGGTGATAATGACGATATGATCAACTCGATACCCTACCCAGCTGCTCATCAACCTACGCATTATGCACCGAACGGCCTTTATGCAAACGAGAACGATGAGAATGACGAATTCCATTCGTTGTACTATTATACTGTACCTACACTTTCTTCCTCCTATTAGTCAAGGCTATTTTTTTATCGATGGGGGCTTCTATGGTGTCCCCTTCTCTCTTTGTAAAAAAGGACTATTTCCTTATTCTTCCTTGTTCTCCATTCTCCCTTGTCATTTCTATTTATTCCTTCAGACCATTGTTCCCCCTCAATGTGTCATTTTTACCTCATCCAACGTACCTGTGATTTTGGCGTTTGGCTTTGTCTCCCTTTTCCCTCCCCCTCCTCCCGCCCCTTTTCTTTGCGTCTACATATCATCTACCCGCCAATCAGGCGTTTCTCTTTTTGACAACCAACTGTCACTACCACAACTGCCACTACCACAGCACCATGCCTTGTGCATATCCCCTCTCTTAGTGTGCCTTTCGGTATTTCTTGTCTCCCACACAAACCTCCCTCCTTCACTCCTCCTCTCATACTCAGCGTTTGCTTGCTTGCTTTTTTTCTGTCAATCCCCAGCGATTAAAAGTGCTACGTCCGGGACGTGTTCTCTTTGTTGTGATGTTTGTTATTGCTTTTGCTGTTTCCTTGGTTACTTCTGATTCGTGTATTATGGCTACTTATTTCCTCCTCTTCAGATATTGCCGTAGCAGTTAGTGCGGGAGGTGTGGTGAAGGGTGGGATTATGGATTTAATAGTTTGCATGATATCATTGTTCTTCTGTGGCCGGGGTGATGGTGAGAGATTTGGGCGTGAGAGGACGAGAGGAAATGAGATTTCCAATCCACATATACCTCCCGGACAGCCTTGTATTCTTCCCTTTATACTCCCCTCCTTTTGCGAAGAGCTTCCCCCGAAAAAAAAATCCAGAGCACTAGCAGGCCAACGTAATCACAAAAGATCACTCTCTAAACAACCCTGACCCTAGTTGACAGTAAACTAAAAATTAAAAATTCCCCGAGCGAAGGGCAGAATTTGAATCATCAGAAGACGCCATGCCTCGATCGCTCTGCCGGGGAGGGCAAATAAAAGGCCTCACATGCTACAGCGTGCGGATACCGAATTAGGACACACAGTTTGTAAAAACTTTCCCCCTGTTGGTATTTCTCATAGACTACTACGAATTGTGCTATGAGAAACAAACTAGATTGGAGTTTATATCCAATGTTCTCTTGGCTCAGGAGAAGAGGAAGTTCATGTCGAAAGAATAAAAGGGGAGAAGGGAAGCGAGGCACTGGATCGAGAAGCAAACAAAGAAATCATGGGAGCGCTGAGATGCACGCCCGGCATATACGTATGCATTCCTAGAGTGAGGGAGGGTGACATAGTGTGGTATGTGTATTAAGAAAGCACAGGGATCAATGGAACAGTTAATGAGAGCGGCCCCAGATCTATAATATTATTATCTTAATATAAAGGCTACAGCTTCACATACTATCACTCGAGAACAGTGATCCCGCCCTGCAATAACATCCCATACTAGTGAAGTCAAATATACATACATGCATCTGTACTGGGTTTAGCTAGTGATGCAGTATTCCCCAAAATGAATGGTATTTATTACTCCTAGACGCTATAGCGGTACCCTACCGCTTACAATGGCTGTCGAAATTATCTTACCAGGTGGCAAAGAACCCCGGTTTGACTGTCAAAATCCCTAGTGATGGTTTGCTCTCTTGGGTGTACCTCTTTGTTTTACGATACCGATACCAATATGTAGTCCTTGCCTGTGGGTTCAAAGCTAGGTGCATTCTGGTGTGGTACTTCCACTCAGCACTAGACCTCCACACACACACCCCCCGATACTGGAGTCCCCAACACTGCCTCACCACTATTGCCATCTTCTTAGCTCCCCGCCTAAGAGTAAAATCCGCTAGTAGGACATATACCATCAGTAACTCAATACCCAATTCCTACGAAATAATGACACCAATGGCTAAGTCCTAGTTATCTTGCTGTATTTAAGTTTGGAGCCAAATAGATAAAAAGGCAGTAACCGCATACCGGATGAACATGAGAGGCTCCCTGTCAAAGGAATTCTTAATTTAAGACCAGTAGTCACGAGGAGTTTGTCTGCTGGTTTACATATACATCTTCTCGGAAAGAAGACCAAGGCACACTGAGTAGGCCCTATGTTATTTCATCAGCAGCGCGACCCGCCCAAACCCAACATCAACTCTGTAGCATCTATTCTCTCATAAGTGAGAAGGGATCAAAGACAGTGTAGCATTCTAGGAAGCTGACACGATCACAGGGGAGAAGCATGACTTTGAAAGGGGGGAAGGCGCATGTATATTAAGTAGATGGCTGTCAGAATGCTATTCTCGCATTCTAGAAAATTCTATAAGAAGGGTATCAGCACAGCAAGGGAAATGGGAATCTAGCATTGACAAAGGACTAGCTGGAAGTATTTGTTCATCTCTGGGGTAACTTTCAGGTAGCAAAAGGTCTTGTCAAGTATGATACATAGAGGGGCCGGTGGATATAAAATAGATATTTTCTACTTAGATGCGAGCGAACAAAGGGATCCCCACCATGGGTGAGCGTCAGAAGCAAAAATATGTCTCCGAGAAATAGGTTTATAAATACCGGTCACTGTTCATTAGCGGTAACTATTCAGACTTGACTTTCCCTAGAAAGCAGTGCCCCCCCAGGGCGATCAATGGAGAAAAGCGGATCTGATGGTAAGATATCATCCTCACAGATTGGTTAGCAGTTTTGGTGCAAGAGAGCCTCTGTAGACTTCGGAGATCGCAGCTACCCTCCAAATTAAAGGGGAACAAAATTATTCCTCTGTGTATAACTTTTTTCCCCTTTTTTTTCATTCTGCTACCCTGCCAATCGCAGACCTAACCCATGTAAAATGGTGCGGTCTAGAGTCAGGTTCTGGCACCTTGTGGAGGTCCAGATATACAAAATCTTATGGTATTCAATAACCGCAGCGGGAATATCTACCATGTAGAAAGATAGGCTTAACTATGGGCAAGATAAGATTTGGATTGGGTCACGACTACCCGTGAACAGTTAAAGGCCTCCAGGAGTTACATATCCGAGAAGCAACGAAATATCTGAAAAACCCCCCTTCACCCTCCGTCACTCGTGTTCCAGGCCCAATGTCAATACAAGGAATAACCTCACTACAGCGGTACGTCTATGAAAAGTTTTCCCCTACCCGTAATTGTTTTCTTCCTTTCTATCCCTTCTCCACCTCATCCCTCGCTTCCTACTCTTCTCCTTCCTCGTACCCCCCTTTCCTAACTCTCAACACAATTAATCGTGTTCTTCACCGCTAAATATAATACAAACTTTGTGTCTTCACTTTAGCCGTTCCACTCGGCTGTGTAAAAACCCCATCGTCGATCATTACCCCCCGCACCCATTATTTTCAATGGCCAAACTTCCCAACCAAATAAAATACTACACAATCTCTACCAATTCTAACATTTGTAGAACCTCGGTAAGAAATCGCCCCCTCCGGGGCTTATCAGAGCTAAACCTAGCAACCAAGGAGTTCGCAATCACGCACATGGTGTCTCCTTGCTAAAGCCAAAGGTCAGTGGACATGAGGCCAACCGAAACCTCCCTTTTCCGACAAATTTGCTAGCCCCCATCCAGGGACATCAGGCTGTCGGTGATGAGTAACCCATACTCGAATATTTAGAGGAGTTTCAGAGGCACCTTTTCTTCCCATGGTATGGTTCCGGCTCTATACACAACGCCTCGATCGATGCAACGTGGGGCGCCTTGTCATAGAATTAGTTGTGAAGAAAACCAGTAGATGTTCAAGGTATGACAGCAGGAGAGTTTTTTTTGTTTCTTATTCTATCTTCGTTAGGTTAAAGGCTCAATTGCACCTGTTTCTGAGCCGACATTATGCCAAGGCGTTCCCCGCTGTATCAATCAAGGTGCTGTATAGAGGGGCCGAAAAAGCCCGAACTATAAATTGAAAATCGGAAACTACCCGTTCTGAATCAGGGCCAATGCGATCGAAGGATCAGCATATCTGGAAAGAGAGAGGGTTCTGGGTCATACAGTACTCCAGGACCAGATTCCTTGAGAAAGAAACATCATTTCTTATTATCATAGGTTCTATTTTTGCTCTGTCCTCATACTAATTTATCAAGACCTTGTCCCTCTGGTTGCGTTCCGGGTTTTTGCCGGTTATTTGGTGTCGGGTTATCTGAGCAGGGATACCCCCGTTTCCTGTTTTCACTGAGCCACCAAAGTACAATAAATAAGACATTGTGGCCGAGTGGTTGAGGCAACAGACAAGAAATCTGTTTCGTTTCTGAGCACAGGTTCAGATCCTGCTAATGTTTTGCGCTTCAATTTTTATTTTCGCATCTAACGGGGAGGCTTTGGATCTCAAGACTGTCCCTACCAGTGACACAGTTACATGGATGCGGACCCAGAGACCTCCACCCTTTAAAGCTCCACACACCAGCTACCTGACATTTCTCTCTAGAATTCTAACAATTCTTTTGGGACCACATGGAGCGTTTTTGACACAGCCCAATTTTCAAATATCTTCGAATTGAGCCGGAAGATCACTACTTCCCTCCCACCGGACCTGTGATTATTAGCCTAGAATATTCTCCATGGGCTATAAACTGACCTGGGCCTTTAAAGCTTCTTATCCCTCCAAAATCTCGTGAAAACACAGCCGAGATCATGTTCGAGACCTTCAATTGTGCCGGATTACATATTTCCCAGCAGGCCGATCCAAGGACACCCCTAGAGCAACTACCCCTCGGCTCGGAGCAATTCCAACAACCACATCCATGGATCATCCCATCCGGCATGGTCCGTTAGATCCTCGCAGCCCTCAATTCACCAGCACCAAAACCCCGAGCCACCCTTCACCCCACGACCCTCTCTGCGGGTGTTTTCTCGATAAAGCTTGTCTACCGACGACGCAGCACGCCCGCGCCCCGAATGCATATACTCCTTCCCTCCAATAGCCCTGCTTTAAAGGAAAAGTGGAAAGCGGCATTGACTCAAAAATCACAGGGCAAACGAACTTCCCGGCGCGCCTGAAGAGGAACACTTGATTGGGTTTGTAACGACAGGGGATTGCAACCTTGTGGAAGGGGAGGGGAGAGGTGTTGGAGCACTTTCGTGGCAAAAAGTGTTTGCTAGAGGAAGAAAGTGGGTGAGATGGTTGAGAAGGCTTGTATTGTTAGAGACGTGGGGAGTGGCATTGGGAGGTTGGCCTATTGGGAAAATTATTGACTAGCTGGGCTTTAGTGAGCTAATAAGGTACTACCGGGGATAGTTGGGGTCACCCTTCGTGCTTTTACGCTACTAGAGAGTATTTCGATGTCGGTTAGAATGATATAAAAAGCACGCTACAGTACTGGCACATACACCCACGTCCATAATGTTCTCATACCCCTTCATGCGCCTCAATAACATACCCACCAAAGGCATCAGCAGGCCAGGACAGCAAGAGCCGTTTTAACTGTTGTGAGATATGACATTGTAAACTCTCACCACAATTTGTTTTACTAAATAATGGAGAGAGATGGTAAGCGAACCGTATCTAAGAACTGGTAGTGCCTAGAAGGGTGTGAGAACCTTGTGGGCTCACTCGTAGATCGTACAGTGCCTCGCACTCGAGTAAACTAAGTTAAATCACACATGGAAAAAATACCAATTTTGCCCCCTTCCACCTGATCACCATACGAGCTCTAAAGCACCCACCCAACACATCCATAAAACACCGAGGCTCGCCAACACCAAATCCTGCACCCCAGCCCCCAGAGAAACTTCGGGATCAGCATCACCAACCTCTACGAGAACCCGGAGGCACATGAAAATCCGAGAAGGGCCTAAGTGAGGACTCTCTCCCATACACAACCAAGAGATAAAGAGGAAAAAAGTGGAGAGAAGAGTGAGGCATCTTTACTTTTCCCTACTGCACTCAACTTCCAGACTCCCAAATTCATCTTTCTCTAGAGTTGAACGAATAGACGAGCACATCATTCAATAAACTTACGCGTCTTTTTTGCTTGGCTCGTATTACGATGCAGTGCATCAGGCGTGGGCACTCTCAGCCCTCATGTTTCTCGGCCCATGATGCATAAGTTACTGTAAACAAGGCTATCCGAGTGACGGGCAATGAACCCCCATCCAACCAAATCACAGGAAGCCATTTTACAACGGCACCTTCCTTCTCCTCCTCCGGTCTGTCCAAAGGCAACTCTTCTAACCCCGTTCATTCGGTCCTTCGCTCGTGAAGGCTAAACTGGCTTGTTGATGACTGGAGGCAACACCAGCAATCACTCGATCACAAGCTAATATTATTTTATATCTGATAAATTATATTGCCAAGGTTTTTTATAGACCGTACAGAGTTGGGTCAGATGTGCTTTGGCGGGTTTATTTTTTTGTCTCGGTCGGCGGATGGGGGGGGGACGTTTATTGTGTTGGGGTTCACCGGCGAGATCCAAGTACGGTATTGGGATAGTATGATAGAGCTATCTTGCCTTTGTTTATAGTTTTGTGGTGGTTAGCGGGTATCATTCTGACCAAGACTTGGTGGGTATTAGTCTGGGGGCTTCGTGAAACCTTTTTGGAGGCGGTGTGGGGGATCGGTTAAAATTTAATATTGGTGCCTCTCGAGTCATGGGTGTGCTGGGCGGATTTGTGGTTTGCGACTCCACGTATCGTATAGTGGGGGTGGAGTTTGCCTTGTGCGGGAGGCGGAGGGGGGGGTGAAGGGGAGGTGAGGTGAGGTGAGTGTTTTTTGAGGGGTTTGTTCTCCTTGTCGTATGGTTGTATTATAGCACGATGAGGGTTTGTGGTGCCGGTAGTATTAGCTAAGCTAGGGAAGGCTAGATAACCTCACTACAGCAGGGGCTACAGTGCGGGTATAGTACTTGTAGGGGGCCAGCACGGTAGCAATAGACGCAGAGGGGATCAACTGTCGGGATGAAGGAGGGGGGATGATGCCGCAATCCCTGTTGAGACCGTTGCAATAGCTAGCTCTAGTATGGTACTGGTATATTCGTACACCATTCACTCTGCACAGAGCTCTACTGTACTGTCTAACGGTTTCAATGTAACAATACCAGATGTTGTCCTAATTGGGCCATAGACCCCGGTCCAAGCCACCGTGATTTGCATGACGGTGGAGACCATAATAGCTTAGATGATAGAGGACTAGGCTAGGCCTTTGGTCAATTCCCATGGAAGCAGAAGCGACCAATGAGCTTTTGTGATGCGTGACCGTTACATCCATGGTGCTTGAGCATGGAGAGGGAGAGTAAATGCACTATGCCAGTATTATGATAAAGCGAGCCTTACATGATAGGGATTTTTTTCTTATGCCATCGTGTTTGTGCTCAAAGAAAGGGAGGGGGATGTCTGCTTGTACTGCAAGAGAATCAAGGAGTGCTAGATTTGTGCATTAATTGCTTACGAGTAAGGTTTCGAACCAGGGGGAATGATTTACTGTGCACCCGAGCGCCACTACCGACAATCCACTTTGTGGTGATTGGCAAGAATTAGCCCATCCCAAATAGCTTTAGCTTGACAAGTTGAAAGAATTGCCAATACTGGTTACCGTAATGAGATCTATCTAACACATCTGAGGACTGATTTTATACTGCGTCCAAAAATAGTTAGGCCTTCTGGGGAGCTAGTCTCCGAGCCCGCAGGTGACGGCATGAGATGGCCGGAGACGGTGGGGGAAGGCCGGGGACGGGTGAGGACGGCAGGGGACGGTGGGGGATGTTGTAATATACAATCGGAATATATGAACGGAACTCGGATGAAGAACTGATAATAAAAAGTGGTGAAGATCTCTTATTGTGACAACACTCCTCAATCAAACAATAAGAAAGACATAGCTCGGCTATATAATACAGCAGTTGAGTCCAGCCATTACCACCGCATTCCCTCAACAAGGAAAAACAAAGACCATCAAAGAAGTATCCTGAAAGGAACAAAAGGAACAATAAAAGGACACACAATAGGCTTTCAAGTCAACCAGTAACGAGTATGAAAACACAAAGAGCTGAAAGAAACATTTGAGAGGAGAAAAACACCATATTTGAGAGGAGCAGAAAACCATATACCAACAGGGGACGGCGGGGGGACGACACGAGTGATGTCTCATGATGTGAAAAGAATTCGTTCGCAGGTGCATGATTTCAGCTTAGCTAGTACAGGAAGTCCAAGGGCTGGGACTATAGTCCCCTATAGTCCGCCTTGTCCTCACCTCCCCGGGCATAGTCAGTCCTAGCACCCCCAAAGAGACAAATCTTCCCGCCATATCCTCATCCTGTCTTGCGGTTTCGACTCCCACTAAAATATGCTTGATTCCAACATTAAGCTACTCAGTTCCCATGATGGTCTGCAAGTCACGTGACACTTGTTGGCGTTGACTGTCCGAGTCGAACACTTGTAGTTCCCGCAGCACATATCCAAGTTCATCCTGGTTTGCTACATTTGATACTGAAATATCAGCATCAAATACACTAAGTAAGCCCATCTCACGTAGCAAAGATCTCTCTTGGTTGTTGCAAAGACCAGCAACCGTCGACCTGGTGGTGGTTGTTTGCGAAGTGATATAAGTATCGTCCGGAGAATTGGGTTAGAGAAGCGGGGTCCAGTGTTCCCAAGCATCCAGTCCGTCCTTCTTCGGGTCCGGACGGGACGGATGGCAGTGCCCGAGAGGGCGCCCGGGACGGACGGGTATCTTGGCGTCCATCCAGACGAACTGCCCGGGACGGACTGGCGGGGCCTGCAGGTGTCTCATGTAGCGCAACTTGCCGGGTAATTCCGGATGACGGGCGAGCCCTGCAGGGAATTGACGTGCCGTACAGGTAATTGGCGAGGACTGCAGAAGACCGATGAGGACTGCAGATGGCGGGTGAGGACTGCAGGTACGGTTCGGGAGCTATCGATCCGGCGAGGACTGTAGGGCCCTACAATCACCCTCTTCGACGGTTGCCCCCCCCAAAGGACGGACGCTCTTGCAATACAGCTTGAGACACACGCCCGGGACTGCAGTCCTGGCGGCGCCTACAGGGCGGACAGGGCGCTTGGGAACACTGGCGAGGTCCCATAGGAACATATTCGATGATTCCCTCGATATTGTCGATTATGATAAGATTCAGCCGAGACTTATAAGCATCGGCGAAGACTGGTTAGGTAGGTGACCTTGCTTATTTCACCAAATCCAACCATCGCTTCGGGGGACAAAACTTTGATGAACGGGAACTCGCTCGCCTTCGCGATTGCGGCGGCCAATGCGGTTCTGCCAGCTCCAGGAGGTCCATGTATTACAACCGACAAGAGTGGGGTCCTCTCGGACCTCCTGACGTTTTCAACATACAAGCGACCTTCCGCAAGAATGGAGTTAATACTGTGCGAATAGCAGATGATACCGCCCTGGAGTGCTGTTCAAGCTCTTCTTCGGAAACTCCAAAGGCTGGGTGAACTTTCTTGAGGGCATTAAGAAAGTCTTGGCGACAAACCTCGATGCTCTCAAGGTCCTCCGATATCCCGGCAATCGTTCCAACCTATCAATTGATTAGGAACCAGTTACTTCAAACTGAACGGAATTCGTACCTCCACATAGATTGAATGCAAAACCGCTTGCGCTGTCAAACAACCCACCAATTTCTGCTCCTGAAAAGTTCTGTCTTAGCGGCTAGCTCCCGAATATCAACATCGGGATCCAGAACACTGTTTTGTTTCATCCTGTGCGTGTGAATCTCCAGGACTTGGTTACGGCAGTGCTCGTCAGGGAGGGAAATCTCCACATGCACTTCAAGACGACCTGGGCGCAGAAGAGCTTTATCGATCATGTCCATACTGTTTGTCATGCCAATAATCAGGATATTGTTCAATTGGTTGACGCCGTCGAGCTGAGGTATGACTCTTGTCAGCGAACATGATTGAAAGAGGTGACATTGAATATACCCCAGAGAGTAGCTGATTCACAACAGATTCACGAATCCCGGTTCCATTATTTGTACTTCACCTTTGCGCATCCAGCTCATCTAATATGATAATATGTAACTCGCTCTCGTCTCCCTTTTCCTTATCCTCCTCTTCCGCATCCGCAAACAACATTCTGATGTTTCTTCTGATTGACCAACAAATTTGTTCAAGGTTTCCGGACCGCTAACGACTTTGGGTTCCATCGCATTCAACATCTTACCAATCTGTCTAGTGATCAAAGTTTTACCTGTACCAGGGGGTCCGAAAAGTAGAATACCCTTCACGTGTTGGATTCCGAGTTTTTCCACAAGCCCTAGCGGGAGAATACGGGAGGCAAAGGCTCTACGAAAGATCTGCGAGAACTCTGTATCAAGACCTCCAATACCCATATCTTCGAATTTAAAGTTGGGCTGTACGATGGCATTAGCTGCTGGTCGCCTATTGGAACCCGCGATCTCGATCGGGAATTTTGCATCCTTGTGGAACGTGATGTAGGCATGGGTAAGGATGCCTTATTCGGCAGGATCAGAGGCTGTGGGCACGCCGGATAGCAAAGTCAACTTTGCGTCAGAGAGCTTGAATATTTGGAGAGTTTTGACCACAATCAAAACTTTGATATTCCGGATGTCCATAATGGTTCGCTGCCCCGGTGCAAAGACTTGATTTTGAAAACTCTAGTGAAAAAAAGGTAAGCTTGGTTAAACTATTAGAAAACTCAACCGTGAGAGTGGGGAGGGATGGAAAGGGATAGAGGAAACATATGTCAAAAAGGAACAAGTCGTACCGAAATAAAAAAAGACTAGCACGGTCGTCCTAGTCATAACGCTCACCACTCATCTTCGTAGACGCAAACCCAATATCCAAAGCCAAGCTTCCTAGGTAAGGCGCTCTCCCGTGAGCGAAATGGGTAATATTAATACTATGAGACAAACTCCACTGAACCCAATCTCTACGAGCAGAAGAGAATCCGGCATGGCCAGAGCCAATAGTATCGGTAGGCCGGACTGTTAAAATATATTTGTCGTCAGAGAGGACGTATTGCTAGGTCGGAAAATCTCCTCGAAAAACTGCGACGCTGTTAAGGCGGAGGTTCCCTTGTAGTTGGTTTTGAACGTTCCCAGGGTTGTGCTGCGTAGGGGGCAATTTTCTTAGGGCCTGTTTGGCTACAACGGTTCCGCTCCGTTCTCTGATATGGTTCGTGCGGACCAAGACCTGCACGAGGCTGAAAAATAAGTGTTACGTGGCTAATTAGCTTTAAATCTTAGGGCTTGTCTCTACAAGTCCTAAAATATGGTAACAGGTTTGTCTTTCAAGGGCTGATGACCAGGTTCACTATATGAACAGTGGCTGTGGTCCTTGTCTTGCCACTCAAAAATTTCCGCCCTTAATGACCATACCCGAGTACACCACTATGAAGCACTCCCGGGCCAATTAACCATCCAGATAGGGCCATTCGTACCGCATGCAAGAGATAAGCCCCAGGCGCCATCTCCCATACACCTTCATACAAAAATATATGAAATCTGAGACTGTAGCACTTTCCCAGACCTCCACCAGCTCACTGGAATCACACATTAAACAAACCTCTATCTTTTTATCATATCATACCATAACAACAATCTCACCAATCCCCCAACCCCATTCCCACTTTACCAGCAACTCACCTTTTCGATTACTAATTAACACACCCTAACCCGATCACTCTCCCTCCCCCCCTCCTAATCCCTAAGATCTCAAAGCCAGAATGTTAAAAATCAAAATCACCTCTTAACAATAGCTATTCTCAAGCCCAGGCCCACCAAAACCATAACCAGGAGGCGCCAAATATACCCCCCTACTACAATCTAAAGACAAGATCTAAATAAGTAAGTGTCCGAGACATCATTACCCCCCTTCCCCCCCAATAACCCCCTTCCCTCCTTCCAAAAGCCCAAGCTCCCCCTCCCCTCCCCTCCCCCAATTGGCGGCCAGATACCGCAACGATGGATTCAAAGACAGAAAGCCCGATACTAACCCACTGCCCAACAAAAAAAACAAGCTTTAGAAAAAAACAAAGGAGAGAAAAGATCCCCCACCCATCCACCCCTGCACCTTTCCCTCCTCATCCCCGCATCATTGACGGTCACAACCCCTCACTCGCTCCACCCAACCACCGCCAAGCACTTTTTAAAAAAACAAAAGAACCCAAATGACGTAACGCGCACAGACCACCACCACCACCACCACCACACAACCCTCACCGTGAATAAAAATACCCAACCGGTAACGGCAAGTTATCATAAATCCCCCCCCCACACCCCCCCCATTCAGACATACCCGAAACTAAACTAACCAGCTAACCCCTGCTTTAAAAACTCATGGTGCTGTAATAACATGGGGGTAATCCGGACGGATTCTGGGTAACCTACCGGTGCGGGTCTGTAGTGCTTCGAATCCGCCGGTAACTTATCATGATGTAAGGCTACTACTGTGGTGGCGGTCTTTTGTTTTGTTTTTGTTTTTTGTTTTTTGTTTCGCTTTTGTTTTGTTTGTCTTGTCGGGATTTTGTCATAATATAATATTATCGTACTCGAGTACAGGTAGAATCGCGAATGAGGAGTGCGCGGGTTGCTCTGGGTATGATTGTATGATATTGTATTGAAATTTCGCATCCACTTCCATTATGTCGCGAGATTGTGTTATCACTGTGTTTGCTCGCGCTCGGCCTCTTAAGCACTAGTGTATGATAGACCAGATGCGCACTATTCCCTGTTTATTTCCCCCCCTCTTCTCTTTTTTTACAGCATGGCTGGCTGTGCTGTAGGGTGATATACTAGTAATGCGTCCCCTTGCTTGGTGCATCAATTAATTCTGGTCTTCTCCAGTCCGTCCAAGGGCGGGACCATCCCGATAGACTGGAGGTGCTGGCAGTTAGGTACTCGAGTACTTTAGCAGCAGCTACACTCGCCCCTTGCCCAGTACTCGAGTACCGTACGATAAAAACTATGATAGAACAATTAACACCAGTGAGTCATCCAGAATTCCCCTCTTCGGACATAAGAGTATGATAGCATCACCGCGGAACAAAACCAGCCCTCAACCCTCCGCTAAGACAAATAAAAAGAAACATTATAGGGAACCTTACCAAGAGAGGCAACTCCAACGTCGTAGCGCGAGGTCCAATTCCCTATTCCGGTTCTTACAGCAGACAATTATCTGTCAATCAATTATTTCTTCACCTCAATTCCCATTTCTCTTCTCACGATGTAATTGGGGTTGGCTGTCGGCCAATCGAGCAAGCGAAACAAGATATTTTTGTTCTTGTTATTTTTGGAAGAAACAAAACAAAGGTTTCAACAGTTGAGCTATGATGACCCTCGAGTTACCCTTCAATTTTTTAACCTTACTGGCCTCCTGCCCGCCTGCTGTCCCCTACCTCCCGTCAGGCGAACGGGTGGGAGGGGTTTGCTGGCGGCAGCAAGCAAGCAAGAACGCAGAGCTACATAAAAACCATACTACCCCTTTCACAAACCAATGGCAAACGAAAAGGGCTGCAAAAACAAAAACCAAATATAAATAAAAAAAGCTGACTAAATAGATAAATAAACTCTGGCTACAAAAAAATTGCGGAGGAATCGAATTGGATCAAGCTGGATTGAATTTTGGAGAAGAGAGAAGAAAAAATGAAGCGGAAAAAAAGGTTTTTGTTTTGTGGAAGGAGAAAAGGAAATGAGGAAATGATAAAACCAACCCACCCATCCCAGCCGATACAATAGACAAGAGAGAGAGAACGAAAGATGGTAAGAACAGAAAGGTAAAAGGACAAAACAAAACCCATACCGAGACAGAATAGGAGAGGTAGGAACCCATTTTTGGCGATGAAACAAAGGTAAAAAAGAGTTAAAGATAACATATGGGTAACGGCCGACTAGCCAACAGGAGATAGATAAGTAGATAGGAGGTAGCGAGGGGGTCCTTTTTTCAAGAGTGAACTGAAGCTAATTGAACAAAATGGATGGATAAATAGACGGGGCGAGGGTTAAGCGTGTAAAGAGATTTTATTTTTCTTCAATGCGACGGCCAAGTATCTCCTAGGCTATCATGATATCAGGGAAGTGTAAGAGGTTAAACTCTTTTTCTCTTCCCCTTAGCCTTATTCTTATTCAATCCCGCCAGACCACCTCCCGCAGCCTTCTTAGCCGCTGCCGCTGCAGCCTGCCGACCTCTCCGCGTCCCAGCCTCGTCCTCCGATATACACTCATCGGCGGGGATACCGGCATCCTTGCACCGCTGGCACGGGCGCTGTCGGTCGCAACCCTTCTTACTCTTCCTGCACCTCTGGCACCGGGGCTTGACAATTGGTTCCTCAATCCCCAGCTTGTTGTTATTGTCGTTGTGGAAGTACTGCGTGTGCAGCTTGTTCTCATCCACGGGTGTTGCCATCTGCTGACCGAACAGGGCCATTGGTGAGCGGGCGTTTGCCACCAGGTCGGTGCCCGTCATGATGTTTGAGCGCGCCTTGCTGCTTGCAACGGATGCCACGGATGGCTTCCGGCTGGCTGGTGGTGAGGCTGGAGAGATGGGCCAGTGGGGTTCCGATCGTGGCTTTGGCTTTGGTTTTGGTTTGCTCGATAGCGTTGGCTGCTGTCGCTTGGCTGCTTTCACCGTGCCCTTGGGATATTGTGGAAGCGGCACTGGCTGTGGCTGTGGCTTGGTTTTCACTGCTGCGCCTAACGTTGAGGGCACGGAAGATGGGACTGAGGATGCTTTCCTCCCGCGTAACGTCTTTAGTGGAATGTCATCCAAATCTTCTTCATCGTAGTCTCCATCGTCATCCTCCTCTTCCTCCTTGCCGACATAGGTCTCGTCAGCCTCGTCATCGAAGTGATCTTCAAAGTCTTCATCGTCAGTTACAGTATGATGGACCTCGTGGAAATATGACTCGTGTTTAACCCGTTGCTGTGGCTGTATTCCTTTCGGTGGCTGATACTGTGGAGGAGGCGGTGGTGGTGGATTTTGCTGTTGTTGTTGTTGCTGCTGCTGGTGCTGGTGCTGCTGGTGTTGGTGTTGGTGCTGCTGGTGCTGCTGATATTGTTGATGCTGTTGCTGCAGGTGTTGCTGTGGTGCTGGTGGTGGTGGAGGAGGTGGCGGTGGTGGTGCTGATTGCTGCTGTTGTGGCTGAGCCCGTGTTTCCATTGGGGGCAAACACTCATCGTCGCTGGGCACAGTGGAATCAAAACTGGGCAGTATCTCATCTAAACTTTTGTACTTTATGTGATTCCTCGGATAGATGATGGGGCTGCATTGCATCTCGTCGGGACCCCCAGGAGGCATATCAGGCAATTCAGCCGTATCACTTCTCCCATCGTCACCAAATTCACCACACTCCGATGAAAAGCTATCTTCCTCTCGCGTGGTCTCATCAAGGGTAGATGCAGTCGCTGAACCGCTGGGCAGTTCCCCTAAGCGCATTAGTTGCAGCGCAACGTCTTCATCCGAAATACAAGACGCGACAGTAGGGGCAGGTGTAGGTATGGTTGACCCATTGGTCCGAGCTTGCCCAAAAGTGGTTGCGGGTTGGCCACCGTTTGAAACGCTGAACCCATATGTAGATGGTGGTGTGGGGTGTGGATAGTTGATATTCCGGTTACCATAAGGAGTGGTCACTTGGGGTGGAGGATGAGAAGGGCTGGCTGATGACCCCGTGGAACCATCTTGTCTAGGAAGGGCCGGAGGCGGGAACAGAGGCAGCTCCTGGAAAAAATAATCCTAAGGTTAACAGAGATCAAACGCAAATGAAAACCAAGAGAATCATTTACATCAGATGAGAATTTTGGTCGCTTTCTCCTTGAGCCCTCAACAATATTGTCCAAACTGATATCTGCACTTGCCACTGGTTCAATCCTGCTTCGCAATTCCGATTCCGATTCCTCCTCTGGTAAGAACTGTTGAGGAGGCTGTTGTAGGTAATATCCTTGTGGGTAGCGCTCATCATAATGCTCCTCTTCTCCTCGGTGAGATGCTTGGCGCTTCATCCCCCTCGGGCGCCCACCTGCGCTGGCGCTTCTCCTCCCTCGCGCAGCGCTAGGGGACACACTCCTTCCACAGGAGAAGGAGCCTCGTAGCCCAGGCCCAGTATAAAACATGGCCTGCGGGTGTTGGGGATTATATTGTGGATATGAGGCAGGATTCTCTTCGACCCTTATGTCGACCGTCATATCATCGCTAAAGTTCTCATGTCTCAGGATCATGTACCTTCCCTCCGGGTCTTGGAACGACAAGCCATATTCATCCTGTAGTTTTATGCCAAACATATTCTTGACAGTGGTTGTAATGGAATCTGTGGTATCATGCGGATATATGTGAAGAGTCTTCGGTTCCGAGTTGCAGAACCTGAAATGAACATTCTTGCACTCAGTGCTCGGCGACAGTGACTGCGGCGTCCTTATTGAGCCGTTATTGTGATAAGGCGTTGATGTCGCCGAGTATTCGTAAGTACGGTTATTCATATTTGTTGGAGCAGCCTCTGATAAAAGAGCATTGACATTCATTGCGTTCCGTTGAATCCGAGAGACTCACGGCGGCAAGGTGAGAGGCCGAAGTGGACTCGTAGGGCCGCCCGGATAGTAGCGAACCTGAAAGTGTTGGGTAGATAGGGGATCAACGAAGCGATGTCTGTAGATGGCCCGGGTGCAAACAGTCAGCATATGAATGAACGAATGAGCGAACAGGATCAGATGTGCTGCATAAAAGAAAAGAAAAATATTTTAAATGTGGGGACGGGGGGAGCAATAGCCACAGTGGAGAAAAAGCGATCCACCGCTTGTTGATTTTCAACACAGTGTGAACCGTCAAATGTGCCAGCGACTGACGGACACATCGGCGAAAGCACTGAATAGATGGTGATGCCAAATGAGGGATAGGATAAGATGGCCCAAGTGATGGTAAGGGCAAAACAGATGCAGGGTGCGGTATACAGACCTTCGTTTTCGATCCCAATCACAAAGGTGCGCTCGGCGCTCGGAGTGCAGACGTCGGAGCTGTTAAAGTGACGGTTTGGTTCGGAGCGCAGAGTCGGGGTGAATGTATTCCAGAGTCAGCAGCGTAGTGGATCCGATGTTTGGCCAGGCAGTGGGGCTAGGGAGTGGTGAGATGGGGGTTGAAAGAGCGGGGTGATGGTAGCGCTCAAGAAGAATGAAGGATGGAAGCCAAGGGTAGTGTAGGAAGTAGCGTGATATCGTTAGTGACGATGGGATAGTCCAGACAGCAGGCGAAAGAACGGGGCAAGCTTTGAGCAGTCCGCTGCGCACAGGAGAATAGTGAAGGCGAGGAGATCAAGGAGATGGAGTCTGGGGAGATTTTGAAGAGGATAGTGGAACAGATGAATCGTTGTCGGATTGCACCGGTGGGGAAGCGATTGAAAGGGTGAGAGAGGGTTGGGGTGAGGGCAAGTGTGTGTGTGTGTGTGGGCGGGTGTGTATGGTGTGTGAGTGTAGTGAGTGGGAGAGAGGATGAGTTTCTGGACAGAAATCCGGAGGGGGGACGACGACAACGGCAACGACAACGGGCAGACAGAATATAGGTTCGAAAGAACCAAGCAAATGCAATATAGTCGACTGGCGAATAGAACAGAAATGCACAGTATGTAGTGAAGAGTGGAGTGTACCGGGGAGGGGGAGAGTTTAGATGGCAAAGGGCCAGCTAAACTAGAGCAATCGGTGATGAAGGGAAGCCAGCCAAGAAACGAAAGGCGAATACAACAAGGTAGCTATATCTTTTAATATCAAGGTATAAATGGCACACAGTGATCAGGAATGAAGTTTGAGAAGGGGCGACCATGAAATGAGCAGGTATTGGGGGCGGAAGTTGAATCAACACAGAGCTAGGGAGGATGAGGGAGAGCCAGATACTAGGCGACGGTAGGAGCGTGGAAGTTAGGGGTCTGGCTGTCGAAGTAAGAGAGTATGCAGAGGGCGTATGTATTACATGAAGTGTATGAGTGGAATAATGGTATGTAGCATGCAGCTTGTCAAGCAAGTAGTGAAGTAGTGAAGCAGTGGGCAGAAGCAGAGAAGAGCGCTTCGTGTTAGTTAAAGCCGTGGTGGTGGTGGTGGTGGTGGTCCTCCTGGTGCGAGAAGCGGTGGAGATAACGGTTGCGGTTGGCCTGGAGCGGAAGCGCACTCCATCTATCGCTCGGTGTGCCTAGGTCTGGGTCTGTTCCGTGTCCGTGATATCACCGCAAGCACTACAGGAGTATCTCCCTCCAAGTCTGGGGGAAAGGCGCGATATTCTATCTCCAGCGACGACGACGGCAGGCCAGGCGGCTTGTTGTAGTTTCCACAGTTGCCATATATTAATGGACTCTACAAGCTAAAGAGAAGTGTAGGCACCACATCCAAGTATCCAGCTTCCCTTCTTCTCCTTTCACACATCCATTATCACTCTTCCACGGTTCTTCGTTACAGGATCTCTATGGATAGGGTAGTCCTTCTTCTTCCTCTCTCTCCCTCCCCCAGAGCAAGCAAGAGCATGCAAAGTCAAGGGTGTGTGCGAGCGTCGAACGAGTTGCGTCCAACAACGCAGACATTTCGCCCACCGGAGCTGGGAATCACCTTACCAATACTGTAATTCCTTCCCTCCAAGACCTCTCCGACGCTCCGACTCTCATGGGGGAAGGGAGGGAGGGAGGGGGGACGTGCGAACGGTCCAGAGCTAGCAAGAAAGAAGCTACAGTCTGGGAAGGAAAAGGGTATTCAAACGAACATTACCGGTATGGCACAAGTACCGCCGCCACTGCTCACCCAGGCCATACAGCACCGCACGATCCAAAGTCGCCCACGGCATCTCTCAGTCTCTCGTTCGCTCGAACTAGAACTCTTTCCTCTCCTCCTCCCCTCCATACAATCCCAGTAAACCCGGGTGCGCGAAACCACCTCCACAAAACACTTGCGCTCCTCACATAAGGAGAAAAAGAAATAAAAAAAATACGAAATAACGGAAAAACTTGATAAAATTGGAAATTTAAAATGGAGTCACGTAGCCAGGGTGTTTTCATGTATTTTTATACTTTATTTTTCAAGGCCCGAATATAATCGCACGATACCACCACTGTTACAGACGTACAGAACCCCACCGCCGCCGCCTTAGGGCCATGTACCTCAACTGTATGTACGAGTATCATACAAACCGCCGCTCCCAAAGAGACCTCTACACCCGGATTGTGGATCGCCAACCCTCGTCACCTTTAACCATTGGCGCACTGCTAAACAGCAGTCTCGCTACGAATCTTTGGCCACGGGGGGGAATGGCGCTCTCTCTCTCTCTCTCACCAATCTACCCCTTCCTTTTCTTCCCCTCTTGAAATGGAGGAGCAATGGGTTGGTGGGGAATGGGGCGAAAACAGGAAACGACACCTCTGTGGACACTGGGTACCGGCACCGCTGTTTTTCTATATTGATAGACTCGATAAGAAGGGGCGCGCGAGATAATATCGCAGCAGAAAAAAAATTATAATATCACTTTTTTTTTTTGCATTTTTGCATTTTTGCCTTTTTTTCGAAAAGTATTGATCGCTTATGTAGATCGAGCGATTCGTCAATCCCCAAACTCATCAGCAAGATGCCGATAACGCATCCGTCGGAATGAAATGGCAATTGGACTATCCTCAGCACAAACTTCAACCAGAGAGGTATGCGAGCGCTTGTAGAGAGACGGGCAGGAGATAGTTCTAACCTAGAATGAGAGAATGGTTATATTCTTAATCATGTTCGATCGGTAAACTGCGACGAGTATACCTTCACGAAGCGCCTGATTGAAAGAGAGAAGAATAGAAAAAGGAAAGAAAAAAGAATCGAAGGCCAAGGAAAAACCGGGCGTTGGAACGTCCTGTTCCGGCCCACGTGACCGCGCGTATAGTGGTTTTCCCAAAACGCGTCGCAAATTGATCGAAAATCGGTCTGGGAGACGCGACGGCTGGGCGAACTTACCTGGATACGGGATGGTTGTGCCAACGGCTGGTCTTGGCAAGACGTCGCCCTCGGCATGGGTCGCCAGGGTGGGAAACAAATTAGATGTATCATATGCAAACTACCGAAATACATGCAATAAGGATTAAATAAAAATTGAGTGGATATTGGAACTGCAGGGAACAGCAAATAAGATTTATTTAACAAAGTAGAACTTGTATAACTTTAGCTACCTGTACTGTATTTAACGTTGCCTCCCGTTAACTACAAGTGCTTCAGACAAGCGTCTTCATCAAGCGTCGTGAATGACAGTCGAGAGAACTGTTCTAAAAGAGAAGGGAGGACACTTATTTTTTGTGTGCGAAACGTTCAACGCCTGAATTTGGATCGCCCCCCTCTCTCTCATTCTTTCTCTCATCCAAGGAAGCTTGGTGGTTGTGCTTACGGGAACTACCGAAATAAGAAGGCTGAGTAGGCCAGTCACAGGGTATGGCGGAAACGAATCTCTCTTTGGGCGCTGGGTCAGTGGGCTTTGTTTCGAGGAGTGAGCGGCGATGCGTTGAAACAGGAATGTATCACTGCGCTCTTCAGTGCTATACCGCTCTCTATAAACCTTCCTGTCCACTATCATCTTTGAATCGCGTTTCTCAGATAGGTATCACCCTCATCTAATGTGGCCAACAGAACTCGTATCATAACCCCGAGGGATCACAAGGATCAACAACCAGAGATGTGTTGCATCGAATCCCCAACGCCGGCACCCCGTACTATGAACTTGGAATCCAGTTGCCGGTACTCCTGGCAACTTACCGTGCGGCAAGAAAGATTTCGTCGGGAACGGCGCCACCAAAGCAACGGCAAGAAGAAGAAAAAGTACACAGTCCGGGTCTCGCGACGGCTTCGCGACAGGACACTATAAGACAAGGTCTCAACCCACCTGCGCCGAGGGCTGAAAGGAATTGGATTACATACACATTCACAAGAAATGTATGAAATGCATGGTATCAGCAGAGCGTCCCGTATTACACAGGGTTAGCACGCACGGACTCCAAAGCATGCTTACAGTGAATGGCCCTTCCACATCTGGGGGGCTATTTTACTTTTCTTTTCATTCCGGGAGTGGGAAATACTCGCGCAGTGCAAGCGCATTGAATTGAAGACCGCAAAGGTGGGAAAAATGGCAAGTGCTTGCACAAATCAATGTTGGCAGCGGCGGAGGGGATGCAAGGTAGGAGGATGCCAGGTGGGTTAACTCAGTCTTCCCAAGACAAAGGCTGTGCTGCGCTCTGCTCTAATCATACATTTAGTACCGGTGCGGTAATACAGTTGCCAAACGGTAGGCTACAGGCACCAAGGTAAAGGGTAAATAAATAAATAATAACAACAACATTATTATTACGATAATGGATAACCAAGTGGGTGAGAAGCGCATGACTATGTGATCTCCGTGCATCTTTTTTTTTCATCCCAGCCGGTCACTACAGCGCCGCAGAGATCACCAAGGGGGGGCATGCGATGTGTCTCTATTGGATAGCGGGCTCGGATTAGAAGTGGTTCGTGAAGTATAAAGAGTGGTGTTGATGATTTTTGCCCTTCAAGTTTCCCTGGGTTGTTTCGTGTCGGCAGCCACAATTGGTTCGCGTGTGGCCCAATGAATGCAGCGAATTTCTCGAGTGATGCGACATGAAGACTAAAATCCCGTGTAAATGCAGGCGCGCCGCCTCCGTTGCGGTTTGGTGGGGATGGCACGGGTTTGCTTGTTGCCGTCGGACCAAAGCAGTAATGGTTGCTGCCAAGCCATTGGTTGCCTTCATGGAGCCAACTTATTTCGTTGCCTCGACAACCAGGCATTACGCGAAGGGGGCCTCGACCAACTCAAAACGCCAAAACATCAACCCTCTTCTCCTCTTCCTCCACCACTCTGGTTTCCTCTTTTCTTCATTCACAACAATCTTCCCTCTCTTTTCTTTTCACTTTGACCGCTCTCTCCCTTTCTACTGAGATATTTAAGTAGACGGTGGATTCCTCCAACTTTCAAGTTGTTTCTCCCTTTGCCCTTTGCCTACCTACTAACCCGTCGCTGCCCTCCGCCAAACTCGCGAAGGCAGTATAGTATAGCTTGTCTATCAGGTAGACACATTGATCGAATCAGCGATCTATTGATCGGATTGCGACATTGATATTATTTTCACTAACTTTGACAGAAAAATGGATGCTAAAGTAAGTAAATTTTCCTTTTCATCATACCTTACTACGGTATGTGCTGTATGGCTGTATTTGCAACCTGAAACGCACATTCATCTCCACAACCTTAGCCCCATAGAAAAGCTTGCATAACCACCCCTCTCTCTCCCCTCTCAGATGCATCCACCTACTCGCATCCAATAACACACATCCACAACTCGATCTGGGGAAAAAAATATTTTTCTTGCTGACACAACGCGTTTTTCCCCGTCTCTTCTCCTATAGCCACAACGTCCCTCTCGCGCCATTCGCCGTCAGGACGAGAACGCAAACCGTCCTATAATCCACAACAAGTCTGCCAGCAACGTCTCTTCAGCCGCCGCCAACGCTGCTTTGGGGAACATGGAATCGCAGCAACCCACTGGACTCGGCCTCAGAGCCGCTGCCCGAAGGACCGCGTTCGGCGACGTCAGCAATACAAGCAAAGGCAACAATGTTACTACCTCTGGCAAGGAAGGTAGCAAGGGTGGTGTCATTGTCGTTCAGGATAAGGGTCAGAAAACTACTGGCGCGATCTCGAAACCAGCTCAGCGAGCCCAAGGACTCAAGCCAGCTTCTTCGATCGCTACCCAGACTTCGGTCTCGTCTCAACACGTTGTTCCATCAAGGAACGTGGTCCGTAAGACTGCGGTTTACCAGGATAACAAGCGCCCGAGCCCGAAGAGGACTAGTCCCAAGCGAACCAGTCCAAAGGTTTCGCGAGACGCGATCGTTAAGAAGGAATCGCAACAATTCGGTAGACAAGCCACTCGGCCCCGTAGCAAGAGCCGTGCATCTAGGCCTCTGTCGGGCCTTTTGAGGATAAAGCAACATCAAGCTAAGGGCGAATCTCCTGTCTATTCAGACCAAGCGTCTCACTCCTACTCCGATAGGTACTTGGATGAAGATCAAGAGAGCACCGCAGCTGAAGCTGAGGATGATGATGACGAAGACGCTTCAGAGGATGAGGCTCCGGGTGGTGTTAAGACTGCTGAAGGCCAACTCGAGGTTATCTCAGACTATGAGAGTGACGAAGGAGATGATGACGAGACTGAATACAACGGTGCAAGAGTGCGTCCCGGAGATAATACTACTGGGGTTACCACGCAAATTCTTGTGCCCAAGATCACATCTCAGACCAGAAGGGAGTTGAGCAAGGTTCAGCAGGAGTTCTTTGACGACGAGGACGAAGGTGATATTTCTATGGTCGCAGAGTATGGTGATGATATCTTTGAATATATGCGTGAGCTTGAGGTCAGTACCATATTACACCATTGGCTGCGCTAGAATTTCACTTACAGCTTATACTGTGATGTAGGCAAAGATGTTGCCAAACGCCCACTACATGGATCATCAATCCGAGATCCAGTGGTCAATGCGCGCGATTCTCATGGACTGGCTCGTCCAGGTTCATACTCGGTTTAACCTTCTCCCCGAGACTCTCTTCCTCACCTCCAACTATATCGATCGTTTCCTCTCGGCCAAGGTTGTCTCCCTCGGAAAGCTTCAACTTGTCGGGGCTACAGCGCTGTTTGTCGCCGCCAAGTATGAGGAGATCAACTGCCCGTCTGTTCACGAGATTGTGTACATGGTCGACAATGGTTATACCGCAGAAGAGATTCTCAAGGCGGAGAGATTTATGCTTTCGATGTTGCACTATGAACTTGGTTGGCCCGGACCGATGAGCTTCTTGAGAAGAATCAGCAAGGCCGACGATTATGATCTTGAGACCAGAACGCTGGCAAAGTATTTCTTGGAGATCACTGTCATGGATGAGAGGTTCGTTGGGAGCCCTCCAAGCTTTCTCGCTGCGGGAGCGCACTGTCTCGCCAGACATATGTTGAAAAAAGGAGAATGGGTAAGTTTATTCCTTTTGCTTCCAGTTTATCGTTTTGTTGCACTTTTTCTGTTTTTTTCTTTTCTACCTTTCTTTTTTTATCGCAACGCTTCAGTTGGTTCACGTACCCCTGTCTGTCATCCACCCGTTTTCCAGGGGCCATCCCTTCCCCCGAATGGCCAGCACATACTTGCGCCAAAACGGCTTTTTTCTTCTTCCTTTTCCAATGTCTTCCACTCGATTCCTTGTTCAACCTTCCCTTTTCCCTTTTCTTTCTTTTTTTTCTTTTTCCCCCATCTTCTCGTTTTGTTTCGAAACTGCTCTTACCCTAACCACGGAATCACATGACCGACATCGGCTAATCACAATGTTTAAAACAGACATCTGCACACACCTTCTATTCGGGTTACACTGCTTCCCAGCTGGAGCCGTTGATCCATACCCTTGTCGAGTGCTGCGAGAACCCGAAGACTCACCACGGCGCAGTATACGATAAGTTTGCCGATCGCCGCTACAAACGTGCCAGCTTGTATGTTGAGAACTGGATGAAGACTGAGGTGGCTGAAGAGAGTGACGATGAGTAAAATAATTCATGGTCAGGAGGTCGGGGACTATGGTATGCGGTGGTGATGAGGCTGGTTGTGGTGGTGGTGGGGGAGGTGAAAGAGGGGTAGCTTGAAAAAAACGAGGGGAGCGCACGAGGGGTAGGAAGTGAGGGGATATGGGGGGCTGTTACAGTATGAGATGGATGGATTATTGGATGGACGGATCACCAGATGAGAAGGATGACACCAGGCTTCCATTATTACCTTGTCTTGTCAACCTCTTCACTTCGTCTTCTTTTACTTGTTCCTATCGATTCAAAAACGCGCTGGTTTTGTCCTATCCTGCCCTATCTATTGGTCGTCATCGGTTTTTTTAAGATGGCGGATCGATTAATTACTTGTCCGATGGGATGGATGGATGGGTGGATGGATGGATCAATGGACGCGGGTTGCTTTTTCTTATTTTTAGTTGTTTTACTTTTTTTTCTTTTACTTTTTTTCTTCACTTTTTCACTTTCTTTTTCTTTACTTTTCATCAAACAAATTCTTATTCTTATTCTGGTCCTTTTTTATCTCTTATCTTTTTATCGCCCCCCCTTTCTTCCTCCCCGTTCCCTTATGACTCGAAAACCCCTGACCTTGTCCTGATCAATTATGCTAATGTGTGACCCCCCCACCTACAACGCTGGAGAAGACATCTGCCATTCTTCTTGGTCCTTTGTATGGCGGCTACAGCTGTCCGATGTCGTGTCCTCGGACTGACTAACTATATAACTAACTTATGTCCCTCTCTTTATATCTCTGTCTCCTTGCTTTCCTTACCTCTCTCTCCCATTCTCTCATACAATCCCGGGCGGTGCTATACTCCATTTCTCGCGTTTCGCAATAGAGGTGTTTTGGATTGTTGATTCTCATTCTTCCCAACTAACTTGCCATGGTCCCTCACTACAGCCGTATTTGTATTTGTACATTTTTGTTCCATCATTTCCTTAGTTTCTCAGGTGGGAGTTTTTTTTTTCATTTTTATAGCCTACTCTTGGCTCGCGCTGCGCGTTTTGGGCTGGTTGCTTGGTTATTTTGTTGGGCTGGTGGGGGATGGATGGATGGATGGGTTAGGGTGTGTGTATATATGATGTTTATGAATGGATGGAATGGATTGGACTTTACTTTATTAGGTTTAGGTTAATGTTGTTTTTTCCGGAAGCTGTTGGGCGCTCTGGGGTATGGTAGGAATTGTGGAAGGTTGCGGCCCGATGTCGTGCTTACAGCCCTAACCTGGCGTTTGCAATACTCTTGGTTGGTCTACCATACTGCCGTGCAAGCTCTCCGACTAGGTAGCTAGCTATCGTAGCTATCTACGCTTCAGTCCTAACCACTAATACTAGACTAAGTCGTGCTATCCAAGTCTGCCCCACCAAGCACCACGATTCACAACCCTGGCCTCCCTTCTCGGGTACATTTAAAGCATACATCCAAATAGCGTTCCTTTCCATCAGCGGTCTATTTCTCGACGTGATGGTATCATGCATCTAAGTCACACTACTAGTAGTACTCATCCGCCCGCTACGACTGCCGACCTAAGTTACTCCATAGATTACCCGGAGATGCTCTATTCTGGATATCACAACTATACGCTATCGTAGCCCGCTGGTGTAGTTTACATATCGTCTAGCAACGCAACGCGGCACAGTTACCAATCCTCAATCTGGAATGCAGATAGTATCTGCCGAGATAATCATAGATGATCACTCGGGTGATAGAAGTAGTATCGTAGAGAGTACCGGTGGGTTGGATTACAATTACTGGCTTTACGTGTTGTCGTACTAGATGTGAACCCCCAGGGCTGGGTTAGAGTGCTGTAGGGGGTCGCTGGTTAGGCTTTGAGAACGTGTTGCTGCGGGGGGCTTTTCTATGTATCGTACTCTACGGTAGGTAGTATAGCTGTCACGTGGGAGGAGATATGACACTGTATGTACTGCGCTGTACATAGCACTCTACCGGGGGATTTTTGTTTCTCCTTTATTTACGGTGACTGGTATTAACTTAATGGGGAGGAGTTACGGTGCATTACGCGGCAGGGTGGTCTTAGGTTTACTACTCTCCCTCTCTTTTTTTAATTTTAGGTATATTATATGCATAAATGTCGCACTTTCTGATCAGCTGGGTATCGATCCCGGCACGACCCGCCGAGTGACCCCGGATAGCTATTCCCCACACCATGGAAGGTGCTGTGGGGATGTTTGTTAGAACCGGGTTGAGAGAGATGGTGTTGTATTATCAGGGGGTAGCGATGATTAAGCGCTACTTTTTTGGACTTGGATGGGGATGAATGAATGGATGAATGGGTGAAGAGTGGTTGGGATGCTGCTGTCGGCCTGCCTGCCTGCCTGAAGTTAGATGTGCCCTTCAGTAGTGGAGGATTCGATATTTGTAATGTGTTCACCCGTTAGTCTGTACGGGTGGGGTCATTCCGCTGCTATCTAAGCCTTTTTTATTTTCTTTCAAGTATTATACGAGGAGGTCCATGTAAACTATTTTTTAGTTTTGGCCCCTTAGGCTGTGGTGCTGTACATGGCTGCCGGGGAATCCGCGGGGAGGGGACTTGTATAACTGGCCGGCAGAGTCCATGAGTGTGTTCTCCATCGTCACTCGGATTGTGCTCTGGGGTTTACCTGCTTAGTCCTGATCTTGAATCATTTTCAAGCGAGTGATTTACTATGACGGATTGTAACTATCATAGAATTCTCTCATTTTCTCTCCTTGATTTTTCCGTTTGTTAAAGTTCACCTTGTTTACCGCACACATGGGACGGAAAGCTAGGCGAGGAGGGGTGATGGAAGGAAGGGAAGGGGGAAATGGGAGAAAAAAGGGGAGAATGATTTAACTCTTTTGGAGGCATCTCTTTCGCTTCTGGTAATGTGTATTTCGGCATCTCATTTGTTGCTTCTGGTTCTTTGTGATTGTTAATTCCTATGGTACTACTCTCTCTCCGGCGGGTCACTGTCACCACCCCCGCCCCCCAGCGTTCTGTGGAAACTATGGGCCCACAACGGCCATCTACGCTGAGGCGACTGTGACTGGAACATGGAATCTCACTCTTTCCCTAGGTTGTCATTGGTAGTGAGAAATGGGGTACTGTGCTTCTAAAATCGTAGGGCTGGATGGAACTCTGATCTACGCCTTGTCCAGTCCAGTCCAGTCTAGCTTTCTCAGCAGTCCCCCAGCGGGCACTGACACTATTGCGAAGCAATACTTTTGGGCAGCGGTCATGTCACGAGAGTAATGCCTATAGTATCGCCTGCTGTTCCCGTCAGCCACAGGGGGCGTCCCAAAACATCAACTATTCTTGCAATCTGATGGGTAATCGGAAGCCTCGCACTACTACGGAAGCTATGGCTTAATCGGTGCTGTGTCTTTTCGGACACGGTGTATGTGGTAATGCGGGGGGTGCCGATTGGGTTGTTTATTTTCACTTCGTTGTGGGAACTTTGGCCTTGTTGGATGTGAGATAACTTGGAAAGCGGGCCGTGGGAGGTGCTCTGCTAGGGGGGCTTTTTTATTGTCAAGGTTTGGTATCTTGTCGTTTGTTCCTGGCTGTGATACCTGCAGTGGATTAAGGTAATGTATTGTGTGTTATTTCACGGGCGAATAAATGTTGAAGGGGGCAAGAGTGGAACCATGGAATAATTTCACGATCGCTGTCCTGTGCACATTGGCGGCGGGGGGAGTGAGCCTCCCATATATGAATGAACATACCTGGGAGCTTCTTACCATGTTCACGTGTAGAGACCGCCCGGGGCACACCCTGTGTAGAAAACTGGGAAATTCTGTACCTTGATTGAACTATGTGAATTTTTCCTTTCCCTTTCCCTTTTCTTATTATTTTTTTTGAATTAGTTCCTCAAACAATCCATGGGGCTGTGGTTCTTCTTGAACGTGCCTGGATTTTGTATTTATTGACTACAGTTCCCATTTACCCCTTCTCAGGCCTTCTCCAACGGGTTGTGGCTTCGCCCCGCCCGGCGATGGCTAATAATACAAGTCCCCCTCATGTGCAGAGCGAACACAGGGGCATCATGGGGCTGAGTTTCGGTTGTCAAGGACACTAAATCGTGTTCGCTCCGCACATGCGGGGGACTTGTATTCCTGGATAATTTTTGGAGTAATAGATTGTTGGGATATCCAATGTTTTCTCCGGCGGCGGTTTTCGGCTTTTGCCGACTCCGTGGATCGGCTCCTTGTATAGCACTCTACCGCTCTGCGCTGTCTACTGCGAGGAGAATCGTGGATTTTTTTTGACATTCTGGTAGGATGGTTTCGGGTGCGGCTGGTGTCGCTTCCTGGTTGGGCTACTCCGGGGAAATTGTGGTGAGATGTGCTGTAGCTGAGAACAGACGGTTGCCCCGTCCTGGACTCTGCGCAGAGGCCTTATTGGGCGAGAAAGTGTGTAGCGTAGCGAATGGTCCCGGTGGAAAGGAGGAGAGCCTGGGAAAGGCTACCTGCTCTGCTGGGAAGTAGCCCGGGGGAGGGCACTTGGAACCATAGGCTAAAGCTACCGGGGATGTCCCTAGCGGATATTCCCCTCCTCTAGAGCTAGTGAGCTGCCAAGACCGAGTGCTTCTCCATGACAGAGCCACACGAGCCTTACCTACGGCGGGTGCGGGCGGTGGATTATAATTTGTGGGGATTCACTTCGCTCCATGAAGTGGTGTTTATAGCGCTTTCGCCAAGGCACTATGCAATCAAATAGCTCAGGCGCTTTCATCTGGCCGATCGTATTCCACGGAAGGGGGTGGGGAAAAAATTGGTTAAAAGTCGTAGGAACTGTAGGATTTTGAGTGAATGTTGGAATGGACGAGTGATTGGTGGGGTGACGAACTTGTGATGGGTGGATTTAATTATTTAATTATTTTTATTTTATATTTTTTGATGCGGAGATATGGTACTGTACATATAACAGGAAAGTGCTCTTTGCCCTTTGGCGTGTTTGATCTGGCGCCCCTGATTTTTAAACGAAACGTGGTGGAAAAGGGAAGGAGCGAAGCAAGGGAGGGAGAGGCGACTTGATGAATAACGGTGACGACGAGCAACCCCACACCCTTGATACCCCTGGGGAACAATGGATGGATAGATAGATGGATAGATGGATAGATGAATAGATGAATAGATGAATAGATGAATAGATGAATAGATGAACCTGGTAACGCCGAGAATCCCTAGGATACTGAATGAGTTGAGGGAGTGAAAGGGGGGGGTGAAGAAGAGTGAAAAGAGGCGGGAAGGGGAAGGTCTGAATTGTTAATAGAAAAGGAGTGTCTCTCCGGTTGCTGTCACTGACTGATCTCGAAAACACTACAGTCGGGTATCCCTGCCAGGAAGGAGAAACACAAACCATCCCCGTCCATTCAACCATCCCCTGCAACTCACCGGTCAGCACAGAGCCAGGCAAACCAAGGCAAGAAAGAAGGGGAGGAGAAAAAAGCCCACAATGAATAAAGATATTTTCATCCAACCTCCCCGTCTCAATGCACGTCAATTTCCACGGCAAAAACGCCACTGGCGCACCAACGATGACGCATACGACGCCGACAAGCACCCACAGCACCTTCCTCCAAAGGCCAACCTGTGCCTTAACCGTGTTCATGAACGAAGTGTATACCCGTGCAGCAATGTAGAGTAGTAGCGATAAGTTCGTGAGTGAGACTAGGAGGGCGAAGGTCTTTTGTTGGTTAATCTGTTAGCTGTGGAAGTGAGGTGAAAAGTAGGGCTAGGATACCTGACAGGAAGCCCACAGCGCATGCCACGCCAATTCGGTATCGTGTATAAGGTCGTAGGCCCGGCTTCGTCGATCTAGTGAGGCGGAGATGCAGAAGTAACTCCATATTGCGCTGAGGAAGTTTATTAGAACGGCGATGAGAGCTATGTCTTCGTCTAGCATCCTTTTTTTTTTTGCTTTCTGCACCCCAAGACTTGGGTTGGAGGGTTCTAGAAGATAGCTTAGAGGTGTGAGGGGAGTCGGGCGCTTTTTGATGGGTGCTGGTTATGGTAAGTAGGTTACAAATCGATTTATGTGGGGAGAGAAGGAGGGGATGGGTTTGCTGTTTCATGCCCTGCTGATCTTGTCAAATTGTGCGAGCCTGTGAAAAAAGAGAACCACCCTCCCCGCTTGCACGGCGTATCCCTTCTGGAAGTGCTGAAAAGTTTGGGCGGTTGTGGTGGAGTATCCTATGCGCCGTTGGCGACTACCATAATTTCCTATGGGATAATTTGAGTAAGTGGGGTTTTTTGTCGTGATATCTTTGCTCTGGTCCCTATTGTCCTGGTGTTGAGCGTTACTAAAGTCACCAACTATATGGAAGAAACTATCTCCGATGTTTTTACTCTTTTTTTTCTTTTTTTTCGGCGAGATAATTGCAAATACTGCTGTAAGTGCAGATGCTATTATGCACTACTCTGCGGTAATCGTGGGGTGATAGGTCTCGCACTCAGGTTAGGTTATTAATATATTTCCGAGGGGTATAGCAACCACTCTGCAATACAAATGCAGTGCATAAGTCTCGTCCTAAAACCTCCGGTCTTGGTACTGCACAGAGATACCCGTGCGCTTGGGGTGCAGGCCATGGGAAGGACTAACTTTTGAAAAGCCGAGTTTCTCTGGTCGGGGTGTTAGTCTGGTTCGTGTGAGGGAAATTTGACTGCTGGGGGTGGCTTCGTTTGTCGAGGAAGGGGGAATGGAAATGCTGGGATAGTATGGTGTGGCAGGTCGTGGGGCACGGTGCTGGGAGGATTGGGGGGAAGGAGGGGGAGGAAATTGGTGATGACTGTGCTTGGTTATATGTTACTCTGGACTTACTGTGGCGCGCTGGACCTACAGCAACTTGTGTAGTACAAGCACCGTAAAAACCCGAATGGAAGAAAAATGTGCTAGGACGTTGTAATTGCCTCTCCTAGTAAGGCGCCCTGCATATTCCTTTTGCCTTGTCTCAGCTGGGCTGAGTTCGCGGGGGTTTTCCCTCGCGTGGTGGAGAAGGGAGGTTCCAACGTCCTAGCACATTTTTCTTCTATTCGAGTTCTTACGGTACTGTCGGAGGGGCAACTGGACTATTGGGAAATAGGCAAGGAAGCCCACGAAATGTCGTTTGTTGTGAACGGAACGCTTGGCACTTAGAATAGATTGATTGGAAAAAGGGGCTTGTCTGGAGAAACATCGGCAGAGAGAACAACAACCGCAATTCTTGAGAACAGTTTGATCTTCGAGTGTAGTTTTTCTCTCTGAACCAGCTTTGATCATCCGAAAGTCCCTTGCTAAATACCCATAAAAGAACGCCTCGCGGGGAAGACATCCGGTAGTACTGCTTTGGTAACAGTGTAACTATACTCGTACTGGTAGTGAGATTAGTTCTTGGGCTATAGCTTACTAAGCTATTGTTTGTAATTATTCTACCACCTGGAAGCCTCATGCTAGCTAAACGAAGACTATTATATATCATACCGGTGTGATGAGGGCCGGCTTGATGGGGCACTCTAGCGGTTCGGAGGACACTTTTCCACCCAACAAAACACCCTGTTAGCTAGCCTTGGCGCACACCCATTCTCTGCATATAATCCACCTTTGTGTATCATAGTTTAGAGAGAAGCGACCGGGGGTATCAACACCCAATAGACAACGTTCACTTGCCCTTTTAATTTACCCAAGATCTCTTTTGTCTATCCTGCCCCTGTTCGTTTGATTAGACAATAAGTTGCCAGGTCAACTCTCCACAAACATTTTGTCCGGTTTAGCGGAAGGTCACGACAACACTCACACAGGTGGATACGGCTCGGTCGAACACACCATCCAACTAGGGGAAGGCGAAGGAATACCCCCACACCGGTAGTATCCCTTAGGGCTTACGGAGGTACAGGGCATAAGTTTTGTAGGTTGCACAGGAGGTCAGGGCAGCAAACCTCGCTTGTGGAACCTACAAAGCGAATGCCTGTACCTCCGTACGAATATATTCCCATGTGTGAGCTCGGTACAGCCACGGGATCTTACCCGGGGAGGGGGGGAGAAAAAGCTCTCTGCGACACATGTAGCCCTCTTTCCCGCTGGGGGACATGTCTGTGGTAGGCCTGCGAACTTCGTGGGTTCATTCCAATGGGTATGGCCTTGACTTACCCCCTCCTCGAATATTTACAAAAGAAAGGAGGGAAGGGGCAATCGCGTTGAGACTGCGATACCGTGGTCTAGGTGGGGTAGACGACTAACCAATTAACTTGAGTGTTGACAGAGGGGTGTAGAAAGTCTTATTGTCACACTCGGTTGGGGATGTCTTGTCATCCCACTAGTAATGTCTTCATGCTGGAGGGGGCGGCAGACCGTTTTGGTTTCGCTATTCTCGAACAGGTGCTGTAAGGTGCGGAGACTTTGGCTACCTTATCTGCCTACCTGTCTATCGTACCGCACAACATCTCGCGGGTCGGGTCTATCCTGCAGATCGGTTACGGCTTGCGGCGCCGCGGGTTTCAACCTTAAATTTTTCCACTTTATGCGAAGCACCCTGAGATTCTAGGAAGGAAAGCTATATATATATTAATATTGGCTTCCTGTCGGGGTGCTGTTCTCGGGCTCTGGAGAAATAGGGCAAGAAGGACATCGCTAGGACTAGAGAATCCGGGATTTATCTGAGGGTAAAGAAGGAGCGTGAAGAATTTGTGTATCGCTGGAATAAATTGTAGACGGCGAAAGATTTCAAATAGACTGGGGGGGCGGGGCGGCAGATATGAAGTGGAGATTATCTGTTCGCCGGCGAGTGAGCGAGGATTAGGGGTCCACAGTGGGTGAGTGTCAGAAACAAAAATATATGGGGCCAAACACGCTCCGGCATGCGGCTTGGAATGGATAAGAGGAAGTGGTAAAAATACTACTCGAACGGGAAGAGGTCAACACCGACAAGCCAAATAATCAAGGTGAAACACGGCTCTCGCGTGCTACTCAGAATGGGCATGGGAGGATAGTAGCGCTGCTACAGTCTTGCAAAGCGGTAGCCCCCAGCACCATTTAAGCCCTTGGAGACATCACCTTGTGGAAATACCCGCCGACCCTTCCACTTCCCGGCATACCCACTGTACTGCACTTGGACATCGCCCTTTATTGACGGCGGGAATCCCACGACCTGGGAATATAGATATATGCCATACCCTCCCCTCTTTCCCGCTTTTTGGTAATTTCTTTCGTGGCTGGGTGAGGATTTACGAGTTTCCGTTTTGTTCGTTAGGGTTTGGTTCGAATGGAATTTCTATCCTTGCGAGAAGGTCGAGTTTATACATATGATATTTTTTTTTTAAATAGAGAAATGTGGTGCAGGTGGTGCTCGGACTCTTGAGGAGATAGTCAAAAACTGGATAAAGACAGTACTGTACCTGCGGTTGAAGACTAGTAGCACTTGCCGACTGACAGTTAGATATACAAGACGAGCTTCTTGGGGAACTATGATGGAATTAATTTTGATCTTTCGATAGCGCTCTTTTCGCAAGACAATACGAGTAGAGAAAGAAAAAGAAGAATATTACGGGGAATTTTGATGGCTGGTTCAAATCATGGGGGATTTGGGGGGCGGTTTTGGATTTTTATTTTGGTAAATGCCTTCGAGTTCTGCCACTGCAAATTTTATACAGCAGAGTGGGGCACTATACTAAGGATATGATGGGGGGAAAACCATGTGCAATTAAAGCTAAGCCATGTAAGAATAGAAAGTAATTTTATAAAGTGAACGCATAGTCACCCAAGTACTGTACATGCAAAGTACTCGTATTATATAAATCATCTATCTCTTCATTCCTCTCATCCACAACTCAACCCTCGATACTTCTAGTATTCTACAATAAAATCCAAGCTTTAGTAAGAAATTATACACTAGACTTCAATTCCATACCCCAACACTAATAATTGGGAACACTCCCCTTGGGGTTCATGATCTAAGCAACTACAGGAATGTGCAAATATAATCGCACCTTTTGCACATTTCGCTTTCCGTAGATGGGGACAGTCCCCCATCCATTTTCCCTCTTATCCCAAAACAACTCCCTCCTGGCTTTGTATCGCAATAATACTCAACAAATCTTCACAATAGCCTTTAGCAATGCACTCGTCCGGATCTCAGATTAGGGCTTTTTACTCTAGGGCTTGAGTATTCAAAAAGTATCCCCAAATATGGAGGCTGGCTTAGGACAGACATCGGTGGGTAGGAAGAGGTACGGTCGGTGTGGGTGAAGTCGGTGTATTGGGGGACTGGGGCCCATGCGGCGGGGATGGCGTTTGATGGCTGGATGAATTTGGAGGTGAAAGACTTCAGACGGTGAGAGGCCGGAGGTGGAAGTCCGCGAGCGAGTGATTTTCCGTGGTTTCTGTGTAGCATTTCCTTCTATCTAACCAAACGGTAGATTATTTCTGCAGACCGTTCGCAGTCCCTGAACCAAAAATTTCAAGTATGAGATTATTATATGGACTTGAGGGGATCCATAGATAAACTATAAACAAACAGCCAATTAGTAAAAATAGAAATAAAAAATAAAATGGGGGGGGGGGGGGGGAACCAGATACTTTTTTCGGCTGGGGTCGTGTCGCTATAGAACATCCCATCGTTGCGAGCGAGGGATTTCCAACATTCTGACACAGATAAAGCTTTGCTGTAGTGCTTCAAGTTGGCTGGCATTTTAGGCCGCTATTTTTCACAAGATCAAAAGGGTTCCTAGGAGCGTGAGTTGCTATGGATCTAGAACCCATTTTTCTTCGAGTCTAATTGATCCTACGAGACTTGGGAAGGATATTAGGTTAATGTGAGATGCTTGCCCGGGATGCGATATAGGATGGGAGTGATTTGGGGTTCTGTGTGAAGACTATATTGTCTCATAACTGATCGAATCATCATTTGCGTCGCGCAAAGCCCCAGTTTTTACCAGGGGCACAGGACATTTGATGAGAGAAATGATGCCTTTTATTCGTAATTGTAGTGACCAAGTATATTAATATTATTGGTGAACTTCTATCTCTAGAGTGGGAAAGGCTTGTATATCTTAAGTTGAAACTATCGCTATCACCACTTATCTGTGGTTTCTACCAAGGATTGTTTTTTGCAGTGTTGGCCCCTAAGCTTGCTATAATTTATGTAGTTATGGATCGAGTTGGGCTTGCTCGACGGCAGGGGCTTGGGGTTAATTTGTGAATGGCCGTTTGAATGGTGCGACACGTTTCTTCGGTGTTTGATTAGGTGATATGTGTAACGCTGCCTCTATGCCAGAGGACCCCCACTTTTCCTTAGTAAAACCCCGCCTTTCCCCAGCTCCCGAGAATATCATTAACCGGCCATAACTCAACAAACTCCTCCTCTACGATAGTGCAAGCAGCAAAGAGCGGAAGATGTCTCAAAATCTCATCCATGATAACAACAACTGCTTCAATAATACGAACTTGTTTAATGTGCAGAATAACTATGTTGTTGCCGATGATCGGTCTCCACTCTTGACCTGGTTGTCACCCTTAGAACCCAAGTTACGCCACCGGGACATACAAGAGCGCCGCGTCGACAATGTGGGAGAATGGCTCCTGGGAACTGAAGAATTCAGAAACTGGTATGACCGGGGTGGGGGTGAAGGTGAAAAGGCAGTCTTGTTTTGCTATGGAGGCCCGGGGGTCGGGAAGACATTTATCAGGTAACGAGAATTATCCTCGGAGGAGAGAAGATCGGGAGTCAGTGCTAACGGGCCGCGTTGTTAGTTCGCTGGTAGTGGACAGGTTGTGTGATCAGTCCGAAGGGCAAAACACAGCCGTTACATGTTTTTACCTAGATTTTGCAGCGCGAAAGGAGCAGTCGGTAACCAGTATTCTGGGTTCCTTGCTGGGGCAGGTCGTTGGGGGAATGGAAAAGGTTCCGGAGGAAGTAACACGGGCATTTGAAAAGCAGAAAATGGCTATTGGTGGACGGGGACCGCAACTCCCGGATATCGTGAAGATGCTGCAGTCCATCACGTCCTCACTGCGCACATTTGTGTGCATAGACGCCTTGGACGAATGTCTACCGGCGCATCGAGTCAAGCTCCTTAATTCGCTCCAACAAATCCTCGAATCATCCCCGCACACCCGAATATTCATCATTGCGAGGCCTCATGTTCGAGGTGAGATCGAAAGGCGTCTTTCTGGGCGAGTGATAAGTGTGTCGGTAGGGCCCAGCAAGAATGATATCATGGAATTCCTTCGTCTTAGACTAGACGAAGACGAAACTCCGGAGGCTATGAACAAAAGTCTAGAGGCAGACATTTTGGAGAAAATTCCGGAACATATGTCGGAAATGTATGTAGGGGCGGTGCTACTAGGGATCCCTCCACACGCAATCCGCTAACAAGTATGTATCTAGGTTTCTACTAGTTTCCTTAAGTATCGATGGAATTTTACACGAATCCACAATCTCCCGGAGGCGAGAAAAACTAGTCAAAATGACAAATGGATTGGAATTGGGAGATATTTATGGTGCGACGATTGAGCGGATTAAAGCGCAAGATGGGGATAAATCGAGACTTGGGATGACAGCGTTGATGTGGATCAGCCATGCGGAACGGCCGTTGCAAGTGGATGAGCTTTGTCACGCCTTAGCAGTCCAGCTAGGCTCCACGGATTTTGATGTTGGCAACATCCCTTCGATGTCGACATTGGTGAACTGCTGTCAGGGCCTTATTACTGTGGATAAGGAAGCATCAACTGTACGATTGATTCATTTTACCCTGCAGGAGTATCTTTCCGCTCATCCCGATATATTCATTAAACCTCACTCGGCAATGGCCGAAATCTGTTTGACCTATCTGAATTCCAAACAGGTCAAAGCCCTTTCGACCACCCATTCTCCTGATACTCAGAACCCACCCTTCTTAGAATATTGTTCGGTATACTGGGGAGTGCATGCGAAAAAGGAGCTCTCGGACTACGGAAGATCACTTGCGCTGGGGTTGTTAAAGGAGCCTTATAACCAGATATCGACCGAATTACTCCTTGCGCATGCAAACTTATATTACAAGGGCCACAATACCTGTCCTCCGTTTAGTGGGCTACATTGTGCATCGTTCTTTGGAATTGTTGAAGTGGTAGCTGGTTTAATAGAGGTGGGAGGTTCTGATATCAACGGAGAAGGCTATTTGGGTTGCACACCACTTTCATGGGCTGCGCATAACGGACATGAAGAAGTTGTGAAGGTTCTACTCGGGCAGGGAGGGGCCAACCCGGACAAAGAAAATCGTGACGGCGAAACACCGCTCTTGCATGCTGCTCTGAATGGACATGAGGGAGTGGTAAAAATACTACTCGAACGGGAAGAGGTCAACCCCGACAGGGCAGATGAAACGGGCCAAACACCGCTCTTGTATGCCGCTCGGAATGGACATGAGGCAGTGGTAAAAATACTACTCGGACGGGGGGGGGTCAACCCGGACAAGCCAAATATTTGGGACGAAACTCCGCTCTTGTATGCCGCTCGGAATGGACATGAGGCAGTGGTAAAAATACTACTCGGACGGGGGGGGGTCAACCCGGACAAGCCAAATATTTGGGGCCAAACACCACTCTCGGATGCCGCTCGGAATGGACATGAGGGAGTGGTAAAAATACTACTCGGACGGGAAGAGGTCAGCCCCGACAGGGCGGATGATTGGGGCCGAACACCGCTCTCGTATGCCGCTCGGAATGGCCATGAGGCAGTGGTAAAGATTCTACTCGGATGGGAAGAGGTCAACCCGGAAAAGGCAAATATATTTGGCCGAACGCCGCTCTCGGATGCCGCTTTATGTGGACATGAGGGAGTTGTTGAAATACTACTCGGACGGGAAGACGTCAACCCCGACGGGGCGGATGGGGAAGGCCGAACACCCCTCTCGTGTGCCGCCGGGAATGGACATGAGGGAGTGGTAAAAATACTACTCGGACGGAAAGAGGTCAACCCTGACAAGGCAGATAAAAGGGGCTCAACACCGCTCTCGTATGCGTCTTCGAGTGGACATAATAGGATAGTAGCGCTGCTACAGTCTCACAAAGAGGCAGCCCCTAGGACAATTTAAACCCTGGGAGACACCTCCCTGTGGAAATACCTGCCCTCCCTCCCCTTTCTGGGTATCTTACCCCACTGTGATGCACTTGGACACCACCCTGTCGACTGGGGTGATCCTGTGACCCGGGAATGCAGATTCACGCCATACCCTCTTGCGCCTTTTGGCTATTTCTTTCGCGACTGGGTGAGGATTTACGATTTCTTTTTACATTTTCCGTTCTGTTCGGTTCGAGTGAAATTTCTATCCGTTCGAGGAGCTCGAATTTATACATTGCTTGTGTATTTCATCCTGTTATATTTAATTCTTCTCTCTCTTTAAATCTTTACTTCATTTTTTTCTTGTGTGGTTTTTTTCCTTCCTTTTTCCCCTCTCCTCCCCCAAGAACGATATATAGACTGCATAATACAGTGTTTCCTTTAAGCAGATAAATGGGGTGTATGATGGCGCGAGGAGTCTTGAGGAGATTGTCAAAAGCTGGAAAAATGTGATACCTTGCTGTACTGTACTAGTACTTGCGGTAGAAGGCTAGTAGCCCGTGCCGACTGGAGCTAGATATGCCAGACGGGCTTCTTCAGGAACTATGATACAACGAATTTTGATCATCTTTCGATAGAACCTTTTTCGCAGGACAATCCGAATAGAAGGGGAAAAGAAGAATATTGCAGAGAGTTTTGATGACTGTTTCAAGTCATGAGGGAATTGGGGGGACGGTTTTTCGTTTTTATTTTGATGAATGCCTTCGAGTTCCGCCTCGTATTGAAAATGTATCTAGAAACATGGAGTCTGGTTAAGGACTAACCCGGCCAGATAGACTAGTGCCCAGCATTCTAAATGGGTCTAAACATGACGGCTGTTTAAGGTATTGCACTTTGCCTATTACTGACTAGTCATTGCTGATCGCAACGCTACAGCAACGCTAAAAAGCTGTGAAATTCGGGAACAAGCGAACGGATGAATACCCTCGAATTCATAATATCACACTGAAAATGTTTTTTGGTTCAGGGATTGCAAGAGGCCTACAGAAATAACTTACCATTTAGTTATGATAAAAGTAACCCCATAATCACCGAAAGTTACTCGCTAAGTTAGTGGACATCCACCTCCGGCCCCGCCCCGCTTGAAGTCCTCCAACCCCAAGCTCACCCGGTCATCAAACGCCATCCCCCCCGCATCGGCCCCCGTTCCCCGATACATCGAATTCACCAACAACAACCACACCTATTCCTATTTGCGCAATCATGATAAGAGGGACCTCTTGCTTGAGAAGTAGTGTAGTGCTCAGAATGGAGCAAAATCAGCTGAACTCAGTATGCCCATCATGAACACAAGATTGTCTGCGTATAGTGGCTCCTGATCACCCAAATGGTTAGGGTCTACCATTTTAAACCTAGGTGGGTGCCAGAAGTTCAGGGGATAATGGTCAATGGCATAGTTAGCGATACGAGTATTAGTACCGCCCTCACCTAAGTGTCGTTGGCACACCGCTAGGGGCAAGCAGCGAATTCGAACGAAGGAATGGGTAAACTGTAAAAAAAAAACGCTAATCGGTAAATAAAAAAGGTGGGGTAAGGTGGGGGGTGCGGACCGCTTTTGTTGCCAAGATCGTTCGGGTGGAAAATTCCATCGTTGCGAGCAAGAGCTTTCCGATATTTGGGCACACCGGATAGAACTTTGCTGTGCTGCTTCAAGTTGGCTGGTATATTAGCTCGGGTGCGGGTTTTCACAAAATCAAAAGAGTTTCTTATGGCAGCGTAGGTGACTACGGATCTAGAAACCATTTCTCTTCGAGTCTAATTGATCCTGAGAGACTTGGGAAGGATATCAGTGTGAGCTACGTGCCCCAGGGTGTGGCATTGGGTGGGGGTCGTGGGGGCTCATTGTAAGGGCTATCGCAGTTTCACAACCGGCCAAATCATCGTTCGCGTGGCGTAAGGCGCCAGTTATTTACAGGGAACAGGCATAAAAAAGTGGTAGGCTGCATAAGTAATGTCTCAGTAGTTGTGGTGCGCGGTGGGAGGAAAAACATTCAGAAAACAAGCGGTTCCTCTCATGCTATGGAACTGATAAAGGGAAATCTTAGTGAATGATGTGGATGACCTCTCTTCCAGCAGATTTACCATCAAATCAAACACTTATAGATGCTTACTGGGGATGGTGCCCAAATCCTTAAATCGGTATTCTGCGTAATGCTGTTCTCACTTCTACCAGGCTTAGGATCCTCACAGCCTATTTCGAGGATCACTATTCTCTTGTATCTTCATGTTGAGATTCTACATATCTGTTATACTATTGTGTATTTTTCTTCTTCTTGTCTACTGGTAATCATCAAAAAACTTAGCACTTGAATTAGAACACTGGATGGTAAACTGTTGTTGTTCAAGAGGTACAGTGCGGTACTTGTACTTCACCATTACAAGATACAGTATTTTCTCTGAGAAGGTGGTTCGGTTGCTGTTTGGCTTACTTGTAGAGTGCCGTAACTTTGTCAGGAACCAACATAGCCCACCCCTGTGCCGTGCCACTTTTTTATGCTTGTCCCCCGCACCCGGGGTACCAGACTTTTGATGAGGGAAATGGTGGCTTTTATCCGTAATTGTAGTGACTATGTATATTGTTGGTGAACTTCATTCTCTAGAGTGGGAAAACCTTGTGTGACTAAAGTTGAAGCTCCCGCTCTCACCACTTGCGATGATATATGTGGTTTCCACCATATTGTTTTTCGCAGTGTTGGTCAGCAAGGCTGCAATGCTTGATTTATGGATCTAGTTGGGCTTGCTCTACGCCGGCGCTTGGAGTTTCTCTATAGATGGCGGTTTGTATGGTGCGACACATTTCTTCTGTGTTCTATGAAGTGATATGTGCAGCGCTGCTTTAGTGCCAGAGGACCCCCGCATTTCCTTAACAAGGCCCCGCTTTCCCACAGCTTCCAAGAATATCATCAATCGATCATACTCAATAAATCCTCCTCTACAACAGTGAGAGCAGCAAAAGCGGAAGATGTCTCAATATACCGTCGATAATAGTGCCTTCTCCAATAATAGCAACTCTTTTAATGTGCAGAATATCTATGCTGCGGATGATCGGTCTCAACTCTAGCCTGGTTATCACCCCTAGAGCCCAGGCTACGGCACCAAGATATCCAAGAGCGTCGCGTCGATAATGTAGGGGAATGGCTCCTGCAAACTGAGGAATTTAGAAGCTGGCATGACTGGAGTGGTGAACGTGAAGGTGATAAGCCTGTATTGTTTGGGTATGGAGGTCCGGGGGTCGGAAAGACTTTCATCAGGTAATGAGAACCATTCTCTGAGCAGAGAAGAATGGGAGTTAGTGTTAATAGGCTATCATGTCAGTTCGCTGGTAGTGGACAAGTTGTGCGATCAGGCCAGAGGACAAAGAACAGCCGTTGCGTGCTTTTACTTTGACTTCGCGGCCCGAAAGGAGCAGCCTGCGACCAGTATGCTGGGTTCATTGCTGAAGCAGGTCGTCGGCGGGATGGAAGCGATTCCGGAGCAAATATCAGAGGCCTTTCAGGAGCAGAAAAAGGTCATTGGTGGACGGGGACCACAACTTCCGGATATCGTGAAGATGTTACAAACCATCACGTCCTCACTACGCACATTCGTATGCATAGACGCTCTGGACGAATGTGAGGCGATGCATCGAGTCAAACTCCTTAATTCGCTGAAACAAATCCTCGAAAAGTCACCACGCACACGAATATTCATTACCGGAAGGCCTCATATTCGCGCCGAGATTGACAAGCGTCTTGCTGGGCGAGCGGCAAGTGTATCTCTAGGTCCTAGCAAAGGTGATATCGTCGAATATCTTCGTGTTAGACTAGATGAGGATATAACGCCGGACGCTATGGAAGAGAGTTTGGAGGCAGAAATTCTGGAGAAGATTCCGGAAAATATGTCGGACATGTACGTAGGCAATAAGACTAGGGATCGCGCCTTCAAACTATCCGCTAATATACACGCATCTAGGTTTCTACTGGTTTCCTTAAATATAGATGCAATCTTACACGAATCAACAATCTCCCGAAGAAGGGAAAAGCTTAGCGAAATGACAAATGGATTGGAATTGGAAGATGTTTATGGTACGACGATCGAGCGGATAAAAGCACAAGATGGGGACAAGTCGAGGCTTGGGATGACAGCGTTGATGTGGATCAGCCATGCGGAACGACCGTTGAAAGCGGATGAGCTCTGCTACGCCTTAGCAGTCCAGCTAGGCTCCATGGATTTTGATGTTGGCAACACCCCTTCGATGTCGACATTGGTGAACTGCTGTCAAGGCCTTATTACTGTGGATAAGGAGGCATCAACCGCTCGATTGATCCACTTTACCCTGCAGGAGTATCTTTCCGCTCATCCCGATATATTCAGTAGACCTCACTCGGCAATGGCCGAAATCTGTTTGACCTATCTGAATTCCAAACATGTCAAATCCCTTTCGACTACTCCTTCTCCTGATACTAGGGGCGCACCCTTTCTAGAATATTGTTCGGTATACTGGGGAGTACATGCGAAAAAGGAGCTCTCGGACTACGGGAGATCACTTGCGCTGGAGTTGTTAAAGGAGGATTATAGCCAGATATCGACCGAACTACTCCTTGCGCATGCAGAGCTGTTTGACAAGGACTACGATATTTGTACTCCATTTAGTGGGCTCCACTGCGCATCGTTCTTTGGAATTGTTGAAATGGTAGCTGCTTTAATAGAGGTGAGAGGTTCAGACATCAACGGGGGAGACTTTTCGGGTTGTACACCACTTTCACGGGCTGCGCATAATGGGCATGAAGAAGTTGTGAAAATTCTACTCGGGCGGGGAGAGGTCAACCCGGACAAGACAGATAAATTCGGCACAACACCGCTCTCGGCTGCCGCTCAGAATGGACATGAGGGAGTTGTCAAAATACTACTCGGAAGAGAAGAGGTCAATCCCGACAAGGTTGATGTGGACGGCCGAACACCGCTCTCGCTTGCCGCTTTATGTGGACATGAGGGAGTTGTCGAAATACTACTCGGACGGGAAGACGTCAACCCCGACGGGGCGGATGGGGAAGGCCGAACACCCCTCTCGTATGCCGCCGGGAATGGACATAAGGGAGTGGTAAAAATACTACTCGAACAGGAAGAGGTCAACCCAGACAAGGCAGATAAATGGGGCCAAACACCGCTCTTTTTTGCCGCTAAGTATGGACAAGAGGCAGTGGTAAAAACACTACTCGGCCGGGAAGAGGTCAACCCCAACAGGGCGGATAGATGGGGCCAAACACCGCTCTTTTATGCCGCTCGGAATGGCCATGAGGGAGTATTAAAAATACTACTCGAACGGGAAGAGGTCAACCTCGACAAGCCAGATAAATGGGGCTCAACACCGTTCTCGTATGCCGCTCAGTATGGACATGAGAGGATAGTAGCGCTGCTAAAGTCTCGCAAAGCGGTAACCCCGAGTACCATTTAAGCCCTAGGAGCCGCCGCTTCTTGGAAATACCCGCCGCCCCTTCCATTCCCGGGCATGTTACCCGCTGCGACGTACTTAGCATCCATGTCGACGGGGGTATGGAAATCCCATACATAGGCTGGGAATGCGATACAGGCCATACCCTCTTGTGCCTTTTGGCTATTTTCCTTCTCGGCTGGGTGAGGATTTTCCAGTTCCCGTTCACATGTTCCGTAGGGCTTTGTTAGAATGAAATTTCCATCCTTGCAAGAAGGTTGAGTTTATATCACAGATTTCATATTTCATTCTTCTCTCTCTGTAGATTTTTACATGTTTTGTTTTTTTGTGTGGTTTTTTTCCTTCGCCTCCCCCAGTCCTCCCCTTAGAACAATATGTAGACTGCATAATGTAGTGTTTCTCAAGCAGGGAGATGCGGTGTATGATACTGCGAAGATTCCCGAGGAGACCGTCGAGGGCTAGTCAAAGACTGCGCTTGCGGTAGAAGACTAGTAGCACGTATTGTGCTGGCTGGTAGTTGGATATGCCGGACGGGCTTCTTCAGGAACCGTGATGAAACAAATTTTGATCCTCATTCGATAGTGCTCCTCTTTTCGCAAGACAATACGAGTAGAAAAGGAAAAAGAGAAGTATTTCAGGGAATTTTGATCTCTATTTCAAGTTATGAGGAAATTAGAAAGCAGTTTTAGATTGTAATTTGGGTAAATCTCTTCGTATTCTGGTGGTTATAAGGTTTAGAAATTATGGTAGTCTGCTCTGCCGGGGATATGGCGGGCGCAAACCACGTGTTATTAAAAGCCAAACCATTTAAGAATAGAAGGTAAAATTATAAAGTGGAGGCATAGTCGGCCGGATATCATACCTGCAAGGTATTACTCGAGTGTATCAAGCTTCCATCTTCTTTATCCCCTACCCACAACCCAAACCTCAACCTTCCGGGGCTATTATTAAATAGAAGCTCAAGTAAGGTATCATGTAACAGAACTCAACTCCATATCCCAACGCTAATAGTTAGAAACACTCATCTCAAAGTTCTAAGCAATTCCAGGAATGTGGGGGGATAATCGCGCCTTTTGCACATTTCGCTCTCCGTAGATGGGGATCGTCTACCATCTATTCTCACCCTTAACTTTATTCCATAACAGCTCGTTCCCAGCTTTGTATCGCAATAGCATCCAACAAGTCTCCACAATAGCCTTTAGCAATGTGCTTGTACGGATCTTGGGCTGGGGCTATTTACTCTGATATTTGTGTATTAAAAAAGTATCCTGAAATATGGAGTCTGGGTTAGGACTGATTTGGGTGGGTAGGAATAGGTATGGTCGGTGTTGGTGATGTTGGCGTATCGGGAATGGGGGCCGATGCAGGGGGGTGGCGTTTGATGGCCGGGTGAGTTTGAGGGTGGGAGACTTCAAGCGGGGTGGGGTGGGGGGTGGGTGTCTTCTTGCGAGTGACTTTCGGTGATTATGGTGTAACATTTCCTTCCATCTAAAGTAAATGGTGGGTTGTTTCGGTGGACCTCTCGGAGTCCCTGAGCCAAAAAAATTTCAAGTGTCATATTATATGAATTCGAGGGTATGATATCCATAGATAAAATAAAATAAAGTAAATAAAATGGGAGTGGGGGGGGGGGGGGTGCCGGCGATTTTTGCCGCCAAGATCGTGCCGCTATAAAACACTCCGCCGCTGCGAGCAAGAGCTTTGCAACGTTTGGAGACACCAGATCGAACTTTGCTGTGCTGCTTCAGGTTGGAATGCTAGCTCAGGTGTGGTTTTTCAAAAAACCAAAAGAGTTTCCTATGGCATCCTAAGTGGCTAAGGAGCTAGAAGCCACCTTTCTTCGGGTCTAATTGATTTTGCGAGAGCTGGGAAGGATATTTGTGTAAGATACGTGCCCCCGGATGTAGTATTGTTAGGGATAAAATTTGGCTTTACTCACTTTGCAGTTTTTTCAGCTGGTTTACGAATAGCTTAGGCAGTATAGCGGTTCATAATGTGACTTTGCTTGATCGCGTTTTCTGCAGGGGTGGATGCGCTTAGTCTTGGCGGACAGGGGGGGGGACTCTGTGTAGGGTTACGGTCTTTCGCTTCTCTTATGCTTTCTCCCCACCACCACGACGACGGCACCGCAGCACAACGGAGGAACCGTTTGGATTGTGAACTGAGGGAGGAAGGAAAATTTTGTGATAGCAGATAACAAGAGGAGGATCTCCTGTACCTTGATAGTCGGACAACTGGGAAGGTTGGGCTTTCTTTGCGGTTGGATTTTTTTTCTCTTCTTTGCGGTTTTCAGGGTTGGCTTTGGGTGCTCTGCGAGTACGGTCGGCGCTTAGACTATCTTTGTGAATGGCCACTTCTATGGTGGAACCCTTTTCTTCTCCGGTGTTCCATAAAGTGATATGTGCAACGCTCCTTTAATGACAGAAGACCCCCGCTTTTTCTTTGCAGGACCCCACTTTCCCCCAACTCCCAAGGATATCATCAACCGACGATACTCAATAGCTCCTCCTCTACAAAAGTGCAAGCAGCAAAAAGTGGAAGATGTCTCAAAATGCCATCCATGATTATATCAACTGCTTCAATAATACGAACTCTAATAATACGAACTCTAATAACACGAACTCTTTTAATGTGCAGAATAACTATGTTGTTGCTGATGATCGGTCTCCACTCTTGACCTGGTTGTCACCCTTAGAACCCAAGTTACGCCACCGGGACATACAAGAGCGCCGCGTCGATAATGTTGGAGAATGGCTCCTACAAACTGAAGAATTCAGAAGTTGGCATGACGGGAGTGAAGGTGAAGGTGAAAAGGCAGTCTTGTTTTGCTATGGAGGTCCAGGGGTCGGGAAGACATTTATCAGGTAACAGGGATTGTCCTCGGGGGAAAGAAGAAAGAGAGTCAGTGCTAACAGGCCTCGATGTTAGTTCGCTGGTAGTGGACAGATTGTCCGATCAGTCCAGGGGGCAAAACACAGCCGTTACATGTTTCTACCTAGACTTTGCAGCACGAAAGGAGCAGTCCGTGGCCGGTATTTTGGGTTCCTTGCTGAGACAGGTCGTTGGGGGAATGGAAAAGGTTCCGGAGGAAATAACACAGGCCTTTGAAGAGCAAAAATTGGCTAATGCTGGGCGGGGACCGCAACTCCCGGATATCGTAAAGATGCTACAGTCTATCACGTCCTCACTGCGCATGTTTGTATGCATAGACGCCTTGGACGAATGCACAGCGGCGAACCGAGTCAAGCTCCTTAATTCGCTCCAAAAAATCCTCGGATTATCCTCGCACACCCGAATATTCATCATTGCAAGACCTCATGTTCGAGGTGAGATCGAAAGGCGTCTTTCTGGACGAGTGATAAGTGTGTCGGTAGGGCCCAGAAAAAATGATATCATTGAATACCTTCGTCTTAGACTTGACGAGGACGAAACTCCGGAGGCCATGAGTGAAAGTCTAGAGGCAGACATTCTGGAGAGGATTCCCGAAAATATGTCGGAAATGTATGTAGGGACAATGCTACTAGGAACCCCTCCACACGCAATCCGCTAATAGATATGCTTCTAGGTTCCTACTCGTTTCCTTAAGTATCGATGGAATCTTACACGAATCCACAATCTCTCGGAGACGAGAAAAACTAAGCAAAATGACAAATGGATTGGAGTTGGGAGATGTTTACGGTGCGACGATCGAGCGGATACAGGGGCAAGATGGGGACAAATCGAGACTTGGGATGATAACGTTGATGTGGATCAGCCATGCGGAACGGCCGCCGCGAGCGGATGAGCTCTGCCACGCCTTAGCAGTCCAGCTAGGCTCCACTGATTTCGATGTTGGCAACATCCCTTCGATGTCGACATTGGTGAACTGCTGTCAGGGCCTTATTACTGTGGATAAGGAGGCATCAATTGTTCGATTGATCCACTTTACCCTACAGGAGTATCTTTCCGCTCATCCAGATCTATTCATTAAACCTCACTCGGCAATGGCCGAAATCTGTTTGGCCTATCTGAATTCCAAACAGGTCAAAGACCTTTCGATTGCTCCTTCTCCTGATACCCAGGACACACCCTTGCTAGAGTATTGTTCGGTATACTGGGGAGTGCATGCGAAAAAGGAGCTCTCGGACTATGGGAGATCGCTCGCGCTGGAGCTATTAAAGGAGGATTATAGCCCGATATCGACCGGATTACTTCTTGTGCATGCAGGCCTGTATCCCATCTGTGCCTGTCCGTTTAGTGGGTTGCACTGCGCGTCGTTCTTTGGAATTGTTGAAGTGGTAGCTGCTCTAATAGAGGTGGGTGGTTCTGATATCAACGGAGAAGACTATTATGGTCGTACACCGCTTTTATGTGCCGCGCATAATGGGCATGAGGAAGTGGTTAAAATTCTACTCGGGCAGGGAGAGGTCAACCCGGACAGGGCACATAAATCGGGCCGAACACCGCTCAGGCATGCCGCTCAGAATGGACATGAGGGAGTGGTGAGAGTACTACTCGAACGGGAAGAGGTCGACCCGGACAAGGCAGATGAGAACGGCGAAACACCGCTCTTTTATGCCGCTTTTTATGGGCACGAGGGAGTGGTAAAAATACTACTCGAACGGGAAGAGGTCAACCCTGACAAGCCAAATAGATGGGGCTCAACACCACTCTCGTATGCCGCTCGGAATGGACATGAGGCAGTGGTAAAAATTCTACTCGAACGGGAAGAGGTCAATCCGGACAGGCCAAATACTTGGGGCGAAACGCCGCTCTGGTATGCTACTCAGGATGGCTACGAGAGGATAGTAGCGCTGCTACAGTCTCGCAAAGCGGTAACCCCCAGTAGCATTTAAGCCCTAAGAGACCCCGCCTCTTGGAAATACCCGCCGCCCCTTCCCTTTCCCGCCATGTTACCCGCCGTGATGTACTTGGCATCACCATGCCCACGGGGGTATGGCAATCCCATAGGCTAGGAATGTATCATAGATACACGCCACACCCTCTTGTGCCATTTGGCTATTTTCCTTCTCGGCTGGGTGAGGATTTACGGGTTTCCGTTCATATATTCCGTAGGGCTTTGGTCGAATGAAATTTCCATCCTTGCAAGAAGGTTGAGTTTATATCATAGATTTCATATTTCATTCTTCTCTCTCTGTAGATTTTTACATGTTTTTTTTTTGTGTGGTTTTTTCCCTTCATTTTCTTCCCGGCCTCCCCTTAGAACGATATGTAGACTGCATAATGTAGTGTTTCTCAAGCAGGGAAATGTGGTGTATGATACCGTAAAAACCGAAATAATTGGGCATGGCGCTAGGACGTCCAGAATTGCCCCTTTTGATTAGGGGGACAAAACACACCGCGAAGATTCTCCTTCAGCCCTCACCTGAGACAGCAGACCTTACCAGGAGAGGCAACTCCAACGTCCTAGCGTGATGCCCAATTATTTCGGTCTTTACGGTAGTGCGAAGATTCCCGAGGAGACCGTCGAAGGCTAGTCAAAGACCGCGCTTGCGGTAGAAGACTAGTAGCACGTATTGTGCTGGCTGGTAGTTGAATATACCAGACGGGCTTCTTCAGGAACCATGATAAAACAAATTTTGATCCTCATTCGATAGTGCTCCTCTTTTGGCAAGACAATACGAGTAGAAAAGGGAAAAGCGAAGTATTGCGGGGAATTTTGATCTCTATTTCAAGTTATGAGGAAATTAGAAAGCAGTTTTAGATTGTAATTTTGGTAAATCTCTTCGTGTTCTGGTGGTTATAAGGTTCAGAAATTATGGTAGTCTACTCTACCAAGGATATGAGGGGCGCAAACCACGTGTCATTAAAAGCTAAACTATGTAAGAATAGAAGGTAAAATTATCAAGTGGACGCATAGTCGGCCGGATATTATACCTGCAAGGTATTACTCGAGTGTATCAAGCTTCCATCTTCTTTATCCCCTACCCACAACCCAAACCTCAACCTTCCGGGGCTATTATTAAATAGAAGCTCAAGTAAGGTATCATGTAACAGAACTCAACTCCATATCCCAACGCTAATAGTTAGAAACACTCATCTCAAAGTTCTAAGCAATTCCAGGAATGTGGGGGGGTAATCGCACCTTTTGCACATTTCGCTTTGCGTAGGTGGGGATCGTCTACCATCTATGCTCACCCTTATCCCATAACAACTCATTCCCGGCTTTGTATCACAATAGCATCAAACAAGTCTCCAGAATAGCCTTTAGCAATGTGCTTGTACGGATCTTGGACTGGGGATTTTTACTCTAAGGATTGCCTATTGAAAAAATATCTAGAAATATTGAGGCTGGCATAGGGCTGACTTGGGTGGATAGGAATGGGTGTGTTCGGTGTTGGTGAAGTTGGTGTGTCGGGGAATGGGGGCCCATGCGGGGGGGGGGGATGGCGTTTGGTGGCCGGGTGAGTTTGAGGGTGGAAGATTTCAAGGGAAGTGGGGCCGGAGGTGGATGTCCGCTAGCGTGTAACTTTCGGTGATTATGGGTGTGGCATCCACTTTTATAATTAATATCTTAACTAAATGGTAGGTTATTTCTGTGTCCCTCTTGCAATCACATTCACGTACGGTATCATATCATATAAATTCGAGGGAATCCACAGATAAACTATAAACAAAGACAATTGGTAAGGATAAAAATAAAGAATGAAATGGGGGAATTGGGACGACTTTTGTCGCCAAAATCGTGCCGATAAAACATTCCGTGGCTGCGAGAAAGGGCTTTTCAATATTTGAACATACCTGATAGAACTTTGCTGTGGCGCTTCAGGTTGGCATGCTAGCCAAGATGTGGTTTTTCACAAAACCAAAAGAGTTCCCTATGGCATTCTAAGTGGCTACGGATCTAGAAACTATGTTTCTTCGGGTCTAATTGATTTTGCGAGACTTAGGAAGGACATTTGTGTAAGAGACGTGCCCTCGGACGTAGTATTGTTAGGGATGAAATTTGGCTTTACTCACTTTGCGGTTTTTTCAGCTGGTTTACGAATAACTTAAGGCTCCGTTCGGCTAACAATGGGCCGTTCATCCGCCGTTCCAGACACGACCGTTGACAGCCATGAACGGTTGCTGGAGATCTGGTCGACACCAAGAAACGGCTGTTCGGTTAACTGGGCTGTTCAACTGACCGTTCATTAGTCAACCTCGTAATTGAAGAGTTTTCAACTCATACTGCAGCCCTTCAACTGCACATTCACGATCGCATAAAATGTTGTTATTGGCATATGGAAAGTGTCAAAAAGTGGAGCTCGGTGGCCTTGGAGAAATTCATTAATGAAAGCTTCACTAGAGAGGGCAGACATATTATGGAGTGAACTGATGTGTATGTGTATAGATCACGATTCACACAATTAGCTGTCTGGTAAGATGATTTTTGTCGGTGCCTTGAGAGGGCCATTGTCGTTGTCAATGGTGATGAACGGCAGACGAAAAGGACCTCCAGAGGTCCTCTTCACTTCCGACCGCCTACACCTTTTTTCACTAAACGGAAGCCTCTTAACTGAACACCAATCTTCCTCCTGAACGGTCCCGTTGGAGGGAACGGTCCAACCCTCTCAATTCCCTATTCGAACGGTCCGTTCAGCTGTTAACCGAACGCAGCCTTAGGCAGTAGATAGGAGTTCATGATGTGACTTTGCTTGAAAAGGCGTCACGTTTTCTGCAGGGGTGGAAGTGCTTAGTCTTGGCGGACTCTACGGAGGTACTCACCTCGCCGGAATTAGTCATGGGTCACGTGAACTGGAGGAAGGGCTATTTAGCGTGGATTTGCTCTAGCTATAGTCCACGTGACCAATGACTAATTCCGGCGAGGTGAGTACAGGGCATAAGTTTTGTAGGTTCCACAAGCGAGGTTTGCTGCCCTCACCCCTTGTGTAACCTACAATACTTATGCCCTGTACCTCCGTAGATAAGTTTACTATCCCTACCATGGCGACGACGGTACCACAGCACAACAGAGGAACCGTTTGGACTGCGAACCACGAAAGGGGAATTTGTGATCTCCTGTATCATACCTAGATAGTTGGACAACTAGGAAGGTTGGGCTTTCTTTGCGGTTGGATTTTTTCTCTCTTCTTTGCGGTTTTCTGGGTTGGCTTTGGGTAAAGGATTTGCGGATTAGCTTAGTGGATTTGAATTGATTGTGACTTGTGTGATTTCTCTTTCTTGGTGGGATTTCTTGAGAGTGACAATTGTTTGCCCTTACCTCTTGCGTTTTGAGGAGTAGATATTATACACTATCTCGGGGTTCTTCGTGTTCAGTATCGTGTGGGGATCGTGGGGGTTCTTGTAACCCCCACAATCCCAGTTTCATAGCTGACCAAATCATCGTTGGCGTGGCGCAAGGCGCCCGTGATTTACCCCGGGTACCGGACATTTGATGAGAGAAATGGAACCTTTTTATTCGTAATTTAGTGGCCATCTATATATTATTGGTGAGCATCTATCTCTAGAGTGGGAAAGCCTTGTATATCTTAAGTTGAAACTCTCGCTGTCACTACTTGCAATGATATTTGTGGCTTCCACTGGGAATTGTTTTTCGCAGTGTCGGCCACCAAGGCTGCCATAATTTATTTATGGATCTAGTTGGGCTCGTCCTATGGCCGGCTCTTGGGGTTTCTTTGTGAATGGCCATTTGTATGGTGCGACACTTTTCTTCGGTGTTCCATCAAGTGATATGTGCAACGCTGCTTCAAAACCAGAAGACCCCTGCTTTTCCTAGCGACCCCGCTTTACTCCAGCTCCGAAGAATATCATCAACTTACCATACTCAATAACTCCTCCTCTACAACAGTGCGAGCAGCAAAATCGGAAGATGTCTCAATATACCGTCGGTAATAGTGCCTTCTCCAATAATAGCAACTCTTTTAATGTGCAGAATATCTATGCTGCGGATGATCGGTCTCAACTCCTAGCCTGGCTATCACCCCTAGAGCCCAGGCTACGGCACCAGGATATCCAAGAGCGTCGCGTCGATAATGTAGGGGAATGGCTCCTGCAAACTGAGGAATTCAGAGGCTGGCATGACTGGAGCGGTGAAGGTGAAGGTGAAGACGATAAACCTGTATTGTTTGGGTATGGAGGTCCGGGGGTTGGGAAGACTTTTATCAGGTAACGGAAATTATTCTCTGAGGGGAGAAGCAAGGGAGTCAGTGCTAACGGGCCACTATGTTAGTTCGCTGGTAGTGGACAGGTTGTGCGATCAGGCCAGAGGACAAAGCACAGCCGTTGCGTGCTTTTACTTTGACTTCGCAGCCCGAAAGGAGCAGCCTGCGGCCAGTATGCTGGGTTCCTTGCTGAAGCAAGTCGTCGGCGGGGTGGAAAAGATTCCGGAGCAAATATCAGAGGCCTTTCAAGAGCAGAAAAAGGTCATTGGTGGACGGGGACCACAACTTCCGGATATCGTGAAGATGTTACAAACCATCACGTCCTCACTACGCACATTCGTATGCATAGACGCTCTGGACGAATGTGCTGCGATGCATCGAGTCAAACTCCTTAATTCGGTGAAGCAAATTCTCGAAAAGTCACCACGCACACGAATATTCATTACCGGAAGGCCTCATATTCGCGCCGAGATAGACAAGCGTCTTGGTGGGCGAGCGATAAGTGTATCTCTAGGCCCTAGCAAAGATGACATCGTCGAATATCTTCGTGTTAGACTAGATGAGGATATAACGCCGGACGCTATGGAAGAGAGTTTGGAGGCAGAAATTCTGGAGAAGATTCCGGAAAATATGTCGGACATGTACGTAGGCAATAATACCGGGAATCCCGCCCCCACACTATCCGCTAATTGATATGCATCTAGGTTTCTACTGGTTTCCTTAAATATAGATGCAATCTTGAACGAATCAACGATCTCCCGAAGACGAGAAAGACTAAGCAAGATGACAAATGGATTGGAATTGGAAGATGTTTACGGTACGACGATCGAGCGGATAAAAGCACAAGATGGGGACAAGTCGAGGCTGGGGATGACAGCGCTGATGTGGATCAGCCATGCGGAACGGCCATTGAAAGCGAATGAGCTCTGCCACGCCTTAGCAGTCCAACTAGGCTCCACGGATTTTGATGTTGGCAATATCCCTTCGATGTCGACATTGGTGAACTGCTGTCAGGGACTTATTACTATAGATAAGGAGGCATCAACTGTTCGATTGATCCACTTTACCCTACAGGAGTATCTTTCCGCTCATCCCGATCTATTCATTAAACCTCACTCGGCAATGGCAGAAATCTGTTTGACCTATCTGAATTCCAAACAGGTCAAAGACCTTTCGACTGCTCGTTCTGCCAACACTCAGAACGCACCCTTTTTAGAATATTGTTCAGTACACTGGGGAGTGCATGCGAAAAGGGAGCTCTCGGACCACGGGAGATTACTTGCGCTGGAGCTGTTAAAGGAGAATTATAGCCGGATATCGACTAAGTTACTCTTGGCACATAAGGACCTATATCTCGAGGACCACGATACTTGTCCTCAGTTTAGTGGGCTCCACTGCGCATCGTTCTTTGGGATTGTTGAAGTGGTAGCTGGTTTAATAGAGGTGGGAGGTTCTGATATCAACGGGGAAGGATATTTTGGTTGTACACCACTTTCGTGGGCTGCGTATAACGGACATGAAGAAGTTGTGAAAATTCTACTCGGACAGGGAGAGGTTAGCCCGGACAAGGCAGACAGGTTGGGCATAACGCCGCTCTCGGATGCCGCTAGGAATGGACATGAGGGAGTTGTCAAAATACTACTCGGACGGAAAGAGGTCAACCCCGACACGGCTGATAAATCAGGCCAAACACCGCTCTGGCATACCGCTCGGAATGGACATATGGGGGTAGTGAAAATACTACTCGGACGGGAAGAGGTTAACCCCGACAAGGCAGATAATAACCGCGAAACACCGCTTTTGTATGCCGCTCGGAATGGACATGAAGGGGTGGTCAAAATACTACTCGGTCGGAAAGAGGTCAACCCCGAAAAGCTGGCTAATAGCGGCCGAACACCGCTCTGGCATGCCACTCGGAATGGACATGAGGGGGTGGTGAAGATGCTACTCGGACGGGAAGAGGTCAACCCGGACAGGTCAGATAAATGGGGCAAAACACCGCTCTCGAATGCCGCTCAGAATGGACATGAGGGAGTTGTCAAAATACTACTTGGACGGGAAGAGGTCAACCCCGACAAGCCGGCTAGCAGCGGCCGAACTCCGCTCTGGTATGCCGCTCAGAATGGACACGAGGCAGTGGTGAAAATACTACTCGGAGAGGAAGAGGTCTGCCCCGACAAGGTAGATAATGACGGCCAGACACCGCCCTCGTATGCCGCTTGGGATGGACATAAGGAAGTTGTTAAAATACCATTCGGACGGGGAGAGGTCAACCCGGACAAGCCAGATAAATGGGGCCAAACACCGCTCTGGCAGGCCGCCGGGAATGGGCACGAGGCAGTGGTTAAAATACTACTTGAACGGGAAGAGGTCAACCCGGACAAGACAAATGAGGACGGCCAAACACCACTCTTGGATGCCGCTCGGAACGGACATGCGGGAGTTGTCAAAATACTACTCGGACGGGAAGAGGTCAGCCCCGACAGAGCAGACCAATGGGGCCAAGCACCCCTCTTTTATGCCGCCCGGAATGGACATGAGGCAGTGGTAAAAATACTACTCGAACGGGAAGAGGTCAACCCGGACAAGCCAAATATTTGGGGCGAAACGCCGCTCTCGTGTGCCACTCAGAAAGAAAGTGAGAGGATAGTAGTGCTGCTACAGCCTCGCAAAGCGGTAACCCCCAGTACCATTTAAGCCCTGGGAGACGCCGCATCGTCGGAATACCCGCTGTCCCTTCCCTTTCCGAACATGGCACCCACTGCTATACACTTATGTATTACCCTCTATCGATTGGGGTAATCCCATAGCCTAGGAATACAGATATATATCAACCCTCTTGAGACTCTTGGCCATTTTCTTTCGCGGCTGGATGAGGATTTACGAGTTTCCGTTTACATGTTCAGTAGGGGTTTGTTCGGGTGAAATTTCTATCGTTGGGGAGATCGAGTTTACACATATCTTGCAGATTTCATCCTATCATATTTAATTCTTCTTTGTAAATTCTGACATGTTTTTTCCCTTGTATAAATCTTTTATTTCCCCCCTTCCTGTCCTTCCCTGAACGATAGAGAAACTGCATAGTGCACTGTTTTTTTTGTTTTTTTTAAAAAAAAAAGAAAAATAGAGAAATGTGGTGGTGGTGCGAAGATTCTTGAGGAGATCGTTGAGGGCTAGGCAAATACCGTGCCTGCGGTTGAAGACTAGTAGCACGTGATGTACGGGCTTGTAGTTGGATATACTGGGCTGGCTTCTTCAGGAACTGTGATAGAATAAATTTTGATCCTTATTCATCAGTGCTCTTCTTTTGGCAAGACAATACGAGTAACTTAGAGAAAGGAAAAGGAAAATATTGCAGCGAGTTTTGATCTTTATTTCAAGTTATGAGGAAATTGGAAAGCAGTTTTAGATTTTAATTTTGGTAAATGTTTTCGGGTTCTGTTGGTTATCGGGTTCATGGGGTGTGGTAGTCTGCCCCCCATGGATATGACGGGTGCAAACCACGTGTTATTAGAACCTAAGCCATGTAAGAATACAAAGCAAAATTATAAAGTGGACGCATAGTCAGCCAAGTATGATACCATACCTGCAAGGTATTATATCAAACTTCCACCTCCTCTACCCCCTACCCACACAACACAAACCTCGACATTCTGGGGCTATTATAAAATATAAACTTAAGGTAACTTATTATGTGATAGAACTCAATTTCATACTCAGCACTAATAATTAGAAACACTCGCCTTGAACCTCATAATCTAAGCAATTACAGGAATATAGAAAAAGAATCGCACTTTTTGCACATCTCGCTTTCCGTAGATGGGGATAGTCCCCCATTTATTTTCACCCTTATCCCGAAACAGCTCATTCCCGACTTTGTATCACAATACCACAATAACTTTAGCCTTTAGCAGTGCACTTGTACAGGGGGTTAAGGGTAAGTGAGGCGAAACGGTTTTCATTCGTTCCTAGGTCACTCGGCCAATGAGAGAGCAGGAAGTTTTGTTGTCGGTACATTTTGGGTTCGCCTCACTTTTTTCCCCCTCCAAAAAAGCGCCAAGATTGGCTGTTCCCATGGTTACACACACCAAACTTTGGCAAGTTAAATTCCAGTTAAGTACCCTATTCGCCTCACTTACCCTCAACCCCCTGTACGGATCTTGGACTGGGGGTTTTTACTCTAAAACTCGCCTATTGAAAAAGTATCCCCAAATATGGAGGCTGGGCTAGGACTGGCTTGGGTGGGTAGGAGTAGGTACGGTCGGTGTTGGTGAAGTTGGCGTATCGGGGAACGGGGGCCAGTGCGAGAGGGGTGGCGTTTTCATGGTCGGTTGAGATTGAGGTTGGGAGACTTCAAGCCGGGCGGGGCCAGAGGTGGATTTCCGCTAGCGAGTAACTTTCGGTGATTAACTTTATGGGTGTGGCATCCACTTTTATCTTAACTAAATTGTAGGTTATTTCTGTGCCCCTCTTGCAATCACTGAACCAGCAAATTCAAGTATGGTATGATATCATATGAATTCGAGGGCATCCATAGATAAACTGTAAACAAACAGCCAATTGGTAGCGATAAGAATAACGGCAAAGGTCTCCCATACTTGTCCCACTTTCCCACTTTATCCCTCCACTCATCCCCGCAATAGCACCATTTTATCAGATGATTGTATGATGATCGGTTAACCTACAAGTAGTTCTAGTTTAGGATATATAATATAGTAAGATGTTGTAACTGGTTAAATATATGATATTGTTATCTGATGTTATTACAATTATCAATGGAAATACAGTTATTTAGGTTTTCAGTTTCAGTTTAATTTCTTACACTATTAGAACAGCAGAGCAAGCCGAGCTGTCGAGGAAAACGAACAGAGGCCAGCAGGGGTCAGGGAGGGGGTTCACACTAGCAAGGATGAAAGGCAGCGATAAGAGATAAATATTTAATCGCATTACGATTGAGTGATGTTCCTTGAAAAAAAGATTTATTTCTTTAGCTATCTGATAGACTTGAGATCATCTGATAAAATTGTGGTATCGGAGGGATGGGTGGTACGGGAGGGGTAATACGTGAAGCTTTTATGGGAGACCTTTACCGTAAAAATAAAGAATAAAATAGAGGGGGTGTCGCTATAAAACATTCCATGGCTGTGAGAAAGGGCCTTTCAACATTTGGACACACCGAATAGAACTCTGCTGTGCTGCTTCAAGTTCGCTAGAATGTTAGCCCGCAGTTTTCCACAAGGTCAGAAGGGTTTCCTAGCAACATAAGTGGCTGCGGGTCAAGAAACGATTTTCCTTCGAGTCTAATTGATCCCGCCGGACTTGGGAAGGATATCAATGTGAGAGACGTGCCCCTCGGGTGCAGTATCGGGTGGGGGCCGTGGGGATTTTTTGTATGTAAGGACTGTCGCAGTTTCATAGGTGACTAGATCACCGTTCGCGTGGCATAAGGCACCCTTGATTTACCTGGGGCACCGGGCCTTTGGTGGGGGAAATCGTGACTTTTATTATTCGCAATTGTGGCGGCCACCTATATATTATTGGTAAACTTCTATCTCTAGAGTGGGGGAGCCTTGTATCATATCTTCAGTATACCCTCGCTATCACCACTTGCGACCATATTTGTGGCTTCCATCAAGGATTGTTTGTTAGCCACCAAGGCTACCATAATTTATGTATGGATTTGGTTAACAGAGGTGCTCTGCGAGTAGAGTCGGCGCTTAGCTTCGGTGTCCCATAAAGTGACAACTTATGTGCAAGGCTGCCCTAATGGCAGAAAACCCCCGCTTTCCCCCAACCCCCAGAGGTATAACCAACCGACCATACTCAATAAATCCTCCTCTACAACAGTGCAAGCAGCCAAAGCGGAAGATGTCTCAAAACCCCATCCATGATAATATCAACTGCTTCAATAATACGAACTCCAATAATACGAACTCCAATAACACCAACTCTTTTAATGTGCAGAATAGCTATGTTGCCGCCGATGATCGGTCTCCACTCTTAAACTGGCTATCCCCGCTAGAGCCCAGGCTACGGCATCGGGACATCCAAGAGCGCCGCGTCGATAACGTGGGGGAATGGCTCCTACAAACTGAAGAATTGAGAACCTGGCATGGCAGGAGTGGTGAAGGTGAGGGCGATAAGGCAGTCTTGTTTTGCTACGGGGGTCCAGGAGTCGGGAAGACATTTATCAGGTAACGGGAATTATCCTCGGAGGAGAGAAGAAAGGGAGTCAGTGCTAATGGGTCATGGTGTTAGTTCGCTGGTAGTGGACTGGTTGTGCGATCAGTCCGAGGGGCAAAACACAGCCGTTACGTGTTTCTACCTAGACTTCGCAGCGCGAAAGGAGCAGTCTGTGGCCAGTATTCTGGGTTCCTTGCTGAGACAAGTCGTTGGTGGAATGGAAAAGGTTCTAGGGGAAGTGACACGGGCATTTGAAAAGCAGAAAATGGCTATTGGTGGACGAGGACCACAACTCTCGGATATCGTGAAGATGCTGCAGTCCATCACGTCCTCACTGCGCACATTTGTATGCATAGACGCCTTAGACGAATGTCTCCCAGCGCATCGAGTCAAGCTCCTTAATTCGCTCCAACAAATCCTCGAAACATCCCCGCGTACCCGAATATTCATCATCGCAAGACCTCATGTTCGAGGTGAGATCGAAAGGTGTCTTCCTGGACGAGTGATAAATGTGTCGGTAGGGCCTAGCAAAAATGATATCGTGGGATACCTTGGTCTTAGACTTGACGAGGACGAAACTCCGGAAGCTATGAATGAAAGTCTAGAGGCAGACATTCTGGAGAAAATTCCGGAAAATATGTCGGAAATGTATGTAGGGGCGATGCTACTAGGAATCCCACCACACGCAATTCGCTAATGGATATACATCTAGGTTTCTACTGGTTTCCCTAAGCATCGATGGAATCTTGCACGAATCCACAATCTCCCGGAGACGAGAAAAACTAGTCAAAATGACCACTGGATTGGAACTGGGAGATGTTTACGGCGCGACGATCGAGCGGATAAAGGCGCAAGGTGGAGATAAATCGAGACTCGGGATGACAACGTTGCTGTGGATCAGCCATGCAGAACGGCCGCCGCTAGCGGATGAACTTTGCCACGCATTAGCAGTCCAGCTAGGCTCCACGGATTTTGATGCCGGCAACATCCCTTCGATGTCGACATTGGTGAGCTGCTGTCAAGGACTTATTACTGTGGATAAGGAGGCATCAACTGTTCGATTGATCCACTTTACCCTACAGGAGTATCTTTCCTCTCATCCTGATCTATTCACTAAACCTCACTCGGTCATGGCCGAAATCTGCTTGACCTATCTAAATTCCCAACAGGTCAAAGCCCTTTCCACTGCTCCTTCTCCTGATACCCTGGGCGCATCCTTTCTAGAATATTGTTCGGTGTACTGGGGAGTGCATGCGAAAGGGGGGCTCTCGGACTATGGGAGATCACTTGCGTTGGAGCTATTAAAAGAGAGTTATAGCCTGGCATCGACCGAATTACTCCTTGCGCACAAAGACCTGTATCTCGAGGACGACGATACTTGTCTGTTTAATGGGCTGCACTGCGCATCTTTCTTTGGAATTGCTGAAGTTGTAGCTGCTTTAATACAGGTGGGAGGTTCTGACATCAACGGGGAAGGCTGTTTTGGTCGTACACCACTTTCATGGGCTGCGTATAATGGACATGAAGAAGTTGTGAAAATTCTACTCGGGCGGGGAGAGGTCAACCCGGACAAGGCAGATAAATTCGGCATAACGCCGCTCTCGGATGCCGCTAGGAATGGACATGAGGGAGTTGTCAAAATACTACTCGAACGGGAAGCGGTCAACCCGGACAAGGCAGATAAATGGGGCCAAACACCGCTCTGGTATGCTACTCGCAATAGACATGAGGGAGTGGTGAAAATACTACTCGAACGGGAAGCGGTCAACCCGGACAAGGCAGATAAATTCGGCATAACGCCGCTCTTGGATGCCGCTCGGAATGGATATGAGGGAGTTGTCAAAATACTACTCGAACGGGAAGAGGTCAATCCCGATAAGCCAGACGAGAACGGCGAAACACCGCTCTTGTATGCTACTCGCAATGGACATGAGGGAGTGGTAAAAATACTACTCGTACGGGAAGAGGTCAATCCCGACAACCCAAATAAATGGGGTAAAACACCGCTCTGGTACGCCACTCAGAATGGAAATGAGAGGATAGTAGCGCTGCTACAGTCTCGGAAAGCAGTAACCCCCAGTACCATTTAAGCCCTGTGAGACACCACCTCAACGAAATAGCCACCACCCCTCCCTTTCTAGACATCTTGCCCACTGTGATGCACTTGGATATCACCTTGTCGACGGCGGGAATCCCATAACTTGAGAATACCGATATATATCATACCCTCTTGCGCCTTTTGGCTATTTCTTTCGCGGCTAGCTAAGGATTTACGAGTTCCCGTTTGCATGGTCCGTAGGGTTGTGTTCGAATGAAATTTCTAACATTGCGGGGGTTGAGTTTATACGTAGCTACCAGGTTTCATCCTGTCATATTTAATTCTTCTCTCTGTAGATTCTTACACGCTTTTTCTCTTTTATGTTTTTTTCCCCTTCCTTCTCTCCCTGACCACCACCCCCAGCGATAGATACACAGCATAATAATATATTGCTTTTTTCAAATAGAGAAATGTTCTTTACGTGGTGTGAGGATTCTTGAGGAGGCTGTCAAAAACTGGATAAAGGCCGTACTGTACTTGCGGTTGAAGACTAGTAACATGTTCCTGCTAGCAGTTAGATATACTAGGCCGGCTTCTTCGGGAACTATGGTTCCGGAAGACAGGAGGTGGGACCTGTTTTCTCTCACCAAATGTGTGACAGTCTTGGCTGTAACGACCCATGTAATGCATGAATTTCAGCCTAGTCATTTCTGCTACTAAAATTATATATATTATTCAAATGTGTTAAACACAGAAAATTGTCTTTTTTATTGTCTTCTGCCTTTCTTGGTAAAAACTATGAGGTTAGGCTAAACCAAAATCCAAGCATTGCACGAAGCGTTACAGCCATGGCTCTCATATATTTGGTGCGAAAACTGGTCCTACCTCTCGTCTTCAGGAACCATATGATTAGGACGAATTTTGATCTTTCGATAGCGCTCTTTTCACAAAACAATACTGTCAAAGAGGGAAATGAGGGTCGCATGGAAGTAGCCGATAGACTAAGAGAATTCGCTCGGAACTTTTGACACTTTGTAGGAAGGATATGGAATGTAGGATTTACAGCCTATAATTCGTTCATTCGCTCGCTCTCACTCACTACTTCATCTAACTAAAAAAGCCAAACTAACGGTAGAGACAGGTGTATAAGTAAGAGACAAATATCATATCCTGACCCTCCTTGGATCGCCAGACCCATCTCTGTGCTTCCTGTATGCCTTTGTTTCTCCATACACTTCTATAATAAGAAGGGAAAAACAGCGGGAAAAATGTATTGCTGAACATTCTCCCGTATCCATTCCGTCCGTTCTGTCTGCATGTCTCCTGAACTCTCCATCTCACTCCCGTAACAAAGCCAAGCACATCCACCCAACAAATACGAGTAGAGAAAGAAAAAGAAAATTACTGCAGGGAATTTTGATCTCTATTTCAAGTTATGAGGAAATTCGAAAGGAGTTTTGGAATTTAATTTTGGTAAATGTCTTCGAATTCTTCCGTTTCAAAGTTTATACAGCGGGGTAGCGTACTGAGGATATAACTGGCGCATATGATGTACAGTACAATTGAAATACAAGCCATGCAAGAATAGAAAGTTAAATTATAGAGTGGACGCATAATCACCCTAGTGCAATACTGTACCGGAAAAGTATTATATCTCTCATCCATCTCCTCTATCCTCCTGCCCGCAGCCCGAGCCTCGACCTTCCGAGAATCTAAGATAAAATATAAGCTCAAGCAAGCAAGCAAGCAATTATTCAATATGCCTCAATTCTATACCCCAACACTAGTAATTCGAAACACTCACCTTAAATTCCATAATCTAAACAATTTCAAGATTGTGCAAACATAACCGCAACATTGGGACTTTTATCTCTGAGCAGATGGGGATAGTCCACCACCCATTTTCCTTCATATCCCAAAACAGCTCCCTCCCAGCTTTGTAACCCAATAATAATGCTAAACAAGGCTCCAAAATTGCTTTTAGCAATGCACTTGTACGGATATCAGACCAGGGCTTTTTGCTCCAAGACTTTGGTATTGAGTAACTATCCCGAAATACGGTGGCTGGGCTAGGACTGGCTCGGGTGGGTAGGAATAAATGTTATCGGTGTGAGCGAGAGGGGGTAGATGGCTTTTGATGACTGGGGGAGTTTGAGGGAGGAAGACTTTGAGCCCTGCGGGGCCCGAGGTTGATGTCTGCTGGCGAGTGACTTTCGGTGATCACCTTGTAGAATTTTCCTTCTATCATAACCAAAGGGTAGGCTATTTCTATAGACCTCTTGCAATCACTGAACCAACAAATTCAAGTATGATATTATATGAATTTGAGTGTATCAATAGATAAACTATAAGAAACCCCAATCGCTGGGGGTAAAAATAAATAAAAAAGATTGCGGGGTGCCGGCGACTTTTTGTCGCCAAGATGGTGCCCCTACGAAACACCCCACGGCTGCGGGCACGAGCTTTCCAACGATTGTACACACCGGATAGCACTTTGCTATGCTACTTCAAGTTGGCCGGCATGTTAGGCTAGGTGCGGCGGTTTTGCACAAAACCAAAAGAGTTTCCTATCGCATCCTAAGTGGCTACGCATCTAGAAACCATTTTTCTTCGGGTTTAATTGATCTTGCGGGGGTTTGGGAAGGATATTAGTGTAAGATACGTGCCCCTAGTGTAGTATCGGGTGGGGTCATGGGGATCTTTTTGTGAAGACTATCGCAGTTTCATAACTGACCAGATCACCGTTCACGTGGCGTAAGGCGCCCTTGATTTCCCCGGGGCACCGGACCTTTGGTGGGGGAAATCGTGACTTTTATTCCTAATTGTGGTGGCCATCTATATATTATTGGTGAGTTTCTACTTCCAGAGTGGGAAAGCCTTCTATCTTAAGTAGAAACCCCCGACCACTTGGGATGATATTTGTGGCTTTCATCAAGGACTGTCTGTCAGCCACCAAGGCTGCCATAGTTTATGCATGGATTTGGTTAATTTAGGGTTGCTCTGCGAGTACGGTCGGCGCTTAGAGTATCTTTGTGAATGGCCATTTTTATTGTGGAAACCCTTTTTCTCCGGGGTTCCATAAAGTGATATGTGCAACGCTACTCTAATGCTAGAAGACCCCCGCTTTTCCTTTGCAAGACCCTGCTTTCCCCCAACTCCCAAGGATATCATCAACCGGCGATGCCCAATAACTGCTCCCCTACAATAGTGCAAGGAGCAAAGAGCGGAAGATGTCTCAAAATCCCATCCATGATTATATCGACTGCTTCAATAATACGAACTCCAATAACACGAACTCTTTTAACGTGCAGAATAACTATGTTGTTGCCGATGATCGGGCTCCACTCTTGACCTGGCTATCCCCCCTAGAGCCCAAGTTACGCCATCGGGACATCCAAGAACGCCGCGTCGATAATGTGGGAGAATGGCTCCTACAAACTGAAGAATTCAGGATCTGGCATGACAGGAGTGGTGAAGGTAGGGGGGATAAGGCAGTATTGTTTTGCTATGGAGGTCCAGGGGTCGGGAAAACATTTATCAGGTAACGGGAATTATCCTCGGAGGGCAGAAGAAAGGGAGGGACTCTGTGCTAACGCCACTACTTCAGTTCGCTGGTAGTGGACTGGTTGTGCGATCAGTCCAGGGGGAAAAACACAGCCGTTACGTGTTTTTACCTAGACTTTGCAGCGCGAAAGGAGCACTCTGTGGCCAGTATTCTGGGTTCCTTGCTGAGACAGATCGTTGGGGGAATGAAAAAGGTTCCAGACGAGATAACACAGGCCTTTGAAGAGCAAAGAATGGCTATTGGTGGGCGGGGACCGCAACTCCCGGATATCGTCAAGATGTTACAATCAATCACGTCCTCATTGCGCACATTTGTATGCATAGACGCCTTAGACGAATGTCTACCGGCGCATCGGGTCAAACTGCTTAATTCGCTCCAACAAATCCTCGAATCATTACCGCGTACCCGAGTGTTCATCATCGCAAGGCCTCATGTTCGGGGTGAGGTCGAAAGGCGTCTTCCGGGGCGAGTGATAAATGTGTTGGTAGGACCTAGCAAAAATGATATCGTGGGATACCTTCGGCTTAGACTTGACGAGGACGAAACTCCGGAGGCTATGAATGAAAGTCTAGAGGAAGACATTCTGGAGAAGATTCCGGGACATATGTCGGAAATGTATGTAGGGGCGATGCCACTAGGAATCCCACCACACGCAATCCGCTAATAGATATGGACCTAGGTTTCTACTCGTTTCCCTAAGTATCGATGGGATTTTACACGAATCCACAATCTCCCGGCGACGAGAAAAACTAGTCAGGATGACAAATGGATTGGAGTTGGGAGATGTTTACGGTGCGACGATCGAGCGGATACAGGCGCAAGATGGGGACAAGTCGAGACTCGGGATGACAACGTTGATGTGGATCAGCCATGCGGAACGACCATTGCGAGCGGATGACCTATGCCACGCCTTAGCAGTCCAGCTAGGCTCCACGGATTTTGATGTTGGCAACATCCCTTCGATGTCGACATTGGTGAACTGTTGTCAAGGCCTTATTACTGTGGATAAGGAGGCATCAACTGTACGATTGATCCACTTTACCCTGCAGGAGTATCTTTCCGCTCATCAAGATCTATTCCTTAAACCTCACTTGGCAATGGCCGAAATCTGCTTGATCTATCTAAATTCCAAACAGGTCAAAGCCCTTCCTACCGCTCCTTCTCGTGATACTCCGGGTGCATCCTTTCTAGAATATTGTTCGGTATACTGGGGAGTGCATGCGAAAAAGGAGCTCTCGGACTACGGGCGATCACTCGCGCTGGAGCTGTTAAAGGAGGATTATAGTCAGATATCTACAGAATTCCTATTTGCGCATGAGGGGTATATCGGTGACGACAATACTTATCTTCCGTTTAGCGGTCTACACTGCGCATCGTTCTTTGGAATTGTTGAAGTGGTAGCTTCTTTAATTGAGGTTGGAGGTTCTGATATCAACGGGGAAAGCTATTTGGATTGTACACCACTTTCATGGGCTGCGTATAACGGACATGAAGGAGTTGTGGAAATTCTACTCGGGTGTGGAGAGGTCAATCCGGACAAGGCAGATGAATTCGGCATGACACCGCTCATGGATGCCGCTGGGAGAGGACATGAGGGAGTTGTCAAAATACTACTTGGACGGGAAGACGTCAACCCCAACAAGGCAAGCAATATGGGCCGAACGCCGCTCTCGCGTGCGGCTTGGAATGGACATGAGGGAGTGGTGAAAATACTACTCGAACGGGAAGATGTCAACCCGGACAAGGCAGATGAGAACGGCCAAACACCGCTCGGGCGTGCGGCTTGGACTGGACATGAGAGAGTGGTGAAAATACTACTCGAACGGGAAGATGTCAACCCGGACAAGGCAGATGAGGATGGCGATACACCGCTCTTGGACGCCGTTCAGAATGGACATGAATCAGTGGTAAAAATACTACTCGAGCGGGAAGAGGTCAACCTCGACAAGCCAAATAATCGGGGCCAAACACCGCTCTCGTGTGCTACTCGCAATGGACACGAGAGGATAGTAGCGCTCCTACAGTCTCGCAAAGCGGTAACCCCCAGTACCATTTAAGCCCTAGGAAACACCGCCCCAACGAAATATCTCCCACCCCTTCCCTTTCTAGACATCTTACCCACTGTGATGCTCTTGGACACCACCCCGTCGGCCGCGGGAATCCCAAGACTTGGGAATACCGACATATCATAAGTTACCCTCTTGCGCCTTTTGGATATTTTCTTTCGCGGCTAGATGAGGATTTGCGATTTTCTGTCTATTATACAAAGTTTTGTAGAGTGTAGTCCGAGTGAAATTTCTATTGTTAAGATACACAGCTTGTAGATTTCGCCATTCAGTATCTAATTCCTCTCCCTCTGTAAATTCTTACATATCTTGTTTTTTGTCTTGTATAGTCCTTATTCTTCTCCCTCCCCCCGAATGATAGTTAAACCGCATAATATACTGTTTTTTAAAAAAGAACAATAATAATAGCGAAATGTGGTGTAGGTGGCACGAGAATTCTTGAGGGGTTTGTCAAAAACTAGATAAAGACCGTACTGTACTTGCGGTAGCAGACCAGTAGCAGCCACCGGCCGGCAGCTAGACATACCAGACTGGCTTCTTTGAGAACTATGATGGAACGAATTTTGATCTCTCGATAGCGCTCCCCTCGCAAGACAATACGAGTAGAGAGGGAAAAAGAAAAATATTGCAGGGAGTTTTGATGTCTACCGGTATTTCAAGTCCTGAGGGAGTTGGAACCCAATTTTTATTTTTTTAAACTTGGCAAATGCCTTCCACGTGTTAATACAAGTCAAGCAATGTAAGAATATAAATTAAAATTATAAAGTACAGTTGCGTCTGGTTATTGAACCTCTTTATAGTGAATCCCCGGCTATGGAACAGTGCCCCACGGCCGTGCTAGTGAACTTACAGTAAGGTATAGTTTCCTATATTGAACGCCCATAGTAAATATTAGTGAACGAGACCTAGAAGTCTGAACTCTTGGCATTCATTACAGCTAGGTGCGACTGTGGACGCGTACTGTAATCACCCAAGTACAAAATATTATATCTTCAAGGAATAAATTTATAAATACCGCTCACCGTTTGCAACCAGCAATTCTTCCACCCTGACTTTCCCAGGAAGCATGGTTAGTTATAATACAAGACACCAATGGCGAAAAGCCAGCTTGGTAAAACATGACCCTCACAAACCCTTTCCGTACCACACCAAAGAGCCTCGACAGAATCCGGAAACCGCAGCCACCCCTCTGAGCCAAAGTGAACTTGAGATTATTCCTCTGCTCTTTTTTCGCTTTTGTTCTCCTATCCAGCCGATCGCGGATCTAGCGAGTGTGATGGGGGTAAGGTCTAGAGTCGGATTCTACATATAATACCACCAGGCAACAGCTTGATTTCCCTTATAGTCTTCTTGAGGGATGCCCAAGTTTCCGTAGGGTAGGATTTTTTGCTTTCCCTACTCTACATAGTGGATTTTTTAATAATAACTAATTCTCGGAGGAATTGAGCTCCTTCTGATTGCGCAGGGGTTAATTAGTTCTCGACATCTTAACTACTAGGCAAGCTAGGTATTTCACGCAATGTTACGGCGGAAACAAATACTGTACGATAAAAACCTGAATCATTGGGCCGTTCTACGGCGCTAGGCTTTCCTCTCTCGGTAAGGTCAAAAAAAGATTTCTATGATACCCCGGAAGGGGAACAGAGGGTTGTGCCCATGTTGCATTTTTTGTTCTTTTTCTAAAGAAGGGAACTTTGGGCCACAGTGCACACCGCCCAGTTATTCAGGTTTTTTTCTGCGGTATCATACTTATCCCGCTGTTGGGTAGATTTGTATTTCTTGCCTGCTGCTGAAATTGATATTACTGCGCCGGCTTCACTTGTGGCAACTAAAAATTCCCGACGGGTTGTTTAAGGTAAACTGCTATGGGGCGCCAATGCGGACAAAAAATGTGATGAGATATAATAGAAACAGATTCGGTTGTTCCCTCTTTTCCCTAATCTTGGGCTTTCTCATAGCAATATATAGGAAATAGGCACTACAGAACGGGGGAGCGCATTGAAGATACGCAATTCCTAAGATCCGAGAGAAACGGCTGAGTTTAAAACATATAAGGTTGGCTTCAGTATTCTACACCTGCGTCCAATGGCATGGCGCCTCTAGTCTACCCCGGGGGAGCTTCAACGGATGCTGATTGAAACCCGTTTTTACCCCGATGGGACACCCTTGCCGAGTGTCGACAACCCCACGTGGGGTGACTGGAGCAGGATATTCAATGCATTGCTGGAGCAGATGCACCATGCATCCCCAAGAAAAGAAGTGATAAACACCCACTACTGATGTCTAGAGATAAAATCTCAGGGCACGGAATAATCGTAGCTGGAACATCTGAATTGAAAAAGCCAGACCCGACTGTGAGCAAGATTTGGATTTGGAGGGGGGTTGCGGATTTCTGATGTGGGCCGTCGGAAGCACATATCCGAGAACCACCAACGGGGGATCTAAAAAAAAACCGGCGTTCACACCCATCACTCGGGCCCAGGTCAAGCTTTGTGCTGGAAATAGCCGCACTCTGAGGCCGCGGTGCTACGCGTATGCACTAGCGAAGGGGCGTGCAAGCTGTGGAAAGTTTTCTCCTACTTTCCTTCCTTCCTTCCTGTGTTCCCCCCCCCTCATCTCTTCCTTCCTGCTCTTAACTAACCTTCCTCATACCTCTTTCTTTCTCATTATTCAACGCAATCAGTCATGAACTTCTTCACCTCTTAATACAAACTCCGAGTCTTCACCTGAGCCGTTCCACTTCACTAGGTAAAACCCTCATCGCCGATCATTACTCCTGCATCGATTATTTTCAACACTTCGGAACAGAATCAACTGCCGCAGTCTATAGATTCCCACATATTTTCAGGCTACGACTTTCTCTTACTGTGGCTAAATTACCGACACGATTAGTTAGTGGGCATGCAAGTTTAAGAAGCCGTTTGATTATCATAATACAGTTAACTATAGCAAATTCACTTACTACTGTACCACTGCTCAGTGCGCCTTACCTAGGCTGACCTCAAAAGCAACCGTGGTAATGAATTTTTTTGAGGAATGGGCGGATCCCAGTATACTCACGGAGAGCCGGTTACCTACGGTTGTTTCAACCAGCCTACTTATTTCTCTCTCCCGCTCGGGGTGGCAAGTAAGTTGGATCGTTCAGGCTTATGCTTGACCAGCTCTGTTTTTAGCCCTCCGTACAAGATAAAAAAACACACATCTACATAGCAGTCGCCGTGGTGGTTGTGACGAAAACAGATCTTTTGCAGGGATCTTATGAGTCGGGTTATAACCCGAAGGGCATTGCTGAAACGTTTCATTTGTAGCGAGGGCGCGGTGGAGGTTAGAGGAGAGGCTAGTTTTACAATGTATAGGACCCCCCCCTGGGAAAAACTGGGAAAACTGGGATTTTTTTTTTGTGGCAGTGGTTATACTTCCTTTTGCTACCATACTCGATTCATGGGTGGGTGCTCGCTCGCACTACCTAACAAGGGCCTACCTTTAGGGAGTACGCATTCGGTGAAGGGTTTCGGAGGGGAGGTAGGGGGGCATAAAATGGCTTCAGACTCGGGAGATTTCCCCGGGTCTATGACATCTTCCGGGCTTCTCTCTGCCAGCCTCCCTACGCGCCCGCCTATGCTGCCGCGGCATGATTGCTCAAGTTATTCCAACACAGTAGTATGATAATAAACCATCCGGTCGAGCTTAGTGCGGTCATTACTCATTCATTCATTATCCAAAAAGAAAAATAACCAATGAGCCTAACAAATACCACCATTTCCCTAGCCTCCCCCGCGGGGTCGCGTCGCTGCATCACTGAATCACACCTCACACCCCGTTACTCCCGACCAACCTCGCCACACAAGCCACAACTTCATTCCCGGAGAGTTCCAAACCCGGATTGTCAATCTTATCTTGCAACACCTGGTCGAGCATGGCACGCAGCCTAGCGACCAGAATTCCGATCCTTCCCCACCCCCGTAACTTCAGCCATCCATCGACCGTAATACCGCGCCCCATAGTGTCGACTTCTAGCGCGCCGCCGAAGAGGAGGAGGGAGTATGCGTTTGTTGCTATTCCCAAGTTAGCATAGTGATACAGGAGATTGGGGAGGGGAGAATACGTGTAACGTCTCTGAGATAGACTTTGTTACTCTCCACTTTCGAGAAGTAACTCAAGAACCTGGCGTCGCCGGTGAAGCCGGTTGCATCGAAAAGAGTGGAAGAAGGGTGGACAAAGGCGCGGCCGGAGGAGTGGGTATAGTATTTGATTGCCCTCGCTTCCGGGTCCACGGCCAACGCACCGCTGGCCGACCCCGCGAATCTCTGCTCCGGTAAAGCGATCCTCGCGATCTGCGGGTTGAAGGCTGCGGCGATGAGCGCTCTGTGAAGGACAGCGTTTTCCTGGTTTTGGTTCAGCCTAGCGAAATCGCTGGACGAGGGGGAAGAAGAGGAAGAGAGCGGCAGGAAACCGGCCTCCTTTAGGGAGGAAATGTACTGTGCCCGGTTCGAGGATATGTCGAGGAGTGTGTGGTGACTGAGGTGGTTCTCTTCGCACCAGCGCTTCACGTCCCTAACTGAGGTTGTTTGACGGAGGCGCATCCATTCCTGGTGGGCGCGATAGTCCGCCAAAAGGTCCCCTTGTCCATGGGCGAAGGATGTGCGGGCGAGTTTGCTGGCATCGCGGGTTGCAGGGGTATTCGTAAAGGGGCTTCGGGTAGTGAGTATGCTAGCGACCGTCACGGCAACGTCCAAGCAACCGAATATGGCGCCGTACACCATCAACTTTGAGCAACGGAGATCCGCCGGGATGAGAACCAAGTGCCTTCCTAGGGCAGTCAAATCATCGTCTGCTATCGCACCCATGCGCTCGAGGAGTTTCATCGCGCCTTCTACTGCTATGGTGTTTGGAGGTGTTAGTGCCCCTGCTAGGAAACCGCATACGTCGTCTTCCATCGCTTTCACCGCGAGACAGGTCTGCTCGAGCGGGACACGCTTTAATTCCGGCTCGGGCCGCTCAGCCATTCTTTTGTTTTCTGCATTGCGGGTGTAGAGCTTCCAGCATGAACCAGCACGGACGCGGCCGGCACGACCGCGACGTTGCTTGCATGCTGCGCGGGACGCCCATGTTTCGAGAAGTTTGACGACACCGCTGGAGGGGTCGTACGAGGTTTCTTTCACTCTCCCAGTGTCAACTACCGCGACTATGTCCTCAATTGTGATGGAGGTTTCCGCGACGTTGGTTGCTGCGATGACCTTGCGTTTACCATAGGGTGGTGGGGGGAAGACTTTACGTTGGTCGTTAGGGGTGAGGGAAGCGTGAAGAGGCAGTGCATAAAAGCGCTCTATTCCGTTTGGTAAGGTCTTGATAGCTTCGATGCATCGTTGGATCTCCATAGTCCCTGTGTCTGATCAGTAACATTATCGAGTGAGAGGGTATGATCTAATTACCGGGCAAGAATATAAGAATCCCTCCATCGCTAGATCCAAGCATCTCATCGATAGTGCCGACTGTGGCCGCGATGAGGTTATAATTGATCCTATCTCCTAAACTCGCGATAACGCTGGCAACCCTCGGATCTGCCCCTTGGACATCTTCATGATCGGCAGTCTTGACGGGCATTAACCTCCCCCCGCCATTAAACCCAGTCTTGACAATAACCTGGTCAAGGTAGTAATCCTCAACCGGGAACGTACGGCCCCTAATCTCGACCCTACGAACCTTCTCCTCCCCTCCAAAATAGTCTGAGAAAATCTTCGCATCAAGAGTAGCACTCATGAGCACTACCCTGAGATCCTTCCGGACAGCCAACTTCCTTTTCAAAAGGATTAGCAAGAAGTCTGTATCGAGGCTGCGCTCGTGCACCTCGTCGACGAATATGTGCGTTACTTCATCGAGGGTATCGCCCATTTGGAGTCTTCGTAGGAGGACACCGGTAGTGACGAACGTGATCTTTGTTGTTGCGGGGTTCTGCTTTGATTCGCCGCGGATGGCATACCCGACCTCCTGACCCACTCGGGAGCAGCGCTCATCGCTGACTCGGTCTGCTAAACCTAGAGCAGAGATACGACGGGGTTGGGTACATATGATATTTGTGACATGTCCAAGCTGCTGGTCGATCATATCATCCAGAATGAATTGAACAGCCTGCGTACTTTTCCCGCTTCCGGTCTCACCACTGATGATTGTGACCTGGCAATCATTTACGGCGCTGACGATGTCTTCCATCATATCCCATGCCGGTAGACGCATGCGTGCTTGCAGCATATTTTGCACATCCGGCAGAGAGTATTTGGCCTTTTTAGCCGCAAGGAGCCGCATACTAGGTTCTTTGCCGGGAGTCCAATCGATAGGCTTAGAGTTTCTTGAAGTGCGGCGTCGAAAGGCTTTTGCTTTTGCCTTGTTCGGGAGTGGAACGTCATCTTCATTGCTGCCCGTAACACCGCTAGTGACGTCGCGAAGTCTCCCCGGGGACTCAATAATTCTAGCGATATTGCTCTCTAGCCAGTCCACCACCGTAAAGATCATCTGTTCGCCGAGAAGAGTGTTTGCGTGTTTTGCTGTCTGTTTGATAATACTAAGCTTGACCTGTGCCGACAGTCTACTGTCTCCATCCTCCTCGGTGGAGAGTGTAAGCGTCGGGATTGTCTGCGGGTATTCCAGTTCCCAAGTCGCCGAGGTCGGCTTTCGGATCTCTAGGAATATCTTTTTGGGCAGCTTTAAGCCCTGTATAGGAGGATTGGAAAGCAGTACTTTGAAGTGCGTGGGCTTTATCTGGGTGTACCTCTCGGGGCCCCAGATTGCCTCTAGACTACCAATTTCCTCTGCCCAGAGGTCGGTGTCTGAGAAGGAAATCAACGACTCTTCCTTGGCACCTCGGGGGGTCTTTTGGTAGCCGTAAACCAGAATTTGCATCAAAGCCTCTGCTGCACGCTCTTCATCTCCGGCGTTGAGGATGAGGACTTCACGGCAAAGGTCCAGAGAGTAACCAGCGGCAGACAATCCTGGAATATAGTTAGCAACGTCAATAACAATTCTGAATGAGAATCCATACGTTTGGCAGCGTACTCCATCGGCAAATCTCCAGAAGAAAACGTGACACCGGTAGCATAATTCCCCGGCAAAAACCTAACCGGAAGGTCATCCTCCGGAACATGAATTAACAACCACTCTACAATCTAATCAGCTACAATCACCTCATAAAAAGAGCACCCGGCAAGAGCCCCCACCTAAAGCTTCCTCCTTATCCTTCACCCAACCACAAGCCTCCTCAACGTGCGCCCTCTTAAAATCTAACCTGACTAGCTCTGAAACGACCTTCGACATCAAATCCCTGGCCATGCTAACCCCGACTGGGTTCCAAACATGATACTTCCGGACCAATCCTTCCACCTCCCTCCGTTGACTAGTACCCATGTCCACGACCGGAACTCGATGCCACCCCTTCAGCTTCTCATCGACTGCCTCCGCAGGCTTCTCCTTTTTAGCCTCCGCCTGGGCTTTTGCCTTGGCAGCTTCCGCCGCTAACCACTCGCGCTTGTCGAGGAATGGGTCAGCGACATACATCCAAGCATTATTCCTTGCGAATTCCATTCTCTTGATCTCGTCGAATATAGCCCAGTAGGTCTTGTGTGTCGGTGGGAGCATCATGTGGGTGTTCTTCATAGAGGAGACGCGGTGGAGGGCATAAGTAGCCGCAAAGTGTCTGGCCTCGGGGGGAGAGGACATCTGTAGATTCATTGGTGTGCCGTCGGGCATCTCGAAGGGCGGAGTATAACGCATTGACTCATTGTGGCTGGTTTTGGGATTGCTGTATGTCACGGTCACTGATGATACGAAACCTTTGGTGGCATCCTTCTTCTATTATGTTAAAAAGAAGCGGGGGGAAACTCTATTAGTAGATGTTTTTATCGCTGTACTGGCAAAGGAACGGGATGGACTGCATACAACATAATAATCAGGGTTATTCCATCCTGCTTTTACACAATGCTCATAAAACAATGTCTGCGGTAACTTCCCAGTCCAAGATAACCCCCCAATCAATTGCTGAACCGTTTTTGCCCTACTTTCACCACCCTTAGAGGCAGAGGCAGAGCTTTCAGCCTCGCTAGCAGTAATAACCGGACTTTTCCCCTTAGATCCAACAGTTGTTCCATTAGCCTTGTTTGTCCCCGGCTTCGCTTTCGACTTCTTCACTGCGGGGCCCGCAGGCGATGGAGGTGATGCCTCCGGGCCATCGGCCACGGATGATTTGGAACTCTTTTTTTTCGGGGGCATGTGTATGTGCTTCTCTCTCCCTCTCTGTGTGTAGTTGTTTGTTGTTGTCGGTACAGTATGTGTGCTGAAATTCGGGTATGTGCTGTGTTGGTCGCGCAGACAGTAAAAAGGTGGTGGGTTAGTTTAGGTACGCACTCGGGCATGAAGGTAAGTGATGAGACGGACAGGGATACGGATGACCGGGGAGCATATCTGTGCGTGACACAATTCCAGTAAAAGCAGCGTGATCTCTCCGGCTTGAAAGTAACTTTTCTGGGTGAGAATGCGCTCATAACACGTTCCTGAGCTGGCGCCGCTCTACGGGTTCTCGCGCTGTGCACAGATATATGGACCGGCCACCTGTACCCCTGTTCGTCTCATCATTAACTCCATACCCGAGCAGGTAGCTTAGTAGCAGGGTGGGACTCTTGTCACGGTAACTTTAATAAGTTATCGCCTATGATAGCTTCAACCCGACTGCAGCTACCCGTCCGTATGATACAATATCTTCGCCAAGCTTTGAGGCTCATGGTGGATAAGGGTTAGGGTTGTGGATGACGGAACAATGTGAAATTTGCTCATCACGTCCAAACTTAATCTAACTTTGATCTCCACTCCCTTCCCCACCGCCATCACTGTCAAGCAATTGCCTGCTTGCGAAGCTCTCGGACTCATAATGCCAAACAAGAAAAGCCGCAGCAAGAACTTGCCCAAGATAGAGTTTCTTCCTCCCCCCCTCTCCATCACTGCTCAAACCCGCTGACGAAAAAAAACAAAAACTAGTTACGACCTTCCGACCCCAACGGCTCAACCCCCAACAAAGAAGCGCAAACGCTCCCAGAGAACTGATGACGATACTCCGAAGGAATTCACTCGCCTTCTCTCCCGCATCCAACGAAACAAACCCATGCCAGACGGCCTCGATGACCCCCCCGTGAAAGCGCGAAAATCCTATCCGGTCCCAGAGCTAAAAATCCAACCTAGAGAATCCCTCCGGCAATTCAACCGTCGTGTCAATGCTAGTCTGCCAATATCATTGAAACCAGAGGGGAGTACCAAAGCGCAGCGTGCGAAAGAGAAGAAAAAGAAAGAAAAGGCCAAACCTACCCCTGTCGATGGCAGCGGCGATGATAGTGATGGCGAGGGGAAAGCTTGGGGTGAGGAAGGGGAAGGGGGAAAGCGCAAGCGCGGGAGGAATAAGGGTCGCGCAGGAAGTCCCGATCCCTGGGCTGCGCTTGCGGAGAAGCGACGGGTGGCGAAGTTCTCGGATTTGGCGAAGGCACCGCCGACGCTTGTTAAGCCGAAGAGCGTGCTGCGCTCCCGTGGGATTGTAGATGTTGAGGGGGTACCGAAGAGTTCGGGTAGTTTGGCTAGGAGGGAGGGGTTGGCGGGGGAGAGGAGGGGTGTAGTTGAAGGGTACCGGAGGTTGGTCGAGGAACGGAGGAGTGGAAAGGGGGCTGGCAGGTAGTCCGATGGGGGGGTGTGTGGAAGACAGGTAGCGTTGTTGGCACTAAGTCGCAAGAGTTCGTACCATGGCACAGCCCTCCAAATCGATGTGCCCGGCATGGCACTATATAGTGGCCGGGCAATACATGTATAAATAAAATGACTTTGTAGGAAGAAAAAAAGGAGAGCATATCTACAAGCACGATTCACATTGAATGCCCCCCACTTCCCATCCTTGTAAGTTCCCACTGTGCTGAAGAACCTGAATATTTCCTTCCTCAATAACAGAACCGGTCCACGGCAATTGAATTGTACCAGGTGTGCCGTCAGCTAATCCCACGACACTCTGGCATTTCATAGTTGGTCGGGTTAATTGGTTCGGAACTCGAACACAAGTGATAATGCATGATTTTCAGGATCTGATATTATCAGGGATTTTCCCCGCAGAAGAACCCCTCATGGGCGTTGAGGCTTAGATGATACCGGGGCCTATGATACAGTACAACTGGAAGCCCGGATAGACAGTGGGTATGTAGGGGGTGTTTGGCAAACGCGATTTGAAATTGCGTCTCGCCAAACGCCCGCCGAGTTGATTCTGATCTGAGCCGGAATTTGTGAGATGGTCTTTTGTTATATTTCGTTCTAACTTATTACTGCTTAACTTAACCGGGGAATTACTTTCCCTCTCTTCGACACACCAAAAGCATCGCATTGCTTTAATATTCCCCAAATTTAACATTCGCATAACCCTAAATTAACAATTTTCCGAATCAGAAAATCAAATCACCCTTTCCAAATCATCATTTGACCTTAGTACAATTCCCCCATGGCCTAACTTATTTAGAGGCTTGAACCTGCACCTGCTCCAGAGCCTGATCCTCAATTCCTGGCCCCAGTTCAAAGGACCCGTAACACATCCTCTAGTTACACTATGGAACTTGCTGCCATGTGCTACCCACTAACTTGTGCACCAGCACACAGCCCCCCCAGGTAGAAAAGCGAGAACAAACGCTGATCAGGGCAGGCACAATTATTCTCACTATCATTCAATGCCCCCATGCCTTACAGGTGTGGATGAAGCTGTTATCACAATCACCGGTGCGACGTAAACGCCCTTCCCTATTCCGGTGCTTACGCCGGGGGAGGGCCATGTAGTCATTTGCCCGATGATCTGCGCGCTCCACTTACGCTAGGCGTCGGGGGTACTTGCGGGTCCACTTCCTCAGGCGGTCATAAGGTTTCTCGCTCCCCTTTAGCAACTCCTGCCCAATCTTGTTGTCCTCACCACCGGTGACCAGGTATTGCTCGGATCCGGGCGCATAATCTTGAGGACATGAGCGTATGGGTTGCTATGGACCTAGAGGAGTTTTCCCCCGTAGGCGCCTTTCGGGGGTAGATATGCTGATTCAATGGTTTCAGTGGTAAGCTTCCTTCATTGTAGTTTCCATGCGTATTTATAGCCCTTATCATGTGCACAGTGATGGCGTTGTTATCTTCGGTTGCTGCAGTCACTTTTCTTGCCATGGCCTTAGCCTGTGCTCACTTCTATATGGATGGACACCTCGCGATCTAACATTGTCAGCTAGCGTCATAACCCCTCACTCGGTGAGACTGTTATTTAGGAGAGGGAAGAGAAGCCACATTTTTGGGTGGCATTATATGCAGCCTCTTGAGGGAGCCCTAGGGTCGCGCTGGAGGATCATTGCCCGGATTTGCCGCTGGGATGCTATCCCCGTATATCCAAAAAATTTCGCCCAGAGTATTTCTTGCGGGAGGTCGTTCTCCACATACTAACTAGGATCGGTATTTGGGGCGCCAGCAATGACCGCGCCTAGAGGCTGCTGTGTCCATGCCTGATACCTTCTCGCTTGGAAGTCTCTCTGGCACGCTCGAATGAATATCGGTGGGATTCGAAATACTTTTCTATATAGCACCATCATCGCCGGGGACTACTATTACTCTTAGGGTTGATACCTACTCATTCCCTACATCTATCGAGATATCGTATGTTTGATAACCTCATGGTAATTACCACATAGAGCGCTCGCTACACGCCCCCTTGTGTGCCCCATTTCCCAGACTGCATCGCCCTAGCAGTCATACTTTTTGTCCACGATACCCCCTTAACGGGCTCATACGCTGCCGAAATGCTGGAAATCTCCCTTAATCCAAGTCACATCCTTCTCAATGTCTGAACCCGATTTCGGGAAATACCGCATATAGCTATCCATACTAGATTTTTTACACCAAACATGCGACCTGGGCTAAAGTCGCGCATGGAGTGGATAGGTGGGAGATTATAGTTCGTGTTTCTTGCTATCTTCATGAAAGCGTGGGGCAGGGTGGGTGACCAGGCGGATGTTCAAGCTTGGTCCGGGGATGCTCCTACCACCGCCGGAGGAAAGGGGAGAGGCAGGAGGACTAGAGGAGCTCCACGGGGTGGGGGAGAACATGGTTTTCCGTATGCAGTGGGTGCCCTGCTGACACCGTTTCTAAAAACAGGGTGGCTGTGAGGGTTTTGCAAAGCATGAGGGATAAAATATCACTGAGGGATTATCTTAGGGATAAAATCACAAAAGTTTTTTGTTTTGAGCTCCGGTTTTCGGGAAAATGAAATTTTTTAGATGTAGTTTTGAGGAAATGGTGGGGGGTTGAGGGAATGGCGGCGCTTGAGAGCGGGAATGGATTCCGTATAGGTTCGGGGGTTGAGGGATGCCGTGCGTTGTTTGGATGTTATGATATGATATCATACAAAGCTAGTCAGTGGCTTTCTCTACGAATTTAGCTTTCGTCTGGCTTGGGAGTTGCACGTGGCTTTTTTTGTGGGGAGGTTTCATCTGAAGGTGTCAAGGATAAGATGGGGTCTGATCTGTTAGGGGAATGTGCAGATCGGCTTGTGGTGGACTTTGAAGATTTGAGGGTGTTGTGTTTTGAGCAATAGTACTGTATGGGTAATGTCGGAATCAAACATTAGAAGTCCACAGACGGAATGTGTCTGTTCAGAGATCCGAATCAAAGCCAGGCACTTTGCATCGAAATTGTCGACAAAAGTGCCCGACCCGACCTCAACCCTCCTGAATACCCCGGGAATAAGCACAGCGGCTTGCGGTTGGTGAACTATTATTGAGGATCGAGTTGTGGGCACAGCATCTGAAGATAATCAAACTTATTGATAAAATCTTATTCGGGAAAAGCTGCAGGATGAGTATAGCAAAGTAGTATTTCACCCCCGGATATCGCCGTTGGCCGAAGATTTCTGAGTGAAAATATGTGAAACTTCCTCTTTACATCTTACCCTTTAGACTTGTCTTCTTAGGATTTAATTGCAGAGAGCTGGAAAGTATTGTGAGCTCCCATACTGCCCGGTATGGGCTCACAACTTGCCGCCCAAAGATAGTCCGGTGACTCCTTCCCCTTTCTTTGATTTCCTTCAAAAGGGACTGTGATCCACGCTGGTGACTTCCACTTGCTGTTCCTAAATGCCCTGTGACCCGCTGTCGTGATTGCGTTTCTCCAGAAGAGTCTACCGCTTGTGGATCAGATTGAGGGTCATGAAAAACGCAAGTGAGGCCCACGGAGTGTGCCTAGACTTACTGTAACTGCCCAGAAAGAGTTCCTTATCCGTGCGAGACCCCCGCACGACTGTCGGCTGCCTCCCCCACCGGCTTTACGCCGAATTCAATAAGTAGGCACGCATAAATAATCACTTGATAGCAATAGATCGTCGCAGATGCCCAATGAAGATCTGACCAGCGCTCGTAGCGGATAAGTGTTACTATAGGATATCCTGTTCAATTGCAGGATTCAAAAAAATTCCCTGCGGCGGTATCTAGTATGCACAGTAGGATTAAGAGTCAACTGCCTAAAAATGTAAATAAGATGCATAAAATATAAGAGTGTAATTATCTTTTGTAATTAGTAACAGTGGTGGAAATCCAATGGAAATGGATTGCACAACCTCATAGAGAAATTCTAGATCCCTTCCAGAACACCGCTCCGGTAATTCCATTCCCGTCTAGCTATAACATGGCAAGTGAAAAAATTCCTAGAGAAATAACTGCTAAAACTCCACGCAAGAGAAAAAGGGAATATACAGGACACCTCCAATAGGTCGGCTTAGGCCCTGTTTGGCACGCCACCGGAAAATGAAACTCAGTTTTTCCTAAAAACAGAGGATCTTTCCGAATAAAAATACTAAGTATTTGTCAAAATACTAGCGTTTGGCATGACAAAAATCCTTTGTTTTTTTAGCTATGGTTCCGGCCGTCTATACTGTCAACCAAATCTTTTGCAACGGGGGACACCTTGGCATAAAAGTTTAGGTGGACATGTTCGACTCCTGCTAAGTTCATAGTTTCTATAATAATTTACTCGAGTACAAGCAACAAAACATATCAAAAATTACTATGCCGTGTTAGAGAATTGAACTTATCTACTATTTCTGAATGCCAAGGCGTCCCCCCGTTGCAAAAGATTTGGTTGACAGTATAGACGGCCGGAACCATAGTAGATTGACTGCTATTTGATTATTTTAGGGGCCGGGGGTAAAAAGGACTAGGCCACAATAAAGAGTTTGATGGTTCACCAGGGTTGCGACCAGAAAAAAATATTCCATAGTGGGAAAATCCTTGCCGCCCTTTACCCCGTGAAACTACTGCAGCATGAATCTGTATGATATGATACAATAATAGTTCAAGTTGTACCCTAATACAGGCAGGTTTATCAGAAATATCACACAAAAGAAATACAGGAAAAGTTTATCTGAAGGATAGAAATACTATAGTATTTATGTGCATGCCAAACACAACACAGTTTATTTATCCTATCTCAACCGGAAATACTGAGGAAAATTGAAAATACCATGGTATTTGTGGCGTGCCAAACAGGGCCTTAGTCTCCTTTAGCTTTATAAGAATACCATGGTGCTAAGATTTGGAGGGCTTAGGTTTCGAGAAAGGCCGGGGAATAGGGGTGGTAATGCCGAGAGGGCGTACGCTAAAACAAGTTGAACATGACTTGACCGCTTCTCTGGGTTGAAGGGGAAAGTGGTCCAAATCCGGAATCGAAGCCAGCAAGAAGGTTTATGGTTCCGAGGGCCGGGGCAGAGGTGGGCGCGAGGATTTCCAGTCTAGAATTAGCTTTGCGACTTCCTTATGCTCGCTATTGTACTTTAAGCATACAGGAGTGGTGTTAGGCCGAGGTCGTCTCGCCTGTCGGGGTCGACATCCCCTCGTCCCAGTAGTATCTGCACCACTCCATCGTGCCCGTTCCAAGCAGCATACAGTAGTGGCGTTCGGTGAGCACCGTCTGGTTTATCGGGATTGACACCCCACCCGAGCAAGAGGTGCACCACTCCTTCGTGTCCATTGCTGGCAGCATGCGAGAGCGGCGTTCGGCCGACCCAGTCTGCCCTGTTGGGATTGGTATTCCCTGGCCGAGTAACAGCTGCACCACTCCTCTGTGCCCATGCATAGCAGCATACAAAAGTGGCGTTCGGTCCAACTTGTCTAGCCTGTCGGGGCTGATACCCCCCCGGCCCAGTAGTAGCCGCACTATTCCCTCGTGCACATTGGTAGCAGCATGAAAGAGCGGTGTTGGGACCAAACAGTCTGGCGTGTCGGGGTTGACACCCCCCCGCTCAAGTAGCAGCTGCACCACTTCCTCGTGCCATGCTTGGCAGCGTACGCTATAGGTGTTCGACCAAAACCATCAGGCTTATCGGGGTTGACATCCTCCCGCCCTAGTAGCAGCTGCACCACTCCTTCGTGCCCATTTTGAGCCGCATACCCTAGTGGTGACAGGTAATCTTTGTCTGACTTATCGGGATTGACATCCCCCCGCCCTAACAGCAGCTGCACCACTTCCTCGTGCCCACTCCGAGCAGCCTATCCTAGCGGTGTAATATCATACCCAGGAAATCTCCTCGGTTTATGTTAAAACCTCCTATTTCTATCAAAGACCTAACAACTTCAACGATTCCGAAGAAGGACGCGCAGTGTATTCCCGTGAATAGGGAATAGTCGTCGGACTGGTAAATGTGGAGGGAGTCTAAAAGTAGCCTAATGGATATGTGATTATCATACTGCCCGAAGAGCTTCGATGCAAGTAATTTTGCATTATCTGAGAGTTCCTTTTTCGCATGCGTCCCCCAGTGTAAAGCAGAATATCGGAGGAAGGGAACGGTTCGAGTGTCGAGAAATTGAGTTGCCGAAAAGTTCATGACCTTCCAGGAATCCAGGTATGTCAAACATGTCTCCGCGATCACCAAGTGAGGTCTCTGGAGGAGATCTGGGCGACCGGAGAGATACTCGCGGAGCGTGAAGTGGACTAGCCGGACGATCGAGCCTTCCTTATCCACCACGACAAGGCCTTGACAACAGCTTAGCACCGTCCGTATCGAGGGAGCATTTTCCACATCAAAATCTGTCGACCCGATTTCAACCGCCAGGGCATGACACAACTCATCCGCTTTCAACGGCCGTTCCGAATGACATATCCACATCAAAGTCATCATTCCGAGTCTAGACCTCTCCACACCTTGCGTTCTTATGCGTCCATGAGTGGTGCCGTACACATCTTCCAAGCCCAAGTCATGGGCCATTATGCGAAGCTTCTCCCGCCTCCGATGGATGGTTGGTTCTTGTAGGATAGCCTCAAGGTTCAGAGACGCTGATAGAAATCTGGGCGTATATATATTAGTGAATAACTTAATGCAGGTCTCTCAAGGCAGGCGACCCGACATACATCTCCGAGACAGTTTCGGGAATCTTCTTTACAATTTCCGACTCCAGCCTTTCGTCCACCTCGTCGGGGCTTGGGGTCCTCTTCCAATCTCTTTCGGATGAAATGAATTATATCATCTTTCCAGGGGCTTACCGATACAGCCACCACTTCTCCGGGAAGGCGGGTTTCCACCTCGCCACGGATGTGCTGCCTCCCGGTTAGGAACACTCGAGTGGTTGGTGACTTTTGGATAATTTTGCTAAGTGAAGTAAGGATTTTTGCCCGATCTCTTATAGCGCATTCGTCCATAGCGTCGATACAGACAAAGGTGGGCTTCAAGGATGTGACAGCCACCAACAGCTTGACAATTTGGTCGAGTCGCAGACTCCGACCCCCAATAACCTTCTTCTGCTCCACAAATTCCTGCGTGATTTCTTCCGGGATCTTCTCCAACCCACACACCACCTGTTCCAGCAGAGCACCCAGCACACTCCCTGGGGCCTGCTCCTTTCCCGCGGCGAAATCAAAGTAAAAGCATGTGATAGCAATATCCTGCCCTCTGGCTCGATCACATAGGGTATCTACTACTAGAGAACTGCAATGGAAACTTGTTAGAAACAAAGTCTTTGTCTGCGTTTCTTCTCTTCGGGGCAGTGTCTCCTACCAAATATACGTCTTTCCAGCCCCCGGATTGCCCGTGGCAAAATATTGTCGCATTCTGATTGTCGCCTTGGCTATTGCGATCCAACCAGCTCCGAAACTGCTCGGTCTGGAGAAGCGAGTCTCCCACTTTGTCAACCCGGCCGGCTTCGAGGTTCTGATGCCGCAGGCGGGGCTCGAGGGGAGATAACCAGGCTAGGATTTCCGATCGATCTTCGGTGACAGTAAAGTGGTTCGATACATTGTTAGTGGTACTGTTGTTAAAACAGTTGGTATTATTGAAAGAGCGGCCAGCGTTGAGAGAGTTGGTATAATTGGAAGAACTAGAGTTCCTAGAGGTTGTTGTAAAGAAGTTAAGATCTTGAGACATTCTGCTCTCGCTTCTTGGGACGTGGTATAGTAGGGAATCAGCTGTTGAGGTTCTAGTGTTTGCCGGAAACCAAAGAAAAGCGAGGCGCATGACAATTGGGTAGCCTTGTTGAACTACGGTCCAGTCGTCGTCACACCCGGAGTTTGTGAAACCGAATCCACGCTTGTTGCTACAACCTGTATTTGTGTGGGATAGCCACCATAAATACTTGAGTACGAGCACCTAGTCATGGCATTCACATCATTTAAAAGCATACTACGGGGAATGAACATCCCGGGAGCTAAGAAGTGAAAGGGCATGTCAGCTACCAACTCTTCGCACTATGATACCACTTGCAAGACTTCTCGTTTGACAGAGTTGATGGGGGTGGTACCGCAGGGGTCAAAATAACGCGAACACCTGTACCTCGCAACCCAGTACCTCGGCTTAATACCAGCAATAATAATTTGGGCAACCTCAGCAACCAAAAATAAAATACACTTAGCATTACTCCCAGAGTGAAAGGGTGCTGCTGTGGGGGTGGTAAATTGGCCGTATCATTTGGGTCTGGTGGCTATCGTAGGACCGATTTTCAGGTGTGGTACTTGGTTGCGAGGTACAGCACAAGTGTTTGCGTTATTTTGACCCCACGCGGTACGATCGCCTGGGTGGGTTGACGAGGGAGATGTCTGGGTGTAAGTGCTTCTCTATTGGAGGTTTCTAGCTAACAGCTTCTTAAAGTAGTGAAAACTTCTGCATCTATAAATAACCCTATCCCTTCATGCCCTAGTGTGTCCGCACACGTCCACACTTCAGTGTTCCTCCATACTATGTGCGCTTCCGGTTACCTGCGCCCCTTAATGCTTCTAGTGCAACATTCTACTACTGGGATTATTATACCGTTAAGAGTACATTAGTCCAAGGCTAACTCACCACCCCTATCCATCCAAAAACTCCTTTCGGCGATGTAATTTACGATTCTATGGTGGATAGAGGTTACATTTCCTATCTTCACTAGTTCATCCGCGCCATCTTGCAACCTACCGAGACTGCCCCACCGGACATTCTCGGATCCGAGGAGTAAACATATCAAAACCAAGTCCCAATCGAACTCCTCAATCCATGGTCTTGGATCACACACCTTGGGCCTCTTGCTCCTGACTCTGCCACCGGAATTGGCCTAGAAAAAAATGCCTTATCAACGGGAGACCCCCCAACACCAGGGTTCTGCCTTCTTCGCAGGCTCTGCGCTAAATCTAATGGGTGGGCCATGATAATCACTCGGTGGCGGTAGCTCGTAGCCAACGCGCAATGAAGATCAGATGGGAGCTCGTGGTGGAGGTGTGTTACTATGGGATATCCTGCTCTAGTCACAAGGCCCAGAAGAATTTTCTATGGCGGTATCTAGTAACTTACGTAGCATTAAATACCAACTAGCCAGGTGCGTGAATAGGATGCATAAAATATAAGAGTGTAATTATCTTTTGTTATTAGAAATAGGAGGGAAATTTCAATAGAAAAATGTATTACACATAGCGAAAGTCTAGATTCCTTCCCGAAAGCCGCCCAAGTCTTCCCTTTCCCGTCTAGTTATAAAATGATACACGAAAAAATATCTAGAGAAATCACTTTCCGAAAACTCCATCTAGGCAAGAGAAAGAGAAGAAAAAAGGAATATACAGGGCACCCTCAATGCGCCAACTCAGTATCCTTTAGCTTTACCAACAATCCCATGTACCAATATTTGGAGGGCTCAGGTTTCGAGAAGGGCCCGGGAATAGAGAGGGCAATGTCTTGAAGGTAGTGGATGAGGCTATAAGAAGCTGAATAAGACTCACGGGCTGGCAGAGGGGATATCGGGAACTGCTATGGGAAGTGATGCAAATCCGGAACCAAAGGCAGCAAGAAGGTTTATGCTTCCGAAGAGGGAGGCAGGGCTAGGCGCGAAGGTTTCCAGTCTAGTATTAACTTTGCGATTCTCTTATGTTTGTTATTGTTAGCGTACGAAAGTGGTGTTAGGCCGGAGCTGTCTCGTCGGTCGGGATTGACGTCCCCCCGCCGGAGTAGCAGCCGCACCACCCACTTGTGCCCATACTTGGCAGCATGCGAGAGCGGCGTTTGGCCCGACAGGTCTGGCCCGTCCGGGTTGACGTCCTCCCGCCCCAGTAACAGCTGCACCACTCTGGCGTGCCCATTCTTGGCAGCATATGCTAATGGGGTTTGGTTACCATTGTCTGGCTTATCGGGATTGACATCTCCCCGCCCCAGTAGTAGGCGCACCACTCCCTCATGCCCATTCTCGGCTGCATGCATTAGTGGGGGTCGAAGAAAACCATCTGGCCTATCGGGGTTGACATCCCCCTGCCCAAGTAGTAGTTGCACCACTCCCTCATGCCCATTCCGGGCTGCGCCCATCAGTGGGGTTCGGAGAAAACTATCTAGCCTATCGGGGTTGACATCCCCCCGCCCCAGCAGCAGCTGCAGCACTCCCTCGTGCCCATTCTCGGCAGCATGCGCTAGTGGAGTTCGGCCACATCCGTCTGACTTATTGGGGTTGACATCCCCCCGCCTCAGCAAAAGCTGCACCACTCCCCCATGCCCATTCATAGCAGCATATGAGAGCGGCGTTTGACCCAACAGGTCTGACCTATTAGGGTTGACACCGTCCCGTCCTAGTAGTAGCTGTACCACTCCCTCGTGCCCATTCTCGGCTGCAACCGTTAGTGGTGCTAGGCGGAAACCATCCATCTTATCGGGGTTGACATCCCCCCGCCCAAGCAGTAGCCGCACCACCCCTTCGTGCCCGCTCATGGCAGCATACCTTAGTGGGGTTCGGCCATATTCGTCTGACTTATCGGGGTTGACATTCACCCGCCCCAGCAGCTGCTGCACCACTTCTTCGTGCCCATTCCGAGCAGCCCATCCCAATGGTGTAATACCCATGTGGTCTCCTTGGTTTATGTCAAAACCTCTCATTTCTACCAAAGACCTAACAACTTCAACGAGGCCGAAGAAGGACGCACAGTGTAGTCCCGTGAACGGGAGAGGGCCGCTGGGCTGATAAAGGCCTGCGTATTGGGACCCTAAAAGTAGCCTAATGGATATGTGATTATCATACCGCCCAAAGAGCTTCAGTGCAAGACATTTTGCATTATCTGAGAGGTCCTTTTTTCCATGCGTCCCCCAGTGCGAAGCAGAATACCGGAGGAAGGGAACGGTTCGAGTGTCGAGAAATTGAGTTGCCGAAATGCTTATGACCTGCTGGGAATTCAGGTATGTCAAGCAGGTCTCTACAATTTCTGAGTGAGGTCTCCGGAAGAGATCGGGACGACCGGAAAGATACTCGCGGAGTGTGAAGTGAACTAGCCGGACGATCGAGCCTTCCTTATCCACCACGACAAGGCCTTGACAACAGCTGAGCACCGTCGGTATTGAGGGAACATTGTCCACATCAAAATTCGTTGACCCGATTTCAACTGCTAGAGCATGACACAACTCATCCGCCTTTAACGGGCGTTCCGAATAACATATCCACATCAAAGCCACCATTCCGAGCCTTGACCTTTCCCCACCTTGCGCTTGAATGCGTCCAAGAGTGGCGCCGTAGACATCTTCCAAGCCTAAGCCACGAGCCATTATGCGAAGCTTCTCCCGCCGCCGACGGATGGTTGGTTCTTGTAGGATCGCCTCAAGGTTCAGAGACACTAGTAGAAATCTAGGCGTGTATCGTATCTGTTAGTGATAACTTAAGGCAAGTCCCTCCAGGCAGTCGACTCGACTTACATGTCCGAGACAGTTTCGGGAATCTTCTTCACAATTTCAGACTCCAGCCTTTCGTCCATCTCGTCGGGGCTTGGGTCCTCTTCCAATCTCTTTCGGATGAAATGAATTATATCATCTTTCCAGGGGCTTACCGATATAGCCACCACTCCTCCGGGGAGGCGGGTTTCCGCCTCGCCACGGATGTGCGGCCTTCCCGTTAGGAACACTCGAGTGGTTGGTGACTTTTGAATAATTTCGCCAAGTGAAATAAGGATCTTTATCCGATCTCTTACAGCGCATTCGTCCACAGCGTCTACGCAGATGAAAGTGGGCTTCAAGGATGTGACAACCACCAACAGCTTGACAATTTGGTCAAGTCGTAGACTCCGGCCCCCAATAACCTTCTTCTGCTCCACAAATTCCTGCGTGATTTCTTCCGGGATCTTGTCCAGCCCACCCACCACCTGTTTCAGAAGAGCACCGAGCATACTCCCCGGTGTCTGCTCCTTTCCCGCAGCGAAATCAAAGTAAAAACATGCGATAGCAATATCCCGCCCTCTCGCTCGATCACACAAGGTATCTACTACCAGAGAACTGCGAAGGTGACTTGTCAGAAACGGGATTTCTTGATTGCTTTTCTGCTCTACAGACTACAGGACAGTATCTCTTACCAAATATACGTCTTTCCAGCCCCCGGATTGCCGTGGCAAAGCATCGCCGCATTCTGAGGCTCATCCCGGCTATTGCCGCCCAACCAGTTCCGGAACTGCTCGGTCTGGAGAAGCCAGTCCCCGACCTTGTCGACCCGTCCAGCCTCGAGGTTCTGATGCCGTATGCGAGGTTCAAGAGGAGATAGCCAGGCTAGGATTTCCGACCGATCTTCGGGGACAGTGAAATGGTTCGACACATTGTTGATGGTATTGTTGAAGCTGTTGGTGTTATTATTGAAAGAGCTGGCACGGGCGGGAGAACTAGAGTCTTTGGAGGCGGTGATAAAGAGGTTGTGATCTTGAGACATTTCTGCTCTCCGGTTCTTGGGATGTGTTATAATAGAAGGTCTGCCCTTGAGGTTCCGGTGTTCGCAATAAACCAAAGAAAAAGGGGGTTCGTGACAATCGGGCAGCCTTGTTGTTACACCCGATGTTTGTGAAACTGATATCACACTTGTTACTACTGGATTAGCGTTATTAAACGTGAAACAAAGTTACTTGAATAATTTACCCGATCAGGCAACCCATATCGCATCATTTAAAACCATACTACCGTGAATGAGCACCCCAGGAGCCGGGGTGTGAAAGGGCCTGTCAGCTATGCTCTCCGCACTAACAGTCGTAAGACTTCCCGCTTAACAGAGTAAGTTAGTGCAAAGCTAACTCACCATCCGTATGCATCCAAAAACTCCTTTCAGCGATGTAATTTGAGGTTCTATGGTGGATAGAGGTCATATTTCCTATCTTCATCAATTCAGCCATGCCATCTTACGGTGAATATATAGTGAAGGGCCGTCAGGATGTCGATATATTCACTTCTATGCGGGAGGAACTAGGTGCGCCACAAAGGCCAGATTAGAATTCAAAGGGCGAAGAAAGCGGATGAATGAAAGATGGTAATGAAAAGTAATAGACGAAGGAAGCACAACGTCTTTTATAATGAGAGAGTCGGCAGAAATCAGAGAGACAGAAGATGGAACTAACAACGAAAGAAATGCAGGAAATCCTCTTCCGTCTGGCATTTCAAACAGTACAGATACAAATTGAGTGTCAAAGCCAGTAGCTAGTGCTAGCCTGTTCTATCTCCAAAGTTCTATGTTTCCACTATCAAAATCAAACACATATCAGAGCTTTCCAAACACCGAGTGGTTCCGGAAAGGGCTTGAAACACTAGGTCCAAAGCAGGTTTCAAAACTTCCCATCTACCGGCAGTGTTCCCAACGGGCCAGGCCGGCCAGGCTTCGGTAAAGCCGGGCCCGGCCTGTCCAAATTCTCTCGGATCTAGCCTGGCCCGAGCCTGCAGGCCTGGTTAAGCCTGAGCCTGGCCTGGCCGGGC
>Ga0307513_10000097_pt1 | contig 126923 bp, 74 predicted proteins | sample 15_EM_MG_FD_202174 | JGI IMG/M metagenome (GOLD analysis project Ga0307513, IMG submission 202174) | Populus trichocarpa ectomycorrhiza microbial communities from riparian zone in the Pacific Northwest, United States - 15_EM | ecosystem: Host-associated > Plants > Roots > Unclassified | place...
CGGAACTACGTTATTGAACTTAGGGAGAACATTTGAACAAAGTGACACAAGCTGCGGACAACTTGTATGTTAATCTTGACGAAATTATCTAGTTCTTAAAGCTACCATTAAATTGAATCATTAGTGCGGACACTTTGATTGTTTGTTGGTTAGGATTAGTTATACGGCGGATCCGTTAATTAATCAACGTTAAGAAAAGATAAAATTTCAGAACATAAACTGCAATTTTCGTTTCAAGGATCGGTTCTAATTTCCATTGGTGAATGTGTGCTTGCGACCAAGGTTTGTTTTCTTGATAAGTTTCGGTTTTAATTGATTTTGTTTGCTAGTTTAATTGTTGCCATAGTTTTGATAATCACAAACCAAATCCCCCCAATTACATAACAGACAACATAAAAATCTGACTTGAAACTTCCTCGTGGGATCGACCCCTTACTTGCTCTATACTATCTTGTGTGTTTTAAGTTAGGGTAATTAATTTGTGCGACCGCGACATCACAACAAAAGAAATAGTTTTCCTAATTTATTTTTTCTATTTAATACTACTAGGGTTTTCTAGTTTTTTCTATATATAAGGTTGCAATTGTCTCTTGGCAAGTGGTGACATGGATGAATAAAAATTAAGTATTTTAGGTGTCTCTCCATAGTTATGGTGTTCTTGATTTTTTAGGGTTTTGATGTTAGAAAAATTATTAAAACATGGTTAAAAGTCACATTTAAGGACAAATAAAAAGTAGGGTCCATTCAATTTTTTAGATTAAAACTTTGTTTTAATTTAATCTCCAACATAAATTCTTTAACACAGAACATTAACATGTTTTAAATAAATTATAAGTGAATAAAAAATTGATTTCAAAGAACCCTTAGTTGACATGTTTTAGCGAAACTCAAAACCCTTTAAAAGAACTTTATCCCGCATATAAAATAAACAAAACTTTCTTGGTGTTTATAAAGTGGGTGGTTGAAAAGTTAAAATTGAGCTCAAATGACACATAAGTATATAGAGGGGAGAGGTCATAGGCAAAGTGGGCTTTGGAATTAAACTCACATGCACGCGTGTGCCAGCCAGGCCTAAGTTTGATTTTATTGTAAGATAATGTTTTGGGCTACAAAAAATTATTTTTTACCACCTAAAATTTGGAGTTGGGCCTATTCCATAAAGAAATATTTCCTTGTCCCAACCGATGAATGTTAATAGTCTCTTCTAGAAGCTTTTGTTTCAAATCTGGACAATTTTGCGATTAAAAAATTATAAATTTATGGCCATTATGTTCAAATCTAACTCTTGATTTATAGTAGCTAATCAAAGTTTGATAATGTGAGAGTTAATTCTGATTATTACCAAAAATTAATTTTTATGCAATCTTCCTCGTGTCATATTTTAGTGTTTTCTTCTCTTTTTATGTTTTGGTTTTCCTCCCAAATCTATAGCTTAGGTTCATCTTATTGAAAGATATTTAAGTTACATAATCTTTGATTTAAAGATCTTATTTAGAAGTGCATCTAAACCAAAGTGATGTTGTTGGAATTTTTAGAGACATATTGCAAACATCCTAGTTGCACAAGTGAGAGTAAGAAAGCCTTAAAAACAAAGGATTTATCATTGACAACAATAAAAAAATTTATTACTTTAAAGTCAACAAGTAAGTATCCTTTTTGTTTTAATAGTTATTTTTATTATTAGTATGCAGCCAACAGTTGCTTTGCTTATTTAAGCAGCCAATAGCTGTTAATGAATTTATCAAGTAATCATTTGTTATTCAAATCTTGCAGTACTTTCTCACCCGAAGAGAAAATAGTTCACTTTATCGTTTGAATATTTGTTGAGACCTATCATTGGTATCAAAGCCTAGTTTATTATGGGAACCAATAAGGAACGTATTGAGCAGTTGAAAGATGGGCTACACCGGATGAAGCTCAAAATGGCTGACTGGCTGCAGCATTTGGAAGAAACTCTTAATCGTCTCTCTGATGTGCTACTTGCAAACTAGAAGCCTTCAAATCGTGGTAACCAACACCGTTAAGGCCACGATGGGGGATGACTTGTTGTATCATCCAAAACAACGAAGCTTGAATTTCCTTGATTTTTAGGAGATGATTTGACGGAGTGGTTCAATCGTGTGAAGCAGTTTTTGGAGTTCCAAAATACTCCCAAAACCCAGAAGGTTTCTTTGACATCCTACCACTTGGAAGGAGAGGCCAACCAGTGGTGGCAGTGGATTCGCATGACATTTCAAGAAGAAAGACATCCTCTCTCATGGGAAAATTTTAAAGATGAACTCTACACTCACTTTGGGCCTTCGGAGTGCGAAGATTTTGATGAAGCCTTTTCAAGGATAAGGAAAGATGGTTCTTTGCGTTATTACCAACATGAATTCGAGTGCTTGGGCAATCAGGTACGAGGTTGGATGCAGAGAGCCCTTGTAGGAACATTTAGTTTAAAAAGGGATATTTCAAATGGTATCTAGATGTTCAAACCTCAGACCTTAAAGGAAGCCATCGTCTTAACACGTATGAAAGATGATCAACTTATCAGACAAAGGAGGTTTTTTAGACCTGTACCACCAATGCGAGCTCCCCTAGCCCCTCTCTCTATCAATCGAGCAGCACCACTAACCCATGCCAATCCTATCTTATGCTTCACCTGGGAAGAAATGCAGCAGAGGAGAGCCCAGAACTTATGTTTTAATTGTAATAAATATTTTACTATATGGCACAAATGTCAAGGGCCACAGATACTCGTGTTTGATGGGTATGATGGCAACAACACTCTTTTAAGTGACAATGACCTTGAAGAACAAACAGCCTAGGAGAATTATGAGGAGTTTACTGAACTAGAAATTATATTACATGCATTAACAGGATGGACCAAGTCCAAGACCATATGGATAGCTACCAAAATCGGTTCCCACGATGTCATTATATTGACCGATAGCGAGTCGACTGACAATTTTATTACTAAACATATGGCCAACTGGTTGCACTTACTGGTGGTGCCAACATAAACCTTCATTGTTCGGGTTGCCAATAAAGAACATCTCTGATGCCAAGGGTCGTTTAAGGAGGTACAAGAAAATCTTTAAGGCACTCATTTTTTCTTAACTCTACACTCCTTACCTCTCACAGGGTTGGACGTAGTGCTGGGGATTCAATGGCTAGAGTTACTTGGCTCTTTGGTTTGCGACTAGAAATAGTTGACCATGGAATGTTTTTGGGAAAACCAGACTAGGAGATTGCTCGGTATCAACGGGCAAGACATCCGAGTGGCAACATTCAAGGAGTTATCCAAGGAAATTCGCCCAAGCCAAGCAATGTTTACATTATGCTAGGTTGCTCACACGGAACCACAAAGGAATATTCATCCAAGTATGCAAGAAATATTGCAGGAATTTTCTGATCTGTTCACGGAGCCAACGAGCTTACCACTAACACAGGAGGTTGACCACAACATCACTCTTAAAGAAGGAACTGAGTCGATTAATATTCAGCCATACAGGTACGCGCATTATCAAAAGAACAAGATAGAGAAGCAGGTCCAAGATGTGCTGAGATTAGGGCTTGTTCGACCTAGCACTAGCCCTTACTCATTACTTGTTTTGCTAGTGAAGAAAAAAGATGGGAACTAGTGTTTTTGCATAGATTATCGCGCGCTCAATGCTGCAACCATTAAAGATCGATTTTCGATCTCCATAGTTAATGATATGTTGGACGAGCTCTATGGTGCTTCCTACTTTACTTAGCTAGATATGAGGGCAAGGTACCATACAAGTAAATCCATGTGATGTCCATAAAAATGCTTTCTGAACACATAATGGGCATTATAAATACTGGTTATGCCATTTGGCCTATGTAATACACCTTCTACATTTCAAGCTATCATGAACTTTATCTTTCGTCATCATCTTCACAAATTCATATTAGTTTTCTTTGATGATATTTTGATCTATAGTTCCGATTGGGACAAGCATTTAGTGCATGTAAAATAGACCTTTAAATTATTGAGGCAACACCAATTCTTTGTCAAAGTTAACAAGTGTGTATTTGGGCAACAAGAACTGGAGTATCTGGGGCACATTATCACTAGCCAAGGTGTCAAGGTGGACAAAAAGTCAGATTGTTGGTATGGTAGCTTAGTCTCGGCCTACTAACATTTTGGAACTACGTGGGCTTTTAGGTTTGACAGGGTATTACCAGAAGTTTATCCAAAACTACGGCATTATAGCTCGACCACTCACTAATCTTCTCAAAAAAGGCCAATTTAGATGGCATGAGGAAGCTAAAGTCGCCTTCCTTACTCTCAAACAAGCCATGACGACCACTCTATACTAGCCATGCCTAACTTCAACTAGGCCTTCACTATCAAAATAGATGCATCCGGGGAAGCAATTGGAGCGGTCCTGGCCCAACAAGGAAAACTTGTGGCATACATGAGTCGAGTGCTCGAAGTGACCAAGAAATCTTGGTCGACATACGCTAAGAAGATGTTGGTTATAGTAGAAGTCATACGCATGTGGCGGCCTTACCTATTAGGTAAAAAATTCTATATTCAGACCGACCAACATAGTCTCAAGGATTTTCTAGAATAGAAATAGCAACCCAGAGCAACAAAAATGTGTTGTTAAGCTCTTAGGTTACGATTACAAAATTCTTTCCAACTAGGTCGTGAAAACTCTGCAGCCGATGCTCTCTCATGCAAGCAATGTAGCCTTATTCTTCACCATATATTCTTTTTGCAGGTTAGTTTATGGGAAGAAATTAAAAAAACCTTAAAGGAGGACCAGTACATTCAGTCTATGGGTCGTGTGGCCACGGAAGAACATGAAGGATCATATACATGGTGTCAAGGGCAACAACTATACAAGGGGAGGGTCGTCATTTCGAACGATGCGCCCTTAAAGTCTAAGCTACTACATGAAATGCATGGCACCGAGGTGGGGGGTCATTCGGGTGTCTTACATACATTCATTAAATTGGGACAGTAGTTTTATTAGCCTGGGATGCATAGAGCAGTGCAATGCCATGTCAAGGGGTGTAAGGTTTGCCAGAATATAAAGACCAAAACATTGGCTCCAGCTAGGCTTCTTCAACCGTTGTCGATTTCGTGTCAAGTATAGGACAATGACACGACCAAAAGATGGATGTTTTCTCCCAAGTGCAGGAGTGTCGAAGTAATAAATAACCCGACAAGATCGGGGTCGAACCACAGGGAGGTTAACTATATAAATTATAAATAATAATAATAATAATAATAATGAGTTAAAGAGAATTTTGAGATGTGAGATTAATGTGAGGATTAAACAATGATAAAAACAAATGTCAAGGTTAGAGGATCCACTAATGGTATTTCAAATAAATATAATATAAACTCGTTTTATTACTCAACTAGAAACCACACAATAAGGAGGTTCTAATCGGATGATTTGTCATTAATAACTCATTATAAATTATTAACATGATCATATTAGTTATCTTATTTAAGTAACACCAATACTTGTAATGCCAATACTTGTAAATATTATCAGGTATTCATGATGTTAACTTATGTTAACAACAAATCAAGTTCCTTTCATAGCACAGGTGTTGGTTATACCATACAGTTGGGCTATGAAAGTGCTAAGTATTTGTTGTACCAAGGGTTGTTCAACACAAATCTAGATTAACCATTTAACAAGCAAGGTATTAAGAGTGAGTAAGATAATAAATACAAAACATGTTAGTATAAAACATTAAAGTCCATGTTGAGTTTATACTATACTTATTCTTACACCATTAGTGTAACCTTTTCACCTTGAAATGATAAACTTAGCTAAACATGATTAAGAAGAGAAACATAAACAAAGTAGATAAGAACATAGTTATGATGAAAAGCATAAAGAAGAGATTAATGAGAGCACAACTTAAACATTACAAAAATACAAAGAAAGAGAGCAAGAATATGATCTTGATTTGAACAACCAAGATGTCTAAATGCATGGCAAATGCCTCCTTTTATATGCCAAAATTCAGAACTATTGATTTGATGACTAATTGTTGAGTGGGTGGCCACATCTTGACTTGGTGACAATCCTTATCTTCTTGTCTGAATAAAACGTCATTGGTAATATCAGATTATGAACAGATACTTTATGAAAGTTCTGGGACATTGTCTCATCTTTCCAACAAAATAAGAATCGGCGTATTTGGACTTCTAAAACTCGAGATATGGGCTGAACATTAAACAGTGTCTGGGCTGCAGGACAGATTCCGACTTCTCCGTTGTTGCTACCATTTGAACTCGAAGATGACACTTTTAAATCTTGGACTCTTCATAAACGTTTTAGACCTATATCTTAGCTTTCCACACATATAAACCAAACCCAAATCCAAGTTCTACAACTCCAGTTATGATCCAATAACCGAATGATGTTCCAGTTTGAACTGAACCAGCATCTCTTTTCTAAGCTTAGTCCTTTCTTTGTCTTCTCAATTTCAGTAGTTAAACTCATCAATCAATCCTTTGATTTATGTGATAGGCTTGCAATTAAGATGAACATTTACCATAAATTAAAGGTATCTTATATTATTAGACATGTTATTATAAAACATGCTCTAGTTAAGGAGTTATTGATACTTGAAGTGCAAAAATGATGATATAAAACCTTGATAAAAATGCACTTTTAAGTACTAATCAGTTGTCGACAGGTTTAGTAAGTCCATACATTTTCTTACTTTAAGCCATCCTTTTACTGTAAAAAATATGGCAAAACAATTTATGGAAGGTGTTATCAAACTCCATGGGATGCCCAAGTCCAGTGTTAGTGATCGAGACCCAATCTTCATCAGCAACTTCTGGCAAGAATTTTTCAAGATGTCGGGCACCAAATTGTAGCTCAGTTCCATATACCACCGCAGACAGATGGCCAGACAAAATTCATCAATTGATGCGTTGAGCAGTATCTACGGTGTTTCGTTCATTAGTGGCCACAAAAATGGTGTTACTACTTACCTTGGGCTAAGTATTGGTATAATACAACATACCATATTTTCACAGGAATGACCCTTTTCCAGGTGTTGTATGGAAGGTTACCACCCTCCATTCTGACATACAATAAAGGACTTTCACCAGTACACGAAGTCGACCAACAACTCATGAGCTGAGATGAACTACTACGATAATTAAAGGCCAATTTAGAAAGATCATCGAATCGAATGAAGCAAATGGCAGATCAAAAGAGAAGTGACATTGCGTTCAACATCAATGAATGAGTGCTTTTGAAGCTGTATCCATATCGCCAACAAACAGTCTTCAAATATGTCCATCAGAAAATCACTAGTTGTTTTTATGGACCCTACCAAATTCTAGAGAAGATCGGACATGTGGCATACAAATTATTGTTACAAAAAGAGGCACGCATTCACCTGGTGTTTCACGTATAATTGCTTAAACGATACCAGGTCAACTAAGGGATTGTTGAGACAAAACAAGTCAAGTTGTCACCGTTCACCGATGAAGGGGTAGTCATTTTAGAGCCGCAAACTATTTTAGACTATTGTTAGATCAAACAAAAAAACCCAGCTTGTTGAAGAAAGCTTAGTGCAATGGAAGCATCTTCCAGCCCATGAGGCAATATGGGAGCCAACAAACAAGCTACAAGAGATGTTTTTGAATCTGGACTTTGAGGACAAGTATCCAATTGATAGGGGAGGTATTGATAGGCTATGACGATCTGAGAGGGGTCATAAACTGAATCCCAAATATTTGGGATGAGTCTGTACGTGAAAGATCGTTGGCAAGTAGTAGACGAAATCATTAAAGCCTGTGGAAAGTGGAGAGCAACGCAGGAGGGACTGGGTTGTTCCAATTGAAAGTTTTACGTGCAAATAGGTCTTTAGTAGTTGCGTTATTTATGTCACTTTTATTTCATGCAGTATTGTTCTGTTTTACATGGATTTGTATGTGTTGTTTTACATGTGTTTGCGTCCAGTTATTAGTTTCTTGTTTCCTTTTGTTTCAGTTTGCTTTGTAGGAGGCTTTGCTTATTTAAGCAGCCAACAGTTGTCAATGAATTTATCAAGTAATCATTTGTTATTCAAATCTTGCGGTACTTTCTCACCCGAAGATAAAGTAGTTCACTTTATCGTTTGAATATTTCTCGGGACCTATTATTTGAATGAACGTGATACCATTAATCAAAATGTACATGGAAATACTTAATCATTTTCTTTAGCATTAATTAGAGCCACCATATGCTATCTTTTTACCATGCTTAACCTTCTTCAAGAAGAAATGACATTTCTAAGACAATCTATTGGCCTAACGATCTTTTTTATTATCATTTTCTGAGAATTGTTCTCATTTCATTCAAAGTTATACTTGTCAAACGAAACAAATGTGCTTGACCAGCTACTGGTTCGTTGTCCCAAAGATGACTATTACTAATATATTTGTTACATGTTTTGTGGTGAAACAACATATAGCAGCATCAAAAGGGAATGAAGAGTGTGTATTGGTGCTTCTTACGCGTGGATGCAATATAGAGGTGTTCAAAATAACCGATCAATCGAGAAAACCAAAGAAAAATTAACCGAGATGAAAAACTTATTAAACTGATTTTCAAAACCATAAATTCTAACAAGTCTGGTTCAGTTTCGGTTTTAAAAATAAAACCGACAAACCAAACCTAACCAACTAAAAAACCAAAAAGATATAAAAATCTGTGAGGGGTATAAATAGTTAAATTCTAAAGTTAACCTAACCCTAACATAACCCCCCTGCCTTATAAAAAGCCATCGCCCTGACCCCTGAGAATTCTCAATCTTCCTTTCAATTAATCTTCCTTCCCTTTTCAAGTTTCAACTGCTTTGCGTCTGTCTCCGTCTCAAAAGTCTAATATTATCTAAATTCTAGCTGAACACAAACCCACCTCTCCATCTCCCTGGCTTCTCTTCTCTCTTTACTTCTACATAAGTCGTGGTGATCCTCCTCTATTCTTGCAAGTTGCAGCAGAAGAAGAGGGCTTCTTCATTAGAGAAAAGACTGCAAGGTAAAATTTATCCCTATGGCTCATTCATTAGATATCATGCTAAGTTCAATTCTGCTTTTTAGATTTTGCTTATTTGCGCCTGAATAATTTTTCAACACTCTTGTGTTGTTCTTCCTTTTGGTCATTAGGGCTAGTTTTGGTTTGATTGAGTTTGCATTTAACTTGGTTATACAATTCCTATGATGATTGGCATGTTTTGCTTCGTTTGAGTTTGGATTTTTTGGTTATGTTAATTTGTTTCAATGAAAGATTGGGTGTTCGCTGGATTGTGTAATTGATTTGATGTTTGATTAATACATAATCTTCTTGTTTTTTTGTTTCAGTTACTATGTTTTGGTGAGGGAGGGAAAGAGGTTATAACATGTTATTAGTATTTAGTATTGATACTGGAGATTGGTAGTAGAGTCGTTGGACATCTTCTAGTAGAGATTATCTTCTCAGAGTTTAAAAAGAACATTGTCTACTGCCTAATGTTAGTGAAAACAGAGGATTCGGTTTGATCATTTGTGATTGATATGGCATTTTTTGCGTCTTAGGTTTTTTTATGACTTGTGGATAACAGTTGTGTTTTGTTTTGTTGATGGAGGAGCATCTTTATGCTGGTTAGTGTTGTTGAAACTAGTTTTGAGATTGATGTTCTTGGATTGTAAGGGAAATGTTCGTGAATCAACTGTTGTAACACTGCTCACCTGATATTTCATTGGTAGATTTTCATTTCGATAACATTAGTTTCCAAGACAATTAGCAAAATGTATCATAGGCTTTTTTCTTGCTTTTGCATTAACTGGCAGAATAATGGGCATAAAGCTTAGTGATTAGGGTTGTCGAATGTCATTTTGCTAACAGTTGAGTTGCTAATTGTCACCTTTTCATCAATTAGTTAATTAACATCTACATAGTTGAAAATAATTCTTGAGTCATGTTGTTGTTTTTGTAATTTCAGATGGATAATTGGGAAGATCCTACATCAAATGAGTCAAATCCTTCAATGATGTTGGTGCAATCCTATAATATAATTGTTTTGGTTAATTAATTTACTTTACCTTGTTAATTCCCCTTAAAATTTTGCATTGTTAATTCTTTTAATAGTCAAATTATAATATGTTACTAATTTGCTAGTGTTTCTTTATAGCATTATCCTTGCTGGAGCTTTTGGCTTTTGCTGTTGCTGGGTTTTTTCTTCAAACTATGCCAGATGTTAATGTTAACTTTTCTAGTGTGAACACCTCTTTTAATTTGAGGTACCTGAATTTAATCATGCATCTTGCATATTGTATTGATTTGGATTTTCATAGCTTTCATCTGACAAAAGTTTCTCTGCATATTAAAGATAGCAAGATGAGAAGCATTTCAAATTCATTGTTATTTGTTACTGATATATATTTAAGGTTTATAAGGAAAGTTAAATTAAAAAAAAATATCAATATACTAATTTGATTAAAAATTCTTATAACAAACTAAACCTGACAAGAAAAATTTAAAGCCCAATTTAATATAAGCCCAACAAATTAAACCCAATAAGAAAATCTTACATAGTTTGATTAGAAAAGCCTACAAACTAAACCCAACAGGAAATTTTAAAGCCCAATTTAATGTAAGCTCATTTAAAAAAAATCCAAAATAAAGCTCATATATGATGGGATTAGGTTTCCCGGTTTTATGCCAAAAAAACCGTTCAGTTCGGTTTGAACCGGATTTCGGTCTGATTCGGTTAATATTTCACAAAACTAATATAACTCGATTCGGTTGGTTTTTGAAGTCTAAACCGAACCGAACCAAACCGTGAACACCCCTAATGCAATGTACACTTAAAGGGAACGAGCACAATTTTATAGCAATTGTTTGTTGTTCTGAAGTTTCTCTATTAATGTAGATAATAATATTACACTATAAATGACAGATATTAATGGTAAAATTGCTTGTATCGTCGAAGCATCATTCTATATTTAGGATTCTCTATCACTTTTCTACCATTTGACACACAAATTGTCGATGATTTGATGCTGATGAAGGAACTATTGAAAGAAGGATTAAATGTTGATACAAAAGATCGCCATGGAAAAACAACAGTCCAAGTAGCCATGGCTGTTGATAATACACGGTTTTCATGGGAAATTTTTTTAGCTATTTGGGCGAGAAGCCCAAATAGCTAGAATTTTAGTGATGCAACCGTATTCTTCGATAGATTCACCCATATTTAACTAGTGTTTTGCCTATGTTTTATATATAAAATGCCTTGATATTCTTTGTTTTATGTTTTGAAGGCACTTTTCGATGAAAGATGCAAAAAGAAGTAAATTAGAGGTAATTGGCAAATTTGACCTTCAGTTGATGTTTTGTGCAGAGCGTGAGCTCTAGAGGTCGAAATGAAGTGATTCTAATGGAATTAAAAAGCTAACATTCATACCTTTCTAGACATCTAAGGCACGAAAATAAAATAAGGAAGAGCATGGAAATCGCAGCCTTCAAAGTCAAATCTCGCAATCTGCCAATGTTGACCTTTGGCCATTCCGACTTGAATATCTGTAGCTACAGAAGTCCAATTGATGCAAAATAAATGTTTTTGGATTCCTGACTCAAAGGTCTATCAATTCTCCAAATTTCATCCAAAAAAGATTTCATATGAGGGAGATATGAGTTTTCAAAGATGACAACTAAATTCTGCCAGCAAACAGGTTTCGTGAAGAAACAAGCCCAAATTACTTTCTGAAGCATCTAAACCAATATCCAAGTTTTTATTTCAGCAATTTAGCTCCTCTAAGTCAAAGCTTGAAGATTTCATGTAAGGATATTTCTCTTTTTTTAGGAAAATAGTTATTGAAGTACTTAAATGTAAACAGTCTACTTAAATGAGGACTATTTTGTAAAATAGAGACTAGGGTTTCCTAGGATATAAAAAGAATGAGAGAAGAGAAAAGGGGCAGCCAGCCAAGAAGAGAAAAATGCCCCCCTCCTCTAAGAAACCCGAAAGCATGCATTCCTCTTTCTTTTTGATTAGTTGTTCAACAAACATGCAAGGCTAAACTCTTTTTCTTGGTTGCAAGGACAAGGAAACCTTCGGATTTCAAGAACTGTGAGATTTATTTTACCTTTTCTTTTCAGTTTATATGGTGAATATGTTTGTTTTCCTATGCTTATTTTTCCTATGATTGTTTATTTTAATTGCTAGAGCGAACTATAAGTTATTATTGTAGACAATCTATTGCTAAGTTTGATATCAAAACCGGAGTTGTGGTATATGAACTTGTGAAGCAACTGAATTTATTAATTGTGGCGGATCTACGTTATTAATCTTACGGAGAACATTCAATCAAATCAAACATAGACTGTGGACAATTATGTTTTCTTGATTAATCAACTTATCTAGTTCTTAAGGTTGTCATTGAATTAAATTACTAGTGCGGACACTGTGGTTGTTTAATGGTTAGGGTTAGTTATACGGTGGATCCGTTAACTAACCAATGTTAAGAAGAGATAAATATTCAAAATATAAATTGTTGTTTCGTTTCCATAATCAGTTCTGATTTCCGTAGGTGGATGTTTACTTGCAACCAAGGTTTGTTCTCTTGATAATTTTCTGATTTTATTAAATTTCGTTTGATAGTTTTCTGTTTTCTTTTGCTTTAGCCTAGATAACGTCCAACCCCCCCCAAATTGCATATCATCTATCATAAAAATCTGACTTGAACCTTCCTCATGGGATCGACCCCTCGCTTGCTCTATACTATCTTGTGTGATGTGTTTTAAGCTAGGGTAATTAATTTGTACGACCGCGACATCGCAACAAATTTTGACGTCGTTGCCAGGGATTGCAAGAAAGTTGCAATTGCAAGAGTTGGAAGAGATTTGAAAAGATGCTTATAAGAATGCAAGGATTTACAAAGAAAAGACTAAGAGTCTCCATGAGTGAATGATTACAAGAAAAGAGTTTAATGTTGGAGACAAAGTCCTTCTTTATTATTCGCGTTTGAAACTTTTTCCTAGAAAGTTGCGCTCTCGTTGGATTGGACCCTTTGTTGTTTCTAATATTTTTCCTTATGGTGCAGTTGAAATTACAAGTTTAGAAACCAACAAAGAAGTCAAGGTCAATGGGCATCGCTTGAAACCTTTATATGAATGTTGGACAACAGAACTCATCGCTTCTACGGAGTTAGCTGAACCAATTTATGAAGAATGAGCATGCAACATGTCAAGCCAATGACTTAAAACAAAAGCGCTTACTGGGAGGCAACCCAGCACAGGAAAAAAAAAATAGATTTGCTTTCTTTTTCCCTTATCTTTTATTTTTTGCATTTTACTTTATTTTTGTCACTCTCCTATATTCCTTTTCTTTTATTTCAACATTGAGGACAATGTTGTGTTTTAAGTGTGGGGATATTGGGAGAATGTCGGTGATCTGATGCTGATGAAGGAACTATTGAAAGAAGGATTAAATGTTGATTCAAAAGATTGCCATGGAAAAACAACAGTCCAAGTAGCCGGCTGTTGATAATACACGGTTTTCATGGGAAAAAAATTCTAGCTATTTGGACGAGACGCCCAAATAGCTAGAATTTTAGCTAGAAACTCCATCCCAGTTCACCTTATCTGTACAATCCTACTCGGCATGCTTTTTTATGCTTTTCGTTTTTTGGAGTCCACACAAACTTTTCATTGATATAATTTTTCTACATACATGCTACCTTTTCTATGCATAGCAGTTATCATTTTCTACATCAATAACATGAAGGGCACAACAATCATGGAATGACACATCCTACAACGAGCAACCATAGCTAACCAATAGTTTTTTCCTATACCAAAAACATTGATAACACTAACAAAGCACCCTCATTTTTTCCTCTAATTGATGACTTGAGTGTCAATTTCTTCATCAATGGTACAATCTCTTCTCTATGAAGAAATAATAAGGTTTGGGTGTATAAATACATCTAGTCATCATGCAAGCAGGCTAGAGAGTAAGAGGGAGTGATTCCTAACAAGACAAGTCCCAAACATGTCATTCTAGACTATAAAAGCTAGTCAAAAAAAGCTAAAGGCCATAAAGCCAGTCAACCATCATAAAAGTCAATCAAAGCTACACCATTGAAAGCCATGCCAAACTAGGTAGAAGTTTTTAGGCTAACACACGTCAGACACACATTCCCTGATGTCTTTCACTTTATTTTTATTTTATCTTCTGGTAGAATTTTTTCTCTCTACATACATCTATTACCTAAAGCATCAGAATATTCCCTATTCCTCATAGGATTTATTTTTTTCAAGCAAATCGCATAGCCACCGGTCTAGCCTATCAACTAGTGGCCAGCCTAGTCATATCATCCATCAACCTATTTATGCAAAGCCTAATTCATGTATGAAACATTTTCATGATTTCATTAGTAGCGTTGTGACACGATCAAAAGATTGATGTCTTATTCCAAGTGCAAGAGTGTCGAAGTAATAAATAACCCGGCAAGACCGGGGTCGAACCACAGGGAGGTGAACTATATAAAATTATAAACAACAAATGAAAAGGAGTTGAAGAGAACTTTTAAGATGTGATATTGATGTGAGTATTAATCAAAGATAAAAGCAATTGTCAAGGTTAGAGGGTCTACTAATAGTATTAGAAATAAGTATAATATAAACTCTTTCTATTAATCAACTGGAAACCACACACAAATGAGGTTCCAATTGGATGATTTATCCTTAATAGTTCATTATAAATTTTTAACATTATCATATTAATTATCTAATTTAATTAACACCATACTTTTAAATATTATCAGGAATTCATGATGTTAACTTATGTTAACAACAAATCAAGTTTCTTTCATAGCACAGGTGTCGATTATACCATACAATAGGCTATGAAAGTGTCAAGTATTTGTTGTACCAAGGGTTGTATAACACAAATCTAGATTAATTATTTAACAAGCAAGGTATTAAGAATTAATAAGATAAAAAGTTAAGACATGTTAATAACAAACTTTCTTGGATATAAACATTGAAGTCCATGTTGAGTTTATATTATACCTATTCTAACACCATTAGTGAAACCTTTCACCTTGACATAATAAACTTAGCTAAGCATTGTGAATAAGAGAAAAATAAATAAACTAGATAGGAACATAGTTATGATGAAAGTTAACTAAGTATAGTAAAGGAAATGAAAAGCATAAATAAGAGATTAATATAACATAAAATAAAACTTGAACAAAATACAAAGAAAGAGAGTGATCTTGATCTGAACACCAAGATATCTAAATGTATGGCAAATGCCTTCTTTTATAGGCTAAAAATCAGAAGTATTGATTTGAAGACTAATTATTGAATGGGTGGCCACCTCTTAACTTGGTGACAATCATTATCTTCTTGTCTGAACAAAACGTCATTGCTAACGTTAGAATTTGAATAGATAGTCTTCATGAAAGTTCTGGGCATTGATCTCAGCTTTCCAACAAAATAAGAATGAGCTCATTTGGACTTCTAGAACTCGAGATATGGGCTTAACACTGAACAATGTATGGGCTTCAGGACAGATTCTGACTTCTCTTTTGTTGCTACAATTTGAACTTGAAAACGACCGTTTTGAATCTTGGACTCTCATGAAAGTTTTAGGCCTATATCTTAGCTTTCCATCCATATAAACCAGACCTAAATCCGTGTTCTACAGCTCCAATTATGATCCAATAACCGAATGATGTTCCAATTTGAATTGAACCAGCATCTCTTCTTTAAGCTTAGCCCTCTCTTTGTCTTTTCACTTTCAATAATTAAACATATCAATCAATCCTTTAAATTGTGAGATATGCCTGCATTCAAAATGAACATTTACCATAAATTAAAGATATCTTATGTTATCAGACTTGTTATTATAAAACATGCTCAAGTTAGGAAATTTAATGATACTTTAAGTGCAATATGATGATATAAAACCTTAATGAAAATGAACTTTTAAGTATTAATCATACCCCCTCAACCAGCTTATTACTAGTCCCTAGTAATCAAAGCGTTAAAACAATTTTCAACATTCAAAAGCAAGGCCTTCATCATTCAACTTCCCTTAATCTATCCAAATAAACAAACTCTCGTTAAATTTATATATATGCTTCATACTTCTTAAACAAGATATTAATAAACCTTCATTTCGTGCTCCATATATCAACACATAGTTATGGAGCTTTGCTTGGATGAAAACACAATTTTGTTCTAATATTTTCCTAAGGTTAACTTCCTTGAGTTGGGATTATTATCCTTTTTTTAATATATATACATATAACTTAAAACACAATGCATCTTTAACCCATGTAATGAGCTTTAGGCTAATGACTCCCAGACTAGTTGGTCTTAGGGAATTAGGTGTTGAGACATCTCTACGAGCTTAATAACTCGGGTTGCAGATATTGATACGTAGATAGTGCAATGTTTGATTCCCTTAAGCTTTTCTCCTTAACCCATGTAATAAGCATTGGGTCAATAGCTCCCAAGTCAGTTGACTTTAGGGTATTAGGTGTTAAAACACCCCTTCAAGCTTAATTGCTTAGGTTAGGGAGGCTACGAAACCAAACTTATCTATATTTTTATTATCATCAATATTATCAATTTGTTTTTGTTTTTTTTTTGCAAATTATATACTATCATTTTCTCTTAGTTGTTACCTTTAACAAAAGAACATAAATAATGTAATAATCCAATATGCAACCCACAATCATATGTTAAAGTGTGTGTGTGAAAATGAAGGTTTAAGAATACTTGTTAAATGAGTATACGAGCAGAATCAAGTGATAACAATGCAAGAGTTTGTAAACCTGAATATTTCAAGAAGTGTTATGATTGACCTTGATAAGAATGTTTACTAATAAGTGTCTCAAGAGTCAATAGAATTCCTCCTTACTCTACCATCCTAATAACAATTCTGTCAAATGGTTTTAATAATAGCAAAAATAGTTAGTTAGTTTTTTTTTAATGTCAACTACTATCCCCTCCCCCCAACCAGAACGAGACATTGTCCTTAATGTCTTAAGGTAGAAGGATAGAGTATAGAAGACATCACCTAAAACAACGAACACTGACAAACCTGAAAGACACTTAAACAAATATAAGAAATAACAAAACAACATAATGTGCTATTAATAAAACCAAAAGACACAAGGTTTCATAAATGAAGGCTTAAATCCAATCTAAGTTTTTTACGGCTGTCTATGGTTGATCAGTTTCTACGACTCATGGAGGGATCAATTACAGGGATGAAAGACTGTAGTTGAACAATCAATTGTTCAGCAGTAGCAGCAGAGATTATGATTTGTTATGCCGGAGATGTTAGAAATTTCTGTTCCACAACATGATCAAGAAAAGACAACAAATTATTATAAAAATTGTTAACATTTAACAAACCTATAGGTTTATGGTAAATGTGAAGTTGGGCCTAAGAGGAAATATGAAAGATCTCTTCCAATGTGCCCAGACCACCTAGTAAGGCAATGAAGGCGTCAACATGGTTAAACATTGTATTCATTTGATCAGACATTGTGGAGACCTGTAGTTCCTCTCCAATTATTTTTTCAATGATGTCCCTTTTTGCTAAAGCTTTGGGGACGACCCCCAAAACTTGACTGCCTTCTAAAAATGCAGTTATAGACACACCCCTCATTAACCCAAGGCTGCCTCCCCCATACACTAAATGAATATTTCTCTCAGCTAGTACTTGACCAAGATGATTTGCTGATTCTAAAAACTCTTTTTCTTTCCCAGGACTGGATCCATAAAAAACACAAATATTTATTACTTGATGACTTGAGGAACCTGCCATTTCTACACACTTCTATATCTATTGAATGTATGGGTTGAGTAGAAATGAAGGGAAGGAAGATAAGATTTTATAGATGAGAAATTGAAAATGAAATCATACCACCTATATGTAGGCCAGCTGGAGTCTCTCTCTCTCTCTCTCTCTCTCTTTATATTTTTGGTCAAAACATGTGTATGTACAGGTAGTTGTGATGTGACTTACATCTTCCTTTGGTTTTACGTCCAAGAATGGCTTAAACACCCTCTATAGGTCGGGGATAAGCTTTCAATCTAGTTTTCTTAAAATCTAACAAACATGGTCTTTTTTAGTCAGATTCTTAAGACTAAGTCAATCATGTTCTTTATGAAAATGAGGCCATAAATCATGAATTGCACGACGCACATCTCCACTAGGATGCATCTCAAGAGTTACTAGAAGATTATCTAAAGGCTCCTTACTCAGGTCATCCTTAATGAATTGTATTTTATCTTCACGGTTTATAGATCCATTCCTAAAGAACAACATTGTGCATTACAATTCCATGTGGCACATCGGTGACAATTTCAGTCATTTTGCACGACGTTTCTTCGCAAAAGTGCTTTTACCTGTTCCAGGCATGTATGAAATGAAAGAATTGGATAACTCACCTGATAATCGGACCTTTGCTTTAATTAGCCAATGAATATCTTCAGGAATTCCATGTTCATTAACAACCTCAATCTTTCACACCTAGCTCGGTAAATTTTTGTAATCGTATTTTGAGGCAAATCGGGAAAATACTTTTTCAATTTTTCAAGAGTGGTGTCCATTTTTTAAATGAGAAGTGGAAAAGAGATGCAAAGAAAAGATAAGGAACAAGGAATTGAACAAATATATACACAGATATTAGTTATCATGGGAAACTGAAAGAACCAACTTAAGAGTCACGGAGTACCATTTCCGCCATTTGACCGGGGTTGGAGAAAAACTAGCAAAACAAGAGTCACGCCAAAAAGAAACACAAAAACAATGTGAGAAAAACAAAATAATCAACCTTTATATACAAGATCATTCAAACCGATGGATTCATTTTCACAAGAAAAATTATCAAAGTAAGCTTTCAAACGATGTTCATTTACCTTAAAAACATTGTCATTCTTTGGATTCTCAATATCAAAGGCCCCATAAGGATACACATGTTTCACAATAAATGGACCGCTCCATCTTGATCTTAAATTTCCAGGAAATAAAGGATTCGAGAATTATAAAGCAAAACTTTTTTACCAATATCAACTTTTTGACAATTTTCACAAGTTTTGCAGAATGCATGCATGTCCTTGAACATGGTGGGCCAATAAAATCCACACTGTAAGATTTTTGCAGTTGTCTTCTTTGATGAGAAATGACCCCCACATGCCTCAGAATGACAAAATTTAATGACACTGCTTACCTCATTGTCGGGAATGCATCTTTAAAATATTTGATCAGGACAATATTTGAATAAGGGTCGTCCCAATAAAAGTTCTGCACTTAGTTCAAAAACTTTCTTTTGTCTTGGGTACTCCAATGAGCTGGCAAATCTCCTGTTGCAAGAAAATTGACAATGTTAGCAAACCAAGGCATTGTAGAAATAGAAAGTAAAGATTGATCAAGAAAGTAATCATTGATTTGTGTGATGTCAGATGTAGAATCTATTGTCAATCTTGACAAATGATCCTCGACAACATTTTTTGTGCCTTTCTTGTCCTTGATTGTAATATCAAATTCTTGAAGTAACAAAATCTACCACATCAATCTAGCTTTAGAATCCTTCTTAAAAAGAAGATATTTCAATGTTGCATGATCACTAACAACAACAGGTGAGCCAACAAGACAAGACCTGAATTTTTCACATGCAAATAGTATTACAAGTAATTCTTTTTTAGTGGTAGTGTAATTCATTTGAGCACTATTTAAAGTTTTACTTGCATAGTAAATCACATAAGGTTTCTTATCTTTTATTTGTCTTTATTTGTCCCAAGACAACACTCACGGCATAATCACTAGCATCACACATTATTTCAAAAGATAATGACCAATCAGGAGGTTGAATGATAGGAGCAGAAGTAAGCAAGTTTTTAAGTTTAACAAAGGCTTCTTCACAATGTTCAGTCCATTCAAAAATATTATCCTTTATTAGAAGGTTACTCAATAGCTTAGATATTACACTAAAATCTTTTATGAACCTTCTATAAAATCCAGCATGTCCTAAATGATCTAACATCTTTAACAGATTTTGATGTTGGTAAGTTGGCAATTAACTCAATTTTAGATTTGTCAACCTCAATTCCTGTTCATGAAACAATGTGACCAAGTACAATGTCGTTTGTTACCATAAAATGATATTTTTTCCAATTCAGCACAAGATTCTTCTCTTCACATCTGTTCAAAACTTTTTCCAAGTTAGTTAAACAATCATCAAATGAATCACCAAAAATAGAAAAATCATCTATAAAAATCTCAAGAAAACGTTCAACCATATCACTGAATATGCTAAGCATGCATCTTTGAAACGTGGCTGATGCATTACATAATCCAAAAGGCATCCTTTGATATGCAAAAGTACCAAATGGACATGTGAAAGTAGTCTTCTCTTGATCTTCTAATGCAATTTCAATTTGGTTGTAACCTGAATAGCCATCTAGAAAACAATAAAATTCATGACCCGCAACTCTTTCTAGGATTTGATCCATGAAAGGTAAAGAAAAATGATCTTTTCTAGTCATTGAATTAAGTTTCCTTCTTCAGATTCATTAAAATCAATTTCATGGAAGTAGTTTCAAATTGATCATAAACTAATTTTTCAATAAAGTCTACTTCCTGTAAATCATTATCATCTCCAGATTGCTTGCAAATGTTAAAAACATTCATCTCTAATGTCATGTTTCCAAAAGATAACTTAATCACTCCATTCCTATAGTTAATCAATGCATTAGAAGTTGTAAGAAATGGACGTCCTAAAATAACAGGAATTAAATTACATGCTTCAACAGGTTGTATACCACAGGATAAATGAATTTATCCACTTGTACTAACACATCTTCAACTATTCCTCTAGGCACTTTTACAAATCTATCGGCAAGTAAAAGAGTTACAGAAGTTGGTTTTAACTCACCTAGATTGAGACTTTGAAAAACCGAATATAGAAGTAAATTCACACTAGCTCCAAGATCAAGTAAAGCTTTTTCAATTTTATGTTCTCCAGTAAAGCATGAAATTGTAGGACAACCAGGGTCTTTATATTTCAAAGCATTATTGTTTTAAAGAATAGCACTTACTTGTTCGGCTAAAAAGGCTTTCTTTTTAGTTTTCTCTTCACGGTGCACAAGTCTTTCAAAAATTTAGCTTAAGAAGGTACCTGTTTAATAGCATCTAACAAAGGCATATTGATCCTTACCTGTTTCAAAGTTTCAAAGATTTCAGAATTGTGATTGACTTTTCTTTGTTTGGTCATGGCATGAGGAAATGGAAGTACTGGTGGGGAATCAGTCTTTTCTTTACAATGTTTAGGTTCAACTCATCATCTTTCTCACAAGGTTCAAGAATAGGTTTTTCAATAACCTTACCATTGCGGAGAGTAGTGACTGATTTGACTTGATCCATGTGTTGGCTTCCAGAGCTACTCGCACTTGAATTGTATTACCCTTTGGGATTTTGCTGAGGTTGAGATAGAAACTTACATTTCTTCTTAAAACTGAGAGCAGATGTGAACTTTGCAAGAGTATCTTTCAAATCTGTCATAGTTTGAGCATTTTGAGTGTTGATTGTCTCTTGCTTTTCAATGAATGCATGTAGTGTTTCCTCAAGATTTCTTCTAGGAGGGGGAGCATAAGGAGGTACAAATCCATGAGAATTTTGAAAATTATGGTGTGCTTGAAATGGTGGCTGTGAAGTTTGTGCATTATTGTTACCACTCTTCCAACTGAAATTTAGGTGATTTCTCCAACCAGGGTTATACGTTTGTGAGTATGGATTCTGATTTGGCCTTTAGAAACTGTTTAAAGCATTGACTCGTTCATGGAGACATTCCTTGAAAGAAGGCAAAGTTAGACAATCATTGGTTGCATGTTCATTCGTTTCACAGATTTGATACACATTGTCTTGAACAAATTTTAATTGACCACTCTTTTTAAATTCAAGTGCCTTGACTTTTCTAGCTAAAGATGCAAATTTGGCTTGGAGGTCATGATCTTCCCTAAGGTTGTACATACCTCTACTAGATATATGAGGTTGAGTTTTACCTGGTGCCTCATAAGTGCCTGTGGTGTCCTAATTTTGAGCATTTTCAGCTAACGAGTCTAGGTACTCCATTGCTTCATCAGGGTCTTTATCTTTAAAAGTTCCATTGCACATCAATTCCACCATTTGCCTATCTTTAGGTGTTAACCCTTCATAAAAGTGTGAAACCAATCTCCATGTTTCAAAACCATGATGAAGACAAGTATTAAGCAAGTTTTTATACCTATCCCAACACTGGTAAAATGTTTCTCCTAGCTTTTGAGTGAATGCGGTGATTTGTCTTTTGAAAAAATTTGTTCTATGAGAAGGGAAAAACTTCTTTAAAAACTGTTGTTGCATTTCATCCCAAACACGAATAGATCCTGGTCTCAAATTTTATAGCCATGTTTTAGCTTTATCTTTTAAAGAAAAAGAAAAAAGCTTTAATCTGATGATGTTCATGCTATAATTTGAGTAATCGTAAGTGTTACAAACTTCTTCAAATTCTCTCAAATGCAAGTATAGATTTTCTAGATCTAAGCCGTGAAAAGAAGGTAAAAGTTGAATAATGCCTGGCTTAAAATTGAAATGAGATGAATTAGGAGGGAAAACTATACATGATGGTGCACTTGTTCTTGTTGGATTAATGTGGTCTCTTAATATTCTAACTCGATTATTCTCATTATTCTCATTATGAAGCGATTGATTATCCTTTTCGGCCATGTTTTCTAAAAATGATGAGGATTTTCTAGAAAGTTTGCCACTTAATATGCGTGACTAAACTCTCATGCAAGTGCCGAAAGAAAAAAAAGAAATAAAAATTAGAAAAACAATAAAAGTGAAAAGAAAAATAAAATAAAATATATAATTTATACAATAACTTACCTCCCCAGCAACGGCGCCAAAAACTTGACATGATCAAAAGATTGATGTCTTATCCCAAGTGCAGGAGTGTCGAAGTAATAAATAACCCGGTAAGACCGAAGTCGAACCATAGGGATGTGAACTATATAAAATTATAAACAACAAATGAAAAGGAGTTGAAGAGAACTTTTGAGATGTGATATTGATATGAGTATTAATCAAAGATAAAAGAATTGTCAAGGTTAAAGGATCCACTAATAGTATTAGAAATAAGTATAGTATAAACTTTTTTATTAATCAACTGGAAACCACACATAAAGAAGGTTCTAATCGAATGATTTATCCTTAATAGTTCATTATAAATTTTTAACATTATCATATAAATTATCTTATTGTAGTAACACCATACTTTTAAATATTGTCAGGAGTTCATGATGTTAACTTATGTTAATAACAAATCAAGTTCCTTTCATAGCACAAGGTGTCGGTTATACCATACAGTAGGCTATGAAAGTGTCAAGTATTTGTTGTACCAAGGGTTGTACAACACAAATCTAGATTAATCATTTAACAAGTAAGGTATTAAGAATTAGTAAAATAAAAAGATAAGACATGTTAATAACAAACTTTCTTGGATATAAACATTGAAGCCCATGTTGAGTTTATATTACACTTATTCTAACACCATTAGTGAAACCTTTTCACCTTGGCATAATAAACTTAGCTAAACATTGTGAATAAGAGAAAAATAAAAAAACTAGATAACAACATGGTTATGATGAAAGTTAACTAAGTATAGTGAAGGAAATGAAAAGCATAAATAAGAGATTAATATAACATAAAATAAAACTTGAACAAAATACAAAGAAAGAGAGTGATCTTGATCTGAACACCATGATGTCTAAATGTATGGCAAATGCCTCCTTTTATAGGCTAAAATTCAGAACTATTGATTTGATGACCAATTATTGAGTTGGTGGCCACCTCTTGACTTAGTGACAACCATTATCTTCTTGTTTGAACAAATAGTCTTCATAAAAGTTCTGAGCATTTGTCTCAGCTTTCCAATAAAATAAGAATGAGCTCATTTGAACTTCTAGAACTCGAGATATGGGCTGAACACTGAACAGTGTCTGGGCTTCAGGACAGATTCCAATTTCTCTTTTGTTGCTACAATTTGACTTGAAAACGGCCATTTTGAAACTTGGACTCTTATGAAAGTTTTAGGCCTATATCTTAGCTTTCCATACATATAAACCAGACCTAAATCCGTGTTCTACAGCTCTAATTATGATCTAATAACCGAATGATGTTCCAGTTTGAATTGAACCAGCATCTCTTCTTTAAGCTTAGCCCTCTTTTTGTCTTTTCACTTTCAATAATTAAACACATCAATCAATCCTTTAAATTGTGAGATATACCTGCATTCAAAATGAACATTTACCATAAATTAAAGATATCTTATGTTATCAGACTTGTTATTATAAAACATGCTCAAGTTAGGGAATTTAATGATACTTTAAGTGCAATATGATAATATAAAACCTTAATGAAAATGCACTTTTAAGTACTAATCACGTTGTTTGTGAGAACAAGAACAAAAAGTTAGTTCTTTCTCTTCTCTCCTCATCAAAAATATTTTTCATGGCTCATGAAACTCCAGGGCAATATAGAGTAATTGATCTTCATATCTAAAGGACTCCATCTACCTTAGATCTCCAACAACTACTTAACAATGTTGTTATAGCCATACAAAAACAACTTTGTACTCTTCCATTCCATTAATAAAAAAATTCAACACAGAGCTTCATTGTGGATGTCATAACCCAATTTTGGATCCTCAAAAAAATTTTTATAAATATATACCTTTTATTATTTTATTTTACTTATTTTTATCCATAAAAAATTAAATATTTTCAAGACACAAGAAGACAAGCCTTAAACCGTAGAAGATTCAAAAGCTAAAAGAATAACCAGATTCGGACATTTTGACAAGATAGGCTGAAGAAAGACTTAATTTGAGACAGTTTATGGTTGAAATCCTATTTGACCAAAATTGAAAGAATTAATTAGGTTTAGAGACTTAATTAAACTTTTAATGGGTTAAATTGACATAATTAAAGGGTTAATTGAAGCAAAGTTAAGTTTAAAAGTCAATTTAGCCAAATTTAAAAGAATTAATTGATTTCAAAGACTTAATTAAACTTCTAACAACTTTTAAGGATTCAATCAATGACTTAATTGATGAAAAATTAAGTTTTAAAGCCTAATTCGGGTCAATTCACAAAGATTGGTAGAATAGGTACTTGATTGAAACTTTGAGGAACCAAATTGTTGCAATCAGGGTTTTAATTGAAAGAAATTAAAGGTTTATAAGTTGTTGGAGGGCCAAAATTAAAGATTTTCATTACAAAAGACCAACTTGCAAAAAACACATAACTTCAGGGACCAGAATGATCAAAGCAGGGGCTAAATTGAATAAAATTGAAAGTTTGATGATCAATTAGGGGTCCAATTAAACAATTCAAAAATCAAGGACCAGTTTGTAAAAGGCGTTTAACTTTGAGGCTGATAATTGAGTTTGGCGGGGGGCGAAACTGCATGAAATTAGAATTTAGGAGATAATTACGGGTGAAATTAAAAGATATTTACAATATCGTTCAGGATACTATGCATCTTCTTCTTCAATTTTGGCTGATCGAGTAGACATTTTCAGGTGAATGAACGTGGCCTCTTCGACCACCCAAGACCTCCAATAACCATCATACGATAGAGGAGGTTCTCCTCTATATGGTGGTGTCACCCTTGTTCAATGTTTGTACCCCACCTACCACGTGGAAGCCCTCAACTTCTTGTCCTAAGTCAACCTTAACTTATTCAAAAAAATTAACAGTTTTCATCCAACTTTAAATCAATGATAAAAGAGCTACAGGTCTTCAAATGGAGTGTGGTTTGATTCTAGTTGAAGAAAAATATCCCCTCTACGATGTTCATGGCTTATTTTGTTTCAATAACCTCTCATTTGCCACAATTAAATAGAAGAAAAAGCACCCCTAGTTAGCTATTTTTGGAACAGTTTCAACTCCTTTTTTTCCAAACTCTTTCTAGAAGCTCCTAAAGGTTGATAGGGACCTAGAGACGAGGAAAATTAAAAGGAAAAAGGAAAAAAAAAACAATCTCTAACATAATAGATAAGAGAATCCTCTACATGCTAGTTTTAGATTAGCATCAAGGATGGAGGATGGTTTTATAACCTCCTGCCCATGAAAGGCTACAAAAAGGAAGAAAGGACAAGAGGAAAAAGTGGAGACCTAAAAAAACACATAAAAGAAAAGGAAAATTAGATAACAATCTCTAGGTTTTTAGAATAGAAAAAAAAAAGGGTGCTAAAGAAGGAAGGAAGACATTCTTGATCATTTGGAGCTCAAGCATCATTTGGAGCTCAAGCAAAAGCTAGAAATCCAATGGAAATCATCAAGCTCATATGTTAATGTTTGAATCAAGATGCATTATTTTCCTTTTTTGGATTAATAAGCATACAAATGCTCATTTTCAGATAATGCATAGTTCGTTGTGTTATGATCTTTATCTTAATAGTGAAAGTTCTATTTTACATATTGTTTTGTTAAGATATTTTTTATTTTTTTTTATTTCTAGTATGTTTATTTAGTCATTTTAATGTCTTTTTAGGTATGTATTTTCTTGTTGTTTAAGTCTATTTTTTGGATTATAGCCATCACAAGTTTATGTATTTGTAACCTGGAATGTGTGTTATATTAATGTTTTTAACATAATAGATTTCCAGATGCATTTGTTAGGGGGTTTGAGTATGACACTGTTGCATTTGAATTCTGGGTTTTATGGATGTTTTTAAGTTTGTAGAAGTTTATGTAAGTATGTCTAAGTCAGGGTTGTTAAATTTAGGTATGTTTTCTGGATTTTATAGCATTTTATAGGTTTGTGCTTTGGTTGTTACAGTTCCTAGGTTTTTTTTTTTGCAATTTCTGGGTTTTATATTCAAACATTAATCTGTTGAACTTTGCCTTGAGTATTAGTTTTAGGTTCTATTTTATTGTATTTTTGGTTTCCAAAGTTTAGTGGCTCATCATGCATCTACAATCTAGGTTTTGATTAATCAAAAACGTGTTTTACTATTTTAATCTTACGTTTTTGGTATCGATGGACCGAAACTTTTAAAGACGAGATTGCTTTCTTTACTTTGTAATTGTTGAGTTTGATCACTTGATTTTTTATCCTTGTATGATTTGTAAGCTTTTTGTGCCTTTTATTTCACAAGATCTTGTTTGATTTGGAAGTCATGATTCTAGGTTTCTTTGACTTTTCTTCATAAAAACCTTCGTTCGATCTTCGTTGTTTTTGTTCTTCATTTGAGGTTATGTTTGTGGGCTAGGGCCCATACCAAGAAGCCTAACCCACGTGGTTGGGCTAAGCCATTTTCTAACCATAAGGGCGTGTTTGGCATGCCCATCTTTTGCCAAAGAAAAAATGTTTTTTCTTTCGTAAGGCGTGTTTGCCAAACATAACTTAAGGCATTTTTTAAGCCTTTCAGTTTTTGGATAAAGGTGTGTTTGGCAAACACCCCTTTCCCTTTTTTCAATAGTTTTTTTTTATTTCTTCCTTTTTTTTTTGTTTTTGCCCAACAGACCCTCAAATGATTTCAAAAAAATCGGAAAAAATTCAAGGACCCTTAGACTTATTTTTAGGTCCTTCGTTTTTTTTAGCCTTTTTATTTAATTTTAGAAAAATAAACTTATATTGTAAGGTATTGACTCAATATTAAATTACCTGCTTTTTGTTGAAAAATTCCAAAAAAGTCAAAATTTCTTAAAACAATACAAACAAATGTTGTTTTATTTGTGTGCATATGGCTAAGTATCATAAGGATAAAATCATATTTGCATAAAAATAAAATAAATAAATAGTACGAGGAATGATTTTGCATTGTTAAGATAAAAAAAAAAGTTTTTATTGCATGTTTTTTTTGGATTTAATAACTAATTTATTAAAGCCATGAGAATTTGGCCAACATTTCAAAAAATATATAAATATAAAAATTATTTTTGTTTCATTTGACATTTGGGATAACAAACTTATATGTAAGACGTATTCCTGATATTAATATAGTTTTCTTCCCTTTTTAGACAAAGACTTTAGAATGGCTAGGTTTAAATTTGATAAGATAAGGATCTCCTTACTGAGAAGAACTTTTCTTAAATCTTAGATAGATCAACGGTTAGAAAACACAACAACCTTAGTTTTTACAAATAAATAGCAATGCAGCTTACCCTAGGTAAGGTGTTTTAAGGGTGATACACCCTCCTTATTCATAACATGTCCCCTTATCCAGACTCTTGCAAACTAATAAGATTTCTAGTGACCATAATACTAGGTGGCGACTCCCATTCATTTGGTTTTATTGACAGAGAACAACAATTTCTTATTCTTTCCACCCACACCTTTTCCCGCTAATCCCACTTCGAGAGTACTATCATCGCAACGTCACTCACGTGCAACAGTGGATGTAAATATAAATACCTAACTATGCAAAATCTATGTGAGGTTGATATTTTTTTCTCGGTATAATACTTTTTTTTCATTTTTTATGTTTTCTATGTTTTAAAAAATAGTATGGGCGGATTTCTTTTATTAAGAAAAAATGAGAGATTGCTTATTTTCTTAAAAAAAAAAAAAAAAAAGGCAAGAGTGGGATCGCACTAGCAAAGAAAGACAGCATAGCGTGCCCTTTCTACCTCTAAGATGTGCCACGACAAGAACATTTAGGCTTTGGAGCATGGTCCATTCACGAGGTGACCTATCATGAAGACTGTCTGGAATCGATAGTTACATATATACGCATTCAAATATTCTATTCCTAGACAAGTATTCATGGATAGCTAACTTTAATGCTTAATATAGAATGTTGGGTCCTTATAAAGTGAAAGTATCTACCTTGTAATTAAGCATAAATTTGTAATCTCATGATCGTTCATGCCTGATCCACTTGATTAAAATAATAAGTATGCAACTACAAATTGAGGATGGTGATCATATATATATCGGATTCAATTTAGAAGATGAACACATGTGGGGTTGAAATAGATCAAAAGCTAAAGAAGACAGCACCCAAATCGGAAAAAGAATCTCAGTCGAAGCAGTCAAACTTTTACAGCCCAGGAAACATAATCTAGCATATCGTAGAATAAAGAGCTAGCTCCAAGATTGTTTTGATTTATTTTCTTTCGTAAATACCATAGTTTTCACACTCAGGAGTAGGAACTGGCTTGGAAAAAATATCCTGTAAATTCACGAGTCATAAAGTTAATTATGTTTATTAAACCATCTTCATGTTATTCTTTTTTATTTTTTAGGTTAACATTATATTTCTGAGTTTAAATTAGGTTTGAACAAGTTAATCAAATCATTAAAATCATCCCCCATTAATTAATCTAATTTAATAAAAAAGCTTATATTTATTATTGTTGGGTTTAACGATAATGATAAATTATAATATAGCTAAATAATACGAGAAAAGCATTGTAGCTTTTCTCACAAAATATTGTGGATTGTTATAGTGTTTCTCTATATGGTTTTTTTCTATTTTTTTATGATTTTTTCTAAAATTATCTTTGTCAATTTTATTTTTTTAATATTGAGCTGGTTGAAAATTACACTAAAATATGTGGGAAAAACCATATAGCTTTCCTCACAAAACACTGTGGATTGCTACAGTGTTTCCCCACATGTTTTTTTTTGTTTTTTTGTTATGATTTTTTTCAAAATTATTTTTATCGATTTTATTTTTTTAATATTGAGCTAGTTGAGAATATAGCTTTGTAATTTTTTTCTTTAAAACACTGTGGATTGCTACAGTGCTTTCCCACATGGTTTTTTTTGTTATGATTTTTTTTAAAATTATCTTTGTCGATTTTATTTTTTTAATATTGAACTAGTTGAGAATTTAACTTCGTATTTTTTTTTACAAGTAAAGCTAAATCATGTGGGAAAAGTATTGTAGTTTTCCTCACAAAACACTGTGGATTGCTAAAGTGTTTCCCCATAAGGTTTTTTTTTTGTTATAATTTTTTTCAAAATTATCTTTATCAATTTTGTTGGGGAAAGCATTGTAGCTTTCCTCATAAAATATTATAGATTATTATAGTATTTCTCCACACAATTTTTTTAATAAAAATAATTTACAGGAAATCCGTGTAGCTATCCCTGTAAATTCAGGGGTCATAAGTTTAATTATTTTTTTTAAAATATCTTTATTTTATTCTTTTTTATTTATTAGGATAACATCACCCGTTAATTAATCAAATTTAACAAGAAAGCTTATATTTATCATTATAGGGTTTAACAATAATGATAAATATAAGCTAATTAAGGATTGTTTCATATATTTTACCACACTTGTAGCTAGAAATATTCTCTCCATCTCTCTCTTCCTTTTCTGCCCATCAGATAACGATAACTACAGATTCCTAATCATTCCCTCAATTCTATAGGAAACACCCATAATTGCACCCAAGAATAACCCTATTCGTTATGCAAAGAAAAGAAACTCATAAGAAGCTATTGAACTTCACTACTTTTCCTTCGATCTTGCAATATATCGTATTTGATTTTTATTTTTTTTTTCTCTTCCTATAATGGATCCTTCATGCAACCTTTCTGTCAATGGCTTCTACAACTTGCTTACAAGAGAACTTGATGAACTTGATCAGAGTTTCCTATCTCATAACTTCATCTCGATTCAATTCCTTTCGAAAGTTCTATCCTCTCTCCAATCATTTTATTCCCAGATAACCACTCTGGTTCAAAAGCTTCACCTCCCCGTAGGAGAAAAGTGGCTTGACGAGTACATGGATGAAAGCTCCAGGCTCTGGGAAGCCTGTCATGTGCTCAAATCAGGTGTTTTAGGAATGGAAAATTATCACTCTTCCGGCACCAATATAACATCCTCTATCGATGGCTTTCATCCCCATTTGAATGCACAGGTTTCACGTCAGGTTAGTATTTATATCTAATAAAGGACACAAGATGTTTCAAGCTAGCTTAATTAATCACGTATTTACGCATGGTTGTGATAATATTGGTGTAGGTTATTCGTGCAATCATGGGTTGTCAAAGGGAAATAAGAGGGTTGGAAGAGGATAATAAGAGCTTGATAGAAACAAGAGTTGAAGCATTATCACTGCAGTTTGAAGGAAACAAAAGAAACATGGTAATGACTGATCAATCGAGCTGGTTCAACTCATTCAATGGGTTTCGAGGTGTTCTGTACGCAATGAGGATTGTCAACTCACTGCTCCTAATGATCCTGTTTGCTGGGCTAGTATACTGTTGGCCTTCTTCTTGGCAAGATGCAGCTGATCAGTGTGAGGAGGCTGGTTCAGCCTTTATGGCTTCAATGGCAAGGTTGCAGCGAAGAGTAGCAAGTGAGATGGAACAAATTGGTGGGCAATCATCAGCTTCAGAAGGGATCATGCTTTATGAGTTTAGGCAAGCCAAGATTGCAATGGAAGAGCTCAAAGTAGAGCTGGAGAGTACTGTTGTGGATGATCAGTATGAATTAGAAATTGACATTCAGGACAAAGTTGACAGATTGAGGAGTTGCTTTGGATTGTTGGCATGTGGGGTTGAGTCCATAATTGGACAACTCGATGATTTCTTTGATGAAATAGTTGAAGGGAGAAAGAAGCTTTTGGGCATGTGCACTCATCAGCCTAGGTAGAGAAAAAGTACTTAAAGTGCAGCAGCTTTAAGCTATATTTGTTTAGTGTTTCAAGTAAAAAAATATATATATAAAAGGAAAAAAAACATATTTAGATAATAGCATAAAACTAAATTTATTTTTAGAATAGTTTTTGAATAAATTTTTATTATATTATTTTCTTTTTATATTAAAATAGCAACCGATCGCTACTTTAAGTAAAATACAAAGGATTAAAAAGGTGATATTTAAGAAATATGTGAATCCTTTTCTTTTCTTTCTTCTACACATTTCTTTGTTTTCTTTTCCCTCTTCAACAAGTCATTACTTTATTAACTTGCGGCTAGAATAGTTGTGAAGCACTAGGGAGTGGGGGCTTTCTAGTTTCTAAAAAGGAAAAGCTGTAAGGAAAATCTTGAAGAAAGAAAAAGGAATGTGATTCTTCCTTTGAAAAAAAGCAACATTTCCAATATCCAAAGATAAGAAACAGGAAGCATATTTGCTTAGTCAGTGGCTTCAATGGAGAGCAAAATCATCTATCATCTTAAGAATAGATTCTCTTTCTGTAGAAAAGAAAGATTGTACGTACGTGATTATCCAGGGTAAAAAATAGTACATATGATGCTTCTTGTTTGCCCTACTTCTACAAAAACTAACCAAATCAAATGCTTAATGGTGCACGAGGTTCATGACCATTTTTAGTGAAGCAATTATATGGAAGTCATAGAGACACTATCACTCTTCCCCGTATTTTCAATTAGGTACGTTTCTTCCTTTCTTAAAAAAAAAGTTAATTATAACTTAATCTTTGTTAAAAAACCAATTCAACCCAGTAACTTAAGTTATTGGATAAGGCTTTAAGATACGATATATATTATTTTCTAACATATATATTATTTTCTAACATATTCTCTCAAGTAAAAGTTCTTTAAACTTGAAATTTGCATAGATCCACATTATTTTATACTTAATTTTTATCAAATAGAATGAGGGTGATGAGATTTGAACTCGTAGCCATTTGGTCAACAAAGCTCTAATACTATGTCAAAAAACATTCTCAACCTAAAACCTTAAACTATTAGGTAAGGTCTCAAAATATATATGATTTATATCTCAAGATGAACCTTGCAACATTTCAAAAGAACCAGTGAAGAACACACAATGAAATCATCATGGGGGAGCTGAAACCAACAAAAGTTCTTAAGGCATTATAAGCTTATGGATTAAGAGCTCTAAGATATGCTCATAAGGTAAAAGAGATTGGTAAAGTATAAAGTGTTAGTTTAAGCTTGCCAAAGAATATTAAGTTCAATGGTTCAATGGCAATTTCAAGGGTTGAATCACATCGTACTGATGATCGTGTATATATGCTCATTCACCCACTACAAGAGTTTTTAGATTTACTGATGGAATTTTCTGTCGGTATTTATACTTACAATTCATCGATATGAGTTTTCACAACGGGCTCATTGATGACAATAAATTGTAGGAAAAACTCTCATCGATAATTTGTGGTCTGTCGGTGAGTATCGGTAATAATTTTATTAATAGATTTACTGACGGCAGAAGCACGCCAAAAAACAATTATTCATTTCATTCCGTTGGTATTTCCATTAATAAATATAACATACCACCGATAAAAAAAAATCATATATCAAAGTTAGTTCTCCTAATTAACCGTACTTGTTTTGTGAAAGACCAAGATTGGGCTAGCTAAACGCCATTGATTTGAGCTAAAAGGTTATTATTGAAAAAAAAACTAAGGTATCATAAGAGTGAATCAAATCTCATAAACATACATCCAAATGAACAAAAGAGAAAAGAAAATAACAAAATTGCAAGCAAAAGTAACAAGATTAGTAATTAGGTTGAAAGAAACCTAGAAAGGATAGCTGCAAAAAAACGCATGTATAGATCAAGCAGCATTAGCCATAACTCTATTTTACATGTTTGTGTCACGCTGCAAGTTGAATAAAAAAAAATTAAATGTAAAAGAAAAATCAAGATGATAAGGAACAATTTGACATTATTATTAAACCGGACCCAATAAGTGAATCATGAAATTTAACGACCCAACTTCTTACTTAGCTTAAATCTAAAATTAAATCGTGTGAAAGTTACCTCTACATGACTTAGTCGACTTGACGAGTCAAAAAACAACATGGATGACATGTAAAAAGAATGGTTTGACTTTAAAGAAATTTCAAAATGGCGTCTTTTTTTTTTAATTCAAGATGGCATCTTTCCTTTTTAGAGAGTCATGGACTCTACTGGATTTGATAACTTTGTTTTTTTTTCACTATTTTTCACTTAATTCTATAATAAAAAAAAATATAGATATTTGAAAAATTGAATACAAATCAAATGTTGGGATGTTTATTTGAGACTGTTATAATCTCATTGAAAGCAAATAGAAACAAATTATGAAAACCAATTTAAAATCAACTAAATATTAAAGGATGAAGTTGGAAAAAGAATACAATGAAAAAACTCAATAAAAACTCAATATTAAAAGATAAGATTAGAAAAATAAAACCAAATGTCGGGATGTTTATTTGAGACTGTTGTAATCTCATTTAAAGCAAATAGAAACAAATTATGAAAACCAGTTTAAAATCAACTAAATATTAAATGATGAAGTTGGAAAACAATACAATAAAAAAACTCAATAAAAACCCAATATTAAAAGATAAGATTAGAAAAAAAAAAAAAAACAAACTAATTGTCAGGATGTTTATTTGAGACTGCTATAATCTCATTGAAAGCAAATAGAAACAAATTATGAAAACCAATTTAAAATCAACTAAATATTAAAGTATGAAGTTGAAAAAAAATACAATGAAAAGACCTAATTTTAAAAGATAAGATTAGAAAAAAAAAAAAAAAAAACAAACAAACCAATTGTCGGGATGTTTATTTGAGACTGCTATAAATCTCATTGAAAGTAAATAGAAACAAATTATGAAAACCAGTTTAAAATCAACTAAATATTAAAAAAAATTAAAAGAAAATACAATGAAAAAACTCAATAAAAACTCAATATTCGCTAATAGTTAAGTAGGCAATCAGGCAAGTTTTAGCGAATAGTATAACAAGAATTGAATTAGATGAATATCAGCGCCAAAATAGTCTCACTTTTATTTGTTCTATATTAATTCCTATAGCTAGGTTACTATCCGAATTATCTATTCAACTAGTTTTGCTCTAGCAATGGGAACATTGAATTATTTGTGTTATGATTCAGAATGTTAAATATATCAAGTTGATTATCATGTTAAGAAATAATATATAAATTATATTTTTTTATCTCGTTTAAACTTTTAAATTAATAGTTTTTTAACATGATATCAAAGTTTTGATAATCTAATAATCACGAGCTCAAATCTTAATCTCTCTTCTATTTTATTAAAGTTAACACAATGTAGTGGTAAGTTTGTACAAATTTCAAGTTTAAAAAGTTTTTATTTAAAAAAATATATTACAAAATAATATATAATTTATATCTTGTGACTTCATCTAATAATTTAAATTTTTAACTTGATATAATTCTTTAAGATACTGCATCCGAATTATATATATTATTTTATTATTAAAGCATCAAGTACTTTCATAAATATATATATATATATATATATATATATATATATATATATATATTAACGTGTTAAATTTTTCTTTTATTTATGCTTTTTAAAGAATTGTTGCAACAATTTTTGTAACCTAAGCCAATTATTTAGAGTCTTTAATTATTATTTTTCTAGTATAAAAATTGAATATTTAGAATTAAGATATAATGAACAAAATAAAAAAGACTACTCTAGCCTCCTTTTACAATACGGTATTTTTTAAACTTAATTCAAAATACAGGATTTAAACCCGTGACCTCCTTGCAAATGCAAAAAAAAAGGCGCTATCATATAGCAAAGGCCTCTGTTAGGACTTCACCAATTTCCTTTGCTCATCCACACTTAAACAACCCAAGATCAATAGAACCCTACGAGGATATGCTCATTTTTCCAAGCAATCTTGTCATGAATGTGCTCATGTAACTTCTTTAGTTATAGTTCTTCCCTTTCTTCAGCTTTGCTACTTATAGGAAGAGGAATCAAGTCCAATGGACTTGTTGAATTCTTTCATACATAGTTCAAAAAGGATTCCAACTAATAATTTAGCTGGTAGAATTAATGATTGTAAACAAATTAATTTAGTTTGTGGCAAAACAAGATATAAATCTCAAATGTTCTTCTTTAACAAACAAGATATAAATGAATATGATGAATTTATTGAGAATATATAGTCCGATTTACAATAATTTAAGTAAATACCCTTCATTCAGTAAATTAATCCTTGGGGAAATGACTCTATGTGATCTTATATTTTAGGTGTTGTGTCCAATATATTCCTAAACGTACGTTTAATTATATTCAATTAAAGTTCATATATTTTCAAGCTATGTTTCTGTTAAATTCTCTCTATCCAAACTAATAAAACTATGGCACATAACTTGCACACAATGAAATTAAATTATATATATCCAAAATATCCCATACCCTGAACTCATTACAATAAGTTCTTATAATTTTTTATAAAAAAATCACCATGTGCACCATTTATCAAGAATTGAGTATTAAAACTCATGTTAATTCTCCAATGGAAGTTTTAAGATTCTTAAGAAACTTAGCTTCTCCATTAATAGAAAAAAAAAATCCAATTGAACTTGCTCATTTTTAATACTCCCTTTTTTTATAAAATAATTTGATGATAAAACAAATAAATATAAAATTTAATATTGTTATTTTAATTCTACATCTAAAACTTTTTTTTTAATTTTTTTTTTACTAGTAGCCTAAACACCGATCTTCTTTCAATCATTTCTTTAATTTTTTGTTTAAAATTAAACATAATTTTTCTTGATGAAGAATTAAAATTTGATATTAAATTTTATTTTTAAAATTTAAAATTATTTTCATATAAAAATTTTGAATTGATTTGTTAGGTTAAAGGTTATTAGTGAAGTTGAGAATATTTAAGTCATTTCATTAGTTTTATATGCAAAATATGGGGAGAATCTTATAAAAGAGCAACAAAAATACTTGATTTTAAATATATCAAAGTACAACAAGATTGAAAATGAAATTAAGAATATAGGGACTAATTCTCAAATAATTTTATGTTGATAAAAGGTTTGAGTAGTTTATAAAACTATTTGTTTTCATCTTTTAAGTTTGAAAAAATAAAATTGGTAACCAGATTTGAAAATTTTTTAAATCCAAACAAATTGTTTTCAAAAGTTCTCAGAACTAGTTTTTTGTACTCATATTTTTTTAGGATTCAAGTCAGATTCATAAGTCGACAAGTTGACATGCATCATGCTTAGCGTTCAAGCTGGAATCTAGTTCAAGGTGTTCGAGATTTAATCCATAAACAAGTCTAGAGTGAACATTGTTCGAGCCGAGACTGACGCCAGAGTTCATAGTGCTCTAGCCATTATAGAGTAGGTCGAGGGCTATTAGGGTTCACATTGGGACCTAAGTCGTGACTCTCAAGGTCATTTAGTACTAGATCTAAGGTGTTTAAGGTTCAAGATGAGACCAATACTAGTTTGGATGAAGAATAGGTCCTTAACACCTAGGGTTTAGGTTAGAACTAGGTCTGAGGGTTCAAGCAAGGATTAGTGTTGGGGATCGAGCAAGGATCAGTGTTGGGGTTTGAACCAGGGTTGGTTTGGGGCGCCCAAGGTTTAAACTAGGACTAGATCTATAGTGTTTAGGGTTCAAGATGGGATCGAATCCGAGATGCTCGAGGTTCAGGCTAAGATCAATGATGAGGCTCAAACTAGGGTTAAGACCAATGCGGGGGTTCAAACTAATTTTGGGGTTCAAACTGGTATCAAGTTCTAGGCGCACCTAGGGTCAGGGTTTAGAATGATGCCGAGATTCAAGTCATAATCAAGTTCGAGTAGCCCAAAGTTCCTATTAGGATTGATATTGGGGCTTGAACCAAGATCGGGTTTAAGGTGCTTGGGGTTAAGTTTGGGAAAGATACTAAGGTTCAGGCCAAAACTAGGTCCAGGTCCAAGGTGTCAGAGTTCAAGTCAGGATTAGTGCCAACATTCAAAACAGGATTGGTGTAAGGCTTTGGACCATGATCGAGTTCAAAGCACTCAAGTTAAGACTGGAATTGGTGCTACGGTATGGATCGGGACTAGGCCTAAAACATTCAAAAGTCGAGTCAAGACTGGGTCCAAAGCACCCGAGGCTCATGTCAGCATCACGGGTGGTCCAAAGCACTCGAGATTCAGGTCCAAAGCACCCGAAATCAATCTGGAAATCGGGTCAAAATTGGATCTTAAGCACTCGAGGTTCAAAGCAAGACTTAAGTCGGGTAGAAATCAAAACTGAGTTTGGAACACCCAAGTTTTGAATCTAAAAATCTAGAGATCATTCCCAATAATTCAAGAATCCATTTAAATCTAAGTGTATTTTTTTAGAAAAAAATATCAACCAAACAAGTTTACAAGTTATTAAAAACTAATAAAAAACTAAAATATACTAAATGGCCCCTTAATTTTTCTTGGTGATTTTTATTTAAAAAAATACTTTAATTTATTTTAATGAGTTCAAAGTTAAAGGTATAGAACTCAACTCCATCACTTGCAAGTCACAAGTCACGTTATAGTTTTGTTTGTTTTGTTAGTTTAGAGAGAGAAAATCTAACAAAATGATAGATTAAAAATCTAAAAAAAAATTAAAAGATAGATCAAGTAAAAGTAAATATTTAGAGATACATTCAACATGATCCTTAAAATATAATAATAGATGAAGCCAATTCTACTTCATGATTTGTCTAGAATAGACTAATCATCTAAATGTTAATAAATATTGGTGCATCACCATAACAAACAAACAAAAAAATTCATTCTTGGATATTTAGTCAGAAATGGCTCTATTTTACTAGATCTAGAAACTATTTTCTCAATATAGCAAGGAATTACATATTCTTAGTTAATGAAAAACAAAAAAAGAAATTACTAAACATTTACAATTTCATCCAATTTTAGTAAACAAAATCATTCTAACTAATTTACTATAATATCTCATGTTTGCTAAGGCTCCGCTTGATAATATAGTTCAATTCATTTTTCATTTAAAAAAATATTATTAAATTGATGTTTTTTTCTAATAATTTTGATATGCTATTATATAAAAACAAAAACCTAAAAAATTATTTTAAAGTATTTTTAATTAAAAATACTTTTACAGAAACACCCTCCCTTGACTGCATCACCAAACATATACTAATATATCCACTCCACTGGTTTATTAAGAATTTGAGAAATCTAGGCGTTCTTAGAATATACACTAACTTATTTACTGAGATTCATCGTATTTGCAATAGCTCAAGTAAACTATAACCCTTCATTCAATAAAATTCATTATGTACAGAGAATCGGCCTCATCATCTGTCTAAATGTTAGTAAAAATTGGCCCATCGCCTAGAATAAAAACACAAATCCTCGGAAATTAACTGAGAAATTATTCTATTTTATAAGATATGGACTTATCTATTGAATGTAGTAGGCATTGTCAATTCTCAACAAATGAAATACAACTAATTTACTTAGTTTTTTTCCAAAATTAAGCGACAAAAATTCATCCTAATTAAGTTGTACCCTTTTTGTCGATAAGTTCTTTATTTACTTGGAATCCTCCCAGATCAACCAGAAATCAAGTTAATATTAGCCCATCATCAGTGTTGTATCGAGGACATCCAAGATTTACTGAAAAAACATCTTATAATTGGATGATTATTTGTGTTCATTTTAACTGAGCAAAATAATTTAACACTCGTCACTCCATGCTTGTTCAGTCACCTGCATGTTACTTTTCCTTCCTTCAAGCATCTCAACACCCATCACAGTTCTTTAACTGACTAAAAATTATTATATATCAAGTAATTCTAGAATCCACCCAAGGGTGAGTTTTTAAGCAAATCCTTGTTATTCTAATACTTTTTTTTTTTTTTTTTTACTAAAAGCTAGTACTAAAAATCTTATTTTCCAACTAATGGTTATTTTGTTCACATTACTTCAGGCCTTGGATTCACCTAATTTTGAGATTTCAAGTCTTGATGTAGAGAACCACTCATTTTTTACTTCTACAATTCAATCACAAAACGAAACCCATATCTGATTTGGGCTCCTATGTCAAACAAACAAAGAAATGCTTCAGTGAACTTTTTTTTTCTTTTAATCTGGAATTATTTCAATAATAATAGAAAATGTGCACAACAAGACCACATTAATGGCGGAGATAAGAACGATAACAAGTCATGCCATTGTATTTTGAAATCAGTTATTTAAACGAAACGTATAGAGAGATGAACATGAAAGAGTCTTTAAAAAGAAAATGATGGTATGAATCTAGGGTTTTAATTTCTTTATTTGAAATTTGTATAATATATTATTTTCCTAATCTAATACAAATGGCGATTTCAAAGATAAAAACACCAATATTTGAGAAATAAGTTCTGAAGTACCCCATGGGAAAATAAGCTTATGAAATTTGAAATATAATTGTTTTGGTAAAAAAAAAAAAAAAAAACCTCCATAAGACGCAAATACTATATTAGACCAGATCATATGTTCAAATGAATACCTTCAAAAGAAGAAAGTTGACAGTCATGGATATACCTAAAGAGTTGAACACCAATATGAAATGATCCAGTATGAGGCATGTGCATCGCTAAAAATCTGCAACATCTATCAACCACCATTTGCTTAAACCTAAAATGCACGTCCGTCTATCCTGCATTCCAAAATGATCAATTACATAAGAGAACATCTGTGAAAAAACCATGGCTAAGGTCTACCAAGTTATTTTTGGCTTGATATATCATCTCACATTCTGAGAGATGGTAGCGAACTAAACAGCTGCATCCTGAGACAAAATTATTCCAAGCTATAGCAACAATGGCTCCAGACAAAATGTGATGACAGTAGCGTTACAAGAGATCGAAGATCAACTGCAGAAATCGATCGGCCAAATCACATTCACCAGTGCAAGTTCAAATCCACAATTAAATACTTTAAAAGAAAATGGGCTGAAGAAAAAAGTAAAAGAGTATGATCCGCATTGTTGTAGTAAAGAGTAATCTGTAATGAAATGGCAAATTAAATGGCCATCCACCGAATGTTTCACCGCTGTAACAAAATCAGGGCTTCAATTCTCAATAGGAGTATATTGAAAAATTTACTGTACCCAATAGATTCTATCGAGTAATCAACAATACTATATGGAAAATCAATCGATAGATACAATCACCAACCTGTACATCATATCAGGCCTACTCTTTTTCCAGAGTCAGGCCACCATTTTTACCAGAGTGATCAGAGAGGTGATGCTGCTGTCTGGTTACAAGAGGACAAAGGGTTTATAGCCAACAAGATCCTCTTGTTATCCGTCAACAGACAGTAAAATCCCTCCCTGTGGCAATGTGGCATCTTGCAATTTCAGGAGGTTGGCAACCACAGAAGATGTAACCAAAACTGTTGTCTATAGAAGCCCAGGACTGTTCGTTGTCTAGAACCAACAAAATGAGGCGCATAGGGATGACTGCCAGGTTTAAAAGAGCTCAGGGAGGCACTTCAAATATTTCATTCCCAAAACCCATTCACATGTCAAAACCTGGCATTGCAAACTGAGTTGCAAAATTTTCAACTTGCTTCTGGAGCTCTAAAATTTCTTTCTTGGTTTGCAGACCATTCATGAAAGCCTTCTGCAGCTTCCCATGTTCACGCAGCACCATACAAGCAATATGTGCAGCTTTCAGGAGAAAATCAGCAATTGTCTCAAAATCAGATTCCAGACAACCTCTTGAAGTCATGGCAGGAGTACCTGAGTGATTAAAATTGAAGTTAATAAGCAATGAAACCATTTCTTAAGTATAATAGGTCAATGTGTTTGCTGGAAAAAGTTGAAACAAAACTCACTTACCAATCCTTACACCTCCAGGAGTAATAGTTCCATTCTCCCCAAAAATAGCAATTTTATTTACTGTGATGTGGCACAACTCGCAGACCTTTTCATAAGCTTTACCTATGTATACACAAAAGAATGAAAAAATTAGGAAAACCTCGTTCATAGAAGTTTCAAGGAACAAAGTCCTCGTCCCACCAGATTCAAAAAAAGTCACATGTTTGCACAGAAAGTTTGCAAACTGATGCCAATAATGAAGGAAATTACAAGGAAAAAAATTCCAGGGTCAGATTAATAGTTATAATAGAAGTTTCACATAGATCATTCTCATGACCTATGTTGAGGAAGCAAAACAAGGCTATAAGGAAGAAAGGTCAAGTGGTGCATGCGAAGGAAACAGAAAGCAGTTGTTTGGTTACACACTTATTTTACAGGCCAGCAATAACACTAGCTATTCTTTATGGCAGTAAACAAGACTGTCAGGATGAACATCTTGTGATACAAGAAACAAGAAACTAAGGTAGAGTTCGATATATGGGAATGGACAGAAGACATGAAAGCTTTGTTTGGGCTAATGTTTGGTGTGCACCTGGGATGAAACAAAAGTTCATTTTTTTCTTGTCCCATGCCCAGATTTCTGTTTCATCCCCCCCCTAAGGGAGTACCTTATCCAGTCCCATCTCATTATGTCCAATCCCATCTAGCCACCAAACACAAGATGTTTGCAACCTAAAGGATACACACATCTGAGAAAGAAGAAGGTTGCGCTAATAGAGAGGAGATAAGGAATCTTGGTAGCTGGGAAAAAAAAAAGTTAGGATGGATAACTGTTAACAGTAAATGACAGGGTAGACTGATGTAGCACCAATTGAAGGATAAGTTAGGGGAATCTCGTTTAATAAATATGGTTCATAAGTCCTTGGCATGAGGAGGGAGTGACAACATTCGAGTACAAGGGATGGGAGGTGACTTAACATAAATACTGGCTGATGTTGCAAGAAGGGATTTGATTTCTAAATATCTGCAGAGAATATGGGAATATGGGACTAGATAATGCAAAATAAAGGAAATGGGTTCGGTGGTTCACATAGTTGAGCACTAAGTTGTAAAAAGGGAAACATAAGGGGAAACAAAATTCACTAGTCTTCCTCTGCAATAAATGTATCCAAAATTCGGACCCAAATTATAAATGTTAAAAAACATAAAGGTATAATAAAGAAAAAGGAGATGATGTTGAACTTCAAAGAGTGTGAACCATCATCATAAAAAATCTAAGTAATGTCGTCTGTTTGAAGTCAAAATTGATCTTCTATCAACAAGATAACTTGTATCAACAAAATAATAACAGACCATTTCAAATACTACTTGAGAAAGAGAGGGGGGGGGGTCATTTCAATACCCCATTAAAAACTGAGGCAAAGATAATGAGAAACAATAAAAAAATCATCATAACTAGCTTGCTTCCTTTCTCAAGGGTTGGGGAGTACTCGTTTTATGCTTGCAATATGCAATAGCTGATAGCTACATGTGTACCATACCTGTTAATCCCAAAGGCCTGAGATCCCAGAGTAGCAAATGGTTATCTGTGCCTCCAGTTACTAGCCTGCATTTTCTTCTCAGCAAAGCAGCTGCTAAATACTGTGCGTTTTTCTTCACCTGTTGCATGTATGCCTTGTACTCAGGGGTAGCCACTTGTTTAAAGGCTATGGCAAGAGCAGCAATGTGGTTATTATGTGGTCCACCTTGCAATGATGGAAAAACAGCAAAATTAATCTTTTCCTCGAAATCATATTGATCACTCTCATCTCCTTGACCTAGATGGATCCCCCTTTTCCTTGGTTTTGTACCCTTCCTGTAGAAAATGATGCCTCCCCTTGGACCTCGAAGACTTTTATGGGTTGTTGAGGTAACAATATCACAGTAAACAAAGGGGTTCAGACATTCCTGTATTAAAATAAGCCAAATTAGTTGATCCATGATCCCATTCAATTAATAACATGCTTATTAAGGAAATGGTCAAAAGTGGAAATACATCACTATCATTGATCCTATTCAAAAAACATTGACAAGTTTTATGTTCAATAATGCTTAGATAGACACCAAGAAACCCTAGTAACCTAAACCAAAAAGGTATCATCTAGTCTTATTCAGGAAAGGGCGGGGCACAGACTTAGTCATGTTTCACATGAGCAGTGCTTCTGCAATTAACACGGCTCAAAGCAGGTAATTAGGCTAGTTCATGACTAAGCCTTGGGAATAGGATCTGGAGTACACTAGGGAAGAGAAAACTCTCAACCAGAAATATTTTATTGATAGAATCACACAAATAGTTCAACTACACTTATATAGTGTCCCAACTAAAATAAAATTAACAAGTTGCTAAAATTAAAATAATAAAATCCTGGAAATTAAGAAATAACAAAAATAGCTCCTATATTATATTGATTATATATCCTGGAAAAAAAAAGGGTCTCCAGGTATACTTGCTAGACAGTTTGTTGTCCTGCATCAGTATCCTATTCCCATGCCTTAGATCAGTATTTTAAGCTTCCAATCGGCCATTCCCTCCTCAAGCTTAAAGGAATCCACATAGCAAAGGTGCCGGAACTTTACTCCCTTTCAGTATATAGTACATATGAAGCTATGACACTATTCATCTCTAGATCGCATATCAATCAGCAAACCTTGTTATCATGTCCCCATAGAACAAATACTCCATATAAATGACAAAATTTGCAGAGGAGTATTACAACAATAAGTTCAAGGCCAATTTTCTGATTCTGGGCCAACACAGCCAATGCTCTATTGATTGATGGGTTTAAATTCTGTAGATAAATTGATTCCCATAATACATAGTATAGGATAACATCACCAAACAATAGAATGTAATGTAAGATCACAAATTTCTCAAAAACACAGCTTCCAAGACGTTGATTAATAGCCTGAATGGTAGGCAAAGGACTACATTACCCTCTCAACGAAACAAAACTTAACACGTTTTGAAGAACAAGTAGCATCACTACAAACTATCAGGGGAAATGATTCTCAGCAGTGGCAAAGCCCCAAATTCATGCAACAGATTGTTACTGCTATGTGTGAAAGCAGTTAACATAATTAACAGAAGACAAATTGAAAAACAAAGACATCTTTTATCACGGAATATGCAATGCATTAAATAAAGTTACCATCAAAGCAGGAATTGACAAACAAAACAAGAGAATCGTAATGTGCACCTTAGCAGCAACAAGACCACTAATCTGTGCCATATCACACATAAGCACAGCACCACACTTATCTGCGATATGCCTTAACCTCGCATAACCCCACTCCCTTGGATACGAGCTACCACCACAAATGAGTATTTTTGGCCTAAAATCAAGTGCCCTCTCCTCTAACTTATCGAAATCAATATACCCAGTTTGAGGATTGACCTTATAAGGCAAACTCTCGAAGAAAATAGATGCACCGGAAACCTTCCGCCCATGAGGGGTATAATAGCCATGACTCGTATTCCCTCCAGATGGTGTGTCCAACCCCATAATCCTATCCCCCGGCAACAACAACCCAGTATACACAGCGAAATTAGCCGAAGTACACGAATACGGCTGCACATTTACTCCCCAACTCTCAGAATCCAAACCAAAAGCCTCCAGTGCTCTCTTACAACACAGCAGTTCAATCTCATCAATGTACTGATTCCCACCATAATATCGCGCTGCAGGCATTCCCTCCGAATACTTATTCGTTAAATGACTTCCAAGAGCCTCCATTACCGCTCTACATACAAAATTCTCCGACGCAATCAATTCAATCCCTTTAAACTGCCTCTCTTTCTCTTTCTCCATTATCTCAAAAATCTCCGAATCCGCCGCGCTTAGCGGCTGGTTCCCCCATGTTTTGACAAGACTCCTGCGCTCTTCAACATCCAATCCATTAGAAGAGGAGGATGCATCTCTTTTATTGCTCGTCAAAGAATCGCTCTCTCTTCGGCGTTTGAAACACAAAGAGTGCCCTAATATCCTAAACTCCTCGACATCTCTGTCATCGTCGTCTTCTTCTTTCTCTCCGTTTTGGTTATTGCAGTAGTGAGACTCGGTCAGTGGCTCGAGCAATTGGAGAGGAACGGGTGAAACCGGGTTTGCGGTGGGGAGGTCGCGGAGGCTGGAGTCGAGCTGGAGAGAGATTGAATCGTCGGCTATTTGTGTACGGTGAAACCCTAGATTTAATTTAGAGTCCATTTTCTTTAAAATCAGAAAGTTCAGAGAGCACAGCAGCAAAAACAGGGACAGGAGGGGTCTTTGCGACGGCGGTAACGGAACAGGGACTGGTGGTGGTGGTGGTGTGACAGCGACAGGATCCTAATTCTGATTGTAGAGAATGATTTTTGGCGGAGAGGGAGAGAGAGAGGGTATGGACCATTTGTTTGTTTTGAGGGCGTTGTGCTTCGAGAGAGAGAATTACGTGGATGATCCTTTCAGGCAGCTAGCAATACAGAATTTTTGTTTTATAATGGGAAGGCGGTGACCAGTGTTTATCGAATATTTGCACGTTTCACAAAAACTTATTGTTAAGAGAAAAAAATTAATTTATTTTTATATGATTTGTATCGTTTTGATGTATTGATATCAAAAATAATTTTTAAAAAATAAAAAAATATTATTTTAATGCATTTCAGTATAAAAAAACACTTTAAAAAGCAACCACAACTACACTCTCAAACAGGTTTAATAACAAGTGAGGTTGATTTTTTATTTTTTTAATATTAATATTTAAAATTTAAATTGAAAGATAAGGAAACAAATCTTCTTATTTTCCAAGCAAGTTTTTGGATATCATTTTATTATTAATATTTTATTTATACCTTTTTATTTGAAAGTCTTCATTTACTAAAATTGACTATCTAGTTAGTCTTTTAAATGATAATCAAAAAATCTCTAAAAAAGATCTTCCTTTTATAAATCCTTATGATGTTTTTGTAAAAAGTTTCCTCGTGTTATCTGTAGTATTAAACTTTCATCTAACAACCTTCTCATGTGGTAAAGGAATATGTTCAAGCTTCCTCTGTTGACCAATATAAAATTCCTTCTACTTCTCGCGAATAGGTTTGTTACTCTCGAAATTCCATCCGAATTTCCAAGCCTATGGATTTCTCAAAGATATACACATATTCATTTTGGTGTTATAAGACTAGCCTTATCTTATCATGACCGTAAAGATTTACCTGTTGCAACAAGATTAGCTCTTCTAGATACCAGATATCTAGAGCATCAACATGCATGTATTGGATCTCTTGAAACCATGCTCAATTGTAGTACAGTAGTTGTTACTTTCTATCCAAACTTCAATAAGGTTTTGGATGACTCTCAACTCAACCACTTTTTGAAATTCCAATTACAGATCATTGGTGCCGATCAAGTTTTAGACGCTTATCAAGCCGCTCTTCATTATCAATTGGCTTATAGGGTCTAAAACCATGCTTTTGATTTAGTACTACCTGTTAAAAATGATGTTTTGCTTATTACTATTGATATCAATCAAAGAGCCACTTGTACTCATGTTCCACGACAAATCCCGAAATCAGACTTACAAAAGTTACTCCCCTTTTCTTGGATTACCAATTATGAAAACTTGCATCAAAGCTCTGTCCCTATACAATCCACAGAACCTGAGTTCACCAAAAAAGTTGATGGTACTATTGAAATCATCTTCAAGAAAGGAGACTCTTCCACTTCTCCACCAAGAATCTTTTCCTCCTCCATTTTGATGATGCAACCAACTCAAGCTCCTCTCCCAGTACCTGTAGAATCCTTCTCTAAGGACGGCCTCCCCGTCTACTTTTTCTCTAAAGACAACCATGTTTTTTGGGACACTTGTAATTGTAACAGTTGTCATAATCCAAACATGGAAGATGACTCTCCTGGGCAAAAAAAGAAAATCTTCAGGTAAGACACTGAAAGACATATACAATCAAAGAGACAGGACAATTGACACTTTAGGACAACCCCCCAGAAAATTTGACTATCTTGTCAAATATACTCCTCCTTCTTGGGCAACTCCAGAACCAGTCCCCTACAGTCTCCATGTATCAACCTACAAGTCCTTATGATGATGATTTTCCTGCTTTACAAGAACAAGTCAAAGACAGGGTTTGAACTCTTCCACAAGTTCACAACCCTCAAGACGTAGATGCTGATGGACGCCCTAAACAAGTCACCCAAACCGAAGCAGTTCTAAATTGGCAAAGTCAAAATGCCATCGCCCAAAATTCTGTTCTTCATAGAATTGAATCTAAGGTTGACTTGGTTCAGACTAACCGGAAAAAGATGATAGTTTCTGTTGATTCTAGAATTCTTCATCTAAAACAATTGTGTGCTGAAATTCAACAAAGGATTTCTACCATCCATGAGTATTTACTCATTCAAGCTTCCAATGGCAGATATGTAAACCCTCGGAAGGAACAAGAGCTTAAGTCCCTCAAAATACAACTCAAGTCTCTTCAGGCTGAATTAGCCAAATCCAAATCTAAGTCTTTACCATTTCCTGAACCTCCACAAACCAAGATGACCTCCTATTATCCAAACTCTTATTGGGCTAAACATTCTCCTTCCTACAATCCACAACCTCCACCCATCACACCTCAACTATTTGGAAACCCATACATAGAAAAACTTTTCAAACTTATCTCCAAAAGAGATAAAGGAAAAACCCTAGTATCAACCACTTCCAAAAAACCTAGATCACCAGCCCCTATCATCTCTTCACCCTCTGATTCTTTTGAATCTAAAAAGAATGAACCTGATGATCCCTTCCAAGACTCCTAGGACCCTTATCAACTTATGATCTAGTCAAACCAACCTTCCAACCCTATCCAGTCTTTTCTTACTACCTATTCCCAACAAACTATTCCTAAAATCCTTACCCATGAACCTCTTGACAATACATCTATAGAAGAGACTCCTGACTACGAAACTCCTGTAACTTCTGAAGAATCTTTCACTGAAGATAATTCTGCTGACACTTGTTCTATGCCATCATTAATGATGGTGGATCCTCCTCCAGCACAGACATCAGATCTCTATTCATTACGAACTCAGCAAGAGCCTACTCCGACAACCACCTCTACCACGAGAGTTAGTGTGTATGAACCAGTTAGCAGTGATGATGAAGTAAATCTCAATCCTCGCCATTATCAACCCCGTATCCATTCTCCAAGCACAGGTGGTTATTTTACTCTGGATGATATCCCATAAGTAAAATAACGAGACAGAATCCTTGAATTTCATTCATGGCTAACTAGCTATATGCTCAAGGATGGCGCAACCCTCAGGGATGCATTACAAAAATTCTCTGCAAAGTTCTCTGGCACCTTATGGGATTGGTTCCATGCCTTAGGTGATTACAGGCAAATGCAATTTGTGAACAATACGTCTCTTTCTGAAGCTTTGGGCTGGCTCCATTATGAATTCCTTGGTGAAACTTTAAATGACAAGGAAATAGCACGATATGAGTACTTCAAAATGAAGTGTTGTTCCTATTTGAGATCTGATCTTGAAAGATATTTTAAAGAAATATGCCAATGATACCATATTCTCTCTGGTCCCGATGATCCAAGCCTCTAACATGCCTTTTTGGCATCCATACCTAAAGATCTAGCTGATGAAACTTTCAAATTATTCAAAACCAGAAAAGAAGTTATTGACAACCAATCTCTTGGGATCATATTTCATCAGGTGTTCTCAATAAAATGTGTGATCAACACAAATATTTCACCAATATATTACAGCCTGATAAAACTATGCTTCATGCTTGCAAAAGACCAGATTTTTTGATCAAATGTACAGACAATGTTACTTACAATTGTTCCATTAAAAAGAAAGGGCATTTCAAGAAAATCCACAGATCTTCTTTTAATGGTCACAAAAAGAAATGGAAGTTCTTAAGACACCGCTAAACTAGATGCCCCAAGCATTTCAATCCCAACTCCAACAGATAATTTATCTGTAAGCGTAAAGGTCACTTTGCAAATACCTGTCCACAAAAGAAGGCCCAATCACTGAAGTTAATTGATTTTCTAGCCCAAAATACAAAGTTCAATCTTGATGATGATGAAATTGAATCCTTATTCTCTCTTACGGATGAGATCACTCCTGATACCATAGCTGATGTTGCAGATGAAAGTTCTGATGATAAGATCTATGAACTTTACCAAGCCCAACCTACCATTACCCCTTCACATCCAATACCTTTAGCCCTTGTTACCATCCTTACCTCTAAATATGCTAAGCCCATTAAAGCCATAGCCTTATTTGACACAGGAGCCCATAGAACCATTCTTAACCCTAAAGTTCTTCCACCTCATTGTTGGGTCTAACATAAAGAATACTTCAGAGCTGCAGATGATCAAGTATTTTGCACCCAATTCAAAACTAAAAAGCCCATTACCATACAAATCCTGCCCCAATATTTAGTCAAAACCCATGTCATTGGTTCTTCTTTACTTGGAAAAGATTTAGTTATTGGGTTTGATGTATATTTCAAATCCAAGTTCAAAATCCTTCCTCGTGGTATTTAGTATAAAACCCATTTTCTCCGATATACAATTATCCCTTCACTCTATGAAATCCAACCCTCTCTCACAGAAACCATTACCCTTATCAAAGCCCAAATTATCCAATACTCATGTTCAAACTCTCATCAAGAATTTCTTGTTAAATGTTTTCATCCATTATGGCAAAATCCACAGATTTTATTAAGCTTCCTTTCAAGCTTAATGAAGACATTAATCCCACGAAAGCCAGTCATTCAGGAATGAATCTTGAGCACAAGAAGCTAGCTCAAGATGAATGTGCCTAGTTACAAGCCTAAGGTCTCATTGAACCTACAGACTCGCAATGGTCTTGTGAAGCCTTTTATGTTAATAAAAAGGTTTGAACAAAAACGAGGCAAGTTCAAGCTGGTAATTAATTTTCAGCCCTTGAATCATTTCCTGCAAAATGATAAGTTCCCTTTGCCAAACACAATGACATTATTCGCATGCCTTCACAATGCCAAAGTTTTCTCCAAGTTTGATCTCAAGGCAAGATTTTGGCAACTTGGCATTCATCTTGAAAACAAATACAAAATAGGTTTCTGCATACCAGACCATTATTATCAATGGCAAGTCATGCCTTTTGGTCTCAAAGTGGCACCCTTATTATTTTAAAAGGCCATGATTAAAGTATTTGAACCCATGCTTCAATCAGCTTTAATCTACATTGATGATGTGTTACTTTTCTCAAGAAATGAGGAGTTACATGTTATTTTGTTAAAGCAATTTACAGAAATTGTTCACCACCATGGTATCATGCTTTCTAAAAGCAAGATGCGCATCTGTCAAAAGAAAATAGAATTTCTTGGCATGATCTTTACAGATGGTGCTTGTACACCTGACACCCATATAGCTGAAGAACTCCAAAAATTTTCAGATGGCCCCTTCATGAGAAAACAAGTCCAACAGTTTCTAGGAATTATCCAATATCTCAGAAATTTTATCTCCAAAGTTGCACAGATGACAAGGCCACTTCAACTCATGCTCAAGAAAGATGCTAAATCTTAAACAGACAAACAGACTCAAGCTGTCAAACAATTAAAGACAACAACAAAAAATTTACTTGCTTTAGTCATTCCATCAACAGGACAGCGCATACTCCAAACTAATTCAAGTGACAAGTATTAGAGTGTTGTACTCCTAGAAGATAAAGATGGCCACCGACACATATGTGGCTACAAAAGTGGGTCTTTCAAAGAGTTAGAAACCCACTACCACTTCACTTTCAAGGAAATCTTAGGTGTAAAGTATGACATCCAAAAATTTAAGTTTTATCTGGTAGCTTATCACTTTACAGTTGTCATGGATTGTTCCTTCTTTTCAAAAATGCTACAGTTCAAGCGCAAGATGCTTCCTCATCCACAACTTCTGAGATTAATTGAGTGGTTTTTCAAGTACACCTTCTTGTCTAGCATATAAAAGGCAACAAGAACTTGATCCCAGACATGCTCACCAGACCACCCAAATCACAAACATTACTCCTTCCCTTGATTCTTATGGCTTTCTCTTCCAATCCTTCTCCACCTGAACGAGACTTCCCAGCAAATGACTTACCTCCTCTTGCTCAAGATATGGTTCTTAACCATACTCTTGACTTGCATGCAAAAGACAAACTATTTAGCCTCCAAGACTACCTTCTTCTCAACTATGATATGACTTCCCTTTGTTTCCAAAGCTTAGGCATCCATCCCAAATATCCTTTCATTCACCTCTTCACCTTCAAACCTACTGCATTGTTCCCTAAAGAACTCTATTTTTTTATGGTATTTTTGTCACCTGTACTATATTACTATCGAGTTTCCCACCGATTTCTTTCTCTCTAGATTTCTCAAGACATCTTGGCCGGCAGACTCTTGGAACGATACTCTAAAGTTCCTCACCTGGTTCTACAACCCCACACAATGGGTCTCTCTTCTCCAACAGAAAAAATCTAAATGGCCTCATGCACAAACCTGCTGGATTGAAGTACACCGCAGTACACTTCGTAACAAATCTGTTGAGCAAACTTTTGCCTATCTGTTCTCTGTTTTCATATTCCACGGGCCTTTCAAAGCTTCAGTAGACAATCTGGTTATGAGTTTTCCACAAGCTGTAGTATACAAAACCCATCCATACTCCCTATATGAAAACCCCTTAGATTACCTCTCAGACATCAGGACCTTGCAAAAAATAGTATGCCTTAAGAACAATATTATTCCTGATGAAATATGGCCTAAAAAAACATATCCAGATGAATAAATTGATTATGATCTGTATGACCCTCAATATTCTACTCATCTTCATAACTTGAAGATGCAGTACAACAACAAAAAACTGAAACAGATAGTTTTGGGAATACCAAAGCTTCTGGAACCATATGAGATGGAAATGCTTGTAGAAGATGACTATATGCTGGCCCTGCAAATCCAAACTATTCATGGTTAGAATAACCTATCATAACAGAATCTCTCTCCAGATCATGAACCTATTGTCGGTTGATATTAGTATTGTACTAGCTTGTCGTTTATGTTTAGTAATTGTTGAGTCATAAGTCGTTGTCATGTGAGTGTGCATTATTAAGTGTGCTTCAGTGCTTGATGATGTAATGTGTGATGTAAGCAAAAGCCTCAAAGTAGTATATATAAAGGCTGTGTGTAATGTTTTAAGGCAAAACCTTGAAAGGGTAGACCCAGGAGAAGCCTCTTCAATAAAGAATTTGCTTTTCTAATTCTGTGTTCTTCAAGCCCTTTCACCCTTCTCTCTCTTTACATTTTGAACTAGAAGCTTTTGTTATCACCTGAAGAAACATGACACTCTAGTGAGTAGTTGTTAAATGCACAGAAGGTTGGCCGTGTTAAGCATTCTGTCAGAGGATATATCTCTAAAATTTGACATGATTTATTGTATTGTTTTAAAATCTAAACCATCCTGTCAAATTGATTTTGAACTCTATTGAATTGGGACGATCTGATTAAAAAAAATTAATTGAACTAGTCAAAAACCTAGATTAACCAAGTTAAAATCTGATTACCAATCTATTAATTTTTTTTCTTGTATTTTTTTAATCAAAACGAAGTTGTTTTTGGTGTATTTTAAAAATATATTTGATTTTAAAAAAAAATAAATTAATATTTTTTTAATATTTTTAAATAATTTTAAAGTATTGATATAAAAAATATTACAAATTTATTTTCAAATATTTTTAAAAAACAATTTACATCCCCGAAATAAATACTTACAGGTAATTCTCTGCATGAGCCAATTATACGTGGCCGTCTCCCGCTTGACTGTTATCACGTGATAATAATTATGTACTCCTCAGGTTGTTTTAGGTATGAGAAAGAAAATTTTGTTGGGATAATATAAGGTAGTAATACTTAAGAGTTAAACGTGAAAAATTGTTAAAAAGATAAAATAAAAATAAAGATAAAGAAATTAATAGGAATTGCAAAAAGAGAAAGAGAAAGAATGATAATAAGCCTTTAAATGAATCAAAACAAATTTAAATTAGATAAAATTATTAAAAAAAAGAATAAGCAGTACTATATTTTTTGGTCTAATATGAAAAGTAAAAGAAAAGGAATATTTAGTTTTATAAAAAAAAAAGGGAAAAGCGATAAAAACCAAAAAAAATTCCACATTATTGAATTTAACCCACTTGCCCTTCTTTGATTTTTTTTTTTTTGTCAAGTGATCATAAATTATAGTTTTAAAATTCCCATGGAAGCAATATGAAGAATTATAGCTTTGTTGGTGAAGTTTTAAATTTATTTTCTAAAAATTACTAATTTAAGTTTGACAAATCTTAAAGTCACTAGAAACTTATATACGTGTTAACTTCAGAACTCATAGAATTAATCGGGTATACACAAATTAATTCAGACAATAACATTAATAAAAAAACACATGGGAAAAAATCTAGGTTACAGGTACAGTGACAAATGCAAAACAAACAGAAGGCAAAGTCAAAATAGATTTGCAAAGTTCTAGCTGTTACAAATGATTTTATATTCATTCTAATAAAAAGAAAAAAGATTCGTCTAGAAAGCTCCATATGATTAGTTACTTGTTACTTAAAAAATAATGGTGGAGGATTTTCTATGAAAAAAAGGAAAGGACAAGAAATGTTAGAGAGTCGTCTGTAAATGACCGAACATTAGTTTAATAAAACTAGATTTCAACATAAGCCTTGCGCGTTTATCATGGAGTTTAACTGGTTAATTTTATAAATATTTTTTTATTATATTATTAAATAAAAAATTATTAAAAAATATTAAATTTAGTTGAGTTTATGACTCGGATTATGAATTTGACCGATTAACTTTAAAATCGAGTTTCATGATTTATTTTAATTGTATAAATAATTAATTATTTATTTAATTAATTGCATGCATACACTTTTAAATTTACGATTGAGCTTTTTATGTTAAAAAACATGTATGAAATACCTTTGTATTCATTTTTTTTGTGTTGAAAGAAAATATTATTCACCCCCAATGAAGCACCGCATGTCAAATAACTAATAAGAAACTCCAAAAGACATGGGGATTATTTATATTCTCACAATTCACTCAATTCATTGTGTACTTCTACAATGATTTTATTTATTTATTTTGGTCATTCAAGTTTTTTTCTTCTTAATTAAGCCTTTTTATGTCTAAATTTATGGCCAATTGGCTTTAATTGGTTAAACAAGGGCATGATTGAAAGATGAAGGACCAACATGGAAAAAGCAAGGAACATAGGTAGCAACCTCAAAGTCTGCGAAAAGAAGTCTAGTTTGGTCCTTATACTTTCCAATTTCTTTTTGGTTCTTTTGGTCTTAAAATCTCATTTTCATTACAAAACTTCATTTTATTTTTATTTTTTAGTCCTTGGTTTGAGAGAGAAGAGAGAAGGTCATTGAATTTTGGTAGTAGAGAGAAAGTCTCAGTGACACAAATTTAGGCCACAAAAAGATCGATCTTAGTATCAATGAGTTTCATTAGATGAGAAGACTCTCACATAAGTGTTATTTGGTCTTCCTATCACTTAAAATGATATATTTGAGTTCTGTAAGTTTTTTTTATTTTAGGTTGATTTTGGATTTATAGACTGTTTTTTGGATTATTTAAGGCCGTATACAAGTTTATCAAGGTGTATATGTTAAAAATGAGTTTCTTGATCAAAAAACCAAAATCCTTGATTTTTTAGTCATCACTATAGTTGGAATATGAAAAGAAGCAGTCAAGCAACACATGGCTTGTCTTCTTTTTTTCAAAAACATTTAGGGCAGATGATATTTTCAAATAAAAAAACAGGCCCACATGAACAGGCCTACCCTTGTAGGCCCACACATTTTCTCTTTTCAAAATTAGCCAAGTATGTGGGCCTGATTTGCTAGGTCCATCAACGTTTGATTTTTTTTTTCAAAGAAAAAATTTAATTTTTTTTTATATGTTATATTTTCAAAATTTATATTTAAATTAATACCCTCCTTCTCGTTGATTTTTTTTAGATTTTTTTTATTTTTGAATAAATATTGTTTTTTTATTTTTTTCTATGTATTTAATTCAAAAAGATTATTCTAATTAATTTTTATATATCTTTTTATGTTTTATAGGTTAAATATCATATCTTTTAGTTTTATAGGAATGATTATATTTTTATTTTATAATTTGATTGATATTAGCAACTCTTTTTTTATTTTATGAGTTCATACATTCTAAGATTTATTTAGTTTAGCATAAACATGTTTTGACATTTCTCAATTAAAAGAATCATAATAAAGCTAAAAGTAACATTGTCTTAGTTTTCTACTATGTTAAAAATCAATTTGAGATCCAACACATGGTGTTGTGTTAACAATTTTTTTTTTTGTATTTATTAGTATATATGATCCTCATTTTATTTTATTATATGTAAGCATTAGTTTTTTTATTCACAATTATATTTTCTTTCAATGTCAAAAAACACATTAATAACATTTATATATTCATTTTTTTCTTTAAAAAAAACGTTATATGACCTGCAATAAAACAAGTCAAACATATGAGTTAATGTTTTTTATATATTTATTAGCATGAATAATTTTTTTATTTAATTAAATACATATATAAAATTTTTTTTATTTATAATGAAGATGTTTTTAATAAAAAAAACACATTTATAAAACCTACTATTCATATATAAAAAAGTAAATTAAAACATTATTTTTTAAGAGCATGTTTGGGAACGCGGTTGAAACCACGTTCCCTTAAATTTTAAATTTTTTTTGTTAAAAATAATTTTTTATATGTTTTCAGATAGTTTTAATATGATGATGTCAGAAATGATTTTTAAAAAATAAATAAAAATTTATTTTAATATGTTTTTAAATAAAAAATACTTTAAATCGTCACTGCTACTATAATTCTTAACACGCCCCCACTCGTAGCAAAACTGAGGTGCCCTAACTCGCAGCAAAACTGAGGTCAAATAGTGAGCTTTTTCCACTCGAGAAGAAGGCCAGTACTCATAGGAGGGAAAAAAAAAAGAACCATCTAGGTGGTGGCCCAGTGGTAAAAACTTGGGACCAAGAGGTTTGCTCCCTTTGTGATCTCAGGTTCGAGTCCTGTGGTTGCTCATATAATGGCCACTGGAGGCTTACATGGTCGTTAACTTCAGGGCCCGTGAGAGAACACCCACATTAAACTAAAAAAAAAAATACACAAACCGAAGGAGTAAAATACCAAAATTATCATAAATAATCACAACACCAGCATCAATATATATTATATTGCCTGTACTATCTGAGAAGAAAAAAGGTTCTTCCTTCTTTTGTATGTGACTGTCTATGTTAACTCAAATTAAGGCATAATTACATCAACTAAAAAGGATACATAATTAATTACTGCCTTTGCAAATTGGAAGTTTAAGGAATTAATAAACTTAGTACCTCACTTAACATTCATGCTTCCATTTGCTTAACAAATTTTAAGTTAGAAACTCTATTTTATAATAAAAAAAGAAAAGAAAAAACTTTTTTAGTAAATATTTAAAAGTATATTCATTCAACAAAACCTAACAAGCTAGATGCTCTTTGCAGCAAAATTCTCTCCCCTAGGCTTGAACACCTATTACTTCTCCCCTCACCTCCAATGACGTGTCACCATTCCCAACCTCTGATCTTGCCTCTGGTTGACTCGCACCTTGATCAACCCTCTCCTGAATCACACCCAAACCATCGTTACCGCCGCCCTTCTCCTGAACGAACTGAGCCCCTCGACAAACAGGACAAGTCACGTGCATCTCAAGCCACGTGTCAATACACTGCAAATGAAACACGTGATGACATTTTGGTATCATCTTAACAGCCTCTTTCTCCTCAAACTCACCCAAGCAAATAGCACACTCAATCTGGTACTTCACATCACCATGGTAATAAGAGTACACCGGCAGTGAGTTGACAACTTGTGGGTCAAGACCTCGAGTAATTCGTGAGCTGGTAGAAGCCCTGGATGGACGGCTGGATGTACTTGCTGGCCCTGGTGTGCCCGTGCTGCGTTGTCTGTGAGAATTATAGAAATCCTCTGACGACGACGACGACGACGACGACGACGACGGTGATGGGTTGACGGAGAACTTACGGGTGTAGATAGAAAAGAATCCCATGAAGAAGAGAGCTATTAAGAGAAATAGAATTATTAAGGCTACAGACGGTTCAAACCCTGTGCGTGAATAAAACTGTTGTTGCTGTTGTAGCTGTAAAGTTGTTGTTGGCGGTGGTATGGTGGTTGGTTCTTTGAACGGTGGCGGTGGTATGGTGGAGTTAGAGGTTTGGAAAGTGGGAGTGATGGGGTGTTCGAACGGTGCATCGTTGTATGGTACTTGTAGTTTGCGGTTGTGGGGCTTCATTGCAGGTCAAGAGTTGTATGAATTATGGTAGCGAGAGAGAGAGAGAGAGAGAGAGAGAGAGACAAATTAACATGGCCAGAAACAGATAGCCATGGATAGTGTATCTATGTGCACGAGATCGAGAAGGGAGAAAGGGGATTCAAACTGTGTTCTTTATGCAATGATTGTTTGGTAAATTAATGTTGAATTTAATGGCCAGGGGATGTGTTAAGGTGATGCAACACCTCGTTGGGGTCCATGTAGAAGAAGATAGGAGTGTCTCAGAGCATCTATCTGCATTTGTTTTGTTCGGTGCGAGTTCCACTGTTTTTGTCTTAAAAATTCTTCAAAACCGGTCTGGTATAGCAACTTGTTTAACTGGCTTTTCAGTTACGTGGTATTAAACCCGATTGAGTCAATCTCGTACAAGATCTGAGTTATGAAAAGAGCAGGTTAACTTTATTTTTTAGTTTAAATTTTTTAAAAAATATTATTTAAATTTTTTTAAAAAATAATAGATTTTGAACAAATTTTTTCTGAGTAAAGGTTTTTTTTTTTTTTTTTCAATGGAGTTGTACCAAATTAACTTCTCTTTATTTATTGCAAAACCTGGAACAAGCTAGGCTTTGATATGAGGTTTAGAATTGATTAGCCGTGCCAGGCGAGGCTATATTTAATAACTAGAGTTTTAATTGTATTTTGAAAGAACGAAAATAAAAGAAAAAAACCCTAACTTTTACAATGTGGGATCAGAACAGACTTCTTCCCTCTTATTTTGATTTGACCTATTTGATTAATTATTTTTATTTCAAAATACATGGTTTTGTACTTTTTTCAAAGAAAATATATTTTTGAGGATATGAACACCTTACTAATTAATAAATTATGTTTTTATGAATAATTGAAAATCTAAAAATAAAGAGTTGAAGTGGGACGAAGATAGTCGGAAAAAAAAAAGAGATTGGATATAATCCAAGTTAAAGTTATTAAAAGCATCTAATTGACTTTGAAAAAATATTGTAACTAAACTCAGGGATATTAATTTAATGATGGCTTGTTCCTTTCACTTAAAAAAAATTAACATTAACTTTTAAGGGTAAAAAAGATTTTTTACACTACCCATTAGTTATTATTAAATTAACTGATAATATTTTTTTTTCTCATGTATATTGCATAATAAAATTCCTAAAATATTACTGGAAGAAAAAAAAAACCTAGGCTCGAGGAATATTTTCATAATAATTGTTTTTGTTATTATAATATCAGCAGAGAAAAAATTTGATATTTGATTAAATATAATAAAATAAAAAATAATTATAAAACATAATGAAAAAAATCAAAATGCTCTTAAAAGCAAAATTTTAAAAACTAGAGTTAAGGGACTTTTCTGTTTTTTCACAATGATCTTTTCATTATTACTATGTCAGCTTATGAACAATTTAGAATTTGAATATATATATATATATATATATATATATATATATATATATATATATATATAAAGACAAATGTGTGTATAATACCGAGAGACACTTGAGCATTTCAGGCAGCGTGTGCGACGCCTCTCAGCATTCAAAAATGCCCTTCAACCATGCTGTTGAAAGCGTCAATGTATCTTCTTTCATATGGAGTGACTTGTGTCAGTGTTGGTGGTTTAATTTGTTGCCAATGAACTTTTTTCCCTTCATTTTCTCTCTTCTCCCCTGGAAATTACAGCTTGACCCTCCTTGTTGTTGATATTTCAACTTTAGTCCATATTCTTTTGATTTCTAATTTTTATTCTTGACATTTCTGTAGAAATTTTATTTGTTTTCAATTTCATCCCTCAATCCTAATTTACCAAATATTATATTTTTAATGTGGCCTTTATTCATTTGATTTCTATTTTTTTCCTTGGTGTTTTTTTTAAGTTTTATTGGTTTTTAATTTCATCATTCAATTCAAATTGATGGTATTATGCTTTCTGATTTGATCTTTATTGTTTTGATTTCTAATTTTTTTCTTTGTTTTTGTAAATTTATTATCCTTTTCAATTTCACCCTTCAATCAAAAAATTAATTTTATTATTTATATCAATTTTGATCCTCATTCTTTTGGTTTTTCTGGTGTTTTTGCCAAATTGATTTTTGTTTTCAATTTTACACTTCAATCAAATATAAAGTTTATTTTGTATTTTAATTTTAATTCTTATTTTTTTAATTGCTATTTTTTATTTTTTTTATATAATTGAAATTCTTCTAAGAATACCATGATCATCAAACTAATAAAGAAGAAATTGTAAGAAACTTTGGTAACTCCTTAATTTGTCGGGAAATTGTGTTCGATGATTGTTGTTAATTGTGTGTCTTTATAACATATGATTTTTAGATGTAATGAATTCTTTAAAAACCATGATTTATAGAAGAAAGAACATGTAGAAATCACTTAGTTTTTAAAAATATTGAGATAATACAAGACTAGATTGATGATGTTCACCCTGCAACCATCATGTGGTTGAGTGTCACTTCAATGTTCGTTCTTTCTCTTTTCTATAATACATTTGGCTGAAACCTCAATTGGATGTTCTAAAACTTAGGCTTGAACAGACACCTTGCAAACCTTATGTTTTTTACTTGAAATCTTAATTTTTTTCACTTTCATCCCTGAATCTTTCAGTGCTGTAATCTAAACCTAAAAATGTATATATAAACAAATATTTAAGTTAAATGATTACAAATTGAAGATAATTGTTAGAAGGTATGGCTTCTAGTATGGTTAGCAAACATCTTAAATATGGATTCACTTATAGAACCAAATTAAGGGAATTCAACCAAATTACAGAAGGGTTGATAGATTAACTAATTAGAGCCAAATTACAATGCATGGAAGTGTTTTTTTTTTTTTTATTACTATTTTTTAAATTAAAGCAATTACCAGAAACACTAGGTTAGAGTAATCTGATTTTAATGTCATAATCTGATCTTACTCAATTTGATTGGAAAAGATTTGGATCCAAGATGATCATCCGATGATTGGAGGAGAACCTGGAAGGGAATATTAATCATAAATTCATAATGTACCCCAAGCTACGATCACCATTAATTGCACTAAATGGAAAAAAAAAAAAGTATCCATGAGTTCCTGACAACAAAAGGTGTTCTTGATATGTACAAAAGGGAAGATTACAATAAAACCTATTATACAAGTCACAAACTGGGAGTAGCCATTGGTGATCGGGAGAAATAAATTATACAAGAGATGATCAAAGCCAGTTTCCCTAACCAAGATTAACTTATGACAAGGCTCGCCAGGACTTGGACCGCTTAGTCCCATGCGATATATATATAGTTAGGACCAGCCTCGGACCCCTCGGCTATGGCATGTTTTCCAAGCTCTCCAGGCAAAACCAACTTCACTGCTCCTTGAATCTCCCCTGATGACAGTGTTGTTCGTTTCCTGTAGTCTGATAACTTTGCTGCCTCTTCAGCAATCCTCTCAAACATGTCATTGATCAAGCTGTTAATCATACTCATTGCCATTGATGATATCCCAAGATCTGGGTGCACCTGCTTCAGTACCTTAAACACATACCTCTTGTCCAGGACCACTCTCTGTTGTTCCCCTTTTTCTCTTCTTTTTCCTCCCAATCTCCCATTCCCCTTCTTGTGTCTGATCCTTCCTTGCCGCCGTCTTTTTACCTTCTTGGGTCCTAGCTTTTTTCCTTGATCTCCAGCACTAGCCGCATCTTCTTTTGGGTCTTCTTTAGATGGCTCTTCTACTGAAACTCCACTTGTTTGTCCTCCTTCCTGATCTCATCTTCCCTTGATGGCTCTTCTTGCTGACCTCGAGAAGCAGCACCTGAAGAAATATCACCTTTGATGAGAACTTTTAAGGGCTCTTCTATTGATGGCCCTTGTACATGTTCTTGAGAATCAGCTATAGCAGCTTCCTTGTCGGGCTTTTCCACTGAAACTTCAATTACTCGGTCTTCTTCCTCGTGTACCTTCTCATCAACAGGAATGGTTCTGAAAGTCTCCATTGCAGGAGTATCAATATCCTCGGTTTCACCATTTTGGTCTTGATCTTGTGTTGATTCTTGATTGTCGTTTTCAATAGCAGCAACTTGTACAGTTTCTTTAACAACTTTCTTTGTAGACCTCAACACAGTTCCCACCACCTCCTTTCCTCGACACTTTGGAGCCATTTTCACACCACCTCCTTTCCTCGACACTTTGGAGCCATTTTCACTCAATTTTTTTGCCTTCACCCTCTCTTGTGCTCCTTATATTCGAGTCTACAAAGTAATTTCATATGTGAAACCGGCTCGAACTAACAGGTTGATTTGAGATCTGGTTACCTGGTAAAATCTGATTAAAAATTTAGTTTCAATTCATTAATTTTTATTTTACTAAAATAATGTTATTTTGATTTTAAAAAAAAATTAACCCAAATAACTCAGTGATGCAGTCAAAACTGAAATCTGAACTTTGAATCAGGTCGGGATGTGAAAATTATGATTTCAACATATTTACTTATGCCTATTGCCTACATATAAAAGTGGTGAGAGTTACCACAGTTGGACATGTGAGAGGGACAAGTGTCAGTTACCTTAGCATTGAAAGGCTACGTGGGGTAAAAGTAGCAAAGCATGCTCAGATTTGCCTGAATTTTCCACTGTTATTTGTATCCTTTACATGCACCGTCTATGATGTTCTAATCCTATCAAAGGGGTAATCAACAAAAACTTCCCCTGAAGGTACTGACATAATCCTCTGTTTTCTGCAATGATATGGGACCTTGAGTCAAACATTTTCTCACAGAAATATCCCAATAAGAGGTAGATTATTTCATATAGTTATGAACTTTTCTACTTGATTGTGAATTTTTTAATTTTTTTTTATAATCAAGTATTTACTACATCATTGTTTATGCTATGTTGCGTGTCGCAGAATGACATCGAACAACGCTATTGAAAATGCCTCCCGAGAGAAGTTGTTAGGAAAAAAAAAATTTTAAGTTTAATCATAAAATTATTATTATAAGATTCAGGAGTAGCCACCTAGTATTCTGGTTATTAGAAAACCTATGATCTGCCAGAGTCTGAATAAGGGATTGGTTGTGCAAGGAGAAGACACATCCCCCCAGTGTACCTTACCTGAGGTAAGCTACAATATTGTTGTTTGATTGTTTTTTTAAGTCAAGTTTCTATTCGTTGATCTTTTTCTGAGATCTAAGGCAGGTCTCCCTTCGTGAGAGAGTCTCTATCTTGTTGGACTAAATCCGAACCGTTATAAGGTCTAAATTTTAGCATGACATTTATTTTGCACTTTGTATCTTTAATACATAAGGGTGTACTCTACTATGTAGTTTTACACCCTTAAATATTAAAGTTTACATCTAAACCTTAATATAAAACGAACAAAATGATTGGTAAAGAGTTTTTGACATTTTGGCCGAATCCTAATGAATAATCACAAACTAGTTATGATATTCATTTTTGCATTTTTAAACATGAGAAATATGTAATTTTTTTTATGAAAACATGCTTGGAAAACTTTTAAGATTTAGCCATATGCACGAAAATAAAATATTTATATTTTTGAAAGAGAAAATTAATTTAAAAAATTTGAGACTTTTTTTTTTGAATTTTCAAAATTTTTTTAGAAAGGTTTCGGAGAAAACCAGGTATTTTAATACCAGATCTGTATCTTACAATATAAATATACAACCCGATATTGTGCAAAATTATTGAAAAAAAACATGTGAGAAAATCACAAATTTTTTGAAAGGATTTTTGATTTTTTTTGGAATTTTTTTTCATTATTTTTATTACCGCTACTATTATTATTATATAAATTGGAATAGACCAAAATAGGTCTAGCTTAACCCAGTCCGGTTAGGCCGACTGGTGGCTTAACAAACCCTCTTTTTTTTTTTTCAGGTGGGCTAGACCAGTCCTAGCCATCTGGGCTGGGCTGAAACGGTTCCAGCCCACCTTATCGGTTAATTATTTTGCAGAACGTAAACTTGGTTCATGTTTTGTATGCAACTAAGAAGTTGCAGATTGCAGGGTAAAGTGAGGGGATAAAAAGTAAGGTCACTTGGCTTGGAGGGGATGGGCCTACCGTCACTGGTCTAGGGTGAGGTGGGTATAAGTGCTAGTGGCTCAAGGTGGAGCTGGAGGAAGAAACAACAACTATCGTGGTGTAGAAAGGCTGATGAAGAAGAAGAAGAAGTTAACGATGGTGGTGGTGGTTGTCACTGTTACCAGTGAGCAGATTGGGTTGGTGGAGAAGGTTGGGCCACTCTTGGTCATAGCGATACTGAGATGGAAGTGGATGAAAAGGCGGCAGAGAGAGAGAAAGAAGAGAGAGAATTGTTTGTTAGGGAAGGAAAAACCGGGGGAGGCTGATTTTTGGCCAACTTTGGACTAGAATCTCTCCTCCCTCAAGCCATGAAATGTACCCGTATTTATAGAGGGTGGAAGAGGGATATTTTTTCTTTAATGGTGTCAAATCTTGACCCTTAATTCAACCCGAAAGGATTCCAACCGTTGGTTTAAAGTGGTTATCATGGGCTGTCAGATTTGTTGCAGGAAATGGTTGGTCGGATTGGTTACTTTGGGGCGGTGTCACAGCTGCTGTGGCGTCCATCGGTTAAAACAAACCACACTAGGGTGTAGTTAGAAGTTAGACCATCGTTTGTATGTAAGTTTTGTCAAATTTGATGGAGAGATGAAGCATTAAATGTCTTGGGAAGGTGACCACTTGAGCATCTTTTCGGGTGAAAACCTGACGAAAAAGATGAATAGCTAACCCAAAATTGTGCTGTTTTGGTAAAGTTCATTTTAATCCTTCGATTTATGATTTCTCTTAATTACATCCCTGATTGGTCTCAAACTTTCAATTTTGTTCAATTTTGCCCTTGAAGAATTTTAATTTCAGCCCCAAATTTCAACGTCTTTTTTATTTTGGTTGTTGGTCTTGGTTTTATACAATTTGACCCTCAATTAATCATTAAACTTTCAATTTTCTTCAATTTCACCCTTGATTTCAACCAATTGGGTTCCTAGAGTTCAATTTAGCCCTTAATTGACCTCAAAACTTTGATTTTCTTGCAATTTTATCCCTGATTTCAATCAATTGACTTAGTAAAAATTAAATTTAGTCTCCTAAAATTTCAGTCTTCTTAATTAAGCCCAAATTGGGTTCTCAAACTTAATGTTTCACCAATTAAGCCCGTAATAAAATTAATTTCACCAATTTAAAGTATAATTAAGTCCTTACACCTAATTACATCCTTCAATTGGATCCAAATTAATTCTCAAACATAATTAAACTTTAATTTGGCCCATGATTAAGTCAAATTGGCCTATTAAAATCAAATTATATCCTTAGGCTTAATTTTTGTGCAAATTCATCCAATAATCATGTTACTTGACCTTGAATTTGTATTGTTTCTCTAATTTTGGGTAAAATAGGATGCAATTAGGCTCCTGATTCCATCCAAAATTGCAGATTAATTTTTTTCTACATGTGAAATTCTCCCAGCTTGCTTTTGCCAAAATATCAGTCATTATTTTATTATTTTTATTTTGGAAAGAAAGAAGATGAATTTAGAGAATAACCCAAAAATGAGTTGTCACATTGTTGATCAAATTATTATTTTTTCGTAACAAAATATTAGGTGTTGTTAATGTATTTTTTAGCAGAAAAAAATTTAAACTATATGATGAATGACTTGATGTGAGCTAGTCGACCTGACATGTCCAAAAACAATCCGAACGACCGATAAAAATATAGTTTAATTAAAAAAAATCAAGACATTTGTCAAACCACTAACCAAGTCTTGAGACTTTGACAATCATATAGAAAACAAATAATTTTTTTTTATTGAACTCAATTTTTGATTAACTCAATGTTAAGGATGAAGTTGAAAATAAAATTCAATAAAAAAAATGAGTCGAGTCAACCTGAGTCAACCTGTCAAACCTAAATCATGAGATCAGAATAACTCTATAGAAATCAAATCAAAATAAATTATGAAGTTGAATTCCTAATCAGCCAAATGATGAAATTAAAAAAAGATCAATTAAAAAGGATACAAGAAACCACCCGAGTCATGAGACCGGGATAACCTCATAGAATACAAACCAAAACAAATTATAAAGCTTGATTCTTGATCAATCTAATATAGAAGGATAAAATTGAAAAAAATCAACAAAAAAAAAGGAATAAAAAACCCCCAAGTCAATCAGCCTAACCTGCGACTTAAGTCATAAGATAGTGATAATCTCATAGAAAGGAAATAAAAAAGTTATGAAGCTCAATTCCTCATCAACCCAATGTCAAAGGATTAAAATAAAAAAAGTATAAAAAATGACTCGAATCAATCTAAGTTAAACTGTCAAACCTGAATCAGGAAACCAGGATAACTATGTAAAAAGAAAATAAAAAAAATTATGAAGTTTAACTCCCAATTAACCCAATGTTGAATGATGAAATTGAAAAGAAAATCAAATAAAAAAAGGACAAAAAATTGACTCGAGTTAATCTGGGTTAAACTGCCAAACCCGAATCAAGAAACCATGATAACTCCATAGAAGAAAAAAAATATAAAGTCCATTTTTCATTCAACCCAATATTTAATGATGAAATTATAAAAAAAATTCAATTATAAAAGAACAAAAAAAACTTGATTCAACCTAACTAACCCACAAAATTGGCTATATGAGTTATAAAATTATGATAGCACAAACAAATTATAAAGTTTAATACTCAGTAAATTCAATGTTGAATGATAAATTGTTTTTTAAATTTTTTTTTTAAAAATCTAAAAAATGTTAAGGATCTAAGTAAAAAAAACCTTGACATTTTTAATGTATATTAATATTATTTTCTATTAATTAGATATTGACGTTCTACTTAAATTGATATGCTTGAATATCACATAAATTTATTATTTTATTTCTAACTGAGTGCATGTCCTTTTTTTTGTACGTATTGTTTTTTTTATTTGAATGTCTACATATGCACATGTTAAAATAAAAACACTCTATAATGGTAATAAAATAAAATAAAATTATGAAATTAGTAATAAAAATAATGATGATAGTGGTAATTATTATAATAACATCGATGCTGGTTATAGTGATAGTATTTATTGTATTACGAGGCGGGCACGGAATCGAAACCCACAATAAGGAGTGTTACAATTAAATTTATTGTTATTAAATTTTATTTATTTATTTATTTTAATATACTAATATTAAAAAAATAAATTTTATATCACTCCCTCTTCTTCTCTCTTTTGACATCAATGTAATTCTTCCACCCTTGCTGACCTATGATTATAGGGGTTCTGTAAAGTGAGTGAGAGAGGAGTTCCTAGTTTTGCAGATTCAACATCACTTGATCCAATAAGAGCAAGATAATATCTTGAAGAAATTACTATGCATTGAAGGATATTGAGTAGAAAGAGTTAAGGCTTTGTTTAAAATAAAAAATAATTATTGAACTCAATTTTCGATTAGCCCAATGTTAAGAATGGAGTTGAAAATAAAATTCAACTAAAAAAATAAGCTGAATCAACTTAAATTAATCTGTCAAACCTAAGTTATGAGATTGAAATAATTCCATAGAAATCAAATCAAAATAAATTATGAAGTTCAATTCTCAATCAATCCAAAGATAAAATTAATTAATAAATAAATAATTTAAAAAGGACACAAGAAACCACTCGAGTCATGAGACCAGAATACAAACCCAAACAAATTTTAAAGCTTGATTCTTGATCAATCAAATATTGAATAATAAAATTGAAAAAAATTCAACTAAAAAAAAATAAAAAAACTCAAGTCAATCAGCCTAACTCGCGACTCGAGTCATAAAATAATGATAACCTCATAGAAAGAAAATAAAAAAAAAAGTTATGAAGTTGAATTCCTAATCAACCTAATATTGAAGGATTAAATTGAAAAAAAAATCAAATAAAAAATGACAAAAAAATAACTCGAGTCGATCTGAGTTAAACCGCCAAACCTGGATAACTCTGTAGAAAGCAAATAAAAAAATTATGAAGCTCAATTCTCAATTAACCCAATGTTGAATGATAAAATTGAAAAAGAAAATTAAATAAAAAAGAACAAAAAAATAAATCGAGCCAATCTGGGTTAATTTGTCAAACCCGTATAAGGAAACCATGATAACTACATAGAAGAAAAAAAAAAGTCCAATTTCTATTCAACCCAATGTTAAATGATGAAATTGAAAAAGAAAATCAAATAAAAAGGGAAAAAAATAACTCGAGCCAATCTGGTTTAAACTACCAAACCCAAATCAAGAAACTATGATAACTTCATAGAAAAAAATAAAAAAAATATAAAGTCTAATTTCCAATCAACACAATGTTGAATGATGAAATTGAAATAAAATATTCAATTAAAAAAGAACAAAAAAAATAAACTTGATTCAACCTAGCTAACCCGCAAAACTCGCGATATGAGTTATGAAATTTTGATAACCCTATAAAAAGTAAATCAAAACAAATTATAAAGTTTAATACACAGTTGATGGGTCATGGTTTTCTAAAAACCTCCCACGTTTAAAGGCCATCACACAAAAGTCATAACCCAAAATGAGGTTATGTTTTCTCCACGCCCAATCTTGTATTGGGCCGAAGTACACCCGCGCCCAACTCTAAGTTGGGCCATGACGCGTCCACGCCAACTTCTCTTGGGTTCAGCCTACAGTTGAACCCAACCACAACTGGGTTCAGCGTATAAGCTGAACCCAAATACACTTGGGTTCATCGTACAACTGAACGCAACTCCTCTTGAGTTCAGTCTATAATTGAACCTAACAACAACTAGGTTCAGCATACAACAAAACTCAACTCCTCTTGGATTCAACCTACAGCTGAACCCAACCATACTTGGGTTCAGCGTACAAACTGAACCCAAATACACCTGGGTTCAGCATATAACTGAATCCAATTCCTCTTGGTATAGCTAAAAAGTAACCCCACTCTAAACCTCCCTTACTCTGAGTCTGGGTTAGTGATTATGATACCCATCACATCCCATTAATTACGAACAAGTAGTCCATGCTTATATTAATGAGATGTGATGGCACGAACAATAAAATAACATTATTTTACTATTACGAGATTACATCTCTACTCCTCACATATCGTATGAAGTAAGTTAAGATAGGTAATATAAAAGGAAGCTTGAGTATATAGAAAAAAGGTTCGAAACCTTATTCTTTTAGACATAAACACATTCTTTATTTTCTTCCATTACATCTACATCTTCCTTTTCTTCTCCTTCTATAACTTCATAAAGGCTCATTCATACCTTTATTAATTTCTTTTTATCACACAAAAAATCTCGTGCTAACTTGATCTTCGGAGGGTCCCCCAACAATACCCTCTAGGGGTCTCTAAGGGACTATGTGCAGGTATTTATTTAAGAGAAGATTTACAACCCCTGAAGATATCCATTAAAGAGAAAGTCGAAATAGTATTAAAGTGAAGGTTATAAAACACATTATGAATGATCTATAAGGGTCTTTAGAAATAATTCCTTCCAGAATATTTCCTGTGATTTTTGTAGCCTCATCAATAGTAAATCAATGTTGAATGATAAATTATCTAAAAAAAAATCTAAAATAAATCTAAAAATTGTTAACGATCAAAGTAAAAAAGACCTTGACTTTTTTAATGTATATTAATATTATTTCCTATTAATTAGATATTGACGTTCTTGTTAAATTGATATGCTTGAATGTCACATAAATTTATTATTTTATTTCTAATTGAGTGCATGTCCTCTTTTTTTTGTACGTATTGTTTTTTTATTTGAATGTCTACATATGCACATGTGAAAGTAAAAACACTCTATAATGGTAATAAAATAAAAAAATAATGAAATTAGTAATAAAAATAATGATAGTAGTGGTAATTATTATAATAAAATCGATGCTGGTTATAATACTGATAGTATTTATTGTATTACTAGGCGGGTACGCTGGTTATAGTAATAGAAATATATATTTCGATTAAATTTATTGTTATTAAATTTTAATTTTTTAATTATTTTAATATATTAATATTAAAAAATAGAAAAAATATATTTTATATCACTGACAGAATAACCATGGCATTGAACCAGTCAGTAGTGCGCAATCAAAAAGTACGCATCCAATTATAGGCAGGCATATATTTTTGTATTTGTGGCCTGCTCCCTCCTTTCCAGTTCGGACTGCACCCCCGGGAGATATTCTTAGTCAGCGGTCCGGTCGAGTGGCAACAACTTAGCCATGTTCGAACATGCCAGGCACACAGATCTCCTCTGGAGCAGCAGGTCGAGAACAAACACGCGGCGCTTCCTGGCTCAGGCACACAGATTTACTCTGGAGCAGCAGGTCGTAATGCCCCTCGACAGCAACATTCAAGCATTCAAGCTCTTGACATTAATAAATATAGACAATACCTTTAGGTGAAGGAATCCAGCTTCCTACACCTCCACATCCACATCCACATTTGATCATCTCCCTCTTCTTCTCTCTTTAGACATCAATATAATTCTTCCACCCTTGCTGACTTATGATTATAGGGGTTCTGTAAAGTGAGTGAGAGAGGACTTCCTAGTTTTGCAGATTCAACATCCACTTCATCCAAGAGCAAGATAATATCTTGAAGAAATTACTATGCTTCGAAGGATATTGAGTAGAAAGAGTTAAGGCTTTGTTTATTTATATATATCGTGCGGTGTGGTTCACCTAATTTTGATTTCGAAAAACTATAATTTATAGCTTTTTTTTTTGGCAAACCAAAACTGAAAAAGCCACCGCACAATGCCAAATGCACACCGAAGCTTCATTCTCTTGGCTGGCATGACCTTCGATCTTCATCAGGAAAATACATAACGTCCATGCTGCAGTTCTTAGTTCTCTCTGTCTTCCTTTTTGCCTTTTCGTTTGCACTTATCCGGGAAAAAAAAAAAGCATTGCTGAACAAAACAAATTAACACGCAATTTTGTTCTGAAAGAAACATGAAGATCGTACTGTACTACGAGAGTAACTAATTAAAGAGAGAAAAAATTACTGTTTTAATGACAAGATGATCATTAATTAAACAGTGACTGATATTTTATTTATATCACATCATGGGCGATTCATTCTTATCTCGATGAGATCCCATGTATTATGTATATAATTAGGTATTTTTGGCTAGATACGCAGTACTTATAATTCATTCATGAAAATTTGGAAAATCTGGCAACATAATATATACACATATATGAGGAGATTTAAGACAGTACAGAATTAAAATCTTAATTAATAACTTCTGCATCTTCTTTTCATGGGACGAGATTGATTGACACGACTAGGTACCTCAAAGCTTGATCGAAAAAACGATTCTACCTCATCTTTGTTTGTAGTATCGAAAAACTCTGGAATTTTTCTCTTATGCGCAAAAACTTGCACCTTCTTTCTTGGTGTTGGTGGGCAACTTCGAATGGTCGGTATCTTGTGGTCACTAGAGGTTGGTGTTCTGCACTCTTCTTGATCATCAACAGCCTGGTCAATAGAGGGTGGTGTTGGCGGGCAGCTTTGAATGGTTGGTATCTTGTGGTCACTAGAGGCTGGCACTGTTCGGCACTCTTCTTGATCATCAACAGCCTGAAGCCCGAGCTCCCCCCCTCCTTGTTCATGACCTTGTGGTGCAGATTGTAGAAGCTTTGGTAGATCTCTCTGGTTTATGTGATCTTCTGACATGGGAGTGTATCGAAACTTGCAACGGAAGAAGTTTGGAGAGAGAGACTTCACAAGTCTTTTGACAATTTGTATTGTTGAAGGGATATTTCCTTCTTATCTTTTGAAAATTAATTATATATTACATGTCTACTACAATTTGCACCCCCTTCTTTTGTATTTACTCGTTGTTTCTTACACTCTCTGTCGTGGCTTTTTTTTACTGGCTATCTATCTTTACATGGCTTGGAAAAGCACAAGAATTAACGATAGTTCAATTACCCTAACTAACAATCAAGGTTCCATTTGTTTGTCCGAAATCGGATTCTTTTTAAAATGAATCTCATAAAAAACGTATTCTAGGAAAATAGATTATTTCCCAACACTTGATTATAAAAAATGAGTAGGAAGATATTTTTTTTATGATATTTAATATAAATTGAAAAATTAATAACTAAAATATTCTATAAAATTAGTATGATATAACAAGTTGAATTTCATAACATATTTTCTATCAATTTTATATAAATTAAAATATTTTAAATATAAATTATATACATTAATATATTAAATCAATATGATGTTTACATATTATATATTGATATATCCTAATATATAATTTTCTTAAATATTATACACGGATACACACTTTTTACAATATTAGAAAATTAAAAAATATTGATGGAATATTTTATCAGCGTTTAGGCTAAATTCTTTTAGTATTTTGCATTGCCGATGGAAACACATTGTTGAACAATATCTCGTTAGGGTTTTTATTTTCTTCAGCAATACAAAATACTGACAAAATATTCTCATAAAAAAAAAACTTTCCCACCATTTTCCATCGAAAACTCCATCGACAATGAAATCACTAATAGAAAGTTTTCGTTGCCAATTCCATCGGTGTTTTCAATTTTTTTTTTTTTACTCTTGTTAGTTGTTACAATCCTCAAGCCTAAAATTCTCATTTAAACACACAACAATAACAACCACTACAATAAATCAATAAATCACAACCACAATTCACAATAAACCACAGCCATAATAAACCACAACAAAAACACATATTGAGAACAAAATGTACTATATAAAACATTTAAATAGCTCACAACAATAAGATAAACAATATTCTATACACAATCAATTTTTAAACAAATGTATATATGAACAACACATTAAAATTCCTAAGATCTTAAACCAAAAGGTCTAGGAGGGGAAGGAAAAGGTCCAGGAGGGAGAGGAAAAGTTAAACTTATATGCACTCATCTGAGCCCAATATATCCTAGTTTTTTGTTTGAGTTCTACTCTCATTTCTATCCTTATTTCTTCTATGAGATCTTTTATCATTCATGCTCTAATAAATATTCTGCATCTCAACAAACAATTGTTTCTAAATCTTTATTTGAACAAGTTCATCAAAGTTCTGCAAAGCATTGTTTAGGCTAAAATATGGTGTGCCTACAATTGAAATAGTCCGACACGCCTTCATTTCTCAAGCAGATGCCATAGGCATACCATAAACCTTATTCCTACCGGGTCTATGAATTTTAGCAGCCTCCAATCACAGCTGAGGGTCATGAGGATGATGGGTTGAAGTGTCTTCGCTAAATTTCGTAGTCATGTTGGCATTATATGTCTCCTCTAAAACAAAACAAAAAGAAGTCAAATTGCTAAATTCAATTACATTTCATATTATTCATGTAAATAAACATTATCAAGGCAATGATACCTAATAAAAGACTTACAACAAACATTTTCGCTCTTGTATCGATAAAGTTTTTCTCTATTTCCCCTATCCCGTTTTCTTTATAAGAGTTTCCTCATATAACTCTATTGGAGTTCGCGCCTAAGTTGTTTTTCCTATAAATTAAATAGTTTGTTAAAAGTCTCACAAATAAACACTTAATTAAAACTTAAAGAAAAATAATAAAATACATAACAATGAGCTCTTGCTAGGCGTTTGGTATGGTTGACAAACATATGCTCTTCTTAGATGTGTTTGCTCATTGAACCATAAGTTTCTTTATTTTTGTTTTGTGTACTGGATCATGAGCGTTTTCTAAAACTATTTGATTCCATAAATTGTTGAAACAATACCTAATTACTCTATGTGACATGTCTTAGTTTATATCTTTTCTACTTTTCAATATCATTAGAGCTAACTTTCCTAATTGATTATTTATGAGAATTGTACAATAGATCATGCAACCTGTTATTGAAATTTGTTAAACAAAAAGAAGATAAGAAAATAAAAGAATATGAGTTTACAATAATATAATATTAGTTTATTTAAACTTACCTAGTTGTATTGTGGTTTTCACAAACTCTTATGACAAGCATCTCGTTACTCTTGCACCACTATTTTTTTTTCTTAATTGATTTCATACATTAGTTAATTTTCAAATTTGAAAAACAAGTAACTCAAAGTAAAGATTATTTAGTCACCCAACTTGTTAATGTCAACCGACTTCTATCTAGTAGCATTAGCTTCCTTGTCTTGGTTCTAATTCTTGTCAAGCTTCGCTCCACTAAGAAAACCCTCATATTTTTATTGTAACTCATTAATGCTTTAAGTTAATTTATTAAAATCTCTTTGTAGCATTTGTAGTTTGCTTGTATATTTAAGTGTTAAACTTGTTTTATAATGATAACTTTGTTGTATTAATGTATAATTTGTATTTTAAGGTTTGTTTGGGATTTGGAGAAATAGATTTAATTTGTCACTTGATGAAATTGAGTGTGATTTTGTAACTTAGGTGCATTAGAATTAAAGAAATGACGAGTAATTTAATATGTACCAATTATTATTTTTTGTCAAATTTATGATTAAGTTAAAAATTTAGGGATATTTGATTTTTTATGAATTGATAATAATTAGGGTATTATTTATTGATGATAATAATATATAATTAAACTGAGTTACCCTTTGATATTGGTATATACCAATGTGTTTGTTTTGGATTAAATATTATTTGCTTTAGTTAGTTTTAAGTTTTGAAGGGTATGTGTAAATTTGTGTAATTACAAGAATGAAGGAGTCAATTGAGTTTGTATGTAAGTTGTTCAATGACTTGCAAGGAAGTATAATATGCAATGTGATTTGATCAATATGGCTAACCAGGCTAACCTGAGGGAATTCTAGGACCATTTAGTAATGTTATTTGCATCTCTTTTTCTTCAATAATGTTAAATTTTTCTTAATTTGCCTATTATAATTACTTTATTTTATGTTTTTTTGGAAGTTTATTGATTTTTATAGTGGTTTATTAGTTATTGGTTATAGATTTATGAGTGGATGATATTTTAACTGTTTAAAGAAGTGTTAGCTTAAAGACATTGAAGAGTTTGGTTGTTTCATGACTAGAACACATACTTTCTTGAAAATACATGTCATTTGAATAAAGTAGATGAAAATTCAGGTCATGGAATAAATTCCCATCTTGATTATTTTTTAGAGGGAGTTGAATCAATCAATGATAATCTTAGAAATTATATGGCTGCACTAATTTGATAATTGTATTTGTATGGTTAAAACTTTCCTTCTTGGTTGTTGAGAAATTACAGAAGAAAAAGAAAAGAAGAATTTAATTTTGCTTTTAACTATGCTATGATCTTTGAGATAGTTTGTTGGATAAGGTTATTATTTCACAATCCTAATATTCTTGCAATTTTTTATTTCTTGAACATTTATATGACAATGGATATCATAAATGTCTTCATGTTTTCTTTTCCTAATTTACTTACGATAACAATAAATGTCTTCATGCTTTTTTTGGAATGTGCACATATCATTTTCTATTTTTTCTTTTTTGCATGTCTCTCTTAATTTCTTTTATACCATATATAAGTTGAAGAAATAAAGTTTATGAGTAACTATGATTTAAGTTGATAGAATTTATTTCGTTGTGAGAAGTGATGAAGAAGAGTAAATTGAATTTAAATGCAGAATTTCCTTTTTTTAAAATAAAAAAATAAAAACACCAAAGGAAATGCTGATGGAATAGAAAACTTTAATGAGAAAGTTTCTAACGATGGTATTCTGTTACCTATTTTATCGATCAGAATATTCATATATCTTAATTTTCTAGTAGTGTATACATGGTAGCTAAAAGAAAACAATGAACACATTCCGCATGAAACACATAGAAAAAGCAATAGAATCATATTGCCATTAGCAACAAATCCTAAACATGCTCTGTTCTAATTTTAAAAATCATAACCTAAAATTCAAAACCAAACAATTGTATAAGAAGTAGCAAGATTAATCTAGTAACAAGTAGTAAGTAAAACTTATATTAAAACCAAAACTTGCTTTCACATCAAAACATCATGTAATAAATAGTAAGAAAAGAAGAGAGATTTGTAATTTTGAATCAATTATCAAGCTAGGAAGAAATGTAGAAGATTCAAACAAGAGAAGCAAAAATAAAGACAAGTGAATTAACAACAACAAAACATTAAGCAATATTAAATGGATTGTTAAAATAAAAGAAGACCAATATTTAGAAGTTAAAAAAGGAACATGCAAAACTTAGCCTAATTGGTAATTGAACTTTCAAGTTTAATATGAAAAATTAAACAAGCTTTTTAAGGTAAACAATATCATATCATAACACCATGACTATCTAAGCTTAGAAAGATGCATCATAACACCATGACTATTCAAGCATATAAAATCTACATGCTTACTAGTTTGTAATTAGGGAAATTCAATCGAGGCAACCAATACAAAAAAAAAAAAAAACACCTCTATCCTATAGGCTGCTTACACCCACATACTAATTTCAAAAACCTATGCCAATCAAACATGATTTGTCCATTTCAAAACGCAACTAACAAGTTTGATTATATGAATTTAAAGTATTCAATCAATGATAGCAAGCAAAATGAAAAAGCAAAACAAAGTGCAAAACTTTCCTTTTCATATAAAAACATAAAGACTTTGTACAAAGTAAGTTAACGCCAGAAAATAACTTTGCTAATCTAGTAACATATAACTCAAAACTATTCAAGCCACCAATTTTTCTAGAGCATAACAAATGAAATTTATAGCAGAATCAAACTTTTTTTTTCTCTTAAGAAGATCTGGTGAACCCTTATCATTAATATCCTTTTTTTTCTTCTAGTTATGTGGTTAACTCCTTAAAATTGCATTATTGGTTAGTCTCTCCTCCACGATTGATTTACAAGAGGTGTTTTTCCCAATTATAAGCCTAGAAAAAAATAAATAATTCACTTAAGCACTATTATTTTCATAATGATAGCTAAATCTCAAAATAAGTACATTAATTTTAAACTCTAATTTATTAAATTTCAACCAACAAAGGAAAATCATTCACTTAATACACACACACACATATATCAAACAAAAAAATAAACCTGGAATGAGTATAGGAGAGGTGATGCTAGATTTGTGAGTTGTGAATTGTGAGTCGGGAAGAGTGACTGCTATATGATACTGCTAGGCCAAAATAGGTAAATGAAGAAGAACAAAAAATGAAGAAAGGAGAGAGACTGTCGGGTTTTAATTCAATTTAAAATTTTCAATAAAATTTCCACCAATAATTTTACATGTCATCAATATTGATGGAAATTTTCCATCGCAATTTTCATTGGAAAACAATGACGACATATTTTCATATATCGGCGTTTCCGTTACCTTTTTCCAATTTTCTAGTAGGGTTATCAATACATTATATTAATATAACATTCATATATATATATATATATATATATATATATATATATATATATATATATATATAAATTTTTTTTTAAAAAAGAATCAGCAAGCTAGAGAGAAAGACTTATAATATATATTATTCTAAAGTTAAGAAAAATTAAAAAAAAAATACTTTCCAATAAACAAACTTAACATTAAAAGTGAGGAGTATTGAGGGAGGTGAACAATATTTATACATGTGACTTTATCAAATATAATTTAGGCTATATTATTTCCTCATATCAATGAATGACTGTGAATTAGTGGTAGTTTGAAATTGATGTCAACATATTCATCTCATACTTTATGTTTCAACATCATGAACGTGAATATATAATTGCGAGGGTTTCCTTATAGTTCACGGAATTGAAAGACATAGAGTGGTAGAGAATAATGATTTCTTGTTTCCACTGAAAAAAAAAATGAAAGAAAGAAAGAAAGAAAGGGAAGAATATATATATATAGCTTGAGATAATATATGATTCTTGTTTTCAGCAAAGAAATTATAAGGAAAATCATCAGACAATCCACGTGTTTATATATATATATATATATATATATATATATATATATATATATATATATATATATATATATATACAAATTATTTATGTGCTACAGGTCATGCGATTGTGTTTTTAGGTGATATTAATATGTATACACAAAGCTATAAATGGTTAACCAAGCTCTTTGAACCTGCCTCCTGAGAATCCCATGAAACACAGTGTCTCCTCCTCCTCTCTCTCTTCACCTGTCATGTCAGCTCCTCTCTCCATTTATTTGTCTGCATGTACACTATAAGCATAGGATACCCTTTTGGACGTCTTTGACACTCGAAGGAGACGTAGAATTCCCGGCACCGATCCATACCCTTTTCCCCATTTATGCAGTACATATATATTGGTTGAAATTCATTAGAGTACGGGTATGTATTTATGTTATTTGGACTGGCGGATGCACATATAGTTGAACTGGCAGAAAAATCCATCTTTTCTAGGAAATTTTGTGTTCCAGCCTCTTCTTTGTAATAATAATAATAATAACTATAGGACTATGATACTGATTTATGCCATGAAATTTCTTGAAGCAGACGAAATTAAGGTGTACTATGATAGGAGTGCACTAAAAACGAAAGGGCAAGAGGCAGAGGGCTTCAGCGGTTTCCTCCTCTCTGTTTATTTCTTAGATCAAGAGTTTCCAAAAATGTACGTATGGCTATGTTACAACTATATATCCAATATGTTGCCTCGAGAATTTAGCTACCGTTTGGATGTCATGAGCGAAAATTTTGGATTGAAAACCAAGGAATTGAAATAAAAGATAATGAATCATAGTGACGTTTTAATTTTAATATTACGTTTGAAAGAATGAAAAAAGAAGAAGAACGAAATCTAAGAATTTTCAACATCAGTTTTTTAAAATAAAATAAAAATACTAATTAAAAAAGTGGTGGTAGCATAGTGTTAATATTGATAATAGTATAACAATAACAATAATAATTTCTTAAAAAATATTAATTATGATGATAGATGTAATAATATTAAGAAAAGAAATTGCATCATCATCATTGACAGCAAAAATGATGACAATGGTCGAGGAGAAGGCGCGATTGGAAGTTGAATTATTGGTTTAATTAGTAATTTAAATAATATAAATAAAAAATATAATAATAATAAATAAATTGATAAAAAAAACTGACTCCAACATAAAAAACTCAATATTGAAAGATAAAACTAGAAAAATAAAAAAAAAACAATAAATAAATCCCAGTTAAACCAAGTTAATTCGTAAATTACATGACCATGAGTACAAAATTGAGATAATCTCATATAAAGAAAAGTAGGGAAAAAAGTTTAAAGACCAATTCATAATAAATCAAATGAGAATATGATAACTTTATAGAAAGTAAAGTAAAAAGGAAAACGTTGAAACTCAATCTCTAGCAAATAAAATGTTGTAGGATGAAAATTAAGAAAAAAATATAATTAAAAAAAGGTTGAAAAAACTTGATCCAAACCCGCCCAGGTCAAGAAACAAAATCTTTGAACCAGTTACGATACCAGGGTAACCACGTTCGTAAGCAAACTGAATAAAACCATGAAACTCAATTATCAAACAACCCAATGTTGAAGGATAAAAATAAAAATAAATTAAAAAAGGCATTGGAAAAAATATGAGTAAACCCGGTTTAACTCATATTTAATCTTAAAGGATGAAATCGTAAAAAAAATCAATATACAAAAAATCTCAACGTAAAAAAATAGCAATTGAAAAAATAAAGATCAAATTTTATAGAAAAAAAAACTCAAGGAAGATGAAATTGTAAGAACAAAAATTTAAAACCATCTTAAATAAAATAAATAGTAATTAAAAGAATAGGGATCAAATCTGATAGATAAAAAAAATCCATGGAGGATGAAATTGAATTTTTTATTTTATAAATTATTTCAAATAAAACAAATATTAATAAAAATACATGGACTAAACCCGGATAAAAAAAAATAATTGAAGGGTTGCTTTGAATTTTTAGGTGTGATTTTTAAGGATGAGAGAGAAAAGAAAAAAAATAATCATTAACAATAAAGCTGAGACAATGAAGTTACACATGTTGCCTGGTGAGGTAGGGGCCACCGAGGGGATTCTATCGCCACCTTAGAAGCCATCAATTAGCCACACAAAGTCACCACACCCGCCACCATCATTTTTCTTGAGCTCCTATGTGTCTCCTAATTAATTATTTAAATGATATTATATATTTAGTAAAAGATGTATTTGACCCTTTATCAATCAACTATGCTCGAAAAATCAAAGTGAAAAATACATAAATATCCTTGCATGCTAGTTTATTTATTTTTGGCTTCCAAGGATAGTTTCGATAATTTACTTTGCAAACAAACATGAAAAAATAAAATTAACTCCAAGTTAAAGATATATGTTATTTTGATTTAAAGATTAATTCAAAACTTGTACTGTGTAAATAATAATAAAACTACTCAACTAACCCTGCATAAATTGTTAAAGATAATTGTATTATGGTGAAAAGACCACTTTGCTCTCAGTGACTAGTCTAAAGTTTTTCATGGCTAGGAACAATATCGTCAAATCACTATTTCAATGAATAGTGATTTGTTTCTAGGAACACAATAAAAATTTTTTCTCCTTTAATATTTTTTTGTAATATATCATTTTTTAAAACAAATATCATTACAATTCTTTAGGAAGATATTATGTTTAATTTTCATTATTAGTCTCACACCTAATTTCGTTCCATTTGTTTTCCAACCAAACACTTACGAAGTAGGAATCAAACTTTTATTTGAATTTTCATCATTTTGTGAAATTTGAGAAGATTGAATAAAATAAAATAAATGGTTAATCTACCTATATGACAAGGAATTGTAATGACCCAAACTCGAGAGAGGGCTGGTATGCAACTAAACAACTTTTGCGACAATAAGTTCAACATTGAGTTGGGCATCCTGTACCCACCATCTAAAAAGAATATTCCTTGTTACACATGGATTCATTAATCAGTTTTTTTTTTTAATCTTATTCAATCTTTCCATAATACTTAGATGTACGGTATGAAACATTATATTTTTCCTCTCTTTAGAAGTGGCTCTTATGAGTTCACGGCATAGCTCCCAACTCTTATAAGGGTATACCACTTTGTAAATTCAGATAGTATTTGGCTACTGTCATGAGATATAAAAAATAAAAACAATAGAAATAAAAATATATTTGATAAAAAAGATAAAGAAAGAGATATAAAAATAAATATGTATTTAGGATAATTTTGGAGTGAATTTCTGCACCTCCAAAACAGGAGGTACAAAGAAGACTTGTCTTTATAGATAATATTTATTTTTTTTTTCTAAAATATTCTTGTAAAAAACTCTCAATCCCAAAATTACCTAACTAAGATGTTGCACGTGCGCACGCGGTGTTGCGACGTCGGGATCAAGGAGTTGCCACCTAGTTGTTTGGTTAATGGTTATTAGGAGACTCGGGTGGACTAGTCTTATTTGAAATTTCAAGGTAAAGAACTAATTGTAGTTAGGATAGATATAAGCCCCCTTAGCATATTTTACTTGAGGTAAGTTGAATTATATGGTTTATACATGATTTAAAGGTGTTATAGGGTTCGTAACCGATGGTCCGTTTATGAATCAAAATGAAGATTTATGCTCGTGAATAAATTTGGCATTTCAAATTTATTATGGGCTCATATGCCTAGGTAAATTCTTATAGGAAGAAGCCATGTAGGTGCTCTATCATGGTTCACCTATCTTGGAAGGTGAAAGTGTTTTTCACACCTCATATATTGTCGTGAAAATACTACCAATTAAAATTGGTGAATATCCAAAATAATTCTGAAAATTTTCTAGTCAATTCTTGATACTTAAATACCAATCTACTGGTAGATCCAATATTTATATTAGAATATTGACTTTTAATTTTCAGGAATTAAAATTTTTAGGGTTATTGAAATATTGGTCAAATCCTTAAAATAAATTTCAGCACCCTAAAATTCTTGGGCACCACTACATTTGGCACCAAACATATCTCAACTGTTTTAACTAGATCATAGGTGGCAAATCCCTCGACAACCCTCAATTTTTCCTCCCAGGGAATTCATTTATCTTGTTTGGGACTATCAGAGACTTTAACCTCGTAGGATCCTTCTATTGTTAGATCTATTATGTCTGACACTTGAGCATACATAAATGAGCAAGTCATTGGAATGCTTATTGTTCCTTGAGGTCCAATAGCAGGATTTGCCCTCTAGTTTTGTGAATCAAGGATAATCGTAACTATTGGCAGTAGTAACATGGTTGGCTGCTAACTGGATGTTCTTTCCCTAGATTACGCTCGTAGGAGTTGCTCGAGTAAACTAGCCATCTGAGTCATATTATTCTTAACATCTTCCTATGTTTTTTGGTAGTAGGCCTCAAGGTAAGCCCTCTCTTTGTTCTCCATCCTTTTACGAAGCTTGGTATTGTAGACTCTGACAAGGGGCTTTATATTTCGAGTACCTGCTATGCACATTTCATAATTCATAAACATATGGATGTATGATTATGCGTGATGATGTATGTTGAATATAGATTAGCTATACCCTGAGCTGATATATGGCCACCATTCTTGTATAAACAAGTAGGCTTCTGGTCCTTTCATAGTTGTCGAGACAGTTTAATATGAGCCAATTCTTAATAAAAATACACTCATTACAATGAGATATTGCTTAAAAGGTTAGGTCTAAACCCTTTTCATTAATACTTGATGAAAACTTTTATATTTGAAAGCTAGTTTACTCATCATCATCGTTTACATGGAGAAAAGCAAAGCCTTTGTTTTCTATGTCCCTAAGAAAAACATCAGTCTCAGCCATGCTTTGTTGATATCGATGGATATTTCTTCCAACCTGCCAGGTATTGTGGTGGATTCTTCTGGCATAGATGGAGCCTTGGTCAATCTGCTCATCCCTGTTTCTCATCTTCTTTAAGAGTAACATGTTGTTCATATTCAATTGATTGTTGTTGGTGTCAATCATCTGGTTATGGTACTTGAGCAATTCGTTCTTTTCTTCTAAATGTTTTGCTTTGGCCTTTTCTTTGTTAAGCTTCTTCTCTAGCATGTTGATCTTATTTATCTTATTATCCAAATCAATTTTGAAGACCCTAACAACTTTTCCTTTGGCTTTTGCTTCACTAAGCTCACATTCCAGCATCATATGCTTCTTGTATAGCCTTTCATATTACTCAATCTGACTTTCTAACTTAGATTAGGTCCTTAAAGACATATCAGACCTTTCTTGGCAATAGTTGAAATTTGTTTTCAAAGCCTTTAGCTTAGTACTGGTTTGTATCCAATGTGTTTCCAATTCTCTTCACTCTTCTTCAGCTTAGTTTCTAACCGCCTTTTTTTTCTTTAAGTTTCTTCTTTAAGGAGATGATTTTCTTGTCCTTTTCCTCCAGTTGTTGCTCTACAAACTTTCTTAATTTCTCTTCAATGAGGAGTTGCTTATCGAGGGATATCCTGAGGACTTTATTGGTGCCCACCTCTATTTGGAGCTTTTCCAGTTGTTCTCTCAACTCTTTCTCATTGTTAATCCTCTTTCTTTTAGTTGGTTCAATAGTTTGCAAAGTTTCGACTTCAAATCCAAGAATCATAGAGATGGTGACTAGTGTTAGATTTCTCCACTTTGGATACTTTTCACTAGTAACTAGATCTCTCAAACCATTTGATTCCTTCTTGACCAATACTAAAAGCTTTTAGTCTTGATTTTCTCCACGACTTTCAAAGTAGATTCGTCCTTGAATAACCTAGAGAATTAGGATAACCCTGGTCATCCTTGACACATGTTATACACCCCCGAGTTTCCTTACAACTAAAGAATTCAATTCCCTAGAGGAATATTGCAAAATGACATGCATGTAAGTAGGTATGAGAACACTCTTACTCCAACTCTCTAAATAAGCACCCCTCTTATGAAAAACACTCATTATCAAGTGTTAGCTGTGGCTAACACCATTGATCTCCCTCTAAATTTCGCTTACATGTTCCTCGTGTAAAATGACCTAGATATAAGATGAGACCAGAAACTAAACAAGTTCTTAGGAATGAACATTGCCCCTATGTAAAATATTCTTTATTTTATCATAGAGTGTTACACATTCATCTCTTCAAAGATTATATATTCACCCAGGCCAACTTAGACAACTATGATGGACTTACAAACCTTAAAAAACATATATAAAACTTGTGAAGCATCTTGAAGCTTGTAACATAAGACAATAATTCTATATATAAATTTCTCTATATGATATTTCATGGATATTCTCGGACATGGTACCATGTCCTAGAGCCTGACTTCATCCTTAACTTTTATGATCCATGCACCAAACTATTCTTCCATTTTAGAACAAGCATACCAACTAGAAAAAAGCACTATTAAGCTTTTTTTCATCATATAATAAGAAGATGAGAGCACCAAAGCATATCATCACACAATAAAAAAAAAAATAAGAGCACCAGAGCATATCTTTAAAGGTTTAATGAGGAAATGCTCAACATAAAGAGTCTACTTAAACTCATTACTATATAAGACTTGATTAATAGAGTCTACAACTATTTCTCGTCTACAACTATAATCTCATTGATTGAACTCTCCTCAATGTAAAATAGGCAATGAAAACCACATTCGAGTAGAAAAATCAAGTGTGACCAAGAAAGAACACCCTTCTTTCTAACAACAAGGAGTAGAATCTTCTAAGCACCATTGATATCCTAACAACCTCAAAGCATCGAAAAGGAACACCAAGGATCAATTTATGACCACCTAAATTCCCCAAAGCACCTGACCATATTTCTGACCACCACGTGTACTAGGAGCATTGGATGCCATCAAGGAAAAAGAGTTCATGTGATATTTACCTTCTATGAAAAGTGATGCAAATACAAGAAACCCCATCAATTTTATACCATTCACTATGACAATGCTCATGATATTAAAGAATGTCATGTCTTAAAAAAAATTATAAAAATATTGATTATTGGGGGTCACCTTCAATAATTTATAAGGAAAGAAATGTAACCCAAATAAAAAGATGTTGACACATCTTATGATGTATTACCCAAGATCAAATAGGTTCCAAGAATTGTATCTTCACTTGTGTGAGAAAATATTATGAGATTTTTAAAGAAAAAGTCAATATTATCTCTATAAGTAGTCCTCATACATTTTTCTCCATGATGTTGTTTATTTCCACGTCTCCAATAAAAATCTTCTTATCTCCAAAGAAGTATTCATATCTCTATGAGAATCTTCATATCTCCATATAAAATCTTCATATATCTAATGAAATCTCCATGTCTTCAATAATGAGCTCTTTTAACATTCATCATGGCATGTTAACAAAAGCCACTAAAAGTAACATAACATACATAATTTTTAATTCCCTTGTACTTCTACCAGTTACGTCTTTCATACGTAAATGTTTAAAAGGATTGGGGAAAAAATGATGGTGCTATAAAAAAAAGGTTATTTATTTAGGCAGTCTAAACAAAGTATGCAATCCATATAGGTAGCCTAAACAAATTGACCATGTTCATTCATGTCCCGATCCAACCCTAAAAAGATATTTAGACTTTGACCCAGTGCCACGTAAATTTTTAGTTACTAGCATGTGCCTCAAGGCAGAATTATGACCTCCAATAAATTTGGTATTATGCCACAATGATTGATGCTTATACATGAGTTGTTAATACGCTACCACCTTTTCCTCACTAATACCTACATATAACTTTAAAGGGTACCTACCAACCAACCACCTCTCTATTAATGGTATAGCAAAGCACCATAATCAATGGTGAGCAACAATCTTTCCACCAATGGTAAAACAACCAATAACTCATTTTCACTACAAGGTAGCTTTTCATTATTTATCCACTTTGTACGAGGTAAACTCAAGTGATCAAGCTATATAAATAACTTAAATCGCTAAGTGCTAATTTAATCCAGAAACTACACAATTAGTTAGGAATATACAAACTCTTTTTTTTATATATAAATTTTTATCTAAAATCTTATTCTATATCAATTACTCTCTTGGTATTCCATTGATGAATGAGTTGCTTTCATCTATTTTTGTTAAAAAAAATTAGGGAAAAATATTTTTTTATTATATAAACTTTAATTTATTTATACATAGTTTATCAATTAACTCTCTAAAAAGTTCTTCACATAATTCATTTAAACATAGGTATAAAAAAAATTATTTAAAAAAAAAATTTAGTGGTTTTGGGCATTTTAAATTGGAAATGGAAGGAGAAGGAGAAAACATCCCTCCATACAAGACACTTAATTACAAGAAGAAAAAAGAAGAGGTAAAGTTAGGGTAGGTTAGAATGAACATTGAAGATTGCACGACAAGTTAGCTTAACCACATAGACAATTCAAACACAATCAACCATCAAGTATTGACAAATAAGAGGTAGCTCAATAAACTTCCTATACAATATTGTTTTTTATGGAAGGAACTAGTTAACCAAATTTAAAATTCAAGTCGGTTCAATTCAAAATTTAAATTAATATTTTTATTCTTATTTTTGCTTATTTAAAAAAACTAAGTTAGAATAGGGAGTTGTCTTGGAAATTCTAGATTTTTATTTTATTTTTTGGAGGCCTAAATCAACTCAAAATAGTCCAAAAACTTTTAATTTTATTTCATTCTAGTCCTTGTAATTTTGAATTTCTAGTTCAATTAATAATAACTTCTTTTTCTTAAATTTTAATTTCTAGTAATTGTTATATTTTTTGTATCAAAGTCTGGTGAGCTATAATAGATAGAACGAGAATGTCATAACACAAGGTTATTCATTATTAGAAATGGTTGCTAGTGTGAACAAACAATAAAAGGAGAAACAATAAAATCAATTGACATGACAATGGAATCTACAGGATCTTGTACAAAAACTATAACATATATCAACCTAGATGGATCAAATCATGAAACCCCAAGAAAAAAGGCTAGTGGCACCATTGACTTTGATCAATAGGAACCACCGAAATGAAGTCAAATCACCTTGAAATGATCAAATTCAACTAAAGGTAATGAATTTGGATATATATATATATATATAATTCAATAGGGAAGACCCGAAAAGGCAAGTGTGTAGTTCCAATTCGTCCTTCAACTATTATAACACCAACCCTCAACACAGGTTATTCATGGTCAATTTTCATATAGAAGGGAAAGTCATAGCTTGGTTTTAAGAAATTAAAGAGATCAGAGCCATTTACTAGTTAGGAGTCTTATAAAGGATTTACATATTTGATTTGGGGCATCTACTTATGATGACCTCATGGAAGCACTTATCAACTTAAAGTAAATTAATACGATAGAAAACTTTAAGTCCTAATTTAAGCTTATTTTAAATAAAGTTATTTCTTACAAAGGTTGGAAGAGAAATCAAAATTAGGGTTAAGATGTTAAATCCCTAGAATTTTGTTGCAACCTATGGGCTAGTTTAGCTATAGAAAGGAAAACGTAATGGTGGTTTGCAGAAGTTAAAAGCCTATTACTAGCAGGTTTTAATAGAAGCTCGCTTCCCAAACCCACTCTAGAGTTGATCCAAAATCCAATCTACTAGTTCAGAAAATAACACCAATCTAGATGAAAGAAAGAAAGAAAAGAAAGGCTTATGTTTCAAGCGCCCGGAAAATAAAGTCTAGGCTACAAGTGTAGAGGCTAAAAACTATTTTTAATTAAGGAGATAAACATAAAAAAGATGGGGGTTCTGCAGAGATCAAAAACTTGATTGATTTAGAAGAGCTTTTGGTGGTTAATAAAGAAGCATTGACATCCCTACATGTTATGATAATCAGTCTTAACCCTAGGACTATAAAGGTCCAAGCTAAAATAAATAACCAACTAATAGTGCTGATTGACACAAGGAGTACCTACAAATTCATTCACCTTAGAATTATATAAAAAAAATTTGGAATTGATATTGCACTACACTAGCCTTAAGGATAATAATTGCAGATGGAATGAAGATTATGAGCGAAGGTGGTTGTTTAAAGTCCAAGTTCATGATTTAAGGGTTTTGATTCTAGACACAAGCTTTAGTAATATAGGTATGAAGATGTGATATGATGTTAGGTGTTTAGTGATTAAGGCTCTATGAGACTTCTCAAAACTGGCCATGAAGTTTCAACTTAATAGGTTTATGGTCAAACTTAAAAGCCTAAAAGTGTGGGAATTAGACATTGATTGTGGGTCGAGTTTAATGCTTGAATTAAAAAAAAAGTTAAAGGGTTAATGTTACAAACTTAGGGCATAAAGATAAAGCCCAAGCCCACTGGTGAAATACCAGTTCAAGTGCAGAAGCTACTCAAGGAATTCAATGTAGTTTTTGAAAAGCCCAAAGGACTACCCCTAGAGAGGAGTCATAAGCATTCTATTATGTTAAAAAAAAAAAAAAACAAAGGATGCCGCCAATTAGCGTCTGATCCTTCCATTACTCATACTACTCAAAAACAGAGATGGAAAAGATTATGAAATAACTATTTAATTTGGGAACCATCCAACCTAGTTAGAGTCTATTCTCATCTTTAATTCTTTTAGTGATAAAATTAGATGGATCATTCTAAGCCCTTAACTAGGAAATGTTGAAGGATAAATTCCCTATCTTGATGGTGGAACTATTAGATAAGCTATATAGATCATATTATTTCTTTAAACTAGATCTAAGGTTAGGATATCATCAGGTCAGATTGAGATCGAATGACATTTTAAAGACAGCTTTCCAAACTCACAAGGAATAATATAAGTTCCTAATCATGCCTTTTAAATTGAATAATACTCTACATTTTAGGATGATGAATGATGTATTCAGGCCTTTTCTTAAAAAAAAATATTCTTCGTATTTTTTTTATGATATTCTAGTATATAACAAAACAGAAAAGGATTACCTATATCATTTAAAGGTTGGCTTAAGGATCTTGGCCTAACATAAATTGTATGCTAAGATGACTAGGTGCAAATTTGCTTGCTGAGAAGTAAAATATTTGGGCCATATAATGTCGGGTGAAGGCTAATCTATATAGAAGATTTATTAAATGTTATGGGTTATTATAGGCCCATTAACTAGGCTACTTAAGAAAGAAGGATCAATTAGGGTGAGAAGATTGATTAAGCTTTCATGGGCCTAAAAAAGGCACCACCAACCTTGATGCAGACCTTTCGATCATGTGGTCAAGCAACCATCAACAAAGTAGATAACAGTTTGAAAAGCTGAAAATCAAATTTGATAGAACTTTGACCCAAATGTAACCATGTACCTAAAAACCAAATGTATTGGAAAAAGACTTAGACCTAGAGATAACCTTGTATCTAAGAACCCTAAAAATGTGAATGATACCACAAAGCCAGTTAATCTTCGATAAGTCAGTGTACAATCTTTGTCCCTACAAAAAAAAGTTGTTTTATCAGAAACAGACCAAAGGAAAACTCAAGTTTATTTTGCAACTTGCTGCTTAAATTTTCAGCAAAAAAAACATAATATAGTCTCTTCTAACTGGCCCTAATAACCCCCTTTTAAGTTGCAAGCTAATAAGCCTAAACTAGTAATCAACTGATATAAGTCTGATAATGAAATAAACATCTAAACAATATCTAATAGTCCATAAAAAACTCAAATTAAAAATAATACAATAGGATAAAAAAAAACAAAAACAAAGACTTCATGCCAAAATTCCTTCATGTAACTTGAATATTCAATTTTCATACATTCTTGGTAGATTTTTAGCTCTGTCTTCAAACACATTGTTCTCTCTTGTCTGGATTAATTACTAAGTCTACCATATATGGTTGGAAAGCTTGAGATGTTTAATTTCTATCCCAACTTGAATTGCAGCAAAATTCCACTTGTGGATCCATATATGTCCCAAACAATATACAAAAGCCAAGTGTGGCAGGTTTGATAAGATTTGTCTAGTAATTTAGACCCTCTGAAATAATATTTTTTTTCGAACATCATTTGACCTGAAAATTTAATAAAATATAGTTTCAAGTGTCTAGTATCGCCCTATAAAATTACAGCTTGTTCTAATGTATGGTTTGAGATATATGCTCGATCTTGTAAAACTAGTCAACAAATATTTTAAGGCCAAATTTGGACCTGACTTAGTTCATATCATCCTCCCATTCTTTAAAAAGATTTGATCTCAAATCTGTATCATAGAAAACATCTTCTAAGGTCAACAAATTAGTATCTAGCTGAAGAATAGCATCATTATCATCCTCTTCATCCTTCCCATCGGTCTCAACCCTATTATTACCTTTCATAACCATGACTCTTTTATTTGGACATTGTAAGCAATATGACTAAAACCTAGACAACATAAACATTTAATCTCACCGTTACGAGAAGTAGGAGTAACATTGTTACCTTTAACAACTACCAAGATGTCTTTATTCTCTTTAGGGTATTTGATTTTGCACTCCTCATTCTTTTGTGATTAACCACCCCTAGTGTAATCCTTCCAACTGGGTTTCTAAGATTTCGAAGGGCATAATGATTGGCTTTGTCAAATGGTACCTTTTTGTTTAAGTTGTTTCTCCACCTTCATGACCGTATGCACCATCTCCTCCAACTCCACATAATAATGCAACTCAACAATATGAGAAATATAATGATTAAGGCCATTAATGAATCTATCCATAGTGGCCTCCCTATCCTCCTCAATATTAGCTTAAATTATAGCAATTTTCATCTTCTTGAAGTACTTATCAATACTCTTTGTACCTTGACTCAAACTCTGCAACCTTTAATACAATTCTCTATAATAGTGGCTTGAAACAAATCCCCTTATAATGGATTTTATCTCATCTCAAGTATCAACTTGCCTCTCATAATTCCTCATGCGATTTGTCACTAACTGACCCCACCACATAATGACATCATTAATAAAAGTAATTATAACAAGCTTGACTTTCTTGGGCTCTGGATAATTGTAACACTTAAAAATCTACTTCACCTTCTTCTTTTATTCTAAATAAACTTCTGGATTATTCCTCCCCTTAAAAGCCAGTATTTTCAGCTTAATTGTACCCAAATTTCCACTTAACTCAACATTATGGTCCTGATACCTATAATTACCCATTTGACCAAAATTATCATCATATTTTCCCCTATAAACTGACAATTCTACTATTATCCAAAACATTCCCCATGTCCTGTGAACACATCTTCAAAATCAACATAACTAATGTTCGCATTATCAGCCACAAACTCATCCACATTAGTATTAACTCGCCTAACAACCCTCCTAACATTATATTCTCCTCGCTCAGGCCTAATTTGAACCCTACCATAATCATTAACACATTACCTCTCCAACCTATCTCTAAATTCATTGGCCATTTGATCTATCCGTTAATTCATAATGCATAACTGAGTTACAATTTCATTGTCTCCTCTTTGTGTTGCCATGTTGTTACTTGCCTCCAACATATTTGAATTTGAAAATTGGTTAGTTGACAGTAAATATATATTCTTCACCCACTCCTTCATGTGTTTACACTCCTCTCATGTTTCACTTAAATATAGGATTTTCACTCAAATATATTCGCTACACCTTTTTCCCTCTTGTTTCACCTTTCTTCGACTCTTGCGAAACCGAAATCAACACCAAATATAACAACCTTAGCAGCATATCGAAATATGTGTATATGACTCAAGAAGAAAGAAAAATATGAAAAACAAGAAAAGACAAAACTACGATTATAATTTTACGAGTAACAAGCAAATTTGTACGAAAAATAGATGTTTTTGAAGACGTGAAAGAAAAAAGATGCAACTGTTATATAAAAAACTTAAATGACACCTAAATATATCAATTATGATGTTATTATATTGTCATAATCAAAAAATAACAGCAACAAAACAAGTTTGAATTGTTGACATGAATTAGACCCATTACAATAAGTTTTAATACCCCATTTAATTACTATAGCAAACAAACTCTAAATGACCTAAAATTTTACATGAGGTGCGATTAGAACCTTAAGACCAAATATATAAAATTTTAGAATCTTATGAATTATTTGACCCAAAATTCCTTTCTAATACGAATCTAACATATTATGACAAGTTTTAATCCTGGCCTTGGTTATTATATAAAACAATCTCCAAATGAGCTAAAATTCTATATGAGGTGCAATCAAGACTCCTAGAACTATTATATAAAATTGTAGAATTTTCTGAATTTTTTTTTTTTTTTTTACTCTTTATGCTACGGATATGTTCTAAGACAACAACAAACTAAAATAACTTCTTTTTCAAGGAACCCTAGATGCAAACTACTAAGCTCTAGACATAAAATAATCAAAAACCAAATCAAAGATAACTAAAGCTAAGGAAGCCAAAACTAACAAGAAGAAAATAAAGAATATAACCTGATTTTTAGAGCCTAGATCGGATACCCCTTGATGCGGACCTCTTGATCACGTGGTCAAGCAACCCCAAATGAAGTAGATAACAACCCAGAAAGCTAAAAATCAGGTTTGATAGAACCTTAACCCAGAGGTAACCCTGTACCTAAGAACTGAAGGTATTGGAAAAAACTTAGACCCGGAGATAACCTTGTATATAAGAACCCTAAGTATGCAAATGAGGCCACAAAACTAGTTAATCTTTGGTAAGTCAGTGTACGATCTTTGTCCCTGCAAAGAAATGTTTCTTTACCATAAACAAATAAAAGAAAAACATATGTTTATTCTACAACATGTTGCTGAAATTAACAGCTAAAAAAACATAATATAGTCTCCTTTTAACTAACTCTAATGGACCTCTTTTGAGTTGCAAGCTAATAGGCTTAAACTAGTAATCAACTAACATAAATCCAATAATAAAATAAACCCCTAAACAATGTCTAACGGGCCTGAACAAACCTATATTAAAAATAATTATTCAAAATTTAATAAATAAATAAAATAAGATAGTAAAAACAAAGTCTTCATTCTAAAATTCCTTCATATAACCCAAATCTTTAATTTTCATACATTCTTGGTAGATTTCCAGCTTTGCCTTCAAACACGTCATTTTTTCTCGTCTGGATTAATTACTAAGCCTATAATATATGGTTGGAAAGCTTGAGATGTTTAGTTTTCAGCTCAACTAAAATCACAACAAACTTCCACTTATAAATCCATACATGTTCCAAATAATACACAAATGTCAAGTGTGGCAAGTTTGACAAGATTTGTATGGTAGTTTAGACCCTCTAAAATAATATGTTTCCAAACTCCATTTGACCTGAAAATTTACCAAAACATAGTTTCATGTGTCTAGTATCTCCCTATAAAATTTTAACTCGTTCTGATATGTGGTTTGAAAGATATGTCAGGTCTTGCAAAAACTAGTTAGTAGACATTTTAAAGTCAAATTCAAACCTGACTTGGTTCATATCAAACCTACTAATTCTGACCCTACTCAACTTTACTAAACTTTTTATAGTGGAATATAATGTATATGGAGAGTGTATATGGGAAATACTAATACAAGATGGTAGGCCCATCTCTTATCAAAGCAAGGGTATTAAAAAGAAGGATGAAAAGGAGATTTTTGCCATTATAATAACAGAGCAAAAATGGAGACCCTATATTTCAGGTTACTATATACAAATCAAAACAAACCAGCAGAGTCCTAAGTATCTATTAAAATAGAAAATAGGAGCACCAGTTCATCAAAAATGGATTTCAAAATTGATTGGGTATGATTTTATAGTAGAGTATAAGTTTGTGAATGAAAACTTGGTGGTTAATGCTTTGTCTATAAAACTTAAAGAGCTACTTATTGGAGAATCGTAAGCTACTACGACGTTATTGGGATAAAGAAGTACAACAAACATTTTAGTAGATGAAGAGTAACACTATAAGTGCCCTAGATACCAAAAAAAGGGTGGGGTCTTGTTGTATGAAGGAAGAATTTACATCCATAATGAAAGTCTTTTTAATTTAACTATTATGCAATACATACATGACAACCAATAACAAGTCATTTAGGGTAAGAGAAAATCTTAAGGTGAGCTAGGAGGGATTTCTATTGGGTAAGCATGAAATTTTAAATAAAGGACTACATGAGACAGTGTGAGGTAAGGGTGAGCAAAAAAAACCAAAAAATCAATTAAACCGAGAAAACCGGAAAAAAATAACCGAAAAAACCGAACAGTGATAAAAAAAACCAATTAAACCGATTAAAATTTTGAAAAAACCGACCGGTTCAGTTCAGTTTTGGTTTTATAAGCCTGAAACCGAAAAAACTGAAACGAACCGAACCCAAACCGAAAAAAAACCGAGCCAAACTGGAAAAAAACTGAGCCAAACTGGAAAAAAACCGAGTCAAACTGGTTTAAACCGGTTTTTGTCCTAAAAAACCGAACCGAAACCGGTCGGTTTGAACCGGTTTTGGTTTTTAAAAAAATTCAGTTTGGTTACTTTTTTTTATAAAAACCGAACCGAACCGAAAATGATCACCCCTAGTGTGAGGTATGTTAGCAAACTAAGGTAGAAAAAACTAAGCCATCGAGATTGCTACATACTCTGTCAATATTGGAAAGACCATGGTCATCAATTTCCATGGATATATTATGATCCTAATGGTGGTGGAAAGACTTTTTAAATATTCTCATTTCTTGACTTTGACTCATCATTTCACAACTTCAAAGGTGGCTTAAGTTTTCTCACAAAATATAATAAAATTACATGGTTTACCCAAAAATATTTTGACTGACAGGGACCTAACTTTCACTAGTAAATCTTGGCATGAGCTATTTCGGGTCCAGGGGGTTAACTACACACGTCTACTACTTATCACCCCTAAATTAATGGCTAGATAGAAATTACTATGAAAACATTGAAAGGTTACCTTTATTTATATTTTTTTTGTAGGTGACAACTCTAAAGAGTGGTCAAATAGCAAACTATGGTAGAGTGGTGGCACAGAACTAACTTCCATTCATTCCTTCAAATAACTCCTTTTAAGTTAATGATTGGGCAAACCCACCTGGTTTACTCAAATACTTCTTGTGATTAACATAAAATCAATTAGTGGAGGAGCATTTTAAAGATTATACAACATTATTAAAAACAAATATCAAGATTAATCTATGCAAGGCATAAGACATGAAGATAACTCAATCAAATAAAAAAAAATGGAATTAGAGTTATAAGAAGGAGAATTAATGTACCTTAAACTCCATCCATACTGACAGTTAAGCATGAAACATAGAAGAAAATAGAAATTAGCCTGTAAGTATTATGGGCCATTCAAAATCAATGTGAGGGTATGAAAGATACCTTCCCCATTAGAGTTTCTTGAAGGTTCTTGCATACATCTTACCTTTCATATCCCTCTTCTCAAGAAGATAATCGAGAAGAATGAACAACCAATCTCTAAGCTACCCTCTTTTGACTAGAAGGGTAAACCTCAACCACAGCCTGATGAGGTGCTAGATCAAAAAGAAAGGACCACTAGGCAGAGGATCAGACGTGAGTTACTAGTTCGATAGTAAGGGCTAAATATTAAAGATATGATTTGGGTGGAAAAAGATTGGCTTAAATACACATACCCTCGTCTTGAGGGAAATGTTTTTATATATATAAGGGGTGTAGTGTTTCTAGGAATTTTAGAATGAAAATGGAAAGAGAAGGATAAAATATCCCTTCAAACAAGACATTAAAATTTCAAAAATGAAAAAGAAGAGGTAAGGTTGGGTAGGTTGGAATAAATAGTGAAGATTGCACTGCAAGTCAGCTCAACCACCTAGGCGATTCAAATGCAACCAACCACCAAGTATTGACATGTAAGAGGCAACCTAACAGACTTCCTAAACGGTAGCAATTTTTATGGAAGGAACCAATCAACCCAATTAGCCCAGTTCAAAATTTAAGTTCATTTAATTCAAATTTTAAATTAATTTTCTTATCCTCATTGTCGCACGTGTGCGGCATCGCAGCGAAAACATCCACCCTCAAATTTTGTAATCTTCTATCTATCTGGCAAATATGGGGAGACAAGAAATTCTTGTCTTTTATATGTGGAAAGCATGAATGGGAGTCGCCACCTAGTATTTTGATTACTAGGAACCCTAACTGGTCTTAGAGATCGGGTACGGGGACTGGTTGCGTAAAGGGAAGGTATTAGCACCCCAAATACGCCCTACCTAAGGTAAGCTGCATTGTTTTATTGTCTGATAAAATCTAAGGTCTTTTCGTGTTTTCTAGTTGTTGGTCCGTCTCTTGTTTAAGAAAAGTCCTCCTCGATAAAGAGATCCTTATCTTATCAGGTAAACTTAACCGTTCTAACATCAACAAAAAAATTTAATATCCGGAATATATCTTACGTATAAGGTCGTAACCCCAGACACTAAAAGAAAACAAAATATTTTTTAAATTTTTTTTGAAATATTGGCCTAGTTCTCGTGACTTTAATAAACTGGTTATTAAAGCCAAAATGCATGCTGATACATATTTTTGAAATTTTCTTTGTTATATGAAAATACAATATGATTTTTTTTTCTTTTATTTTTTAGAGACTTGGCCGTATGCATAAAAATAAAAAAAAAATTCAATGTTTTGACGAAAACCAGGTATTTTAATACCGACTTTGTATCTTTACAATATAAAAATACAAACCAATATTGATCAAAATACAGTAAAAAAAAATTGAAAAATCACATTTTTTTTAAATAATTTTTTTTTGAAGAATTTGTTTTTTTTCGGGCAGGGCCCAGCCCGGCCCATATGGCCGGGCTGGACCCAACCAGCCTGCGTGGCTGGGCTGGACCTAGCCAGCCCAACCTGGTCATTGGCTTTGGGCCAGTGACCCAATTAGGCGTTCATCTCCTTCCTGCCAATTAACCAAAAAAACGCAGGTAACATCTTTTATTGCAGGGGTTGTGGAAGGAAGTGAAACGTACCTGGTGCTGGAGAGATTAAGACGAGGGTGATGCTGACTTCTTCTTCTGCAATCTGCGTTCTTCGGGTTGCTGTGTTACTCTGTTTTTTTTTTCGTTCACTCTCCTCCCTCCCTCTTTCTCTTTTTCTTTCTTTTCCTGTCTGCTCTCCTCTATTCTCCTCTCTCTGCCTTCTTCTCTTGCTGCCTTTTTATTTTCTTTGGCTTTTATAGCCAGAGGATGCAAGCGTTTTCCTTTGCAGGGACGGAGTAACGGCCGAAGAGATATCAGCCGTGGACATGGCCCCTTGATCACCGCCTTCGCTGCTGCAACCGTTTCTCCACCAGCTACAATGTAACGTCTTCTGAAGAAGACAGTGAACAAGGTTGAGCGAAACGGCGCCGTTTTGCAATTTTAAATAATATTTACGATTTGATCCTTGGATGTTTATGTAATTTTGTAATCAAGCCCCCCAGAAAAATTGTAATTAGACCCCTTGATTTTAGCATCTTTTCTGATTTAGTCCTTGGTTTTGGATTGTTTCAATTAAGTCCCTAATTGGCCATCAAACTTCAATAATTATGCAATTAAAACCCTGATTTGATCAAATTAACTTTTCAAAATTATAATTGAACCCCAGAACTTTAATTTCATCCAATAAAAGTCGACATTGACTTAAAAATCAATTTTTCTTGCAATCAAACACTCCATAAATTCAATTAAACCTTAGATAAGATTTAATTAAGTCCATAAACATCTGATTTTGGACTTTTCTTTCTCAAATTGAATTTTCCTTGTCAACAGGGCTCTCACCAATTAAAAATATACTGTCAAATTTCAACCTTTTGTATTTTTGAACATCCTCAATCAATTTTGGTTTTTTTTCGGCATTCCAGCATCCTTTTCTCGCTCCTATTATTTTTATCATTAATCATATACTTTTTGGGCTATAAAAAAGAAAATATTGATATGAACATATACCTAACCATTATTCAAGTATCAAATAATCATGTTACTAAGCCTATCAAATTTTAAAACATCATTAGTATTTATAAATGATGCACAACGTTTCTTAATTATTATCTATTGTAACGATTAAAAAAGGCAAATGGGAACGAGGTGTATTTTAAAAAAATATTATTCATAGAAAAAAAAAAGAATAAATTACAAAAAACACTCTTTGTTAAACGAATAATTTTAAGTTTTAACACTCTATTTCCATTGTTTTTATGTACACGAATAATTCAATGATATTTATGTTGAACTCCTTCACTTGATTTTGGTTTGATGTGATATGGAAGCAATAAATGTCAAAACGTCTATCTATCGGCTCCCAATTTGGACAAATATTGGAGATAAACTCAAGAAAGGAATATATTTTTCAAAGAAAGTAATTTCGTTATCAAAATTCCTTTCTTTGGCTTCTAGCATCGTCTGTTCTTGCAAGTTTCATGAACATATAATTAAAAAGGCTGAGTTGTAAATTGGTTACTTTATGTAAAAAAAACCGTTCGTGTGTGTATACATAACATTTACACCATTGCACAAGCATTAATCCTACCATTATTATTGGAACCCCCCATAAAAATAAATAAATAAACCCTTAAATGTAAACTACAACTATATTTCTGTGTTAAAACTTTAAAACACACCCCATAAGATACACCTTAAATTAATCTATTTTGTTTATCAGAGATTATCTTCCCCCATGTGCTGGCTTGTGAAGAATAAATGAGCTTTGATATACATAAAAAGAAGTTATTGAGGAGGCTGGTCAATAATTAGGACCCAAAAGGTGCCCTATGGGGGATGCCTTTTCTCCTCCTTGAATTGGAATGTGGAGGAGTTAGCGTGCTTGTGTACATATCTTGTTGGCTTCCTTCACGCAATTCTTCTTCTTCCTTTGATGGCAATCTTCTTCCCATTCCTTCTCTCATTTCCCCTACTTCCTCGTCCTTGGTGCTTAAGTTAAAGGTGGCATCTCCATTGTTCTTTATTCTTACAAGCTGAATTCAATACCAAGTTAACTTATGGTCAAGCCCTTGTCTAAGCAAATTAACCAACCCATCAAAAACAGGAAAAAAAGTCTATTTGGTAAATAGGAAAAAAAAAATCATACATGTCAATTATGCCGATAATATAATTTCCTTTTCTTTAAGGGCACGAGAGCATCTACGCTCTGACAACTAATTTATAAATTAAGCTAGCTAGCTCGGATGGCTACCAATAATCGATTATATATCAAAATTACCATCACATCAAGTCTGAAATCTTGATACAACCACAACGTCACTCATTGAAAACCACAATGTAGCAGTAATTTGATAATAATTTTGTGTGCAGAGGGCAGAAATCAAATAAGGGATGCAACTATTTTGGTATAATAAATGATTATGGCGAGTGAATCGCGAGTCTTGAACAACTTGGAGTCGGGTCCTAATGACAATGTGGTACATTTTTTTTGAAGGAGAGGGCCGGTAGAAATCTGAGAAGAGAAATGGGAAGAAATTAACTGACCTTACATCCTAGAGAACAGAAACGAAAGGGATCCAAAAGACTTCTCCCACAAATTTCGCATAAATGAGGGACTCCTTTACTTGTGCTACTCTTGGGCTGTGGTCTCTCATTAAGGAAAAGAACTCTAGCACTGTTTATAACGTAAGTTTGAACTCCAGTAATGTCCAAAACCTTTTGAATCTCAGCAACCCTAACAACATCATGATACGATGACCTTCTGATCTGTTTTTACATAACCCCATGCGTTTCAGAGATGTTATATTCATCAGATGCTTATTAAGACAATAATGACTCTCCAAAAAAAGAAAAGATAAATTACTTGAATAACAGAATGATCTTTGTGTCGAGTTGATCGGCAATAGAAGCAAAAGGCTTCGGTATTGCAATCAAGGCAGAACATGTTGCATTCGCTACGTGGGGCATCTCTATGCCTGGGGCAAACGGTGAAGAATGCAGTCGATAATAGTGATTCAAGCCACGGTGGTACCAGCATTTCCTGCATTGTTTGGCAACCGAAAAATTAAAGCCATCAACTGGGCTATAGAATGAAAACTAAACAAGATACAGCATAAATGTCTCCCATTAGTTACCATTATCAGGAAGGACCGGTGTAGCAACGGAGGCACCAAGAGAAAAAAACGTGGATGCCAATGAGGGAAGGTGGCGTCCGTGGAGGGTTCAGAGAAAATAAAAAGGCTGCTTAAGATATATCGACAAATTGAACAAAGGAAATGGCAAGAGGACAGGGGTGTGTGCGCGCGTGTATAAAGCTTGCTAAAACACAAAGCTAATGTAACGGTTGAGATCACTGGGGGTAGGTTAAGTGGGTATCCTATCGTTGGATTAATGAAATCAGAAGGCAATAAAAGGAAAGAATATAGGGGGAATTGTTGAGAAATAAATAAAAGAAAGACTATATGTAGGGAAAAATGAAGGAGGGAGAGGAGTGTGTTTGGACCTTACGCAAAACTTCGGTTCTTGTTTTGCGTCTATTAGTAAGGTACACAAAGTTCGGCAAAATGTCAGGTTACTTAATTATGGGCTGATTAATTATACTTTAATGAATTAGAAAAGAAAAAAGTGAAAGTATCCATAAGCTATAAACTATATATTAATTAGAATATTTATTACAAAAGGGTTAATGGGATGCGTGATTGTTCATCAATTGTATGGTTTTGAGGAAACCTATTGCGTCCTAAATATTCTAATTTGATCTTTAAATATGTAAATATATATTGACCAAGAGAGATGGTATTATTGAAAGAGAAAGACTGAGCTCCTATAAATTCTGCAAGAGCCAAGAGAAAATACAAGCAAAAGAATTATCAAGAGAAACAACACCATACAGGATCATTGAAAGAATACAAGGAATGACATTGATGACTGATAGACCTTCACCCTCGAAGATCATCTGGTTATCATTCCTGTCAAGAGCAAGGGAAGCAGCCACTTGAGGAGCCAAGGCTTCTGTAGTAGTTAGATCAGAAATGTGGTGGAAATGGAATGAATGATTCTTGATAACAATACCAGCACCACCTTGGTGCCAACTGGAGGGGGAGACCATTGCAGAACAGAGCCATATCGATCGTCATTGGATTGTGTAGATCAATGAGGCAAAGCTTCATCAAATTCCATTTTCTAATTAGCGGCCATAAGCAACATCTGAGCACTAGACCATAGAATGGATTGAAAAAAAGAGCATTTCTTGGTTTCCAAATCCTCTGACATATATAAGAAGCCAGCGAGCCCCATCAAAACAAGATTATTAGACCGACTATGGCAGCGAGAGGATCAAGAAGACCATCACTCGAAAAATCAAGAATTCGCGTTTTAAAATTGACTCCAGCAGCCAGGCTTGACTTAGTACACGCCAAAGGAAAAAAAAAAAATTATTTCTTTCTTAAGAAAACATACTATCAAATTGGTCCCCAAACTGAAGAGTAACTGTGAGTTGTCCGGTGAAGAAGTCGGATTTAAAAAATTCAAAATGAATTAGTTTTAAACTCTTGCAAGCACGTGCATAACAATATTTTTTTGAATTTTTATCTTTCTTTTCTCCCTGTGTGGTTTGGTCAAGTAAATTAGAGGACTAAAGTGGAGAGTAATTGAAGAATTAAGGGCTGAAACGAAGGAAGAAGGGAAAATTTAGCTGGCAGCCTGGCACTGTGGCACATGTAATACACAAAGATTGTCTTATGTGGTATAGTTGTATTTGTCTCTGTCTCGGTGAACTCTATATAAATAATGTGGCACAAATTGTCATCAGAGCTTTGATAGGCTCTGATTCGTTCTCTCTTTTCTCACTTTTTTTTACTCTTTCCTCGCTTGGATTTTATGCTTGCCTTCATTTTTTGCTTTCCAGTCTTCTCTTTTCCAATTTGTTGTTCGGGCTCTGTTTTACTATAGCTAGCCTGAACAGTGTTCAGTTTTTTTTTTTATATATATGACGGGGTATGGTGTGTTTGGGAATACTGTGCAAAACATGTTCTTAAAACTTTTGAAATTTTTTTTTGTTTAAAATGAAAAAAAATTTATGTTTTCATATTGTTTTGATGTGCTGATGTCAAAAATAATTTTTAAAAAATAAAAAAAAACTTCATAAATATTTTAAACCATCACCACTATCACAATCTTAAATAATGTCTATTCCTAATTTTTAGACCGGACAACATGGGCTTTGGGCTTTTTGGCCCATCATCTGGGAGAAAGACTTCCTTTCATGCTTTTGTAACTCCCTCCAGTCTCCAACGTGACTTCATAGCCTAACTTGACAGAGAACCTTACATTCTACGAGTGATAGAAGCATAGATTATCATGAGTGTGAGGAGTACTCAAGGAAACACATAGAACAGCCCTCACATAAGATTCTGAAAACATTTTTCGTAAGAAAGGCTCAATCCATGAATATGAAAGATCATGAAAAAGCTAAGAAATTAACCCGATGAACGTCAGCTAGAGCATCAGATTTGATGGAAAGAAGAAAAGGATATTGTGAAGGAATCTAAGGATTAGATAGGTAGGTGATAGCAAATTCTTGACCAATTCTCCATCTAATTCCACATCGTAAAATATCCTTGCCCGTTAGAATACTTTTCCAAGCCCATGATGAAGAAGAGGAACTAGCAGCATGCAGGAAATTATAGAAATGAAAGTATTTGCCTTCCAAGTAACTAAAACCCAGGCCACCTAACCTTTTCTTTTCACATAAATCTAACCAGCGAATCTTTCGTTCATCCTCTTTTCAGCCCTGCCAGACCTCAGATATGAGATCATTGATCTCCTTGCAAATCCCTTTAGGAAATTTAAAACATCTCATAAAGTATATAGGAATATAGGAATAGAGAAGCAACAGATTTGATAAATGTCTCTCGACCCATATCAAAAGTGTTAGAAATTTGTTTTGAAAAATATAGTTAATGGAAAAAATTTAATACAAATTAAAAGTGAAAAGTGACATCCATTCACTTTTTAGGTTAACATTTTATTAAAAAAATATTTTTCAAGAAAAATATTTTAACATAAACGTTAATTTATATAAAATAAATTATGATTAATAACAAATTGATCTCGTTAGCATGTTTGATAAACTCAAAAACCTTCCATAAATATAAGATTTTCTTGGAGATTATACAGTGGAAAGCAAAAGTTACAGTTAATCTCATGAAACACCAAAGGTTTTAGTGGCGAGATGCCCTAAACTAAGTAGGGTTTAGGCTTAAGTTACACACATGCTCACACTACTTAGACTTCAGGTTTAGGCTTGGTGTACAATAATTTTTAGGCTCATAAAAAAAAATTGTAAACTCATGAGTAAATAGTCTAAATAGTATAATTCCTCTTCCTAAATGGTTCATTTTTAAAGGAGAAATATCTTGTTATTTTTAATAAAAAATTGTTAGGATTTTATTTTTTATTATGGGTAATAAAAGCATAATAGTGAGAATTATTTCTATTAATTATCAAAATTAATTATGCATCAATTTTGGTGAGTATAAAATGGGCTTGAAGAGGAGATGTTTGAATACCAAGTAATAACTCTTCAGCCTTCCAAACCTTTGTTTTTTCAGCATTTTTGTGCTCTGATTTTCTTCACTCATTCTAGAACTTAAATTCAAGTTTTTCATATTGAGATTTTTTTAGTATTTTTTTCTAGTTTGTGAAATTTGATTTATAGTGCAACTAATCAAGATGGTGATATTGAAATTCTAGAAAACTGATTGCAATCAATTCATTTACACCAAATAATAAGCTATAAAGTTTTAAGAACGAAGATTTCAATCATTGACAACTACATGATATGCATTTCTTTTATATTTTAAGTGTTTCAACAAGTATATTAAATAATTTATTTAAGATATTTTGCATGCAATTAATGTTTGTCCAATAAAGTTGATCTTTAAACTTATAAAGCTATTCTGTATTTTTTATATTTGTGCTGATATATATTTCGATAACTTTACTATGTCACTTAGTATTAAATTAATCTTTAATCTTTATATTATACAAATTACCTTTACTTAAACCAATTACCAACATAACAACATGATTTTTATGAAATAAAAAAAATTGTGTGTTACAGAGCTTAAGAGAAAAAATGTAGTATTCTTGTGAAGAAGATGATTGCTTACCTTGGAGTTCAAGATTGTTTAGATAGCTTTGAACTTATGTGAATGTATCCATATAAGGATAGGATGGTCAATGTACTAGCTGTCTATAGTTTTGGACTACTCGAAGAAAAAGGCTCCGAGTGACAATTGACTTCTGTAAAGTTTTTTTAGGGTATGTTCTCTTGATGACGATAATAAGAGCAATCTTTAAAGCAGACATGACCAAGAGATATGCCTTCTTATAATACATGTAGTAGATTGAATATGAAAAGAGGGCAATGCATCTAGGGAGGGTAGTGATTAGCTTTGGGGTGCATCTACTCATTGAAGGTCTTGTTAGGCTCTATAAACATCTTGTGCCCTATATGATTAAGATGATATGGACTTGTTAGGCCATCAAGACTTTGACGATCTCATACTAGCTAGCCTTGTCTTGAGATATAGTACATGGACCATATGATCGAGGGTATAGACCACCGACTCCATCAGCCACCCCCTTCCCTAGTCTTGATGGTCTGTCTAGCATGAAGACATTACTTGCCATTCCTTATTTCACAACCAAGGTGAAGTGCTTCTCATAGCACTCTTTTACCCTGTTCGTGTATAGTTGGGGTGATCCTTGTGAGGCTTTAAACGTGCATCGCCCAATCATTATTTATTAACCTTTCAATTATCTTATCGTCTTGCTTGTCTAGGTGTTTCATTATAATGGTTTGCCTTAGGGTTGTGACCACGTGATGGGGCGCAAGCCTAGAAGCCTAGGGGTTGGCTTATGAGCACACCAAGGATTGTTGCCTTTACAAGGCCACGTTAGAGAAGAACGCCAAGAGGTGGTGCCATTATAAGGCCAAGAGGAAGCCACTTTCCACCATTTCCTCACTTTCTCTAGCTCTCTCTCTCGGCGATTTCTAGTTCATACTAGTTTTTATCTTCAATTTTATCGTAGTACTACTATCTGTATTGAAGAGGTCAACTTAGCCGAGTCATTTATCATTGTCGGGGTTAGGAAATACAGACGCCCTGATAACTGAAAAAAAATCCTCTGATTAAATATGGTGCTTGAAAATTACAGTGAGCGATGGAGAGCTGCGAAGTGCTGCACAAACTATTCCTGGTGGGTTCTTTCAACCATTTTGCTGTACGGTAGAAAGAATCAAACATGGTGCCTTTCTACTGCAGTGTTCAGGAGTGGTCAAATTGCACAGCATGATGCAACAGGTGAGAGGAAAAGCAAGAAAAGGAAGCTATTATCTTGATTTCAGACACTGGCAATAATAACAGATGAAAAACCAGTAACCACGGATATGCCTTGTATGGCACAGCAAGCCATTTTCCCGTTCATGAGAGAGCTATGAAAATTAGAATAAAATAAAATCAGCAAAATGCAAACCAGAAATGACTCCAAAAAAGACCTAATGGTTTTGCAAATCTTTAATTCTCAAACGTTCTTTTGTTCTTGATCAGTTACAAATGAACACCTCGATCATAGTATTTGCAGCCATGAGTACTTGAAATAAAATCTACCTACGAATTCATTATTGGCCGTTTAATGTGATCCAAAATTACATTTGATATTCCCACGTAGGGAAAACCATGTATTACAAGATATACAACCTAACATAATCAAGAAGCATGGGAATACTATGCAATATACACGATTCATGTTACAAAAAAAATATATATTGGTGGAGTGCAGGATTCTATATACCCAAAACACTAACATGACTGTCTTAAGTCACAGCTCACTCAATTTTCTCGATCACTTCCAACCTGGTTTTTCTCTTCCAACCTTTCATTGCAGCAACGAGATTGATCAACCCAACAATTTGATTTTTGGTGTATTCCTGTGAGGAAAAGTGTGGTTGTATTATTAAAAGATAGATTGAAACAGGTGAAAGTATGTTAAAAACAATAAAACAATTCCTCGGTTCCAGTGCAGAATTTTCTTACCGGGTGAGCACGAGCCCAGTGTACATACTCGGTTTCTGGAAGGTAGTAAGCCTGTATGGGTTGAGAGAATGAAAATTCCAATTAATGATCTTGATTGTGAAAATGTTCACAAGGCATTTCTAAGTGAAATGTGTATCCGAGAACCAAGGAAAATGGGTTGACCAAGCAAGCCTCAAGGCTCAAAGATCACTACTAATCATTTCTCCTCCAATATCTTCACATGTTTTTAAGAAATTGTCTCATTGAACATGCTAATTCTTACCTTTATGAAAGCTTCAACCATTTGTAATTTTGGCTTTACATTTACGGGGACAAAATGCTGGAGGCCATTGATCAAAACCTGAAAGGAATTTAGATAGCACTTAAATTATCAATTCTTGAGAGGTGCAAAAGGAGGTAGAGGCAAAATGGAAATCTTGAAAAATACAAATTCCTGTATGAGTTATGAAAGAACCTGAAGATCTAATGACATAAGAGCTCGTCCTTCATCACTACACCTCTTCACCCGTGATAGACCTTCTATGAGGGTTTCAGCAACGATTTCAACACCATATTCTGAAAGACGGTCTTGTGCCTATGAAGATAGAAATATAGTTTAGATTAGTTTGTTATTCAAGTTTTGGGACATGAGAAACATGTTTATTAGTACAAAATTAGAACATAATCATAACCAGGCGGGCGGAAGCTATTAGCAAAATAATATAAATGAAGATATTATTAGATTCCGAGAAGAAAATAATACAAAAGTCCTCCATGACAAGATGTAGAAAAGTACAGAGGAAGAAAGCAAAACCATAAAAAAAAAGTACTGTAGTCCCACTAAATAATTGCTCTAAAGACACCCCTCTAACTGCCCCTAAAGTGGAAGACTGAAGACCACAAGTAGATTATTCTATCCCACATCTGCTGCCTTAGAAAGAGTAATATTGAATGTTTTTTGAACTGCTCTTCATCCACACATTTCAACTCGCAGCAAACATTCGGGAAGTGCACATTAAACATCCATGATTTACATGCATTTATTTTAGATATTTAGATATTTGTTTCCTCCTTGTTATCATCACAGGATTTTTAGAGCACAATAACACAGCAAAATTATGCCATTTATGATGAGGTAAGGCCAATGATTGGGAGGATTGTTAACCAAGTGGTTACTACCAGTAAATTAGCCAGCCTAAGAAACCCATTTATTTATCGGCATATGTGCACATACAAATTTATTCAAAGTTCTCGTGTATCCAGAATGTAAAACATCAACATCTTTTGGATGTTAATCTAACAAATATTGAGTTAGCAAACAAAAAACAAATGATGAGCATCAAGTTGTAAATTCTGTATTCCAAATTTTACAAAATGCTGCTCCTCCGGAGATGTGAACCAGCCATTACCTCTTTGTGAATTCCACCATGTGCAAGCCTCGTTTTATAGTGCTTAAACTCTCCCAAAAGTAAATCAACATACCTGTCAATATAACTCGTATGAGAGGGATTATAAAGTGATAGCAGTGATAATTATTGTAAAAATATGCTCGGTACCTATTAAAGAATTGTAGGAGATATCATGTAGTCCACAGATATCAAAAATCAAAACCTAACATAATCAACATAAAGGACTAGTTCCATTGACTAACATGGGTCAAGCTAAAGTTGAGGGAGGGGGTGTCACAGAGGACAAAGCACAAGAGGCAAGGACCAAGGTCATGACCAAAAAAAGCTCCAAAGTAAAGTTTTATTATCAAACAAAAACTCCACCCTAAGCCAACCAGAGTAAGTGAGCAGGACAGTGAATCAAAAACTTCAATTGATAGCACAGAATGCAGTACAAATATTATAAATAAATAAAAAGGAAAATTGTAAGTATATTTTTTTTAACATGACTAGAAAATGTTGCAAGCTAACCTACCTTTGATTTATGAAATTAACACACTCAACACGCAGTTTTAATGGAAAAATTACAAAAGAGATTGATGATATCAAGGTCATTAAAAGCATGGAAGTTGCAATATGCTCGAACAATATAAACGAGCATATAATTATAGTAAAAGGGAGAGAATGAAACATACCCATTATGCTCTAGACCAAGCTCTTTTACTTCCCACTTAGCATTAGCTATCCGATCAACATACCTGCTAAAAAGTGCTTTGCATCAAAGATGGTAGCAATGAACCAAACAAAAATTTTGACTAAAAGGTAACGAAGAATCCAGTGGAATCTTGAGTTTTGATTGTATTTTGCTTGGGAAACTGATCATCTTGTTTTATCTAGGTACAGTTATCAGGATGTCCTTCAACCCGACAAATAACTAACATATTTTGTAAACAATCCCTATCACAGATAAAGCGATTAAAATCTGCATTTGCTTCATGTTTTCACAGCTCACCCATTTGATGCTGCAAGTCCTCCTTTAGCTGAGTCTATTAAAGTCAGAATTTTGTTGTCTCAAATCATGTGTTCCTCGTTAAAGAAATTTACTTTGTTTGAGTTTCCAGACTACAGCTTCCATTTCTGATTACGAATGTTTTATCTAATTACCAAATATATTAAATATGATAGTTATGCCAACTTCCCCCAGCTGAAACTTTCATGCCCTGTAAATAGGTTTTTCTTTGCACATTATCCTGCATCATACTTCACTTGTCTCCAAAATTTGACTCATGATCCATTCACAAGCTGTGATTTTTATTTAAGTGGAATCAGGCTGTTTCCATTTTATGTTATTTTCAAATTTCAAGGGCTAGTAAGGTTGCTCGTATTATTGTTATTTGACTTCATTTGATATAGGAATTGACTTGCCATTAAAAAGGCTGCTTTAAAGAACCTTTGAACAGTTGACACAGATTAGCAGTTCCATCAAATGCATCTTAAATCAACATAAAAGTCATAAGTTATCATCCGCAACGAGAAATGCTGTTGGAAATGGCTTTGGGCATCCAATAGGGCTTCATTAAAATTATTCAGCTCATTAATCCACAAGAACATCCGATGATTTAATTAATATAGAAGGGCTCAATCAACATTATTCAGTTCTAAACTTACCCATTAATGTGAAGAAGTAATCTTGCAGTGGTCCGGTGTAAGTGCTCTATAACATCTGGTACAGAGTCCACCTGATAAAAAAAATAACCTACTTGTCAATAGAAAAGGAATGAAAATATCTATTTCTAAATTAAGGACCAAAATAAGAACATCATGTAAAAACCAAAAAAAAAAACTTATAAGGAAAGATTACCCTGAAGTTTAGCAAACAGGTATATATGATTGTCCAAACTTTGTTATAGGACAACTTCACTTATTAGAGGGTTGAATAGATGAAAAGAGAACATAAAGAGCATGCCTATTCAAGTAATGGGCAAGTTTTATGGTAAGAAATGTAGGTTATTGGGGGGCGATCAAGTCCTCCCTCTCTCTTAACCAACAACAATCTCAAAATTTAGATGCTTCCACTCCACCATCGCACATTTCCTTTTCATTGACCAAACCCTATACAACCTAGCAACTGGAACCATCTGAACATGATGTGCACACATGGATAGATAAGTAAACTCCCAGGCTCTAGTATTCAATTGCAAAATTAATTTACTTTCTGAAATTCAGATGGTTTTTCAGCTATATTAGAACATGGAATAATACCCAGACAAACATATTTCATACTAGTGTCCTTTTCTCCTACAGCATATATAATGTCAAAATATATGATTCCGATTATCCAATTTAACAGCTCATTAATACAGTATCAAAATAATTTTTGAAAGATTTCAAAAAATTATGGCTAATAAAAATGCTCCAAAATACAGAAACAAGGAAATATACCACGAGGACAAAAAAGTCTTCCACTATAGCTGGATTATTTTGAAGAAGCATTGACTGAAGATGGGTTTTAGATCTGTGTAATATTTGAGCAACAAGAGATATGGTATCAGCAGCAGCACATCTTTCCTGCAACACAATGGTCTATTACTGTAGGCATACTGATTACAGAACAGTTCTTTTGTAAATTCAAACAAACAAATTTAGCTGATAGCAATTAAGAGTTTTTAATAATCAAGAAGCCACTGCACATTCATTGTAGCTATATATGTATTCATACACATGCAGCATACGACAACCCATTGAAATGCAAGATCTGCTTTTGATAGTTTTGTTATACAAGACTGAATCATAATGTGATAAGTTTCATTGTACAGGATAGCATGATAATGAAAGTGACAATAATGGCCATTGGGCATCCACGAGAGTCAAAACTCCAATAAACTTGCCAAACATTTTACAACACTAATTTCCTAATATTTATGAGCTCAACCTTCTCAGCAGGGCAAAAATGCTGTCAGTGTCAAGGCCAGAACAAAAGATCCTTTTTCTTAGAGAAAATAAATGTGTCCTGTGTAACAGAGGTGGATGATTCTCCATATGTACAGACGGGGAAAAAAATGCACTGATCTGCTTTCTACAATCAACGGCATATCATGAATACCAAACAAGTTATAATTGGCTATTGCATGACCCTACTTCAGTGAACATCAAGAACAGTGATGATCTTTATCCTGGTCACTACGCACTTCAAAGTCAAAACAGTTGCACTGGGAAGGGCACACTCTCAATGTCTACTTTGATGTAGGTAGAGAGAAGCATTAAGAGAGAAGAAAAAAAAAGTCAAAATCAAACAACGAGCGTTAGGTTACACAATGACCGATGGGTCGTTCACAAATGATATCCATACCAATATCACAGACCTCATTGCTATTAATCTTGATTTTTTTTATTTTGTTTTATTTATGCTAACTTAGTTTTAAGTGTACTATGCTAAATTGCTAAATTATTTTTTTTTTAGAAATTCTTAGTTTCAGGTATACTAAGCTAAATTGTTAAATTATTATCATATAAATGAGATAAGCAAGAAAGTATTTTTCATGAAATTAAGAACTTAGTTATTTAAATTTTAGTATCAGTATTTATCTTTTCTAGTGAAATTACAATACTAGGAGCATGTTTGGCTGTCTATTTTTCTAACTTTTATACTTTACTTTAAAAGAAAACAATAAAAAAGCGTTTGATTAGGATTTTAAAAATCAATTGCTTAACTTTTGAGAGTGGAAGGTTAATTTTATAAAAAAACAGGTTAAATATATATAAGCTTCCACTTCAAAAAGCATGAGAAGTGATCATTTTGAAATGGAAGGCTGATTATTTTATTTAAAAAACTAAAATAAATATTTTAGAATTAACGAACCCAAATCATTTTTTCTTTATATATAGTAATTAACTAATATTTAATTACAAAGTTAATAACATTAAATATATTAAAATTAACTAATCCTAATTATTTTATTCCAAGTATATTAGTTCTCAGCTTATAATTAAATTATTTGATAACTATGTTTACTAAAAAAACCATGTAAGGTTTTTATTATTGTTTCTTTTAAACTTGTTTTTATATGATATTTGTGTTTTTTTAAAAAAGAAATAATTTCTTAAGCAATTCATATAGTTTTTTAAAGAAAATGTTTAATTTTAGTTGTCCTTAATGGTAATTTAATTTAAGTGATTTTACTAACAACACAACATAACAATTCATTACCAAACAACTTGATGTGTTTAATCAAGCATCCCAGCACAGAAGAGGTCAAACCAAATCTAATACTAGCATGAATGCCAATATAACCAATGTACCACGATCACAAACAAAATTGCAACAGTGATTCTAAACCAAGGAAGACAAAGTACAGGATAACAGAAGGCAGGACAACTTAGGGGCAGTTCTGGATATGACTTTTAAAGGCTGTTTAGGGTTGTATATAGAGGCGTGAACAGTAATTTTTGGAGATTTTAGGCAAAATCTTTGACGTGTTATTGTTATAGGGTTGATTAGGTATGCATGAGAGGTTGTTTAGGTCTATTGATGAGATGTTTTTAGGTTAGATTGATGGGGTTTTCTTGGAAGTTGTAGAAACTATTTGTCACACTAATAGGGTTTCTATGAGTCACACCTAAAGGATAGAAATACCTAAGCTTCACACCGATGGTTCTTAAAAGGTGATAGATTGAGTCACAATCAAAAGCAAATTGCTAGAATTTTATTCATCAAATGTTATTAAAATATTGAAAGATTCATTATATAGAGTTGATATAGTACTCAAAGGCCAACATGGACTTATTTTCTTATAAGAAAATACTTATTATCTATTTAGAATAGGAAAAACCTAATAAAGGTAATTACTTTAGAACTAGTAGAATACAACGTACTAAACAAAAACTAAACTAAGACAATTTTCCAGATTTCCCAGCAGATCAGGATGTTACAGAAATAACCGTGACACAAAGGAACATTAGTTTTGCTTCTTTTGATATCTCCATCAGGGAAAACCAACTGGTGAAGAACTATAGGGATGGAAAACAATCTATCTATCTATTTATTGTCAGTCCCCTGATCATCAAAAAAATGGCTCTTGAAACTTAAGAAATAGAAGCTTTTACATAATTCAACCATAATTGAATTATTAAATAGAAAACCCAAACCCAACACTACTCAATAAGAAACAGAATGCTTTCGATAAAAACTACTTGACAGAAAATAAAACAAAAAAGGCTCGAAACAGTAAAATTTATAATAACTGTAAAGAAAAAAAATTATTGAAATAAATCCTAGAAGTCTTTCTTGGTTCTCCATCATCATTTCTTAGGGAAACAAAATTTTGATTAATTCAAGTACACTCTCGTCTTGTGTAGGTGGCACACAATGGATTGGAAAATATTTCTCTATTCAGAAAAAAATTACTTTTGCAAAATTATTCTTGCATAAATACCTTGAGACCAAAGGATGTGGCATGATTTGGAGGACTAGCCGGTGTTACATCTCCATGCATATATGTACTCAAAGACGTAGGGGAAGAGGATGAAACAGGGGTCAGCTGGGGCTTTATCCATTGGTCACAATCTTGTGTAATTCTGGATATAGCAGTCTTCAGCCGATCTGGATACCACAGACATGAATTATGGGTACTTAGTTCAAAATAGTAGCAGCTGATTAGGGGTGAAGGAGCATATCAGAATTGATCAACATGGAACAGGATGGAATTTTGGAGGAAAAAAGGAACCCTTACAATTGAGAGGGTCAGATTTTCCATTTGAATTAGAGTTCTGCTGACCAAATGTTTCAAACACAGAATAGAAGAAAATCTCAAACAACTGGCATATACCCTGCAAAACTATACTGAATCAGGAAAAACAATTTAGAGGGGAAAAAAACTATAGATTTTTAAAGTTAAATAAATAGAAGACAAAGAATCAAGAAATGTAGACAGTATAAAATACCTTAAAAAACTCAACATTTACTATTTCTAGTTTCTGCATGAACCTTGCATACTTGTCCATTGATCTAACATCCACAATAAACACAGCTCAATAAAGCACAATTATGTATAGTTGCAGGTTATAATATCCACGTACAAATAGTTATTAGTTAACAGCACAAAATGGCTTTGCACCTGAGAAGACAGAGAGATGATCCTGTCTGTGCAGATATCTCATCATCTTTACAATGTGAAAAGTTACTTTTAGGAGCTTTTGGTTTTGAAATTCGACTTGGGAGTTGACTGTCCTCATCAATGAAGTCTGCAAGAAGATCTTCATTTTCATCTTCTGAAACAGGAGTTCCATTTTTATGACTTGCACCACCACTATGGGGAGACGCCTGATCACCGTGATAACTATCATTAGCATGTCCATCATATTCACCAGCAGGTGCCCCATTAAGCAGGGATGAACTGTGGCCTTCCACTGAAGTGGAGATTATTTTTGGAGAAAATGGATTTCCACTTTTAATCCAAGAGGTAAATCCACTCTTTTTGATAGTGGCATCAATGGAATTCACTGATTTGTTAGAGTGATGCAATTTTGCATTTGAAGAGATACCATGAGATGGAACTATCAGGGCAGCCCCATTGCCAACAAGCCCAGCAAAACTAATTGCTTGGACTGTATCTGGTGGCAATTTCAGCCAACTTTCCTTTTCCAAAACCATTTTGAGTGCCTGAAAAAGTTTTAAGAAAAAAAATTATATTGTTTTTCCAAGAATTAGATATTCAGAATTTAGATAAGAAATTTTATTAGAATCACATAAAAGCAAGTTATGTTAATGTGACAGGACAATAAATAAGAAACAAAGTGAATTTATTGACTAATCAAACTTTACTTTGAAGGGGGGTAATAAAGCTCTGAAGGTAAATGTATCATACCTAACAGAGCAGGGATACGAGCAAAGAAAACTAAAATTGTAAAACAAACTAACCCTGGCAACAACTTACATGAATATTTTGCCGATGAAATGCAAGAAAATAGTTCTCGCATACAGCCTTCAACTTCTGTCTGAACTCAACTGCTTCAACTCCACAGAAGGCTTCCCCAGCCAAGATGAATACATTCAAATCTTCATAATTTTTCAAGAATTGGTGTGTGCTCATAGAGCTAATAACTGCAGAAGAAAGCAACACTGATACTCGGCTTGTTGTAAGCTGCCAAAGATTCTTTCGACCTCGCTGAAGTGTTTGTGAAACAAATGCTGTCGCATCTTTTCGCAGATGATACCAAGGAGATCCACTGATTGATGCTTCACCGCCATTACTTCTAGTTTCATCTGCATCAAAATTGGAATCTAAATACATGTACGTTGTTGTAGATTCCTCGGTAGGAGATGAACCAAGCATTCTATCTACAGATTCACGGGGAGATCCATTGCTTCCTAAGGAATCCTGCTTCATGTCAGATGTTTGGTATGCCGAATCCTGTAAACCAGTGAACAAGTTTTGAGGATAAATGAGAGAAACAAACACGTGAACAGAAGAAACAACTGACATTGCAGAACCAATGTTATTTATAACACTACATAAGAAATACAAAAAATACCTTCTGACTAAAATAGATTCAAGGGTGGAAAAACTTGTCTCTGGTAATCATGGAAGCTTTCCAACTCATACTGCTTCTATTATCCCCGTGATTTCGATTAACAGAAAAAAAAAATCTTGGTTTAAGAGGCTATGGGTTGGTGTAAAAGATCTACATTTAAGTTGTTTAGCTTCATTTCATGTAAGAATTCTAGGTTTTCCAGAATTAATGCGCCTCATCTATGATTGGTAATAATGTCACCATAAAATGTGTAGTGAGAAAACAAAACCAAAACTTACTATTACTAAAAAAAAACTAAAAAACAAGGCACTAGATGCAGAAACAACGCACAAATGATTAACAGTCCAATATGATCCATTAAATTAAATGACAATCCACAACCGTTACACAGCTAGTTTAGAAACATATTTAAGCAACCATCCAAAGTTTACAAACAAAAAAATGGATAAAGATAGATAGGGAAAGAAAGCTTTAGGGTACTCAATTTAACCATCAATGTTTGCAAGCCCTGACCTTGTTGTGGAGAGGACTGAAAACATCCCATAAAAGTAAGGAAAAGGAAAAAAATAAAAATAAACAGGGTATATAAAGAATATAGTCTGACCTTGTTCTCCAGCTGGAAGTTCATGATTTCATGATAGGAACTAATCAACCTGAATAAGACCGCTAATGTTCTCAACAAACACTGCCTGAACTTAGATTCAGGTATCTGAAGGCTTAGATCACTGTAGGTAAGTCTGGAATGAAATGCACAAAAAAATTATGTAACATATAAAAATAATTGAGTTATGATGGATTCAATACAGAAACAGTTAAAGTGAAAAGAAAGTACCTACTGTTCTGCATCTGTATTTCCAGATCCTGCATAAGTTAATCAGTTATCTGAGTAAAGTTTACCTTAGGAAGATAGTTGACATTAATTTCCATGGAGGACTAAAAAAGGAAAGAAATTTTGAAGGGGAAAACCCTGTGAAGAAGTTGAGATTTTAAACAACCTCGACGCATGCATCAATAAGCGTGTAGGTGCAGAGAGAGATTTTGGACTGGAAATTCATAACTGAGCTATCTATATCTTGCCCACTACTGATTATATGAAACTGATTTCACTTATAAAATCATGCTCCATCTGAACCAGAGAAATTGTCATATTTGACTTTTCACACATATTAATAATGTTATTAATTGATATTCCATATCATCAATTTTATCCATAATTTCTAAAGACCCCCTTTCCAATTGTAGGTCTCCTGTAAAATGAGCTTTAATTAGGAGCACTGTAGGAAAATATGTGACTTAATATTTCGACCAAACAATCATTTTGGGACAAACAAAAATAGAAAGGCAGACAATTTCTTTGGAACAGAGGGAGTAATTAGTTGTACTACCTCCTGCACAGTATTCTTCAACACAGAGTGGGTTTCTGATAAAACTTCCTGCATATAGAAGCTTTGCAACTTTTCAGCAAGACCAGGGATATCTCCAATTAAAGCATATGCATCAACTACCTGTACAAATTGTAACAATCTATCATTTGAATCTTCAATTTTGCACACTGCTAGTGGTTCTACTGATTCTTCAAGTTCAGTTTGCCAAGATAACATACTTCGAGTCTCTGACTACTCATGTCTATTATTCATAAAATAAGGGGGATTGTGAGAAAATGTAAAACAACATGAACCTAATACAAGGGTGAGGGGAGAAAACATAAGTTTTTTTTTAATACTACCAATCCACAATTTTGTTGCAAAAGTGTTTCTTGTTTAGGTGCACATGAGCTGATTCAAAACTCAAATACCTAATGTCTGGTAACAAGAGAATAAAATGTTAACCAAAAAAGAGGAGGAAGAGAACATGGTTAGACAAGATCAAGATAAAGCTATCATTTTTTTCTCTCAATGGTCTGATAGTTATGCAACAGATACAGCTAACCCCCCTCCAGAAAAACCCAGCTGAGCTAGAGGAGCACACATGGTTAGATAAGATCTAGAGAAAGCTATCATTTTTTCTCTCAATTTTCTAATAGTTATGCAAGAGATGGAGCTAACCCCTCCAGAAACCCCAAGCTGAGCTAGAGGAGCAAAATCCATTCCTCAGTTTCTGATACAACGCCCCAGAAATGTTAACACTTAAACTATCATTTTTCAGTTGATTGAGGAAATGATGTCCCGAATCCAGAATGATGGTTACATTAAGCATACACATGACATTCTATAATAATCTTGTGGAAAAATAAAAACTCATTAACAGTTAAACTACCAGTTTTCAGTTGATAGAAGAGATGACGTCCCAAATCCAGAATGATACCACTAATCATATACATGAAATTTTATAAAAATCATCTTGTGAAAAAAAAAAAGCTACAGCAAAAACCAAAAAAAAAAAAACACAACATATAGCATTGAATAAAACAAACCACTTGTATGAATAAAGTTACATGAAAAAAATATATATATAAAAATAGCAATTTTGACAATAATATGAAATTTGAATAAGATAAATATCCTTTACACAACAAAGGATCAATATACTGACTGTTATATAACTCTCCTCCTTGAACTCCTGGCACACTCCCAGCAAAAGGGCATCCAGCTTTTGAAGGGTTCTTCCCAACCAAACCTGTATGAAAATCAAAACCAGTTACAAGAATAGGGAAAAGTTGCTCAAGTATAACTGTCTGTTACCAATGTGAGCTTCAAGTCACAATAAATCAAATGGCGAAATAATGAAGCATGAGAACGAAAAAAACTGGGAAACAGCAACAGTGAACTTGGATTTCTTGATATATGCATTATTAAACGTAAGACAAAAAACAAAATAAGACTAATTTGGTTTGAATGATAGATGAGTTTTTTGTTTAAGCCAAGAGAAAAATGTATTAAAATAAAAAAGAATCACAAAAGCTTGATAAAGAATAGTAGTTGTATGTTTAATTCTTATTTCTATTCACCTCAACTCCACGGCTCATCTCCTGTATTGCTGGAAGCTCTGAGAAACTATCTAATAGCTGTAAATACTCAGATAGGACTTGGAATGCCTGGGAGAAAAACACAATTTAGTGGAATTCTCTGACACAGCAAACAAGAAAATAGACCACATTTTTCGCAGAGAAGGAAGGTTGAGAACTGAAGTCCATAACACCATAGGATACCACTAGCAAAAAAGATGCATTGACCAACCTTGCAGTAATTTCCTTTTTCAACCAGGGATTCAAGTGCCACTTGCATGTCCAATGCACGATGAAGCTCAGTTAATACTGCAAGCATGTCCTGAAAATGGAAAAGGTGTTTCATAATTCATACTTATCAAATGCAGCTCCAAACATCGATATATTCTTGATTGAAAAAATAATCCACAAAGAATGAAATGTTTAGATGTTATTACTAAGATATCCAGGAAGATGAGCATACCAGGAGAGTTTGTTTCCTTTTGGAATTACTATTCACTACAAGATCCCTAGAAACCTCATTCATCGATGAAGTCAGGTGCCTTCTACCATTCTGCAAAACAAAATGATGGATATCCAGATCCGGAAAGAGAAGCAGTGGTGACAATAGCATCCTCAAAAACACACACCCACATCATGAATTTAGAAGGGAAAAAAATAGATGCATTTCTTACAAGTATCCTTCTTGACTAAGGCCCTTTAATCATTAAGGAAAACACCACAGGAATGCTTACCATGCAGATGACATTAGCAACCTTTAAATCTTTCTCTACTTCCCTCACCAAATTCATCCCCTTCACTGGCCAGAAGCAAGTATAAACATCTCATTCAAAAGAAGGACTACACAGACTTTTTTCTATAATTAAAATTTTATAATTTCACTCCAAGCTTTCTTTACTTGATCAATATAAATGCATGGAAAAGGGAAATTACTAAAATGACAAAACTTAACTATATTATATAAGTTAATGTCAAGGTACATGTACAACAGCATCGCATAAACTCATAAAAGTGCCGAAAGCATTTAATGCACAAATGGGAAAGGAGGTTAGCAAAGATTAAGAACACAAAACTTCTCAAGATAACCTTGAATTAGATATGTGACAATTAATAAATGTACATGCAAAAACTTAATTTGATCAAAACAAAATATTAGCAAAATTTTCATGTCTAAATGAAATCTAATAACGCCTTACCCATTACTTCATGATGCTCCATGACATGAAGAGATAAACGCTCTGCTACTCTGTCTAGTTGTGCTAATCTAAGAGTGGCCTACAAAAAGAAGAATCCATGTTGAATTGCAGTCAGTTAATTGCAGAAAAATATTTGAAAAAACAATTCTGTGAAAAGACAAAGTGCAACAACATATTCTATATGGTAGTTTAGACTGGTAATGAGCTTTAAACATGAACAAACAACTATGGCGTCTGCAAGTGCATGGAATTCTGTGAGTTTAAAAGGGACATGCACTGGCAGTACAAGAAAAAAATATAAGCCATAATAGCAACAAATAAAAGCATAAACTCCATCATCACACTCTCAACAACATTATACTTGCCCTTGCGTTGTATAAATCTATTTACTATGCACAAACACAAACACAAACACAAAGAAAGAATGATCATGGAAAACTCCTATCAAAGAACTAGTTCGTAGAATGGGATTCAGACTAATGTCGTGCTTGTGCAGGTTGAACACTCCTTAAATGCACATACTTTCAACCACATTCTTTTAGGTAAAGATCTAAGTATTGAAAATCACATTATTTATCACTATCACCCTAAAGATTCGAATGAGCTATAACTTTAGAGTATTTGCAGTACTTTAATTAACTGAACTGAAATTAGTTCAGTTCAATGTCAGTAGTTTACATGATGTGGAATAAGCAACCTAAAGCAGTGACAGTGGTTGCAGATGGCAGCGGTGATGACAGTGTTAGTATCAAACTTAGCAAGAGAGCTGGCATTTACTAATATTGTTTGACTCCTTCATCACCATTTTGTCACCAGTTACCATCCCTATTATGACCACATTACATCTTATTGTGGTGTCATCGCTGACACCACAATAATCAATATGTCTTTTGGCAATGATGGTGGCAGTGACAAGCACAGAAACAAATGTAGTTATGTGCCAACTTCGGTAAGAATAGTGGTGGTAATTGATGGAAGTGGCTGTAGAGGAGAATAGGACTCAGATAAATATATCTCAATTGTTTGCACGGATTTTTTTATTTTATTTTTTTGGGCATATGGATTTTGAATTCCATGAGAAGTGAAAGTCAAAAATATTTAAGGTGATGAATTCCCAGAAATTCTAAATTTGTGGCTGTTGTTTCCAATACTTATCCCAATTTAGGTTCCATGCACCACCAGAAATCAAACTAATGTAAAATCAACTAATGCATTTAACATGGAATTGGTTGTGGTTAGAATGCATGGCACAAGAAGCATCCAAAAAGCATAATAATGTGGCAAGGCATGCCTCTTGTATCATCATGAACAGGTCCACTTTAGGTGCCCAAATACTAGAAATAATCCTCACGGAAATGCAGGCAATGTAATGGACATTATCATCACTATGAAGTCGTCATCATATTCTTAGTGAGTACCAAATAGAGCAACAAGCATAGGAAACTAGCTGAAGATAACCAAAGAACACTTATAATTTTAGGTTTGTTTATAAAGTTTGTCACATAATGTATGTGAGTTAGAATATCAATAAACATAATGAACATAGGAAAATCCCAACCAATATTCACCAATCAGGTATCAAGGCATATTATTTTCCCTGAAGAATATTGACTAATCATCAAATTCAGTTATGGAAAATTACATAAATTTTGGGCCAAGCTAAACACCAAAGTTAACACATCATATTTTACACATACAGTCTCAAATATTTCCTCTTTTAGACAAATAAAAGTAGAAGTAGATACTAGTTACAAAAGAATGTAAGAGAGCTCCTCCAAACTTTCAAGAATCATCAATAAAAGGGCAAAAGAGTTAGTCTGCGTACTCCAACAGTATAAGCCCTTCCGTTTGCATATTTATGGGGTCTATGGATATTTATAATAAGCAAACCCCATGTATACGTGGTAGGAACAACCTCAAAGAGTACCAGATATTTCTCTTCCATTTATGTAAGTGAGTATCCTTCACGAATTATCTAACATGGATACAACATGACAGACACAACATTGCTTGGTATAATTTACATGCAACTTTGAGGCCACTTTGTTTTTATACTATTCATGATTTCATGATTGATTAAAACAATCATTTCTCTACATGTAGAACATACAATGATGACATTATAATCCTACATACCATCAGATAACACAAAAGAAAGACCATCCAATTACCATGCAATATTCAGCCCACATCCTGTGAATACATCCAAAGAGAGTAAAATATCAATGATATTTTGCTAGAAGTACCTGTTCCTCAAAATACGTTAACTCGTTTTCCTCAGATGGAACATGCTCTAGAATATGCCTAACTGGATCAAAATCCTGCACATGATGATGCCCAACAGCCTTTTAATAAATCAGCACAACATTAGCTCAATGCATACTCAACCACCCATATTCTAAGAAACAGAAATAAAATTGAAAAGTTCAGTAAGAGTGTAGAGGGCAAAAGAAATTTTTTTATAAACGAACATTATATCAACTAACTGAAAAGTACAGCAAAATCATGTTGTATGGTGGCTCATCTTCCAAATCATGAAAGCAAAGAAAAAAGAAAAATCATAAACAAGTAGCCTGAACCAGCTGAATATCATTATCAGTCAAGAAAATTCCCCCAAAAGTACCAAGCATGAAACTGAAAAGTAGGGAGAAAAGCTACACATCCCACAAGAATTTTCTCCAGGTGAACTGATTCTTAAAAGTTATAGCATTAATCTCCAACCAAGTTCTGAATAAGACAGCAGAAATGGCATATTCCAAAAAAAGTCTTAAAAATCTTTCCTTTCCACAAAACCCACTCATAGTTCGAGACAAATACAAGAGTATTGTCATCCAAAAACATTATATGCTCAGAGTTACATGTAATCCTTCTTAAGTTGCAGAATCAGCACCTACAAAGCAACTTGCCGAGAATATTAAGAAAACATCTTTTGCTCACTAATGTCAGCATGTGTAGCTTGGTGTTATGTAGGATTAAACAAAAGCATATATAGCATTGCCTCCTCAAATGGTTGCCTGTCAAATAAGGAGCTGTCATAAAGACCATGCTATTCTCAACTTGAGCAGTAGCAAGGTAATTTTATGGTAACACAAGTTAGGATAAATAATCCCAGTTTTGGCACCTTATTTAATATCTTCCTTCTTCCTTGCTAATAGAAAGGACTTGTTGGAACTGATCTATAAAGAACATCACTTCTAGCTCTCAAAAGTACCCCTTCCCCCTGGGTTTCATGATATCAGAACCACTGTAACTAGCAATGACTGAGGCACACATCTCTCTTGTGGCTAGACAATGACTGATTCTGAGAGACTCCACCTATGTCCACAAGATTTATCTGTGGCCAAAAACACATAAATTAGCTCATTTCTCTCAATTAGTCAATTGGGAGCCTTTTTATATTTGTTTGGTTTATTCACCCACAATTTGATAAGTAACAGCCAACATCAAAGGCTACTCAACCAGTTAAGAGACTGCATATTGTGCCAGTGTGTCAACGTTTGACCTTTATTATCTAATAGGTTTTTCTCTCTCGATGTTATCAGATATTGAAAGCAAAAGGTTCAGATCCTCTCTTCATCAGTATTATCAAAAGCCAACTTCACCATTAGCCACTCATGTCTCCTGATCTCAAATCGAGCCAACACAAACATCATAGCTAGATATAAAACACTAAACCAATATCCAATTGGTTCAGGAGCAAATGACCATGAAATAATCATGGCATTTGAGGACCATGTTGATGGTGTCATATGGGAAACTTTTTTATCTCAAAAAGAGCTATCCAATCTTAAGATCCTTAAAATGACATCACCATTTGATTTGACAAATTGATTAACTCTACAGACATCTGCTAGTGTGTGTGTGTGTGTGTGTGTGTGTGAGGAGAGAGAGAGAAGTGATTTTAAATCAGAAAGTTATTGCAGTCTACTCTGTGCTTAAAATACTCTGCAAGTTTGCTTTAAAAAGTGGTAGACAAGGAAACGGAAAGAAAGCAAACAATCAATGTGATTTTCTGTGGTTGGAGAAGTGAGAAATTTTGAGGCTTTGGAATTCAAAGTCTCACAAGTGAAACTCTTTTGTGTGATTTTGTTTTAACTTTTCAATTCTTTAAGCAGTTTATTGGTGTCACGTGTATCTGCTAGAAGTGAAGTTGCCACTGCTGCAAGAAATTCAACTTTTTTTCTTCTGATTGTGCTTTTCTTAATTAAAGTCATTCAATTGTTTACTTACAATTATCTTGCGACATTAGACTAATAGAAAAGAGACAGATAAAGGTAAATGGAAAAATTCCAAAGGGAGCCAAAGGTCTGAGCATTTGATACCATGATTGATTAAACTCTTGCACAAATAAAAAAAAAATTCAAGGCATATCATGAAGACGTGGAGTAAATTAGAAAAATAGCTAGTGATGTTCTATCAATAATTCTTGCTACAAATAGACTAGCAGCATTTTCTGATAAATAAACCATGTTCATAAAAACAATATTGACATGCTACATAGAAACAGAAGAAAATTTAAAGCATGTAGGAACCTCTTCATAGAAGTCTTCTTCCAGCTCCTCCACCATGTGACCTTGTGGTATGCTTCCATATATTGATCGTAGTTCTTCAGAACTTGAAGGAAGATTAAACCGCTGATGAGGAGGCATTCCTGCAAGCACGCGAGCAACAGCAGCTGCTGCTGCAGCTCGAGCTGGAACCTGAAAGGGAAATAAGAATCAAAATCTGCCTGTATGACTTGTATGACTTTAGCAATTTGAATGAAAGATCTCCTCATAAACAGTGAGGATGAGTTAATTTCAGAGACTGTTACTAAATTTGTTCCGTGAAAATTATAGTCTGTGTGAATTGTTCAAGGGATGGTGAGCCAATCACTCACAAGAGTAATATTTTACAACCAGCTCAAGATTGAACCAAAGAAACCTCTTGCTGGTGCTGTGGCACTAAAGCTCAGAAACTGAAATGTTTCAGAGATTCAACTCTTGATAATATGTTCAGTTACATTTTTTAATGAAAACGGAGTTTTCAATGCATAGCATATGATGAGAGCTACTGGATGGGTGTTTACATAATATGTTGAACTGTTGATGAAAATATTCAGAGTTTTTTACCAATTTGCTGCCAGAGTTCCGCAAGAAAGTTGGTTAAGGAGAAGTTGAAAGTCAGGGAGAGAGCTAGAAAGAAATAGATCTTTACAAAACTCTACTAAAGAGAACCCATAAAGAAAAACAAGAAACCAATAAGCGTAAAAGGAATCTGCAAAACAAATAACCAGAGTATTATCAACAAATTATTGCTCCCTGTTCCAAAGATCTGAAGTCTTTATATTAGGCTCCTTAAATTAGTCAGAAAATAGCTAGAGGAATTAAAGCAACCCTATTGCTGTAATCAGTACACAAGTAGGTACATCTCCATGTTCATACTTCAACTAAATATATAAGCATCTTACCAATCCCCTTCATTGTAGATATGCTCCCACGGCATTGAAGTAAAAATGGTAAAAGTGCCATTCCATTCAGCTGCCCTTTTATTAAAGAAAACCCTACTGATCAACCTTTTTTTTACGAGATTGTCAATAGTCAACATAATCCCACACACCAGTTCCTAAAAGAACAAAAAGAGAAGGGGGAAGAATCAACCTTAGAAGGAACAACTGCCTTCCAAATAGGTTCAACAAAAGATAGTTCTATCAACTCCACCTTCCCCGTCAAAAAAAAAAAAAAAAAAAAAAAAAACTCCTCAAATAACAGCATGATTAATACAACCCTTTCAAGACTATGTGCCTGTTTAGGAGTGTGGTAAATATTATTTTTCAAAATGTTTTTCGTTTTAAAGTGTTTTTCACTTGAAAATACATCAAAATAATATTTTTTTTATTTTTTAAAATTTATTTTTGACATTAACAAATTAAAACGTTTCAAAAACACAAAAAAAAAAATTTGGAAGCTAAAACTAATTCAAAAATTTTCAAAACTACAATTGGACCGCAATACCAAATACCACCTACCTCCAATAAAGACAATCTTTCTTCAGGAATCTCCAATGCATCACAAAGCATGTCAAGAAAAATAGCATTTATTCCAAATTCCAATCTCGGCAGAACTCCCACAAACAGCACTAACACCTTTAGAGTTAAATAAAGCATTCACATCCCTAACTAACAAGAAGACCTGAAAACTACTCCGATCCCTAACTAACAAGAAAACCGGAGAATTACTCCTCTACTAGCGACATGCCCCACCAAGAATCAAGCTAAAAAGAGCAACATTTCCACTACAAGCGGCACAAAATCTTTCAACCATTTCTGATAAATCTCTGTTACGCATACCATCACCCTTCCTCACCTCATTCGAGTTCCAACCACCCAAAAAAAAAATATTTGGAAGTTCAAGAATTGCATTGCGTTGCTAGGGTTCACAAATCACGATTAAATAAAAAAAATATAGAATTTAAGCTTTCCAAATAGAAATAATCAAAATAACAAATACAAAAGGCATCAATTTCAAAAACAAAACGGATACCTCAGGTCGATCAATAGTGAGAGGCAAGAGACCGAGAGATCTAGCAGAGCGAACAGAACTCAAAATCTTCTCACCAACTTTAGACAAATCCATTTCGCCGCTGCTTCCTCCTCCTCCTACTCCTTGTAACAATAAAAACGGAACCAAAAAGAATAATCTGGAGCGCTCAAATCCAAAACCAACACCGTCTTCTCCTAAATCAGCATTTAACAGAAAAGGATTCCCTAACACGCTACCGATTGGGAACAGATTTGGCTGCATTTCAACTCCGAACTCTGAGATCTAACCTCGCTACTGCTACTGCTACTGCAACAATACAACATTTTAATTAAACACTGTGTGTGTATTTATTTAATTTTCTTCTTTCGATCGAGATCTGATACTTCCTTTTTTGGATCGGAGAATGTGAGTTTTCTTGGGAGTGAATTTGGATTTCATGTTCTCTTTTTATTTCTACCATTGGTATTGTTATATGTTGATATCATGTATTTATCTTTTGAAGACTTTTCGTAGGTGTTAATGCCTGGCTGACCTTTGAAAAATGTTACTAGTGTGTATATAATTGTTGTAAATGTATAAAAAAAATATTTTAAAAAAAAATATTTTGATATTAATATATTAAAATAATATTAAAAAATATTTTTTTTTTTCAAAACTATTTTTGAAATCCAAAAACAGACCCTCTTAATTTTTTTTTATAATTACGTGTTGGGTATCCTATTTAAAAGTTTTTTTAATAGAAAATATTTAAAAAATAAATTTTTAAAAATTATTATTTTTAATCAAAATATTAAAACTATTAAAAAATTATAATAAACTAAAATATATAAATACTTTAATGGACTCTTCATCTATCACGAATAGGTGCATTACTAAACATAATTTAAGTATTCCAGAAGAGTCATTACCAATTAAGTAATACTCTAAAAGTGTAGGGAAAGCACTGTTGTTTTCCCATGCCTTTTAATTTAATTGTGATTATATATAATAATAATTATTATTATTATTATAATTATATTATAACATTTTTTTTGTTTTTAATTTTTTTTTGTTTTTAATGCCTTTATAGGTTTTTTTTCTTTTCTTTTTTCTTTGTGTTTTTTTTAAATGAATTTTTTTTGTTTAATTTAGTTTGTTAAGGGTAATTTTTTTTATTTAGTTATCAGACTTTCATGACACGAATCCCAAGTTTGATGGGTTAACCTGATTTGACGGGTTAACCCGGAATTTTATTTTTTTTGCTTTTTTTCTTTTTAATTAATTTTTTTCCGTTTAGTTTAGTTTGTTAATGTTAAATTTCTTTCTATTTAATTATCAGACTTTCATGACACGTATCCCGA